>Ga0102944_1001712_pt1 | contig 13976 bp, 18 predicted proteins | sample SalPonD_shore_MG_FD_78172 | JGI IMG/M metagenome (GOLD analysis project Ga0102944, IMG submission 78172) | Salt pond soil microbial communities from South San Francisco under conditions of wetland restoration - Salt Pond MetaG... | ecosystem: Environmental > Aquatic > Marine > Intertidal zone >...
CATCGCCCACATGGCCCCACGGCCATTCCCGTGGCGTTAAAAATATACGTCTTTGGCGCTATTGGCAAGAAATGGACGAGTGAGGCCCCGCGCCCGGGGAGGAGCGCGCAGCGACGTGCAGAGTGGGCGGCGGGCTAGAGGGCCGGCGTGGGCAGCTCTCCCGCAATGAGGAAGTCGCTCTTCGGGAAGGTGATCCAGGTTCGGCTGGCCGCCTCCAGGAAAGCGACTCGGTCGGGATCGGTCAGGCACTCCCAGCTGCGCAGCTCCCGCGGCGCCCCGATTAGGCTCGCCGGCGAGAAGACGCCGGCGTTGGCTCCCCCCGCGGGATCGCGAGCGGACCGATAACGGAAGGCCTCCACGGCGGCGGCCCGCATGGCGGCTCCCAGCGTTTGGTTTGCCCCATAGTCGGTCGGCGAACTGATGGCCCCCGTGTGGTCGTCACAAGGGGGGCTGTCGAGCAGCACCGCGTGCGTGGCCTCCAGGCCGACCACGAAGGTGGTATGCAGGCTGCGCAGGGTCTGGGAAAACGGACGATCCATGCCGGCCAGGAAGACGAACCGGTAGTAGGCGCACTCGGCCAGCGCCGTGTCCACCGCGAGCGAGGCATAAAAGACGCTGGGCTCATGGCGGCCCCCAAAGCGCGAGCCGTGGCGCAATGGTGGGTAGCGAAACGGGGTCATCAGCAGGTAGTGCAGATCGGCAGCCGCCTCGGGGGCCGGCGGTTTGGTGGCCTCTATGAGCTCCTCGAGCTGGGCCTGTTCGGCTAGCGTGTCCACGATGGCCATCGTCGCGACCTGCTCCTGGCTCTCGACGATGCGGACCACATCACTGGCCCAAGGGCGGATGAGTGCAGCGCCGTCGCAGGCGTCCCAGAGCGCAGATCCGGGCGTGCTGGCGTCCTCCAACAAGGGACTCAGACCTTGGCCCGGATGCCGTCCAGGTAGGCCACCACCTCGGCCAGCCCGAGCAGCGAACCCATCCGCTGCGCCGGAATGCCATTGACGTGGCCGTTGCCGGTGTGCATCCACTCGGCCATCGCCCCCGGGGCTCCACCGGTCAATGCGTACAGCGACCGGTACACCCGCAGGACCAGGGCCGCGATCTCGCCGGCCTTGGTGTGGGGGTCCAGGTAGCCTCTCTGGCGGGTCCGGCGGACGGTCGAGGGGTCCACGCCCATGATGGCGGCAAGCTCCGTGTCGCTCAGGCCGAGCGCCGCGGCCGCACGGAACAGCGTTTTGGCTAGGGTTTCAGCCGGATTCGGGGTGGGGGCGACCTGATTCATAGGGTTCCAACCGGGCAGATGCACTAAAGATAGCCGCACAGAGGCAGTTGCACAAGCGGGCGCATAGGTAGAGATCTGCTATTCTTGCAAAGCGTGATACGTATCACGCCCCAATAAGGAGCCGCTGATGGCAGAAGGACAACATCGAACTCACATGCCGGTGGACCTGCTGAAGCCCAGTCCACGCCGCCGTCAGGCGCCGGTGCCCTCCCCCACGGCCGCGGACCGCCAGCGCGCACAGGCGCTGGGCCTCGAGGCGCTGGCGCCGGTCGTGTTGTGGCCCGAGGCCACCCAGGGGCGCTACGAGATCCTCGCCGGCGTCGTGACCTGGCGCCTGGCCCAGGACCTCGGCGAGGCGAGCGTCCCGGTACGCTGGGCCCCCCGCAGCGAACTGATCGCCGAGGAGCTGGCGGCCGCCGAGTACGTGGGGGACTCGGCGCTCGGGCTACTGGACACGGTATTGGATGCCTACGCCGACGGCCGCGGCGAGGCGCCGCCGGTCATTGCCAAACGCCTGGGGGTGGGCCGCACGCTCGTCTGGCACCTCATCCGTCTACGCCGGCTGGCGCCGTCAGTGATGGCCGAGTTACGGGCTGGGCGGATCAAGATGGGCCATGCCCGGCTCGTGGCCTCCCGGACAGGGCCTGAGCAGGAGCGCTGGTGCCGGAAGCTGATAGCGGAAGGCTGGTCGGTTCACGCGTTACGGGCGGCCATGCTCGGCCAGGCCATCGACAGTCCGCGAGGGTCGGGCGCGGCGGTCGAGCACCCGGACCCGAACGTCCGCCACCTACTCCAGCGCCTGACCGAACTGCTCGGCACCCAGGTGGAGATCCACCCGCGGGGTGAGAGTGGTGCCGGCTCGCTGGTGCTGCACTACGCGAACATGGACATCCTGGATGGGTTGTTGGAGCGTTTGGGGTACCAGGAATAAGGGGGGGTAATGCGGACACCATAGAGCAAAAAACGTAGGAAAAGCGGCGAGTTAAGATGAGTTTGGAAATTTCCAAGTTTTCCAAAAAAAGGCGGCCGTCCTGGCCGCCGTGCTGTCGCTGCAGGTGCTCAGCCCTTCACTCACTACCCAGGAAATGCGCCAACGCCTCCTCTACGGCGGCGCGGACTTCGTCCGGCGCGGCGCCCGCCTTGGTGTTTACCTTCACAACCAACTCCCGCGGAGCCTTCTCGGCATACACCAAACGCGGCCCGCCGTGTTTCGCTTGAACCTCAAACGATGGCCGTTTCCGACCGGCCGGCTTGCGCGCCGCGGCCGCCTTAAGCTCTTTGAGGATTGCCTTCCCATCGAGGCCCTGCCCTTTCAACTCCCGTGCACGCTCCAGCACCTTTTCCCGGCTCGCCTTGTCTCGCAGCAGTCTCTGGTACTCCTTGCCGTGATAGACCTTGAGTTCGGTGATATCGCGGTAGGCGCCCACAATCGGCGCCGGCAGGGACGCCAGGTTGAGGTAATTGCTGAGCCAATCCTCGGTTACTGATAGTCGGTCGGCCATTTGCCGCTGGCTGTCGTAGTAAGCGTCTAGGGCCTTCTTGTAATCCAGGGCACGCTCATAGTCACTGATATCCTGGCGATCGCGGTTCTCGGCATCCGAGCGCCGAAACGCCTGCTCGTCGTCCAAACGCTCGACCTGGACGAGATACTTTTTGCCCAGATATGTCGCCGTCCAGTGCCGGCGCGCTCCGCAAATCACCTCGAAGTCGTATCCTGACTCGTCTTCGATCGGGCGCACCACCGCCGGCTCCTTTTGCTCCATCGTCTGGAACGAGCGAATTAAGTCATCACAACGCTCTTCGTTCAGCAGACTGTAGTCGCGGTTGTGCCGCTCCCAAATCCGGCACTTGCTGGGATCCACCCAGGCCTGGTTCACGCGCACCCGATTCATCTGGGAGGCTACCACCTGGCGGCGGTGCGCCAGGATGCCGCCTTCCGGCCCAGTCTTCTCGCTCTCGGCTGACTCGCTGCCCTCGCCGCCTTCACTGCCCACCGACAACCGAGCCGTGACGTCTTCGGCTAGCGATGCATTGGCATTGGGTTTTTTCGCCATGTTGAAGTCTCCTCGTCTACGCTAGGCCCTTGGCCCGCAGGTCCGCGGCGTGGCTGGGCCACGTCTCTCGGATGAGCAACTCAATTTCGTGGTTGACCGCATCGAACAAAGTGAGCGCCCGGCGGTGGACCTTCGGTAAGGTCACCGGCTCCGAGAGCTCGTATACGGTCTTCAGGTGATTGCCCGCATTCTTCACCTCCGTCGAGGTCTTCATTTTAGCGGTCATCAGCGAGTGGCCGAACGCCGCTTGCAAGTTCGTGACATTTGCGATGTCCGCCGATGAGTTCTCCTCGAACTTCGTGATGAGTAGTTTGACGAACTTGTACTCCGACATCTCCAAGCGCTCCTCCAGCGTTTTCAGGGCCTCATGCAGCATTGTCAAGAACGCCGACGTGGAAGCCAAATCATAGCGCCCGGGCGGCACCGGCACGATTAGCGCATTCGCGGCATTCAGCACATTGAGACTCAAAAAGCCCAGGGCCGGGGCCGGGTCGAGGACTACCACATCGTAGCGATCAGACACCGTCTGGAGCCCCTCACGCAGGATCAGCAGCATCTCTGGCTCGTAGTCCTCGCCGATGAACGTGTACTCTGCTGTGTAGGTCTGAAGGTTGGCCGGGATGAAGTCTAACCCGTCCCAATACTCAACCGGAGTGATTGCGTAATCGAGCGTCGCCTTCTCGCCCGTAAAATACGGCAAGAGTGTCTTTTCCACGGGGATGTCGACATCCGGGAGGTAACCAAACGTTGTGGTCGCACTGGCCTGCGGGTCACAGTCGACCAACAACACCCGATAACCCTCCCGTGCCAGATACTGCGCCAGATGCACCGCGGTAGTGGTCTTGGCCACGCCGCCTTTGAAGTTCTGAACCGCGACAATCACAGGGTCCTCATCCGCCCCCCGATGCAACCGCGTCCCAAAGGCCTCGCGTAGCTCGTTAATCTGTTGTAGCGTGAACCCCAAGCGCCGGTTGTTCGGGCCAAGATCCGGTTTCGGAACCGGCCCCTTCGGGGCATGGCCGCGCATCTCGGCATCGCGAATGGCTTGGCTGCTGCGGCCCACCAGCCGTTCAGCCTCCTTGAGCGAGTACCGCTTCTCGATCTGTTTTCTCGTATGGGGGTCGAGATTGGTGTCCCGCAGCGCCCGTTGGAGTTGGGTCGCACGGCGGACGAGATCCTTTGTGGCGTCGGATCCTACAGACATAGTTAGCTCCCGTTGTTTGAGTGTGCACGACCGCCGCAGGAGGACAAGAGTGAGCTCAGCGGCGGACAGTTGGGCAAAGACGTCAGTACGCGTCTCAAGATGTACATAAACAGGCCAAACCGGCGTATCTAGCGCAACTGTAGCCGGAAACGCGGAAGATTGACAAGTAAGGAGGGAAAGGCTACCGTTCAAACAACTGTAACCCGCGGTACGGAGTTGCCACGGAGCTCCAACAACGATGACCAAGCAACCGACCAGCGCGGCTGTCGACGATGAGCAGGAGACCATCGTCAGCCTGAGCGATCGACTATCCCGCCTCCAGCAACGCGCGGCCGAACGCAGTACCGATGCCTCTCGAGACGACCAGCTCGATGAAGCGACTGTAGGTGGATCAGCACAGGCAGAAGAACCCGCGCCCCCGCCGCGGCCACCCAGAGGGCGACCAAGCAACTCCGTCATCGAAGATGCTCAACTCGAGTTGCTACGGATGGAGCAACAAGGGCGCTTCGCGAAGTTTCCCCTGACTCCAGAGTCGGAATACCCTTCTCTCCTCACACGAATCCCCATCTTTCTTCCTGTACCACGTTCGCGCCAAGCGAAGCTGCTCGATGCGGACAATGCGCTGGTGTTCCAGACGAGTTGGGGTACTGGGCGTAAACACGGCCCGCCCCTCACCGTTTACGACGAGGACACGTTGATCGCGCTATGCCGCCTTCGGCAAACCAAGTTGACCGGTCGACCGGGACAACTGCCTGTGCCGGTCGCCGAGCTGACGGGCCCTACTACAGAGGACAGCGTGTATGTCCACGTGACCCAGTGCATGATTACCGATATCCAACGTGAATGCGGGGATTCAGATGGGGGCCGAAACACGAAATTAAGGCTCGAGTCGATCAAACGGCTGGCCGCCCAGGTCATCGAGTTTGAACGCACGAGCGCCCAGGGCGTCACTCGAGGGACATCCATCAAATTGCTGGAGGTGCTCTGGGAGAGTTACAAGGAGAGGGCGGTCCTGTACGTGCAGTTTCACCCCGTCATGGCGCGGTGGCTGGAGCACGAATACACTTTCATCAACTGGGCCATCCGCAAGCAATTGACCGACACCGGCAAAGCTCTCCACCGCTTCCTGGCGAGCCAACCAAAACAGTACGAGATCACAGTCAGTAAACTCCGAACAACGATCGGGTACCAGCGCGACGTACGCCACCTGGTCGCGGATATCAAGCGGACAATGACTCGTCTTGAAGAGCTCGGTTGGCTCGACGGGTGGGAGGTCGTCGGCAACGGTCGCCGTACCCCGCACAAACTCATCGTTAACCGCCGCTAACCCTTCCTAGGCCGCACCGGCCGAGTCTCTGCACACTTCCGATACCCGCGCCCATTTACGCTTCCCCGTTACTACACGGACGCGACGCGTGATGAAGGCCGGCCAAACGCCGTTATTGCGCGCACGGAAGGCCCTGTGACCCAGAAAACAAGGCGTAGCCGCGACGCGCGCAGACCAGAGACAGGCATGTAAAAACAGCCACTTACCGCGATGCGTATGAAGAGAACGGGCCAGCCCTTGGCAAGGACGAGTCGGTTTTCGCGGACCGTTACTGCGCGGACGGAATAATAACAACACGCGCAAAAACAGATGCTTACGCGAGCCATGTGTGGTCAATAGGCGACGTTCACCGCCGTTACTGCGCGCACGGAAGGTCGCCTTCGCCCTGCGACGAACACCGTTACTGCGCGCACGGAGACCGCCCCACGCGAGCAACGTAAACAACGTCCGGTGCACGGTGCATCGCTCCTGCGATAGCTGAGCTCGTCGTTCACGCCCAAAACCTTATCCACAGAAGCGCCGTTATCCCACGGCGCGGCCTCCGTTACGGGTCTGACACTGCACCGTTATCGCCCGCACGTAAGCCCGGTATCTCACGTACTCAGTACCGGTACATCCCCGCGTCGCCGCCGTTACCACACGGACGCGACCGACCGGAAAGTGCCTCGTAACCGCTGGATTACAAACACGAATCGGCCTCAGCCCGCGCCCAGGTAGTCCTGATCTTTATCCCTTTTGTAAGTATCTTTCTTAGGCCAAGCGAACAGGCTCCACCGCAGGCGGCGGTGGTAGTGGATTCTTAAAAATTAAGACAAAAGCGAAGAGAAGCGAAGAGAAGACAAGCGAAGAGAAGACAAGAGAGAGTCGCGCGCGCCTACAGAACCCAAGAAGCCCCGACTTCCCCGCTCTCTAGCCAGGTTTTCTCGTGCTCGCCTTGGACAAGACGTACAGCCGATTGGACTAACATCTTGTGAACCGCGCGGGCCGCCAGTTCACTCCTGCGCTGGACCACGCGCTCAAGCGCCTCGTATTGACCATCACGAACCCGAAACACCCTGGTCTCATAGGGGGAGGGCAGGGCACCGACATCGACCGGGCGACCGATCGTCGAGATAGCAAAGCACCCGACCAGGGTATGGCGCCACCAGCGGCACGCTGGCCCGTGCCCCTGGTAGAGTGCCGGGACGGTGGGCACGTAAATCAGTAGCGGGGAGCCAAAAACCATCTCGCTCATTGAGTCCATGGGCCGAAGGCTACCACCACCCCCGAAGGGTTTCCACTTTGGCCCTTATCGGACGACCCGCGAACCGCTTACCCTGTAAGAAAGAGGGGAGTCCCGAGCGGTCGAGCGGTGAATACTACACACAATACCGACAGTGATTGGCCGGCCATTATCCGCAAGGCCATGGGCCGCAGTCCCATCGGCTACGAGCTGCGCCTGCGGGCCCGCGGGCTGGACCGAGCCCCGGGTGATTCCACGCGCCAGGATGTCACGGTGTGGGCGCCCCTGGCGCTGACGCCACCGCCGGGCACGCCCGTTATCTTCACTGGCCGCTGGCGCCACCACACCCGCTATGGCTGGCAATACCAGGCCCACGACTACCGGTTAATGGAGGCCCTCAGTCCGCGGGCCCAGGAGGTTCTGTGGGCGGTGCTGGGGGTGCGCCGCTCGCGCGACACCCCCGATGCCACCGACAAATCGCTCTACGCGGTGGCGGCCGCTACGCCCACCGGCTCAGCGCCGGCAAGGGCGCTCAATGCGGTGCTCGGCTACCAGTACCGCGAGCAGCTATGGCGGCGTTGGCCACTGACCGGCGAGCAGCGCCTCGAGCTGGCCCGCCAGCACGGCGACCAGGTCCTGCAGGTCCTCCATGATGACCCCTACGCGGTGTTGGCGCAGTTCACCGAGCCCGACCCGAACGGCTGGCGAGAGCAACTCCATCGCGCGGGATTGGCCCCGGAAGGCGACGAGGCGGCATGGCTACGCGGTTGGGCTGCCTATGCGATCCATGAGCATGTGCGCGAGACCGGGAGTTCGCGGGCGGCCGAGTCGCGGGTGCTGGATATGGTGGGCGCGCGCGCCCACCAGGCGCCGTCACGGGTACGCGAGCAACTGTCCCACCTGCCGGCCGCCAGCGGCATCGTTCGCCTAGACGGCGGTGATGGAGCGCAGTGGGCATTGCGCCACTGCCTGGAGGCGGAGCGACGCACCGCGGCCCGGCTTGGCGAGATCGTCGCCGCCGCTCCCAAGCCGCTGGCTCTCCCAAAGGATTGGCAGGCCTCACCCGAGTTAGCCTCCGTGGGCCAACTCACGGCGGACCAGCGGCGGGCGGCCGAACTGTTGCTCTCCAGTCCCGTCGGGGCGCTCATAGGGGGCGCCGGGTCGGGCAAGACCTTCACCCTGCGCGGGACCCTCGCCTGGGCGCGGGCGGCGGATCCGGGCCAGCGCATTCGGTGCGCTGCACCGACCGGCAAGGCGGCCGCTCGATTGATGGAGGTCACGGGCGAGGAAGCCGTAACCATCGATCGGCTGTTGGCCGCCTCCCAGGGCCATGGGCTGGATGTCGACCTGTTGGTCGTCGACGAGATGTCGATGCCGACGCTCTCACATTTTGACCGCCTGGTTCACGCGCTACCCGATGGCGGACGGCTCGTGCTGGTCGGCGATCCCAACCAGCTCGGGCCCATCGGGATGGGCCAGCCGCTGCAGGACCTCATCACCAGCAATCGTATTCCCGTCGCGGCCCTCACTGAGCCTCATCGCGCCGCGCTGGACTCGGCCATCGTGTCCAACGCCTACCGGATATTGGCTGGCCAGCCCCCGGAGGAGGGCGAGGACTACGTCATTCTCCGCAGCCGCGAGTCCGACGAGTCGCTGCGACGCTACCTCGCCCGTGCGGTTGTTCCCCGCGCCCTGGAGCGCGTCTCCAGCCCGTCCGAGCTGCAAGTCGTGGTCCCCACGGTGGAGGGCCCGCTGGGGGCGATCGCACTCAACCGGGTGCTCCAGCCCCAGCTGAACCCGCAGTTCGACCCCACCCGCGCGGTGGCGCACGGCCCGTGGCACTTCGGCGCCGGCGACCGGGTTCTCCAGCTGGTCAACGATTACCATCGGGATGTGTTCAACGGGGAGTCCGGCCGGATCAGTTCGGTGGACCCGGGACGCGGCGAGGTGCGGGTGCGCTTCGGTGCGCGCGAGCTCTCGTACCGCGGCCGGCGCCTTGACCAGCTGGCCCTGGCCTACGCGCTGACGGTCCACAAAGCCCAGGGCTCGGAGTACGAGACGGTGCTCATGCTCGGCTCGCCGGCCGCCCAGCGGCTGATGAGCCGGGAGTGGCTGATGACGGCCGAGACCCGGGGCCGGCGCCTAGTGATAGACATGCTCCACCCGGATGCGCTGCATACGGCGCTCGCCCGCCCCACCGCGCGCCAGCGCTCGACCGGGCTGGCCGAGGCTGTGCGCCAAGCCATCCCTGCCCCGCCGGGCCCGGCGTCGGTCGCGTCCCGCCCGGCGTCAAAAAACACCCCCTCGGGGCTTGGCGCGGCCCCGTCTCTCGCCTAAGATAGTCATTATTGACGACGGCACAACGGGGCCACGCGGTGGATGAATCGATAGAGCCATTACTAGACGTCAACTACGCAATTGATCGCGCCCCCGATCCCTCCGACCAGCTCGAGCGCGGGTTTCGTGCCCTCATCTGTGGTGGTATCTGGCAGCGCGTGATGGACCTTACTGACGCAGGCCCGGCGGAGCGCTGGAGCGCACAATACTATTTCCACGATCGCCAGGAGTTCGATCCGTCGGCTGAGGCGGTCGGCCTGGACCCCGACGCGGTTCGCGAGGGCCTCATCAAACGGGGTCTACTACCCGCACAAGTACCTCCGCCCCCTGCTGGCGACGACTGAGCCAATCCGTTCGACTCGCGACCCCGGCCGCCCCGAGCCAGCGAAACGCCTGTTATGGGGGCGACAGCCAAGCGGCCAGATCGTCGAGCTGCTCGGCGCTATAGGTGCCCGGCGGCTCGGCCAGGGACAACTCCAGGGCGGCCTCAATCACATCGCTTATCATCGCGGATTGGACATCGGCAGGAGGGGTATGTAGGCCATCGCGCCACTCGTAGACGCGATTCTGCCGGATTGTGCGTCCCACGTCCTCGGACAGCTCGCGTACTGCACTGGCAAGGGTATGCCCTGGGATACGGGTAGCGACCCACATCCACAGGGCAACGAGGTTGCGGTCAGTCGGCATCCTGCGACTCCGCCCGCGATGACACCCACTCGCTGGAGGCGTCATCCGCCTCCTGATAGGCCACCGATGTGAGGCCCTGCTCGCCCGTCTCTCGGTCCTGCGCCCACGTGTCGGTGACGCGGTACAGGCCACAATGCGCGCAGATCTCAGTAATGACCACGCCGCCCCCATGGCCATGCACGCCAGGATTTTCCTCCAGCCCGCCGACCACCTCATGCGGTGACTGCCAATCATGTGTCTGGCCATCCTCGCAGTCTGGCTCTCGCGGCTCTATCTCGATGGTCCGAGATGTATCGTCGATGCGCAGCTCTAGGACCTCCTCGGCCGCCAGATCGGCCAGCACATAGCCGATGCGCCAGGCTCTCATATGGATATAGGCGGTCTGTGCAGCGCTCTCCCAGTCGCTGTAGTCAGCGCCGTCCACATATGCCTGGGACGCCTCATCTGCATCATCGGCACCAGGATACGTGACGGTATCGCCGTGAGCGTCAGCGGCGGCCCAGCCAGGCAGCACGATCACGGGCGCGTCATCCGGGATATCGCCGAGGTACTCGTAATCGACGTCGTGCTCGGCGCCCAGTATGCCATAGGTGGTGACGGTGCAGGCGGCCGTATCGGTGCCAGCGGGCAGTGCGTCGCGCAGGATGGACGGGGTGGTGTCGATATTGGTCATGGTGTTGGCTCCTATGTGGTGATTTTTGTAACTCTCACTATTGAGTGTAGTCCATCTGGAGGACTCGTCAATGGCGGGAGTAAAAATAAATATCCATAAAAACCCGCACTTACGCCACTGTAGCTCAGCCGGCAGACAGCAATTCCACGAGCCGCTCCATCTGTGCATCCGTATAGGAACCAGGCGGCTCACCGAGCGCCAGCTGCAGCGCCTGCTCGATGGCTACGGACATCATGTAGCGGCGAGCATCGGCAGGGACAGAATGTTTGCCATCACGCCACTCGTAGACGCGGGACTGACGGATTGTGCGTCCCACGTCCTCGGACAGCTCGCGTACTGCACTGGCAAGGGTATGCCCTGGGATACGGGTAGCGACCCGCATCCATAGGATTACGAGGTTTTTATCAGACATGGTTCATTCTGTTAGCAATCCCGTGATCGTGGCGATTTCATAATCGAACCTCGTGCCGGCTAAATTCGCCGTAAGGCACAAATTATATGCAGTGCTAATCGCCGCATCGGTCGTTCTCCACGCACTGAACAATAATGGGTCATTGCTATGCGGATAGTACGGCGATATCCACTCTCCGCGATCTGTGGCAACGTGTAAAAAATCTGCGACGGCGGATCGCGCTCTAAACTCAGAAATCGACGATGCCGTAAACTGCTCATCCGCCGTCATTTGATCAGTCAATCTCATTTTCATGCTGTAGCCCTCACTTGCCCTGAACCTCCTATGTTGAGTTGTACGGCGGTGCCCGCTCTTGCTAATAAACTAAGAACTCTCCAGGATGTATCTCAGCAGCAAACCCAGCATCGCTGCGGACGGTACGTGCTCGTTGGTCTTGGCTATGTATGTGGTAATTGTTCGTTGCCCTCATTATTAGGATAGTCCAGCGCCTGGACCAGTCCAGTGGAAAGAGCTACAATTAGCACCAGTAGCCTGATGCTACGCCCGCGCCTCGGGGCCTCAGGGGCAGGAGAGACCAATGAGTCATACCGCATACATCATCTACTCCGCCGGCATCCCGGCCGGCTCCTGGCACTATCAGCACCCTACTGCGGTCTACGTGCTCTATGGGCCGGTCAGTGAGCTGGTCAAGGTCAAGACCCGCAACAGTGTCGGCAGCAGATGCTGCCCCACCGTGGGCCGCGCAGTCGCTATGGGCAGGCCATAGAGGCAGCTCATGCATGGGCGGCCGAGCGTGGGTATATCGATGCGGCTCCCGCAATAGCCGCCTGGCGCGCTCAGTCCGGCTATGTAGACCGCAGTGACCGTCGGTGGCGGGGGCCTCTGCCTGGCGCGCCACTCGCGCGCGCATTGATGGGTCTCGGCGTGCATCGGCGTCACACGGGCCTCGCGGCGCGTCGGGATCGCCAGCTCCATGTTCGAGGCGCTGGTCCGGGCCGACACCCGGATGAGATCGCTGCGCTGGCGCGCCCGATTCTCGCCCTCTATCGTCTGCGGGTGCGCGTCACCCCCGACACGCTGGCCGACATTAGCCAGATGTATACGACGGTGCGCCCCGATAGCCGCCTGCTGCGCCACCGCGCTGATCTGGCTGTGCGTGTGCGCCTCGAGCGGTCCGAGGGGGGGCACCATCCCCATACATGGCTCATGGAGGTCGCCTAATGTATCTCCGTCATGTCACGCTAACCACCGGCCACGTCCGCGACTCCTACGCGGACGAAGTCTCGTCGGAGGTGATGGCCGGTATGCGGCACCTAATACAGCGCATCTGCGTCGGCGATACCAGCGAGGCGGTGTCGCTGCGCGAGTATGCCAGTGTCGGCGCGTATTCGGTCGCTGGCCGCTGCAGTGCGCGGTGCCTGGTGGTGACGGTCTACGCAGATGGTCCGCCGACCGAACTGGTATGCACGATAGGTGTCGCCGCGCATTCGCGTTGCGGTGCCACCTTGTGGCGCAATCTGCACCAGTGGGGACAGGTACCAGTCAGGACAGATCCGACCCAATGCCCGCCCGAACCGTGGGTGGCCGCGGCGCTGGACGAGGCAGCAGCATCTCATCCCGATGCAATGGCGTGGCTCGGAGATTTCGAGCGGTGCCTTGCGTGGGCGTGGCTATCATGAGATGAACCGAAAAAAAGCCCGCCCGATGGTCGCGTGTGGGAGCGAGGTGGGGCGGGCGGGCGAATCGGTCAGGAGTGCGGGGGGTTGACGTTATTCGTGCTGGTGGCGGTAAATCTCGGCGACCAGTTTGGCCGGCGCGTGACACAACTCGTTCGTCGTCACGTTGTACAGGCGAACCACATAGCCGCGAGGCCATTCCAGCAGGCCGGTGATGACCAGTTCCTCGCGTCCGCCGGCGGGCGAGGTAATGATCTTGCCGCCGAACATTGCGGCGCTCATCCCTGCCGCCTCGGCCTGTTCCAGGAGGAGGCGAGCGGGGCGGTCCATCCCCATGGCGTCGACGAGCGACAGATCGAGCGTGACCTGCGCACCGCCCTCGTTGGCCTCCACCGCCATGTGCTCGAGGGAGAAGCCATTGTTGTCGGCAAACGGGTTGACCGCCTCGAGCAGCGTATCGCGCAGCTTACCCAGCGTAGCGGCGTCGAACTGACTCTGGTGGGCCTGTTGGTGCTGCAAGGCCATGGCCAGGACCGGGGAGATCCCCTGGACGATAATCGGGTCGGCCGGCGGCGGCGCTGGGGTCGCAGTCGCCGGGCCGGCGGCGGCGTGCCGCTTCGGGTTGAGCACGGTTACGGGCGTAGCAGCCATGGGGCCTCCTGTCCTGTGGTGTCGTTTAAGACCCATATCTTAGGCGAGCTTGCCACGGGCGGCAAGCAGGCCCTCACACGGCCGGAGCGGGCCCCGCCGCGGGGCGTACCGGCGCAGCCGGCCGCGTTCGCGGGCCGGAGGGCGGCTGAGCGTCCAAGGAGGCGGCCAGGGCAGGTTGGTGGACCGCGATGGCCTGGCGCAGCACGCGCCAGCCACCGGGGCTGAGCTGGGCGCTCATGGCCTGCAGGGCGAGCTGGTGCTCGACGGCCTCGCGCAGCGCGCCGGCCCGCTCGGCGAGCAGCTCCTGCGGCAGGCCCGTCTCCTGGGCCAGGCGGGAGAGGGTGGTCTCCTTGTCCAGGTCCAGCGGCCCGGGGGCTAGGCGCGTGGTAAACGGGGCCGCTTGGGTCGCCGGGTAGCGATCATACAGGGGCGAGAGGCGGTAGCCGTTGCC
>Ga0102944_1001713_pt1 | contig 13956 bp, 15 predicted proteins | sample SalPonD_shore_MG_FD_78172 | JGI IMG/M metagenome (GOLD analysis project Ga0102944, IMG submission 78172) | Salt pond soil microbial communities from South San Francisco under conditions of wetland restoration - Salt Pond MetaG... | ecosystem: Environmental > Aquatic > Marine > Intertidal zone >...
ACTCGTCTTCCTGGGGGCGGACGAGGTCTGTGAGACTTCCTACAAGGATCGCGGCGGCAAGTACCAGGGACAGCGTGGCGTGACCCTGCCGCGGACGTGAGCCGTCGTGCTCGTCCGCGGTGCTGGCGGGTCGATCACTGGCGGCCGCTCGGTCCGTCGCGGCCAGCAGGCCGGCGCACGGGGCGCCAGCCCCGCAGGGCGCGCCGTGTCGCCTCGTATCCATCCCGGACCAATTGGGCGCCCCGCCCGGAACGGAATCGGCTGTGGGAAGACAGTCGCGGCGCGACGTGCAGGTCCACGCCCCGGCGCGTCTGCAGGTGGGTTGCGTTGTTGATCGCGATATCGGTGGCGTTCAGGATCACGTCGATCACGTCATCCGGCTCCTGAAACTCGCGCGCCGCGTTCAGATCGATCGCGATCACGGTGCGCGCACCCATCGGGCGCAGCACGGAGGTCGGGACATTTTCGACCAGACCGCCGTCGATCAGCAGGGCGCCGTCGTGCTCCACGGGCTGGAAAATGCCGGGGACGCAGGTGCTGCCCATCACGGCCGGGATCACCGGGCCCGCGTCCAGGACCACGCGGCGTCCGTGCGAGACGTCGGTCGCGATCATCGTCAGTGGGATGCGCGCATCCGCGAAGTCCGGTTCGCCGATCTCGGCGCGCAGGACGTCTCCCAGGCGTCGGTTGGCCAGGAGCCCGAGGCGTGACGGCGCGAAACTCGAAATCGACAGCCAGTTCATGTCGAGCGCGACGGCCTCGATGTCGTCGATCGGCACTGCGAATGCGTACAACGCTGCCGCCACGGCGCCGATGCTTGTGCCGCTGACGACATCGACGGGCACTCCGGCTTCCTCCAGCGCGCGCAGTGCGCCAACATGCGCAGCCCCGAGCGTGGCGCCCCCTCCCAGGGCCAGGCCGATCGGGCGACGCAGTCGACGGCCGTGCACGAGCCGGCGCACGCGTTCGCGCCAGCGGGGGATCGTCCCGTCGGTCATAGGGAGCTCCGCGGTTTCCTCGGGGGATTCTCGCCGGGATCGGTGGGCAGCGTCCACGGCCGCCGGGCGCCGTGGACAGCCAGGGCTCACGCATCGAACAAAGGAAGGCCTCCTGTCGAAGAGGTCGCGACAGGAGGCTCGGGAATGAGTCGCGGGCATCAGGACGGCCCGCGGAAGAACGGTGCGCCGCGTCAGCCGGCGGCGACGACGTCGTTGGCTTGCAGCCCCTTTTCCGATTGGGTTACCTCGAACTCGACACGCTGACCCTGATCGAGGGTGCGGTATCCCTCCCCACGGATGGCACGGAAGTGGACGAATACGTCTTCACCCTGCTCACGCTCGATGAAGCCGTAACCCTTGGCGGCGTCGAACCACTTCACTGTGCCCTGTTCACGTTCAGCCATTGCAACAAGTACCTCGTCGAAGGAAACGATATCAGCCGTCGGCCTGGACCAGGCGGCTACGGATGATTACACACGAAATCCAGCGGCAAGGCGAGCAAAAAATCGCACATTGCGCGCAATGAAGCGCAGCCCGATATGCGACGTAACTTCTTGTGAAAAAACGACTTTCAGGTGTATCTGCGGTGGTGGCGCGGCACCGAACGACTCAATTTGCGCGCGATCGCGCGCGTTTCGGGCCGGCCTCAAAGGGCCCCGAGCCTGCCCCTCGCCCGGACGGGGTCACGGGCGGGCAAGCTGATCGCAGAAGGCGTCGGCGGCGACTTCGTCCAGGGTTTCCGGCCGCTCCGCCCAGCTCCCCGCTGCCCGCTCGCCCGCCGCGCTCAGCCGGCCGCCGACGCTGCGCCGGAATTTCTCGAGCAGTAGCGGGATGCCCTCCTCGCGCCGGCGCGGATGCCCGAGCGGATAATCCACCTGTATCCGGCGCGGCGCCCGGCCGTCGGCGAAGAACACCTGCACCGCATTGGGGATCGCGCGCCGTTCCGGGTCGTGGTACGCGTCGGTGAACGTGGGGTTCTCGCGTACCTGCATCCGCTCGCGCAGCGCATCGATGCGCGGGTCGGCGGCGCGCTCGTCCTCGTAGTCCTCCGCGGTGAGGGCGCCGAACAGCAGACCGATTGCGGTCATGTACTGGATGCAATGGTCGCGGTCTGCGGGGTTGTGCAGCGGGCCGGTCTTGTCGATGATCCGTACGCCCGCGTACTGGGTCTCGATCTCGACCCGTTCGATGACGTCGGCGCCACCGTCGAGCTCGCCATGGAGTTCGATCGCCGCCTCGACGGCAGTCTGTGCATGGAACTCGGCGGGAAACGAGATTTTGAACAGCACGTGCTCCATCACGTAATCGGCCAGGGGACGCGTGAGCGTGATCTCGTCGCCGCCGAACAGGACATCCTGGAAGCCCCACTTCGGCGCCCCCAGCGGGGTGGCGTACCCCGGCTCGCCACGCTCGGCGAGCAGTGCGAGCCAGACGCCGCGCGCCGCCGCATCGCCCGCCGCCCAGGACTTGCGCGAGCCGGTGTTGGGCGCGTGGCGATAGGTCCGCAGGGCGCCGCCGTCGAGCCAGGCATTGCTGACGGCGGCACGCACGCGCTCGCGGTCGCAACCGAGCAGGGCCGCGCTCACGGCGGCGGTCGCCAGGCGGACGAGCAGCACGTGGTCGAGGCCGCGGGCGTTGAAGGAATTGTCGAGCGCCAGCACCCCCTGGATCTCGTGCGCGCGAATCTGGGCGGAGAGCACATCACGCACGGTGAGCGGCGCTTCGCCGGCCGCACGCCGTCGGCGCGCGATCCACGCGGCGAGCATCAGCAGGCCGCCGAGGTTGTCCGACGGGTGTCCCCACTCGGCCGCCAGCCAGGTGTCGTTGTAGTCCAGCCAGCGCACCATGGCGCCGAAGTTGAATGCCGCGGTGACCGGATCCAGGCGCCAGGCCGTGCCTGGCACCGGCACTCCGTCGGCCGGTTCGGCGCCGGCGACGACCGGCCCGAGCACGCGCCGACAGGCAGGGTAGTCCAGCGCCAGGAGGGCGCAGCCGAGCGAGTCCAGCAGGTCCAGCCGGGCGGTCTCCCAGGCTTGGTCGGAGAACGCGGGCGGCGCGAGCACGTAGTCGACGATGGCATCGACCACGGCGTCACCAGCGATGGTCCTGCCGCGCGTGCTCATGGTCAGCGTTCCTCCAGCGGCACGAATTCGCGCGGTTCGGGACCGACGTACTCGGCACTCGGGCGGATGAGCCGGTTGTCGGCGCGCTGTTCCTTGATGTGCGCGGTCCAGCCCGTGACGCGGCTGCACGCGAACAGTGGGGTGAACAGCGGCGTCGGGATGCCGAGGAAGTGAAAGGCCGTGGCGCTGTAGAAGTCGAGGTTCGGGAACAGTCCCTTCTCCTCGTGCATCACCGCCTCGATCGCCTCGGAGATCGCGTACAGCTGGCCGTCGCTTGCGTGCGCCGACAGGCGCTTCGACCAGGACTGGATGATCGGGCTGCGCGGGTCGTTGACGCGGTACACGGCGTGGCCGAAGCCCATGATGCGCTCCTTGCGCGCGAGCATGGCGCGCAGCCCGTCGGCGGCTTCCGCGGGCGAATGGAAGCGCTCGACCAGGGCCATGGCCGCCTCGTTGGCGCCGCCGTGCAGCGGGCCGCGCAGGGTGCCGATGCCCGCGGTGATCGCCGAGTGGTAGTCCGAGAGCGTCGCCGCGCAGACGCGGCAGGCAAAGGTCGAGGCGTTGAACTCGTGCTCGGCGTAGAGGATCAGCGCGACGTCCATCGCCCGTTCGCGATCGCCGCCGGGGCTGCGGCCGGTGATGGCGTGCATCAGATGCCCGGCAATGCTGTCTTCGCCGCCGGCCGGATCGATGCGCTCGCCGTGGCTGGTGAAGCGATACCAGTAGCCGAGGATCGACGGCAGCGCCGCGAGCAGGCGCTCGGACGCGTCGTCCTGCTCGGCGAAGGCGGTCTCCGGTTCCAGCACGCCGAGCATCGAGCAGCCGGTGCGCAGCACGTCCATCGGGTGGGCATTGGCCGGGATCTGCTCGAGTGTCAGGCAGAGGGCCTCGGGCAGCGCGCGCCGGGCGCGCAGGCGGGCGCGGAACGAGGTGAGCTCCGCCGCGGTCGGCAGCTCGCCGTAGAGCAGCAGCCACGCGACCTCCTCGAAGCTCGCGTCGGCGGCCAGGCTCTCGATGTCGTAGCCGCGGTAGGCCAGGCCGTGCCCGTCGCTGCCGACCGCGCTGATCGAAGTCGTGCCGACCGCCTGGCCGCGCAGTCCGCGGGTGTCTGCGGGTGGTGTCATGAGCGCTTCTCCCCAGGTCAGTCCGGATCGTCGTCCTCGCCGTTCGTCCGCAGCATGGCGTCCAGCCGGCGCTCGTATTCATGGTAGCCAAGCAATTCGTAGAGCGCGTCGCGTGTCTGCATGTCCTCGACCACGGCGCGCTGCGTGCCGTGCTCGTGCAGGCTCGTGTACACGCGCTCCGCCGCGGCGTTCATGGCCCGGAACGCGGACAGCGGGTACAGCAGCAGGCCGGCGCCGGCAGCGTCCATCTCGTCGAGCGTGAACAGGGGGGTGCGCCCGAACTCGGTCAGGTTGATCAGGAGCGGCACGTCCATCGCGGCAGTGAACCGTTGGACCTCGTCCAGGGTGGTGAGGGCCTCCGCAAAGATCATGTCGGCGCCCGATGCGACATAGGCGCGGGCGCGCTCGATGGCCGCATCGATGCCCTCGCGGGCAACGGCGTCGGTGCGCGCCATCACGACGAAGTCGGGATCGGGCCGGCCCGCCACGGCGGCTTCGACACGGGCGCACATCTCGTCGGTCGACACCAGCGCCTTGCCCGGTCGATGGCCGCATCGCTTGGCGGCGACCTGGTCCTCGATGTGGCAGCCGGCGGCCCCGGCGCGCGCGAGCTCGGCCACCGCGCGCTCGATCATCAGTGCGTTGCCCCAGCCGGTATCCGCGTCCACGAGCAGCGGCAGCCGACTTGCGCCGGTGATGCGGCGCACATCGATGCAGACGTCTTCGAGCGTGGTCAGCCCGAGGTCGGGCAGTCCGAGCGAGGCGTTCGCGACGCCGGCACCGGAGAGGTAGATCGCATGAAAGCCCGCGCGCTCGGCCATGCGCGCGGCGAGCGCGTTCACGGTGCCGACGACCTGCAGCGGTCGTTGCGCCGCGGCGGCCTCGCGCAGGCGGCGCCCGGGGGACGAATCGCTCATGGAGGGGCTCCTGCTGTCCGATCCGGTGACGAACCCGGCGCGGGTGCGGCGAAGCGCGCGTGATTCGCGTCGGCTCGGCGTCGCGCCCGGTTCACGGGGTGACCGGGGCGCACGATACGCCGATCGCGCTCTGCGCGCGATCGGCGTGCGCTCCGAGGCGCGTTCAACCTGTGTCAGACGGGCCACTCGTGTACGGGGATGTCCTCCGCCTGGCGCGCCGCGTATGCGGCGGTGAGCGCACGCAGGTCGCGGCCATGGCGCTCGACCCACGCGCGCTGCCAGCCCGCGCCGTTGCGGCCGCTGCGGACACGTGCGTCGATGATGCCGAGATAGCGATCGGTGTCGGTTCGATCGAGGCCGAGGTCGCGCAGGCCCTGACGTGCGCACGGCAGCAGGTCATCGAGCAACAGGGTGTCGACCGCGTGGGATTCGCCGTCGGTCCAGGTGACGCGCGCCCCCAGGCCGTGGCGCGCACAGGCATAGAAGTTGTCCCGGGCACTGGGGAACGCGAGCAGGCGGTCCGGCGCGCGGCCGCGGCCGGCCGGCTGTGCGTAGTACTGGGCCAGGCCGAAATACAGGGCGGCGTTGGCGATCGAGTCCACCGCCGTGGGTCCGCCGGGCATCACGCGGTGCTCGATGCGCACGTGGGGCTCGCCGTCGGGCCCGAAGCCGATCAGCGGGCGGTTCCAGCGCCAGATGGTGCCGTTGTGCAGCTGCAGGTGTTCGAGCGGCCCGCACGCCGGATCGTCGAAGCGGATCGGCAGGAGCACCGGGAAGTGCGCCTGGTTTTCCTGGAAGCACTCCATCACCGACTCGCGTACGTAGCCGCTGCCGAACCCCACGCGGCGGGGCGGTCCGTGCGCGGCCCCGCCGACTCCACCACTCTCGACGGCCTGTTCGAACAGCGGGATGCGGGTCTCGTCCCAGAGGTCGCGTTCGAACAGGTACGGCGAGTTGGCCGTGGCGGCCACGATGGGCCCGGATATCAGGATCGACGCATTGTAGTAGGCGGCGGCCTGGTGGGCGGGGACCTGCATGTGCACCTGGAAGGAGGTGGCGGCGGCTTCCAGCATCAGGTCGGGGTGATCGGTCTGCAGCCGTTCGCGGCCGCAGAGGTCCAGGCGCAGGGCACGCCCGGCACGATGGCGCAGCACCTGCTCGTTGAGCGCCGCGAAGCGCGCCAGCGGTGTCATCGCGGCCGGGCCCAGGTCGTCCTGGCGCAGTGTCGGGAGGATGCCGATCATCAGCAGCCGGCAACCCAGCACCGCGGCGCCGTTGCGGCAGCGCCGCCAGGTGTCGTCCAGGCTGCGCTGCATCCGCGTCAGCGTGTCACCGGCGAGGGTCCGGGGCTCGGTGTTGAGCTCGAGGTTGAAGCGCGCGAGCTCCGCGGTCAGGAGGGGATCCTCCAGCCGCGTGAGCAGCGCCTCGTTGCACGGCGCCGGGCGCCACTCGGCATCGGTCAGCCAGGCCTCGAGCTCGAAGCCGCCGACCGGCGGTCCCTCGGCCAGACGGCCCTCGTCGAACCAGGCCCGCAGCCGGGCCGTCTCGGACTGCAGGCGCTCGGCGAAGGCGTCGAAGTCGGCCTGCGTGAACGCGCTGGATTCGATGTCGCGGCCCATCGCCCCCTCCGTGCGGCACCGCCGCCGCGCCCGGGGCGGCTCGCCCCGACGTTGCCTGGCAGTCTGCCCGAAAGCCGGGCCCGGATCACCGCTGTCGGCGCAGTTCGGCGTCGGCAGCGGCCAGTCGTTCGGGTGTGCCGATGTCGTGCCAGCAGCCGGTATACGCCTCGCCGGTTACCTCGCCGCGGTCGATGGCCTCGCGCAGCAGCGGGGCGAGTGGCGCGGGCCTGTCTGCAAGGCCGGAGAACAGGGCGGGGTCGTAGACGCCGATGCCGGCGAAGGTCAACCGCGTGCCCCCGGTGGGGACGACGCGCCCGCCCGCGAGCCCGAAGTCGCCGCCCGCATGGTGTTCGGGGTTCGCGACCAGCACCAGGTGCGCCTGTGCGCCGTCCGGCAGTGCGAGGCGTTCGAATGGGTAGTCCGTGAGCACGTCGGCATTGACCGCCAGGAACGGGTCCGGTCCGAGCAGGGGCAGGGCGTGGACAATGCCGCCGGCCGTCTCCAGGGCCTGATCGCCCTCCTCGCTGTAGCGGATGCGCAGGCCCCAGTGCCCGCCGTCGCCGATCCGCGTCCGAATGCGCGCGCCGAGCCAGGCGAGGTTGATGACGACCTCGCGGACGCCGGCGGCGGCGAGGGCGTCGAGATGGCGCTCGAGCAGCGTACGCCCGTCGACCTCCAGCAAGGGCTTGGGCTCGTGGTCGGTGAGCGGGCGCATGCGTTCGCCGCGCCCGGCGGCCAGGATCATCGCCTTCATGCCGGCGCCTCTCCCCGCGGCAGGGTCGCCAGCACGTGGCGCAGCGGTTCCAGTTCGTGCCGAGCGGCGCACGCACGCGCCAGGTAGCGGTGAAAGCGGCGGGCGTCGGCCAGATAGTCGGCCTTGCCGTCGCGATGGCGCAGGCGCGCGAAGATGCCGAGCACCTTGAGATGGCGCTGAGCGCCCATCAGGTCGACCGCTCGGAACGGCTCCTCGGGTTGGGTCACGCCTGCCGCGCGCGCCCGCGCCAGGTAGCGCTCGATCCAGCGCTGCTCGTCGTCCGGCGCGAGCGAGTGGAAGGCGTCGCGCAGCAGCGAAACGAGGTCGTAGGTCACCGGGCCGAGCACGGCGTCCTGGAAGTCGAGGATGCCGGGGTTCGGCTCGCAGACCATCAGGTTGCGCGGCATGTAATCGCGGTGGACGAACACGCGCGGCTGGGCGAGTGCGGCGTCGATCAGCAAGTGGCGGACCTCGGTCCAGGCCTGCCACCATGCGTCGTCGGGCTCATGGCCGAGGTGCCGGCGCACGTACCAGGTGGGGAACAGGTCCAGCTCGGCGTCCAGCCGCGCGGTGTCGTACTGCGGCAGTCCGGCGGTCTCGCCCCGGGCCTGCATCGTTACCAGCGCGTCGACGGCATCGGCGTAGAGCTCGTCGCTGGCGGTCGAATCGCGCTGCAGTGCCGCCAGGTATCCGCGGTCGCCGAGATCGGTCATGAGCAGGAAGCCCCGGTCCAGGTCCGCGGAGAGAATCTGCGGCACGTGCAGCCCGGCCGCCGCCAGGCGGCGCGCGATGTCGACGAAGGGACGCGAGTCTTCGTGCTCCGGCGGCGCGTCCATCGCGATGAGCGAGCCGGCGCGAGTCGGGACCCGAAAATAGCGCCGGAAGCTGGCATCGGCCGACGCGGGCGTGCACGGGCCCGTGACATCGTCCCGGACGGTCGTCAGCCAGTGCTCCAGTTGCGCCAGGCGGTCTGCGTCGCCCATGCGGATTCCCCGGTTACGGCCCCACGGATAGTGTTGCCTGCGTGATTCTGCCCCAAAATGTTGGGTTTTCGCTTGATCGCGTCGAGGGGCGAGCCTACCATGCGCGGCATTGCCGTCTGCCGTGCCCGGGAGAATACCGATCATGTTCAAGCGCGCGTTCGCCGCCAGCCTGCTGCTCGCCGCCGCCAGTGCGCCGGCCTGTGCCAGCGGCCTCGATATCAGCCTCAGCAACAAGACCGCCAACATCATGTACCTCACCGATTCCGGCAGCCTCGGGTACGGGGGCGCGGACGTCGGATTCGGCGGTTTCTTCAACGACAACAACGACTATCTCGGCATGGCCAACCTGCTGGTGACCAGCAACCCGAGCAGCGACAACAACTTCCAGTTCGGTGTCGGCGCCAAGGGCTATGCCGGCCAGCTCAACGATACCAACGAGAGCGTCGGCGCCATCGGTATCGGTGGTCTCGTGCGCTACGTCATCCCGTCGCGCACGCCCATGGGCATCGCGCTCGAGGGCTACGTGGCGCCCAAGATCACCAGCTTCGGTGATACCGAGCATCTCTACGAGGGCATGGTTCGCTTCGAGCTCGAGGGCATGCCCTCGACGCGCGGATACATCGGTTACCGCACGCTCAAGCCGCAGACGCACGATGCCGGCAAGGTCGAGCTCGACGACGAGGTCGACGTCGGGATTCGCATCACGTTCTGACGCGCCGGGGACGGAGCGCGCGGGCCATGGCCGCCATCGATGACGTGCTGCGCATCATGGCGCGGCTACGCGATCCGGAGCACGGTTGCCCGTGGGACGTGGCGCAGGATTTCCGCTCGATCGCGCCCCACACCATCGAAGAGGCCTACGAGGTCGCCGATGCGATCGAGGTCGGCGACATCGACGGCCTGCGCGACGAACTCGGCGATCTGCTCCTCCAGGTGGTCTATCACGCGAGGATGGCCGAGGAAGACCGACGCTTCGACTTCGAGCAGGTGGCCGCGGGCCTGGCCGACAAGCTCGTCCGGCGTCATCCGCACGTCTTCGGCGACGCCGCGGCCGACACCTCGGCCGAGCGCGAGCGCATCTGGGAACAGGAGAAGGCCGCCGAGCGCGCGCGCAAGGGCGAGACCGACGACAGCGCTCTGGCCGGCGTCACACGCGGCCTGCCTGCACTCTCCCGCGCCCAGAAGCTGCAGAAGCGCGCGGCCCGCGTGGGGTTCGACTGGCCGGATTTCCGTGGCGCGGCCGCGAAGGTCCGCGAGGAAATGGCCGAGATCGAGGCGGCGCACGGTGACCCGGAGGCCCTCGAGGCCGAGGTCGGCGACCTGCTCTTCGCTGTGGTGAACCTGGCCCGGCATCACGGGGTCGACTCCGAAACCGCTCTGCGCCGGGCCAGTCAGCGATTCGAGCGACGCTTTCGCGACGTCGAGACACAGGTCTCCGCGGAGGGCCGCACGACGACCGAACTCTCGCTCCCGGAGCTCGAGGTCCACTGGCAGGCGGCCAAGGCAGCCGAGCGCGACGCCTGATCTGCCCTCGGCTGTGCTTCCCCGGCCGACTTCGGGTTGCTGGCAGCCTGTCGGACTTGAGGCATCGTATCGAGGCGTGTGGGAATCGAGGACAGATTTTCGATCGTCCGAGGAGAATAGTGGGAACTATTTGACGAGGAGGATCGGAAATATGGACCGATCCCCACTCGCCGCAGTAGATGAGCCCAAGTCCGTCAGGCTGCTAGTGTCCCTGAACACCGATTTGTCGTGTGTCAGCTCGGCTGGGTGCGTTACGGCTCCAGTAAACGGAACCACCTTTTCCGGCGATCCGTGCCTTGCCAGCTGCGATGGACAGGGCTTTGATATGCGACGAATCGGTATCAAGGGACACCAGGTTGCCCTCGGTTTCCTCGGCTGGGCGTCCAAGAAAGCGATTCCGTTCGCGCCGTCTCCGGCGCTCGCGATCCTCGCCTGCAGCGACGGGCGCGCGGGCTGTGCGCCGCGTTTCCACGGCCGGTCACCGGGTGTGAAGGCATGAGCGTGGCGCCGGGACGGATACTCGGCTTCGCGCGCGTCCTGCGCTGGATCCTGTTCGGGATCGCGTTGGCCCTGGGAAGCCTCTTCGTTGCCTGGCGCGCACTTGCGGCCGTCGACTTCGCCTATCCGTTGCTCTACGACGCCCTGTCAATCGACCGGACGATTGCGCGTTACGGTCCGCAGAACCACGTCCGACCCGATTTCCAGATGACCGACCGGGCGGAGCGCGAGCGGCTGTTTGCCGCGATCGCGACGGCCGTGCGGCACAACGGCCAGGGGCTGGCGGCACTCGCGTATCACGCACCGGACGGGCGGACACTCGGGCCCTTGCTCACGCCGCCCGAGATCCAGCATCTCCACGACGTCGCGCGCCTCATCGGGCGGTTCGAGCGGCTCGGGTGGCTTTCCTGGCTGGTGGTACTGTGGCTCCTCGCCGCAGCCGCGTTGCGCCGGGAGCGGTTGCCGCGGGCGCGTACCTTCGCCGCCGGCGCCGGCGCGATCGTGGGCGCTGCGGCGGTCGTGACCTTCGCGCTCGGCCCGGAAAACGTCTTCTACTGGCTGCACGCACACGTGTTTCCGCCCGGCCACCCGTGGTTCTTCTATTACCAGCAGTCGCTGATGTCGATGATGATGCAGGCGCCGAATCTCTTCGGGCCGATCGCCGCGCTGCTGCTGGCGCTGGCCATACCCGTATTCGCCGCGGGTCTGTGGGCGAGCCGGCGTTCGCTGGACCGCGCGGGAGCGGACACGCCCGGCGGCGCAGACGATCGACCGCACGGCCGTGGCTGAACCCTCTGTGGGGCGCTCCCGGCGCCCAGCCCGGACCCGCAACGCCCGATCGCGCCGCCACTGCGATGACCCGATCGGGCGCAGAGCGCACGGCGCGGCACAGGCGCCGGTCCAACGACTCGAGTGGCACCCGTAGCGCGTCACGAGCGTCAACCGCCAACACCACGACGAGTCATTGCGAGCCCGCGCAGCGGGCGTGGCAATCCAGGTCGCGGGAACACCACCTCCGCGGCGAGATCGTTGCGCGGCCTGCGAGATTCGCGATGCGCAGGTCCTGTGACTGCGCGGCCTGCGCCAGGCGCCTCAGGCGGCGGGGGACGTGCCGGTGGTGTCCGCGACGAGTCGGCGCACGCGCTCGACGTAGGCGGCCTGATCCGGTTCGCCTGCGGTGCGCTGGGCGTCCCACAGCGCCTCGCCGAGCGGCTCCATGAGCCGGTGCTCGGCCTCGAGGCGATCTCCCGTATGGCGCGTGAGCTGGTCGATCAGTGCGCGGATGCCGGCCGGCCGGTCGGTGGCCGCCTGCTCGCGCAGCGCGATGTGCAGGCCCATGTGCAGGAAGGGATTGGTCTGGCCCTCCTCGGGCGCATAATCGCGCGCGAGCACCGATTCGTTGCCGGGCGCGAGCAGTGGCTGGTACTCGGGATGCTCGCCCACGACCTCGGCGATCAGGCGTTCCATCGAGTCCATGGCCTCGCCGTTGGAGGCCTTGCGCCAGGCTTCGACGTACACCCGCCGCATGCTGTCGCGATCATTGCCGTACATCGGGAGGCTCCACCGCCGTCTCGATCGGCGTCTTGTGGCGATACTCGCAGAGATCGTGGATGCGGCACTCGCCGCACTTCGGCCGCCGCGCCGTGCAGACGTAGCGCCCGTGCAGGATCAGCCAGTGGTGCGCGTGCTGCAGGTATTGCTTCGGGATCACCTTTACCAGGCGGTCCTCGACCTGTCGCACGGTCTTGCCCGGGGCGAGGCCGATGCGGTTGGCGACGCGGAAAATGTGGGTGTCGACGGCGATCGTGGGTTCGCCGAACGCCGTGTTGAGGACCACGTTGGCGGTCTTGCGCCCGACGCCGGGCAACGCCTCCAGCGCCTCGCGCGAACGCGGTACTTCGCCGCCGTGATCCTCGACCAGCATGCGGCAGGCCTCGACGACGTTTTTCGCCTTGTTGTTGAACAGGCCGAGCGTGCGGATATGGTCCTTCACGCCCTCGATGCCGAGGGCCAGCATGGCCTCCGGGGTGGGGGCCGCCGGGAACAGTGAGGCGGTGGCCGCGTTCACCCCGCGGTCGGTCGACTGTGCCGACAGCATCACCGCGATCAGCAGCTGGAAGGGCGTGCCGTAGTGCAGCTCGGTCGTCGGGTGCGGGTCGCGCTCGGCCAGCCGGCGCATGATCGCGGTGCGCTTTTCCTGGTTCATCGGTCCTGTCCTCCGCGATGGTCCCGGCGTGCGCGCACGCGCGCGACGGCGGCGGCGATCTCCTCGCGGCGCCGCGCGCGGGCGGCGTTGCCGGCGACGCGCGTGCGCTTGGCCGCGCGCCGCTGTCGACGCTCGGCATTGCGCCGGGCAAGCCGCGCGTTGCGTGCCTCGTAGCGTGCCCGGAACTGCGGTGCTCGCTCCCGCAGCGGCGTCGCGTCCGGCGACGGCAGCAGGTCGATGCAGTCGACCGGGCATGGCGGGATGCACAGGCCGCAGCCAGTGCATTCCGACGCGATGACCGTGTGCATCTGCTTCGCGGCACCGACGATGGCATCGACGGGGCAGGCCTGGATGCAGCGCGTGCAGCCGATGCAGACCGGCTCGTCGATCACCGCGGCTTCCGGTTGCGTCACCGGTGCTCCGCACTCGGGCGCGATGGGTACGGGCGTCCGCCCGAGCAGCTCGGCCAGTGCCTCCACGCCCTCGTTTCCCCCCGGCGGACAGCGGTTGATGTCGACCTCGCCGGCGGCGACGGCCTCGGCGTAGGGGCGACACCCCGCGTACCCGCACTGCGTGCACTGTGTCTGCGGCAGCAGGGCGTCGACGCGGTCGGCAAGCGTCTGCAGGTCGTTTGCGTCGGTCATGGATGAAGCCGCATGGAATGCAGGGCGCGTTGTGCGCCGCGACCGGTCGTGTCGCACATGGTATCAACCACGGCCGTGCGCGTGAGGGTCACGGCGGGTTCAGAACGCACCGCCGAGGAAGCCGATGCCCATCAGTGCGAGGATTCCGGCCGACACGTACGTCAGGGTGCGTTGCGCGTGTTCGAGGCGATGCCGGAACTGCTCCATGCCGGCGATCAGCGCGAGGGTGAGCGCGACGAGCGCCACAATGACTGCGGACGCGTATGTCAGCATCAGCGACAGGCAATGCGCGGAGCCGGTGCACATGGCGATGATCTGGAACTCTTCCTCGTGCGCGAACCCGAGCGTGAACGCGAACACGGCGAGGGCCCAGAGGCCGGAGACGGGGCTCGGTTCCGTGCCGTTCCCGTGTCCGTCTTCGCCGTGGTGATGATGGTGATGCGCACCCTGTCGCGCCGCGCGCAGTTGCCATGCGGCGAGCACGAGGAGCAGGCTGCCCGAGATCGCGTCGACCCAGGCGTGCCCGCCCAGGCGGAAATACTGCTTGGCGCCGAAAAAGACGAGGA
>Ga0102944_1001714_pt1 | contig 13920 bp, 15 predicted proteins | sample SalPonD_shore_MG_FD_78172 | JGI IMG/M metagenome (GOLD analysis project Ga0102944, IMG submission 78172) | Salt pond soil microbial communities from South San Francisco under conditions of wetland restoration - Salt Pond MetaG... | ecosystem: Environmental > Aquatic > Marine > Intertidal zone >...
AGCACCGGCTCACTCATAGCGCAGGGCCTCCACCGGATCGGTCTTGGCCGCGCGCCGGGCGGGATAGATGGTAGCCAGGAAGCTCATGACCAGGCCGGCCCCGGTGATGGTGGCCACATCGCTCCACTCCAGCCGGGATGGCAGGCGGCTCACGGAGTAGACGTCCGCCGGCAGGAATTGGGTGTGGAACACCTGCTCCAGCCAGCCCACCAGGGTCTCCACGTTGAACGCCAGGGCCACCCCGCCGATACCGCCCAGGACCACCCCGAACAGGCCGATGACGGTGCCCTGGAGCATGAAGATGGTGGTGATGTTGCCGGGGGAGGCGCCGAGCGTGCGCAGGATGGCGATGTCGCCGCGCTTCTCGTTCACCAGCATGACCAGGCTGGAGACGATGTTGAAGGCGGCCACCAGCACCACCAGCGACAGGATCACGAACATGGCCGCCTTCTCGGTCTTCAGGGCCTGGAAGAAGTTGTGGTTGCGCTGGGTCCAGTCGCGGATGAAATAGCCGCCGGTCAGGCGCTGGCGAAGGCGGCTGGCCACCGCCGGGGCCTCCATGGGATCGGCCAGGCGCAGGCGCACCCCGGTGACCGCGCCGTCCATGCGGTACAGCTTCTGGATATCCGCCATGCTGCCGTACACCAGGCCGTTGTTGTACTCGTACATGCCGGCGTCGAAGATGCCCACCACCCGGAAGCGCTTGAGCCGGGGCAGCATGCCCGCCGGCGTCACCTGGCCGCGCGGCGCCACCAGGGTCACCGGGTCGCCCACGTCCAGGGTCAGGTTGTTGGCCAGGGCCTTGCCGATCACCAGCCCATACTCCCCGGGCCGCAGGTCGTCCAGGCTGCCCCGCACCAGGTGGCGCACGGTGTCGCTGACGCCCTTCTCCCATTCCGGCCTCACGCCGCGGACGATCACCCCGCTCACCGAGCCGCCGCGGGTGATCATGCCCTGCTGGCGGACGTAGGGGGCGCCGGCCTGCACGTCCGGCAGGCCGGTGGCGGTGTCGATCACGTCCTGCCAGGAGCCCTCCAGGCCCTTGTAGCCGGTGACGATGATGTGGCTGGTGACGCCCAGGATGCGGTCGCGCAGCTCGGTCTGGAAGCCGTTCATCACCGACAGCACGGTGATCAGGGCGGCCACGCCCAGGGCGATGCCCACCGCCGAGATCATGGTGATCAGGCTGAGGAAACCGTTGCGGCGCTTGGCGCGCAGGTAGCGCAGGCCGATGAAGAGCTCGAGCGGGGCCACTCAGTCGTCCCGGTCGGCAGGGCGCATGTGCGGGAACAGGATCACCTCGCGGATGGAGTCGCGGTCGGTGAGCACCATGGCCAGGCGATCGATGCCCAGCCCGGCGCCGGCGGTGGGCGGCAGGCCGTACTCCAGGGCGCGGATGTAGTCGGCGTCGAAGTGCATGGCCTCGTCATCGCCGCCGGCCTTCTTGGCGGCCTGCTCCTTGAAGCGCGCCGCCTGGTCCTCCGGGTCGTTGAGCTCGGAAAAGCCGTTGCCCACCTCGCGCCCGCCCAGGAACAGCTCGAAGCGGTCCACCACCTCCGGATCGCCGTCGTTGCGCCGGGCCAGCGGGCTCACCTCGGTGGGGTAGTGGGTGATGAAGGTGGGCTCGATCAGCCGGTCCTCCACCGTCTGCTCGAAGATCTCCACCAGCAGCGAGCCCCAGCCCCAGTCATCGGGGGCCTCGATACCCAGACCGCGCAACTGGTAGCGCAGGGCCTCGGGATCACGCAGCTCCCCCTTGGACAGCCCCTCGTTGTGCTCCAGCACCGCCTCCTCGATGGTCAGCCGGCGGTAGGGCCGGCCCAGGTCGAAGTGCGCCTCCTGGTGGGTCAGCACCGGGCTGCCCAGCACCGCCACCGCCGCCTCCCGGGTCATGGCCTCGATCAGGTCCATGAGGTCATGGAAGTCGGCGTAGGCCTGGTAGAACTCGAGCATGGTGAACTCGGGGTTGTGGCGCGTGGACACCCCCTCGTTGCGGAAGTTGCGGTTGATCTCGAACACCCGCTCGAAGCCGCCCACCACCAGCCGCTTGAGGTAAAGCTCGGGGGCCACGCGCAGGAACAGGTCCATGTCCAGGGCGTTGTGGTGGGTGACGAAGGGCCTGGCGGTGGCGCCCCCGGGGATGGGCTGCATCATGGGGGTCTCCACCTCCAGGTAGTCGCGCTCCAGGAGGAAGCGGCGGATGGCGCTGATCATGCCCGAGCGCGTGCGGAAGGCGGCGCGCGTGTCCTGGTTCATGATCAGGTCGACGTAGCGCTGGCGCAGGCGGGTCTCGTCATCGGTGAGGCCGTGCCACTTCTCCGGCAGCGGCCGCACCGACTTGGTCAGCAGCTCCACCTCGTCCACCGCCACCGTCAGCTCGCCGGTCTTGGTGCGGAACAGGGTGCCGCCGGCGCCGACGATATCGCCCAGATCCCACTTCTTGAAGCCGGCGTTGTACTCGCCCTCGGGCAGGGCGTCGCGGGTGACGAACAGCTGGATCTGGGCGTCGGAGCCGTCGCCGAGGTGGGCGAAGCTGGCCTTGCCCATGACCCGCTTGGCCATCATGCGCCCGGCCACGCGCACCCGCTGGGGCTCGGCCTCCAGGGTCCCGGCGTCGAGCTCGCCGAAGCGCTCATGGATCTCGGCCGCCCAGTGGCTGCGGCGGAAGTCGTTGGGGAAGGCCCCGCCCTGCTCGCGCCACGCGGCGAGCTTCTGCCGCCGCTGCTGGATCTGCTCGTTCTCTTCCCCGTTGCTCAACGCTCGGGCTCCCAGGTTATTCGGAATCGGGTGTTCGGTTTCGCTCGTCGCAAGCGGGAATCGGGCGGGGCCGCCATGGCCCTCACCCGCCGTCGCCGGCCTCGCCGGGCTGCACCCCCTGCTTGAGGGCGGCCTCGATAAAGGGGTCGAGATCGCCGTCGAGCACCGCCTGGGTGTTGCCGATCTCGACGCCGGTGCGCAGGTCCTTGATGCGGCTCTGGTCGAGGACGTAGGAACGGATCTGGTTGCCCCAGCCGATCTCGCCCTTCTCGGCCGCCTCGGCCGCCTGCTTGTCGCGCTGGCGCTGCAGCTCCAGCTCGTAGAGGCGGGCGCGCAGCACCCGCCAGGCCTCGGCGCGGTTGGAGTGCTGCGAGCGCGAGCTCTGGCACTGCACCACGATGCCGGTGGGCAGATGGGTCAGGCGCACCGCCGAGTCGGTCTTGTTGACGTGCTGGCCGCCGGCGCCGCTGGCCCGGTAGGTGTCAGTGCGCACCTCCTCGGGGTTGATGTCCACCTCGAGGGATTCGTCCACCTCCGGGTAGACGTACACCGAGGCGAACGAGGTGTGGCGGCGGCCGCCGGAGTCGAACGGCGACTTGCGCACCAGCCGGTGCACGCCCGACTCCACCTTGAGGTGGCCGTAGGCGTACTCGCCGGCGACCTTGACGATGGCGCTCTTGATGCCCGCCTCGTCGCCCGGGCTGGCCTCCACCAGCTCGGCGGAAAACCCCTTGCTCTCGCACCAGCGCAGGTACATGCGCAGCAGCATCTCGGCCCAGTCCTGGGCCTCGGTGCCCCCCGCCCCGGCCTGGATCTCCAGGAAGGCGTTGTTGGCGTCCATGTCCCCGGAGAACATGCGCCGGAACTCCAGGGTGGCCACCCGGGACTCCATGTCCGCCAGGTCGGCGCGCACCGCAGCCAGGGTGTCGGCATCGTCCTCGGCCTGGGCCAGCTCCAGCAGGTCCGCGGCCGAGGCCACCTCGCCGGCGAGGGCGTCCAGCGGCTCCACCTGGCCCTTGAGGCGATGGTACTCCTGGCTCAGCTGTTGCGCGTGCTCGGGGTCGTCCCACAGGTCCGGCGCGGACAGCTCCTGCTCCAGCTCGTCGATCCGCTCCTGCAGCCGATCGACGTCAAAGATACCTCCGGAGGCCGTCGACCCGCTGGTGCAGGTCCTCGATCCAGGGGCCCGGATTGCGCTGCTCTTCGCTCACCCTCGTCCTCCTTGGTCATGCCGGGCGGCGTGCGTCCTGTTTCCGAAACGGAAGATTCTGCCACAAGCGCGCCGCGATCTCATGGGTCCGGATTCCGCCCCCGCCAGGCTTTGCCGTCGGGAGCGAACGCGGTATCCTGTTGCGCCCCAAGTGGCGGGGGTAGTTCAAAGGCAGAACCTTGGCCTTCCAAGCCAATGATGCGGGTTCGATTCCCGTCCCCCGCTCCAATTTTTCGGAGGCCGGGGCTGGCCTTCCGGCCCCGAGTTTCGGTATGCTTTGGGGCCTTCGGTCGAGGCGGGCGTAGCTCAGCTGGTAGAGCACCACCTTGCCAAGGTGGATGTCGCCGGTTCGAGTCCGGTCGCCCGCTCCAGTTTCCGGCGTTGCCGCGGAACCCCGGGCTCCGGGACCTCCGGCCTTCGTCCGCGGGCGCATCCCGCCCCGGCCTCCGGCGCCGAGTGCAAGGGACGGTGGCGGAACTGGTAGACGCGCTGGATTTAGGATCCAGTACCTTTGCGTGTGCGGGTTCGAGTCCCGCCCGTCCCACCAAACCGCGGCGGGACCCGGCGGGCCCCCGTCACAGGTAGCCCCGGAGGGGTGGCCGAGTGGACGAAGGCGCCTGACTCGAAATCAGGTGACGGTTCTGCCGTCCGGGGGTTCGAATCCCTCCCCCTCCGCCAGTTTTTGACAGTTCGGTTTTGCCCGGGTAGCTCAGGGGGAGAGCGCTACCTTGACACGGTAGAGGTCGCTGGTTCGAAACCAGCCCCGGGCACCATTTTCGGGGCATAGCTCAGCCTGGCCAGAGCACCGGCATGGGGTGCCGGGAGTCGCAGGTTCGAATCCTGCTGCCCCGACCATATTTACCGCGGGTCTTCCTCGCCCGTAACCGAAGCGCCCGCCGGAATCCCGGCGGGCGCTTCGCGTTTGGGCGTTTACCTTGGCTCCCGCTTTGGAGGTCACGGCACGGCGGGGCGGGGCCATGCGCGCCTGGCGGCCCCCGGGACCGCTACTCCTCCAGCCCACCCCGTCTGCCCCTGCGGGGTCAATCGCCGCCTGTGCAGGCCTGCCTGATCACGCCCGCCGCCCCGGTCACCGCCGGTCCCCCGTCAGGGCCTCGAACCCGGACACCACGTCCAGCAGCTCGGCGGTGATGGCGCCCTGGCGCTCGCGCCGGTATGCCCCGGTCAGCTCCTCCAGGCGCTCGTCGATATTCTTCTCGGCGCTCTGCATTGCCGCCAACCGGCTGCTGTGCTCGGCCGCCAGGGACTCGGCGCAGCCGCGGAACAGGGTCACGAAGAAGTACTGGCGCAGCAGGGACGACAGCAGCCGGGGGGCCGGCATGGAGAAGGTGGGAATAACCCGGCTGGGCCAGGGCTCGGCGCCCAGGTGCCGGAAGCGGTGCAGGTCCACCGGCAGCAGCTGGATGCCGGTGGGCCGGTAGCCGGCGCCTTCGTGCTGGCGGTTGTAGAAGACGTGGACATGGTCCACCCCCGCCTCGCCCTGCCACGCGTCCAGGGTCACCAGCAGCTGCTGCACGGTGGCGGTGATGGCCTCGGCGGAGGACGGGGTGAAGAATTCGCTCTCCACCCAGTAGCCCGCCTCGGCCAGCTCTTCCGCCGCGCGCACGCCCACCGCCACGGTCCGCACCGGCTCATCGGCGGAGGGAACGGCGCCCAGGCGCTGTCCGGCATGGCCCACGATGGTCTCGTTGAAGCGTCCGCACAGGCCGTGATCGCTGCCGAACACCACCGCCCCCGCGCGGGGATTGTCCGGGGACGGCCGTGTCGGCGGCTCGGGCTGGTGGCGCAGGACCACATGCAGCCCCAGCTCCACCGTGCGGTAGTAGTCGGCCAGCGACTCCTGGGCGCGCTCGTACTGGCGCACGCTGGCGGCGGACAGGGCCTTCATGGTGCGCACGATGGACTGAAGGTCGGTGAGGCTTTCCAGCTGGCCCTGCAATTCCTCCACGGTGCTCACGGGCCACCCTCCCCCTGCGGGAGCTCACCGCTCAGCGCAGCGCGGGCGACCTCGACCGCGGCCTCCCAGTCGGCCTCGGCCAGCGCCTCACCGGCCGCGACCCGCCGCGACCACTCCGGGAGGCGCTCGCGCACGGCCTGGCGCACGCCGTCCGCGGCCGCGGCCACTTGGTCCAGGGCCAGATCGTCGAACAGCCCGGCATTGACCGCCTTGAGCACGGCCACCTGCTCGGGCGCCGGGATGGGCTCGGCCTCCGGCTGCTTGAGGGCCTCGCGCACCCGCCGGCCGCGCTCGATGGTGGCGCGGGTGTCGGCGTCCAGGCGGGTGGCGAAGCGGGCGAAGGTCTCCAGCTCCTCGAACTGGGAATAGGCCAGGCGCAGCTCGCCGGCCACCTCGCGGTAGGCCGGCAGCTGGGCCTTGCTGCCCACGCGCGACACCGAGCGGCCGACATCCACGGCCGGCAGCACGCCTTTCTGGTAGAGGTCCGGGGACAGATAGATCTGGCCGTCGGTGATGGAGATCAGGTTGGTGGGGATGTAGGCGGAGATGTCCTGGGCCTGCGTCTCGACCACCGGAAGCGCGGTCAGCGAGCCGCCGCCCTTGTCTTCCCGCAGATGGGTGGCGCGCTCCAGCAGCCGCGAGTGGATATAGAAGATGTCGCCGGGATAGGCCTCGCGGCCGGGGGGACGGCGCAGCAGCAGCGACAGCTCGCGGTAGACCCGGGCGTGGCGGGTCAGATCGTCGTACACCAGCAGCACATCGCGGCCCTGGTCCATGAAGTACTCGGCCATGGCGGTGGCGGCGTAGGGGGTCAGGAACTGCAGGCCGGGGGCGTCCTCCCCGGCCGCCACCACCACGATGGTGGTGTCCATGGCGCCCTTGGCGCGCAGGGTATCCACCACCCGCGCCACGGCCGTGCCGCGCTGGCCCACGGCGCAATAGATGGACACCACATCCGTGCCCCGCTGGCTGAGGATGGCGTCCACCGCCACCGAGGTCTTGCCGGTCTGGCGGTCGCCGACGATGAGCTCGCGCTGGCCGCGGCCGATGGGGGTGAGGGCATCCACCGACTTGATGCCCGTCTGCAGCGGCACCGCCACCGGTGCCCGGTCCATGATGGCCGGGGCGTCGCGCTCCACCGGCCGGCGCTCGGCGAAACGCAGGCCGCCGCCGTTGTCCCGGGGCCGCCCGGTGGCGTCCACCACCCGTCCGAGCAGCCCCTCCCCCACCGGGGTGTCGGCCACCCGGCCAGTGCGCCGAACCTCGGTCCCCGTGGTGACGTTTTCGCCCCGCCCCAGCAGGATCACCCCGACCCGCTCCAGGTCCAGGTTCACCGCCAGCCCCAGCAGACCGTCGGGAAAGGCCACCAGCTCCTCGGAGACCACCCCCGGCAGACCGCTCACCTCGGCGATGCCGCTGGCCACGCGGGTGACCGTGCCCACCTCCTCGGCGCACAGGCGGGCCGGGTGCTCGCGCAGGACGCGCTCCACCGCCTCGCGGGTGTCGTCGGCGATGCCTTCGAGCATGACCCCCTCCGCTTACTCTCGCCCCGTCCCCGGTTCGGGGCCGGAGGCCCCGCCCGCCAGCGCCTCGTCCAGGGCCTCGTCCAGCTCGGCCAGATACTGGTCCACGCTCCAGCCCACCTTGCGCCCGGCGCCGGCGACCTCGATGCCGCATACGATCGCCTCGGCCTGCCGGAAGTCCAGCCGGGTGGTCCGGCCCAAGCGCTGGCCGATGCCGTCCCGCAGGCGTTCGGCCAGCTCCTGGCCGGGCTCGAAGGCGGTGTGGACGGTCAGCTCGTCCTCGCCCTGCAAGGCGGTGCGGGTGGCCTCGTCCATGTCGTCCAGCCGCTGCAGAAAGCGCTCGGCCATGCGCGCCTCCAGTTCGGCGTCGGCCAGCTCGGCCAGCACCCGCCGGCTGATGCGGATCACCGCGTCGGCGGCGGCATGTCGCACCGAGCGCTCCAGCTCGTCGCGTTCGCGGGCCAGCTCGCCCTGCCATTGCTCGCGGGCACGGCGCACCTCCTCGCGGGCCTGCTCCAGCAGCGCCTGGCGCCGCTCCTCGGCCTCCCGGTCGGCGGCCTCCAGGCGCTTGTCGCGCTCCTCGTCGAGGGCCCGCTGCATCTCGCGGAAGCGGGCCGCCTCCCGGTCCGCGGCAGCCTCGCGCTGCTCGGCATCGGCCATCTCCTCGGCGATACGCCGCTCCCGGCGGTCCATGGCATTGACCACCGGGCGGTAGAGGAAGTGCTGCAGCAGGTAGACCAGCACCAAGAAGTTGATCACCTGGGCGGCCACCGTCAGCCAGTCGATGGTCACCGCTCAGCCCCCGGCCGTTACCCGGTCCCAGAAGGGATTGGCGAAGATCAGGATCATGGCCACCACGAAGCAGTAGATGGCGGTGGACTCGATCATGGCCAGGCCCACGAACAGGGTGCGGCTGATGGTGCCCGCCTCGTCCGGCTGCTGGGCCATGGCGGCCAGGGCCTGGGCCACCGCCCGGGCCTCGCCCAGGGCCGGCCCCACCGAGCCGATGGCGATGGTCAGACCGGCGGTGATCACGGAAACCATGCCGATGAGGGAAACGCTATCCATGGCCTTCCTCTGGGGTGTCCTGGGATTCGGCCGAGCCCGCCCCACCGGCGTCCCGGCGCTCGATCTTGCTGGCGGAGGCGATGTAGACCATGGCCAGCACGGCGATGATGTAGGCCTGGATCATGCCCGTGAGCAGGCCCAGCAGCCGCATGACGATGGGGAACAGCAGCGGCGCCAGGCCGACCAGGATGGCCACGATCACGGTGCCGCTCATGATGTTGCCGTACAGCCGGACGGCCAGGGCGATGGTGCGCGACAGCTCGCCGATGATGTTGAACGGCAGCATCAGCACCGTGGGCCGGGTGTACTTGCGCAGGTAGGCGACCACCCCTTCGGCGGCGATGCCGTAGACCGGCACCGCGATGAGCACGCACAGGGCCAGCGCGGTGGTGGTGGACAGCGACCCGGTGGGCGCCCGGTACCCGGGGACCACCGTCAGCAGGTTGGCCATGGCCACGAACAGGAACAGGGTGCCCACGAAGGGCAGGTAGCGCCCCGGCTCCTGGCGGCTGACCTCGCGGATCTGGTCGCGGATGCCGGTGACCACCACCTCCAGCAGGTTCTGCCAGCGCGAGATGACCGGGCCCTGGGACAGGCGCCGGGTAATCAGCCACGAGCCCCCGGCCAGCAGGAACATGACGACCCAGGTGAAGGCCATGGTGGCGTTGATGTGGAGCCACCCCCAGCGCCACAGGATGATGGCGTCGGGGCTGATGGTCACGGCGCCCGCTCCGCCCCGGGCGCCGGCCCCAGCCGCCGCACCAGCACCGCCCGCACCAGCGCGAAACCGGCCACCGCCGCCGCCAGCAGCTGCCAGTGGCCGTCGGCCAGCCACCACAACCCGCCCAACAGCAGCCCCAGGCGCACGGCCAGGCTCGCCGCCAGCAGCAGGCCAGGGCGGGAGGTCCGCGCCATCCGCCGCACGGTCCACCACAGACCCATCAGGTAGAGGCCCCCGAGCGCCGCCCCGGCCGCCAGACCCACGGCCAGATCGCCGGTTGCGACCTGGATCACCGCCACCCCCGTTCCTCCCGACCGCATTCAGTCACCGTCGCGCTCCTGCGTGATCCAGTACCAGGCGTGCAGACAGCCCACGAGCACGCCGATGAACAGCAGCGACAGGGTCCAGGAGATGCCGTCCCCGTAATGCCGGTCCAGCCACACCCCGGCCGCGATGCCGACGAGGGTGGGCACCGCCACCGCCCACCCCACCAGGCCGAACATCCCCAGCCAGTGCCAGATGCCTTCCTCCGGGCGGGCCCGGGCCCGCCGCCGGCGCTCGGCCTTGTCATCCACCTCGCGGCGGAAGCGCTCCCGCTGCGTGCCGCTGCGCCGCTGTTCCGGCTCATCCGCCACGGCGGCGCTCTTCGAGCTCCATGAACCGGCGCAGGGTGCCGGCCTCCAGACGGGTCAAGGCGGAGCGCGCCCGCAGCTCGCGGTCGTCGAGGACCGCGAACTCGCGCTCGATCACCTCGGCCAGGCCTTCCAGGTCCGGACCCACCACGGCCTCGCCGGTGGAGACCAGGACATCGCGGCCGCACTTGACCAGGGTGCCCTCGTTCACGGCCAGGGTCACCTCCTCGCCGGCTTCGGTCTCATAGGCCAGGATGCCGCGCGTAAGCGCCGCCACGAAGTCCACATGGCGCGGCAGCAGGCCGAAGTAGCCGTCCTCGGCCTCCGCCACCACCTTCACCGCCACCGCGTCCACCAGCACCTCGGTGGGCAGCAGCACCTTGAGCCGCATGGTCCCTGCCTGCGCCAAGCCAGTCTCCTCAGGAGGCCGCCGAGGCGGCCTCGCGGGCCTCGTCCACCGCGCCGATCATGTACAGGGCGCGCTCGGGGTGGTCGTCCAGCTCGCCGGCCAGGATGGCCTCGCATCCGGCGATGGTGTCGGCCAGGTCCACCGAGCGGCCCGATTTGCCGGTGAAGTGCTCGGTGGTGGCGAAGGGCTGGGTGAGGAAGCGCTCCAGTCGCCGCGCCCGGTTCACCGTGGCGCGGTCCTCGCGCGAGAGCTCCTCCAGCCCGAGCATGGCAATGATGTCCTTGAGCTCCTCGTATTCCGCCAGCAGCCGGCGCACCTCGCGCGCCACGCGGTAGTGGCGGTCGCCCACCACCGCCGGATTGAGCATCTTGGACTCGGACGCCAGCGGATCCACCGCCGGATACAGTCCCTGGCTGGCGCGCTTTCGGGAGAGCACCAGCGACGCCGACAGATGGCCGAAGGTGTGGGTGGCGGAAGGGTCGGTGAGATCGTCGGCGGGGACATAGACCGCCTGGACCGAGGTGATCGAGCCGGTGGACGAGCTGCAGATGCGCTCCTCCAGGCCCGCCAGCTCGCTGGCCAGGGTGGGCTGGTAGCCCACCCGCGACGGGATCTGCCCCATGAGCCCGGAGATCTCCATGCCCGCCTGGACGAAGCGGAAGATGTTGTCCACCAGCAGCATGACGTCCTGATGGGCGACGTCGCGGAAGTACTCGGCCACCGACAGCGCGGCGTGGCCCACCCGGGCGCGCGCCCCGGGCGGCTCGTTCATCTGGCCGAAGAGCATGACCGTGCGCTCCAGCACGCCGGCCTCGTCCATGGCCCGATACAGCTCCTCGGCCTCGCGACAGCGCTCGCCGATGCCGCAGAACAGGCTGGTGCCGCGGTAGCGCTCGGCCATGTTGTGAATGATCTCGGTGATGAGCACCGTCTTGCCCACCCCGGCGCCGCCGAAAAGGCCGCCCTTGCCGCCGCGCTCCAGCGGCGCCAGGAGATCGATGGCCTTGATGCCGGTGGCGAAGATCTCGCGGGCGGTCACCCGCTGCTCCAGCGGCAGCGGCACGCGATGGATGGGCCAGCGGGCCTCGGCGTCGATGTCGCCGCCGTAGTCGATGGGCTCGCCGAAGACATCCAGGACCCGCCCCAGCAGGCCCCGCCCCACCGGTACCCGCAGGGGATGGCCGCTGTCGGCCACGAGGTCGCCGCGGCCAAGGCGCCGGGTCGGGGTCAGGGCCACGGTGCGGACGGTGGCGGCGTCCTGATGGGATTGCACCTCGAGCACGATGTCCCCTTCCGGACCGGCCCGAAGCTCGCGGTTGACCGGCGGCAGATCGCCGTCGAAACGGACATCCACCACGTTGCCGCGGAGGCTCGCGACTCGCCCGGTCCGAAGTTGGTCAGCGGGGCTGCCCTCGCTCAAGGGGCTCCCTTTCCTGGCGAAATTGCGAAAAGCGCCCGACATCGCGGGCCCCTTCCGCCCATCTAACGCCTACCCGCCCCGCGGGGGCAAGGGCGGAGACAGCCAGGTTGCCTAATGGGTGCTGCGGGTAATCGGGAACGCAGCGGCCGGTTAAGGCGCAGCCGGCTGAACCGGCGCCGGCCGGGACCGGTTCCTTGCCCTCAACGGTCCCTCACTCCACCGGGATGCTGCGTCGCCGGGATTGCTCCCGCTTGGGCAGGGTCAGCTCCAGGAGGCCGTCCCGGAATCTCGCTCGCGCGTTGTCGCCATCCACCTCCGCCGGCAGCCCCACGGTGCGACCGGAGGCACCGGCGGCGATCTCCCGGCGGTTGAGATCGCCTCCTTGCCCGCCATCTCCAGGCTCACGGCCCAGTACCCTCCGGCCCGATCTGCCGGTAGGCCAGGTGCAGGCCGTCCACGGTACGCAGGAATTGGGTTTGCTCATGGCGCGGGGCTTCCCGGGCCAGCCGGCAAAGGCGTCGCTCGGTGGCCCTGAACTGCGCCCGGCAGGCCGCCTCCGGCGAGGTCACCCAGTCCTCCCGGTCCACTCCGACCACGGGGCAGGCGGGGCAGCTTCCTTCCGCATGGCCGTCAAGCTGACAACTGCGCAGGGCCCGGAGGATGGCGTGAGCGCGATTAACAAGGGCGTTCCATTCCAGGATGTGCACCCTGCCGGCGGCCTGCTGCGGGACCGGGGGACGCGGGGACGGAGGCGCCGGGAGCTGCCTGCGTCCGGTGGGGACTAACGAACGGGATGACATTATCCCCTCCCTTTTCCGCATGGGGTGAACGGTTGCCTCACCTATCACCTTGCTAGCTTCGGGCCGGACAAGCCATCCGGATAACTACGGCCAGCGGTCAGGGAAACCTTATGGTTCGTGATCGGAATGAAATTTCGGTTCTTGGGCAGCGCCAGGCCGGCCCGGCGACGCGCTCCGGCAACGCCGATTGGGACGGCATCAGGAAGCCCAGGGGCTCCCGGAGCACCTGACCAGCGCCACGATCCGTTGGCTGTGCTGGCAGGACTCCGCGGGACCGCCGGTAGCCCCCAGCCGGCCCATGGACATCCACGCCACCGGGCACACGCACGGCTACCAAGAAGCCGTGGTGAGGGTCCACATGGCCCGGCAGTGCCCCATTGGACGCAAATCGGGCACCTCAGTGCGGCCTGCCTTCCCTGCGTCGGGTGATCGGGCCGTCCGGCCCCCGCAACCCCGAAGGGGCCTTGCGCGGCCACGCTTTCTCTCCCGGCTGCTCGCCGTTCTCAGTCTGGCTGGTGCTCGTACCAATCGAGCAATTTGCGTACGGTCTCTTCAGCCTGCTGGCGGTTGGGGACGTGGCGCGCCATGGCAGCTAGCCGCTTGAGATTGGCCCGGGCTTTGGTCACCCCGGCGCGGATCTCGTGACCGGGATTTTCCTGCCGCGTTCGAATCCTGCTGCCCCGACCATTTTCGAAGACGAGCGCACAGGGCCCGTCGGGGTCGGCCGGCGGGCCCTGTGCGTTCATGGCGGTGGTAGTCCGCGCCTCCCTGCAGGCCCCGAAGCAAAAGGCCGGGCCAATGGCCCGGCCTTGGGACGCTTTGCGAGGGGGAAGCGCCTATTTGAAGATCGCCAGTCCGCCTTCGTAGTCGGCCGCGTAGACGCGCCCGTTGGCGATGGCCGTCCCGGTGGCCTCGCCCACCGTATCCCGGTGCTGGAGCAGGACGGGATGCGCCGGGTCGCTCCAGTCGACCTTGGCCACCCCCGCCTCGCCGTAGCCGATGTAGAACAGCAGCCGGGGCTCGTCGAGCACGTACCAGTGCCCGTCGCCATCCTCCAGCAGCTTGTTGGCCGGGAAGTACTGCGGGGTCATGTACAGGGCCTCGGCATCCGAGTCCTCCAGGCCGGGCTCGTCCTGCAGGACGTAGCGTGCCACCGCCTCCGGCCGGTAGTCGTAGCCGCCGTGCATATCCCAGATCTTGGTCGGATCATCGACGCCGTCGGGAAGCGGCGCGATGAGGTCCTGGATGCTGTAGGCCAGCACCCCGAAGCCGCCGTAGCTGAGGTAGGCGTGGGCGCCGACGACATGCACGTCGATGGCCCGGCTGTCGGCCTTGCCGATGTGGATGGAGCCGTCGTCCTCCTCCTCCAGCTTGATGGGCTGGAACCGCTTCACCAGCTCCATGC
>Ga0102944_1001715_pt1 | contig 13918 bp, 17 predicted proteins | sample SalPonD_shore_MG_FD_78172 | JGI IMG/M metagenome (GOLD analysis project Ga0102944, IMG submission 78172) | Salt pond soil microbial communities from South San Francisco under conditions of wetland restoration - Salt Pond MetaG... | ecosystem: Environmental > Aquatic > Marine > Intertidal zone >...
CAACAAATATCATGTGAAGTTGTGCGTCGTATGACAAGCCGGCATAAGGCAACCCATGCCAAAAACCAAAGAGCCCTGCTCCAACAAGCCATACGTACCCGGCCAGCAGGCTAAAGGCGCTGTAACGAGTCCAACCTTCTCCTTTAATCGTACGGCGAGCCACATCATATCTGAAAAGCCAAAGGGCTTGTACAATAAGTGCTGCCGAAGCTACAGCCCAGCCGATTTTGCGATCCAAATAGATAAGAGCCACCCCTGTTATCCAAAGTAAAGCAAGGCCTAAAAAGAGATGACGAGCTCTTTCAGGCGGCCGCATAATGCGGTTTAGCTCCAGACGCTCAGCAAAAATCGTCAGTAACAAGAATCCCGCCCACCAAGCTACCAGGTTAAAAATGGGATCGCCTGTTAGAAGCATAATATTACCAAGCGCCAAACAAGCGGCTCCCAATATCATTATCAAATGGTAGGTTTCTGCCTGCAATCGATATAAAAAGATCATAATCATAAGCAGAAAGAGCGAGCCGACTATGAACAGAGGCTTTGAGATAATCGGATACCCGAAAAGTAATAATAAAGATGCGACCGCAAAGGTGACCGGGGCACCAAATGCCCATGGTTTCTCCAGTGCCGCAGCCCGTTCCAGGCTAATGAGTGTACCGAGGAACCCATTTATCATTAGGGGACCATGCCAAAGGGGAGATATAAACTGGTAATCGCCTATTGGTAGCCCCAGCCTTGCAATACCTGTATAAAGTCCGGCCAACAAGCCTATTCCAGCCAAAAATAGAAGACTCACTAGTATATATGTTGATATTTTTCGCGCTTTCATACCTAAATTGGTGACTACAAAATCCAGCGTTGCGATTTCTGGGAAGAAAAAAGGTCCACCTCGGGATTCATCATGTCAATTGACCAGGTGGGTTCCCATACTAATTTCACCTCGTAGTTCGTAATGTCCAATCTTTCAAGTGCACCCTCTATATGCTGTTGTAAGTATCGTCGCATAGGGCACCCCGGGGTCGTAGCAGTAAATTCTACCGTCACTTTATTATCATTCTGAATGATGTTATACACCAAGCCGAGATCTACAATATTGATCCCGAGTTCCGGGTCTATTACAGTGCGAAGCTCTCGAACGATAGCGTTGCGGTTGACGGTTGGTACCTTAGTAGTTTCCAATGACGAGTCCAGGCCTAGTGCTGTCTTGTCAATGGGTTGTGCTTCACGAATAAAGGGGGCAACCTGCCCCAAAATGGGTGCCCAATCGACTTTTCCATCTTGAATAACAATGATCGACTGCTCCCAAACTTCAACATTGGTTATATGCTTGATGGCTAAAATCGAAGCAACCACATCATTGTCCCGGGCTTCTTCAACACTATTATATAGGTACTTTTTCCCATCTGTAAGTTTGATGTCCAGGAAAAATTGCATGCCATTGGGGTTTGGCGCACGTTCGATCTCTTTAATTTTCGGCATAAGCAGAGAGATTATAATTCTGTATAGCTTCAGTACGTTGGACCATTACAGCATCTGTGATTTCCTGTTATGAATTTTTCCCTATTTGAACTTTCCAAACATTGGGCCCCTCTTCCAGATACTCCCAACTAAATTTATCTCCTTGCAGTACCGCTGCCATTTGATAGCGAAGCGGCTTTGGATCGTGATCATTAATAAGAATAAATGATTCCCCAACCTTTAGATTATCATAGGTTCTAAAGATTGTCTCATGTCGTTGTTGATGGGGAATCTTGCGGGCGTCAAGCTCACTTACAGTATCAGGCATTGTCTTAGGGGTTTGTTTACCGGTTGTATGAAATCCATATAATAAATGACTACTTAATAGCTTTTACTTCATCCCAGCCTTCGATCAGGTGCTCCCGTTTGTTTTCGCGGCCGCTCCAGGCATCTACCTCAGGCAGGGGTTCTTTTGCCTGGTTGATTACATGATCGGTCCATTCGTCGGAAAGCCGTTCGTTTAACTCGATATAATCCACCCACTCCATAGGCACTTCATCATCAGGATAAATGGCCTCTTCGGGGCATTCAGCTACACACGCATCACAATCAATACACTCAAAAGGATCAATCACCAGAAAGTTGGGCCCCTCGCGAAAGGCATCTACCGGACAAACAGCAGCACAATTCGTGTGTTTGCATTGAATACAAGGGTCTGTTACTACATATGCCATAACAGTGATCGTTGGTTGTTTTTTTATTTCAATCCAAAGGTATGAGTAGGCAGAATTAATTTCAACTATAAAATCGGTTATTACCGTTTTTATTGATTTAATTGTTTTGAATGACTATCTTGGTAGCGGTTGAGCGAATAAAACAGAAAGACATAAAAACCATGAATAATATTCAGCCGCTTAAAAAGCTTACCCCTGACGCCACGATTCATCAAATCATAAGTGCGGAAAAAAGCGTGGAAACATTGCTTCTTTCTATTGGCTTATCACCGGAAAACCATAAATCCGAGACATTACGATCGGTATGCCAGCAAAAGAAATGGAGTGAAGTGGAAGTTCTGAAATGGCTGAAGAAGAATTGTCAGGATAATAGTATTCAAAGTTCTAATAAGGGAGAGTTGCCTGATTTTGGAAATGACCTAAGTCAATGGTGCTACTATGTACAAGATAATTTCTTAATAAAAAATCATGAGTTACTGGAAGAGATTAGCAATGATTTCACGCGAGTGCACAAAATTCACGGCAACCAATATGAGTGGCTTAAAAATATGCATTGGCATCTAAAATATTTGGAAGATAAGTTAAACTACTACTTCAATTTCCAGCAATATAAATTATTCCCTCTTCTTAACAGGTTAAAGGATTCAAAGAATAAAGCATTACACGGAACGATAAAAAAAATCAGTAATGGGATTGAAATTATCGAAGAAGACCAAAGCGAAATTTTAAAATTAATTAATGCTATAGAGAAGAAAGGAAAAGGATTAGAATCTCCTGATGGCGCTTGTTCTACGCTTCGCATTCTTAACAACAATATCAAAACCCTATTTTCTTCGTTGAGAAAACAAGTAGAAATAGAACGTAAAAACGTCATCCCATTGATAAAACGAAAATTGGAAATGGTGTAACCCTACCGTTCATATTTAATTCATTTAATTATGTATACAGGCTCAAAAAAACAACTGCTTGACCTCATAAAACGGAAAGGAACAATCTCTATCGATGAGGCTGTGGAGTACACTGAACTGGCTAAGACCACACTTCGCGAGCATTTTATGCAACTGGAACGGGACGGATATATTCAACGAGACTATGTGCGATCAGGACCAGGTCGACCCAGTCTGGAATATCAAATGACCCAAAAGGGTAACAATCTTTTTCCCTCTTACGAATCAGCTCTGATCAGAGAGTTGCTTAATTACCTGAAATCAAAAGGGGATGAGGACACAATCCAAGAGTTTTTCCAAGCTTTTTGGGAGGAACGAATTGAAAAAGCCCAACGCCGCATGGATCAATCTTCAACAACAGACTTTGGAAAAAGGATTGATGCCCTGAAACACATGTTAGAAGAGGAAGGATTCATGCCTGAATTCGATATAGACAAAGAAAGTCAGAGTCTCACAATTAAAGAATGCAATTGTCCCTTCAGCGAAGTAGTAAAGGAGACCAGGCTCCCCTGTAAGCTTGAGGCTATGTTTTATAAAAAACTATTTAATGACAAGGTCGAACGGTCCAGTTATATCGCTGAAGGTGATTTCTCTTGCACCTATAATATTCCGACGGATGCATAAATTTTACTGTATAACATACCTAACATTTTTGTAAAACAATGAAAGGCGAGAACAATGATAGTCCACGATTTAGCCAAATTCGTAGCCGACGCAAATTATGATAATTTATCGGAAGAAGCTGTAAAACAGCTCAAAATAAGACTCTTAGATTCCCTGGGAACTGCCATTGGTGCCATTGAAGGGGCACCCGTGCAGGCCATTCGGGAAATGATTACCGATTATTTGGGAGGGTCCCAATTATGCACTTTAATAGGGGGAGGGAAAACAACCCCTGAGCGTGCAGCTCTTTATAATAGCGGACTAGTACGATACCTCGATTTTAATGATAGCTACCTGGCCAAGGGAGAGACTTGCCACCCAAGCGATAATATCGGTTCAATTCTGGCGGCTGGCGAAACAACTGATTTGAGTGGTGAAGATTTTTTAACAGCATTGGCTGTTGCCTATCAAGTTCAGTGCCGACTTAGCGACGAGGCCCCGGTTCGCGACAAGGGATTTGATCATACTACCCAAGGATCATACGCTGTAGCTGCTGGTGTTTCCAAAGCATTCGGAATGAATGAAGAACAAACAGCTAACGCCATTGCCATTGCAGGTACTGCTCTGAATGCCCTGCGGGTTACCCGAACAGGATCCCTTTCAAACTGGAAAGGTCTGGCCTACCCCCATACTGCTTTTGGAGGAACTCATGCCGCTCTACTGGCAAAATACGGTATCACCGGTCCTCCCGCCGTATTTGAAGGAAATAAAGGTTTTATGGAATCCATCGCCGGTCAATTTTCTATTGATTGGCTACAAGAAGACCTTGAGCGGGTAACTGATACCATAACCAAGAAATATAATGCTGAGATTCATTCCCAATCCTCAATTGAAGGAATGATTGAGCTTAAGCATAAGCACGGCTTTACGGCGGATGAAGTAGAAAAGATAGAAATCGAAATCTTTGATGTCGCCTATCATATTATTGGCGGCGGTGAGGAAGGCGATAAAACGATCGTTCGAACTAAAGAGGAAGCTGACCATAGCTTGCAGTATATGGTATCAGCCGCACTGTTGGATGGACAAGTGATGCCCGAGCAGTATCAACAAAAGCGAATAGAGGCCGAAGATATTCAATCGCTGTTGCAAAAGGTGGAAGTATCTCCCAAACAAGAATTCAGTGACCGATTTCCTGATGAAATGCCCACTAAACTAACCGTCTTTCTCAAACATGGGCAATCGCACGAGATAGAAAAAAGTGATTATGAAGGCTTTCATACCCGTCCTATGGGCTGGGATACCGTTATCCAAAAATTCGAAAGATTGGCAGAACCTTATACCTCACGGGAACTTCGAGAACAAATAGTAGATCACATCAAAAATTTTGAAAATCATAAAGTAAATGAGTTAATGAGCCTACTGAAAAATGTTGAGCCCACCTCACTAACTACAATCCCACAATGAACAATTAAAGGAAGTTATCATGAGTGACGAAAAGACATTCGATTTCCTAAACAAAAATGAACGAGAATCAAAGCCCCGAACTACGGGCGTTACTGAAATTCGTGGTCCTTACTATGCTGTAATGGGAAAAAGGTACCTACAGGATATTATGGAAACGATGGGTGAACACGTTGATTCGTTGAAATTCTCCGGCGGATCCTTCTCACTTATGCCCCGAAAAGCAGTAACTGAGCTTATTGATATTGCCCACGATTATGATGCTTTGGTGTCAACCGGCGGTTTCATGGAATATGTTCTAACCCAGGGTAAAGAGGCCGTGAGCAAATATATTGAAACTTGTAAAGATTATGGATTTGATATTATTGAGCTTTCTGCCGGATTTATAACTCTTCCTACCGACGACTGGCTGCGGTTGATCGAAAAAGTCCAGAAAGCCGGGTTAAAAGCCAAGCCCGAAATCGGCATCCAATTTGGAGCCGGTGGCGACACAGCCAGGGGAGAGCTGGAATCAGAAGGTACTCTTGATACGGGCTATGCCATCAAACAAACCAAACGCTTTGTCGAGGCCGGTGCTTATATGATTCAGATTGAGTCGGAAGGGATTACCGAGAATGCTGATCCCTGGAGAACGGACGTACCCGCAGAATTCATTAACGAGATTGGCCTCGAAAAGCTGATGTTTGAGGCGGCAGATCCCGAGGTGTTTGCATGGTATATCAAGAACTACGGACCGGAGGTAAATGTCTTTGTCGATCACAGTCAAATCGTTCAGCTCGAAACATTGCGCCGTGGAATCTGGGGTACTAAAAGTCTTTGGGGGCGCGTCCTAACATACAAGGATTAAATTATTTTCAGATGGAGTCCACTTAAGTGGGCTCCATTCCTTAATCTAAAAATTAAGCTTAAGAAAATTATGAGTACCAACAATCGAGATATATATCCTCCTGCTACACCTACCATGTCCCAAAAGCGAGCTGAATTGGCTCCCGATCAGGTGGAAGCATTTCGTGATTTTAGTAAAGCTGTTTTTAAAGAAGGGACCCTCGATGAAAAAACAAAACAGTTGATTGCTGTAGCTTCGGCTCATATTACACAGTGCCCCTATTGCATCAAAGGACATACCAAACAAGCCAAGATAAAAGGTGCCACTAACGAAGAAATTATGGAAGCAATCTGGGTAGCCTCAGAGATGCGAGCCGGTGCAGCCTATGCTCATGCTGCCCTGGCGATTGATGAGATGGACAAAACCGAAGATTTGTAAACCAAAAATTTTATGGAACAGCGAATTGACTATAAAGAGATCGCCCCAAAATCATTAAAAGGATTATATGAACTTGAAAAATATGTCGCCGATTCAAAACTGGAATCATCGCTGATCGAATTGGTAAAGTTGCGGGCATCTCAAATAAACGGCTGTGCATATTGTATTGATATGCATACCAAAGATGCACGACAGGCTGGTGAAACCGAACAGCGATTATACGCTCTTAGCGCATGGGAGGAATCGCCCTTTTATACCGAAAAAGAACGTGCGGCCTTACGGTGGACCGAGGCACTTACCAGGATTTCAGAAAATAGTGTCTCAGATAAGCTGTATAAGTCCGTTCGCTTACACCTTGCCGAGGTTGACTTGACCACCCTTACCATGGCGATCATTGTCATCAACAGCTGGAACCGATTGGCGATTAGCTTTCGGAATATTCCCGGTAGCTATAAACCTGAGCTTGTCAAATAAAAAGAGTACGAAATAATCTCAATGAAAAAACCATAACATATTATGTGCAGCAAACTAAAGAATCTTTCTGAAAATCAGTTAGAACACCTGATAAAAAGATCAATTGACGAATATAATGGTGAGGATTACCTCTACACAGTTAAGGATCTAAACTCACCGAATGTAAACTCAACCGAAGAGAAACTGACTTTTAAAGTCCAAATAGAATATAGCGAAGCAATAGTGCATTAATGATACATTTTCAGCACTACGTTTTCCTACTCAATGTTGGCAACAGAAAAATTGATTAATAACACGATTTAATAGTCTTAATACTTAGAGTAGAACTATGAGCAATACAATTAACACAATCCAGGAATTGGATGTACGTAATCTTATTCCCATCAAACGACACGAGAAACTGTTGAAGCTTTTTAAAGATCTGCCGGTTAATGAGAGCTTTATCTTCATCAATGATCATGATCCCAAACCTCTGTATTACGAGTTCAGGTCGATTTACGGCAACGTCGTTGGCTGGGATTATCTGCAACGCGGAGGTCAAGAATGGAAAGTGAGAGTAACACGAACCGAAGCCTCTAAAGGCCGGGAATTCGATGGAATATCTACGCTGATGGACTTACGTAAGACCGAAGAAAAAGACTGGAAGTATGCAGTTTTTCATCGTTATGGCATGATGCTAAAGGGCGACACCATGGAAGTCATTGCCGAAGATAATCCAGAGGAGATACGGGATATCTTTAGCAAAAAGTTTGGAGGCGAATACACTTGGGATTACAAAAAGAAAGAGCAAGGCGAATATGTTGTGCATATAACGAAGAAAGAAGTGAGCGATGGCATTGCCGCCGATGACATAACGGTAATAAATACTTTTGATGTGCGCCCTTACCCGCCGGCTAAACGTCACGAAATGGTGTTTAATGCTTTTGATGATTTGGAGCCGGGACAAGCCTTCGTGTTTACGAATGACCACGACCCCAAACCGTTATACTACCAGATGGAAGCGGAAGGCAATGAGCCCTTTGATTGGGAATACCTTTTGGCTATGCCTGAGGAATGGATTGTAAAAATCACAAAAACATCCAAATGACCTAATTGCTAATTCAAGTGCACACAGAAATGTAGGTTTCGGTTAAAATGGATGATTGGGCTTCTTTCATACCTCATTTGATTGATGCATAGTTAACAACTTTTCCAAAGATTAAGGTTGTTAACCATCAACTAATGGAGCAAGTTATGAAAGAGCATTCCAAGACTACGGTTTATGATTGGCCGACCCGTATTTTCCACTGGTTATTCGCTATCCTTTTTTTGGGAGCGTATCTTATCGTTCAAACAGTAGACGATGAAAACCCGCTTTTCTCCCTCCATATGCTGGCGGGACTGACCATCGGGTTTTTACTCGTCCTAAGGTTGGTTTGGGGATTGATAGGGACAACCTATGCACGTTTTTCATCCTTTAAATTGAATCCTGTTGAATTATTGCAATATCTGAAGGGTGCGGTGGTCTCCAAAACGAAACGATATCTCGGCCATAATCCGGCCTCCAGCTATGCGGCTGTTATCATGTTTGGCTGTGCCATCGGATTGGCTACCACAGGAATTTTGATGACCGGTGGCGGGGAGAGTGATTTCCTTAAAGAAACCCATGAACTGCTGGCCAATATATTTTTAATTACGGTGATTGCCCATGTTGTGGGAATTATTTTTCACCAGATTAAACATGCCGATTCATTGTGGTCAAGCATGTTAGATGGCAAAAAGAAATCATTACTCCAGAAAACGGGAATTCCAAGTAGCAAACGGGCCGCAGGAATATTATTTTTACTACTTACATTAGGATGGACCAGTTACCTATACACAAACTATGATCGGCCGTCCCAAACGCTTGACTTATTCGGTCAAAAGCTGACACTGGGTGAAGAGGAACATGAATCGGGACACACTTATAAAGCAGAAAGCCATGAAGAAGCAGATGATGACGACTAAATTATAGAGGAATGAACAGGCATGAACGCTGGATTATTGCGGCTGTCCTTCTTGCAATCGCTGTATTAACGTCTATAGATATTTATAACGACTACTTTGAGGGAGTGGCCGGCTGGCATATATCCATTGAGACCATCGTAGCACTGATAGCATTAGTGGGTATTTTCTATCTGATCAGAGGGCGTTTCAAATTGCAACATTCACTAACGAGGGAACAAGAGTTTTCAAACGAGCTCCAGGAAGAAGCCCAAAAATGGAAACAGGTTTCTGAAAAATATGTAAAGGGGCTAAGCGTAGAAATCGAAAACCAGCTGGATCGTTGGGATTTGACCGATGCCGAAAAGGAAGTCTCTTTTTTGTTGTTGAAAGGTCTTAGCAACAAGGAAATTGCAAACGTTCGAAATACCAGCGTACAAACTGTTAGAACCCAAACAAACGCGATTTACACGAAGTCGGGACTTTCCGGGCGTTCAGAATTATCGGCTTTTTTCCTGGAAGATTTGTTACTTCCCCAAAAGCAGGAATTTTGAACTCATAAGCCAGAGAACATGTCCACTAAAAGAGAAACCCCGCTTACCAGCCCATCGATAGAGGGACATCAATGTACGGTGAATCTGCGCTTGCAGAAGCTGGGAATGGTTCCCTTTTTTCAGCAATTATCCGAAGAGCAGTTGCGACAAGTTAACAATAAGTTTACGGCGACCCATTACCCCAGCGAAGAAACGATTTATCGCCAGGGCGGAGCGGCTACGATGTTACGAGTCGTAGTGGCCGGAAACGTAAAACTGGTATATCATACTACGGAAGGGGATGGAGTGTTGCTGGATATGCTTAAGGCCGGCGAATTCTTCGGCAATCCCGGGGCTAAGAGTGGGGATGTATATAACGAAACCGCCCAAACGCAGACTAAGGCTTGTATTCTTTCAATCCGACTGAATGATTTCCGGAAGATCATGGATATGTATTCTTCCGTTGCGATGGGGGTCCTGGATATCACTACTGACCGGCTGAATCAGTCAAGACAACGCATTCAACATCTGTCTACATTACCGGTAAAAAAACGAATTGCCCATGCGCTCGTTACTCTTGCCAATAAATTTGGGGAAGAGACTTCCCGAGGCCTCTTGATTCAACTTCCCCTTTCCAGAAAAGACCTGGCGGATATGGTCGGAACCTCTGCCGAAACAGCCAGCAGGATTATGAGCCAGTTCCAGGAAAATGATCTTATAACATCCGGCCGCCAGTGGATAGCGATAAAAGAAAAACCGGTATTATTGCAGATTTCGGCCGAATCTTAATCACTTTCATAACCCGCCGGTTGACCCTTCTTCAGCATTATTAGCACTAAATTGATCCAGCTCATTTTAGTGCCGTTTCTCTCCTATTACCTTTTGGTTGAATCAAAATTAACAACACAAAAGGAACTTATCATGAAAACCACATTAAGAAGCAATGACCTGAGTTGTCCGACTTGCGTAAATAACATTGAGTCTAATCTAAATCAGACCAATGGCATATCCGGAGCCAAGGTTCATTTCAATACCGGACGCATCGAGGTGGAGCACAATCCCGAGACTATTTCCAAAGAGAAGCTGGTCGAACTCGTCCGGCAGTCAGGATATGAAGCAAAAATCTCTCAATTTTAATCCTAATATGATGAGCTTTTTGCAAAAGCTGTTCGGCAGGTTGGCCAATCCCTCAAAAAGAAAAAAAGCGCTGTTAATCGTCAGCGGATTATGTATTACAGCCGGTTGGTCGATTAACCTTTTGGGGAACTCAGCCGGGCTGTTTAACACACTTATGATTATGTCAGCGCTGGTTGCGGAAGTCGAAATTGCCCGCCGGGCATGGCAGGGTCTTAAAAACCGTCATACCAATATTGACCTTCTTGTGACGATTGCCGCAACGGGGGGAATTGCCATTGGCGTATATTGGGAAGCTGCAGCGGTGACGACTCTTTTCTTGCTCGGTGGCTGGCTGGAAGCACAAACGATGGGCAAGACCCGGAATACTCTGAGAGATCTCATCAGCATGGCTCCCGACACGGCTTTGGTAGTTGAGAACAATAAGCTTCTGGAGTTGCCGGCTGGTGAGGTTAAAGAAGGAATGCTGGTACTGATCAAACCCGGCTCCCAAATTCCGGTTGACGGGATCGTCGAATCCGGTACCACAACGGTAGATGAAAGTGCCATAACCGGAGAGCCCATACCTGCCGAAAAGAAGCCCGGTTCTGATGTGTATGCCGGTACCATTAATCAAAATGGCAGCATTCGAGTACGGGCAAGGAATGCCGGAAGCGACACGACGCTGGCTAAAATCATCCGGCGTGTAGAAGAAGCCCAGGATGAAAAAGCCCCCACGCAGCGTTTTATTGAACAGTTTGCCCAATGGTATACGCCCGGAATTGTAGGGCTGAGTATTGCTTCCTATCTGTTTACCCGGGACCTTGAACTTGCGCTCACGCTGCTGGTGATCGGTTGTCCCGGCGCCCTGGTTATATCAACTCCGATATCAATCATATCCGGTATTGGCAATGCAGCAAAAAAAGGTATTCTTATTAAGGGTGGGGAGTACCTGGAGAACGCCGGAAAAGTATCAGCTGTGGCGCTGGATAAGACCGGTACGCTTACGCTAGGGAAGCCCAAATTAACGGAGTTTATTTGTCTTCAAAGGGAAAAAGTTGGGGCAGGTATTGCTGAGGTTCAACAGTCGGACGATGAAATATCAGTGGTATCTGCTTCAGATCTTGAAAGACAGGGTTGGCCTGATGAGGTAACCGAGCTATTATATTGGGCGGGAATAGCAGAGTCCACTTCTGAGCACCCTTTAGCCGGGGCAATTTTGTCTGAGATGCCTGATTCGCTGGATTTACCCCAGGCGGATTATTTTAAATCCCATACAGGTTTGGGCATAGAGGCCGCATATAAGGATAATCAGATCTTGGTTGGCAATGCTAAATTTCTGAAGCAAAGGGCAGTTCCCATTGCGGAAGATTTTAATGGGGAGCTGGAGCAGTTAGCCAGCTTGGGAAGGACTACGGTGCTTGTTGCACGGAATGGCATGTTAATTGGAGGCATCGGTCTGGCCGATCCCGTACGGCCGGAAGCCCGGGAGATGGTACAAAAGCTCAAGGACAGTGGTATAGAACAGGTGGCTATGCTTACCGGGGACAGGCAATCTACAGCAAGAGCTGTTGCTGCAGAAACCGGTATTATGGAAATTCACGCAGGAATACTGCCGGAAGAGAAAAATGATTTCATTAGAAGGATGAAAGAAAAAGGAAAGCAAGTAGCTATGATTGGCGACGGCATCAATGACGCCCCGGCGTTGGCAACCGCCGATATCGGCATTGCCATGGGCGCAGCCGGTACCGACGTAGCTATAGAAACGGCTGACATTGCCCTGATGTCGGACAAATTGCTAAATATTCCGGAGTCCCTGATGGTATCTAAAATGACGTTGCGGAATATTCGCCAGAATATTGTGATTGCCCTGATAACCGTTGCAGCATTGCTTGGCGGCGTTTTTATGGGATCGATACATATGGCGGCAGGGATGCTCATTCATGAGCTTTCGGTTATGATTGTTATTCTCAATGGCATGCGTTTGAGAATGTTATGAAAGTGAAGAAAGGTTTTCGCCTTGTGCTATTAAGTAATCTGGAGCTTCAAATAATCTCATACATCTTCGGAAATATTGTTCAATTAGCTATCCTCGAGTTAGACGAATAGCATAGTACAGAATTGCCAATCCCAACATAAAATTTATTCGTCCAATCCAAGAGGAAACTTTCCTCATTCGTTTTGCCCTAGGGGATTCCGGTTCTTTATCTATCAGTTCAGCCGCCTTTGGTCCAGCATAAAAATCGTGTACCCCACTTAATATCAGAACCCCAGCAAACAGATTAAGCTTTATGAATAACCTTGATCCAAAGTTGCTATGCCAGAATGAAGCATTTAATAAACTTCTCAGTGGCACGCCTCTACCTATAAGGTTGGTTATACCTGTTATTATAAGAACCAAAAAAAGGATCCATGAAATCTTGCTGAACTTTTCACCAATAATCCTAAAAAAGCGCCCCCGCTTTTGCACTAGTAATTTGTCTCTTGAAACTGGTACTAAAACTGCCACTGTGAACATCATACCTCCTATCCAGAAAATAGCGGAAAGGATATGGATATAAACTGAAATATAATACATATAAACCGTTTCTTACTATAGATGCTAATTATTCCTTTGGAAGCGGCCAATCGGTACTGCTGTCGGCTGAATACGTAAATTACCGCCTCCTTTTTCCGTGGTGTCAAATATATGAAGTTTACTCAACCGATTCTTCCGAATCTTGATAAAATCCGTCTATTTTATCAAGTATTTTGCCAGAGACTTCTTCTTCAAAGATCCCATAAGCAAAGATCTTTTTTCTCACCATTAGAAAACACGAGGTGGGCAGTAAAAGTTAGTTTATTTTTATAGCTTCTTATTTTTATTCAATCTCATCTTCCAATGTTCTTTCCCCGTCTTCATTAAAACGATTCGGTTTCTCCTCCAATTCGGTAATGGTAGCTTCCGTGAGCAATAACGTTCCGGCCACAGAAACTGCATTTTCAAGAGCTACCCGGACGACTTTTGTGGGGTCAATGATCCCCGCTTTGTATAGATCAACAAATTGATTCTGTGAAGCATCAAACCCAGTATCTCCATTTCCTGCAATCATTTTCTCTACGATAACTCCGCCATCTGCTCCTGAATTTTCGGCAATTTGACGGGCCGGAGCTTCCAAGGCTCGACGAAGAATCAAAATTCCGGTCTTTTCGTCGCTTTCAGCATGTTTCGCTTCTTGTTCAATGGCATCGATCGTCCTAAGCAAAGCCATTCCGGCACCCGGAACTATACCCTCTTCTATAGCCGCTTTGGTGGCACTAATAGCATCTTCAAAAGCTTCTTTACGGCTTTTGAGCTCTGTTTCCGAAGGAGCTCCAACCCGGATAACC
>Ga0102944_1001717_pt1 | contig 13892 bp, 16 predicted proteins | sample SalPonD_shore_MG_FD_78172 | JGI IMG/M metagenome (GOLD analysis project Ga0102944, IMG submission 78172) | Salt pond soil microbial communities from South San Francisco under conditions of wetland restoration - Salt Pond MetaG... | ecosystem: Environmental > Aquatic > Marine > Intertidal zone >...
ACCGAGAAGCTCACCGCCAGCAGCGGCACCAGCGCCAGCAGCGTGGTGTAGACGAGGCCGAAGGCGCGCAGGGTGAGGTCGCCGCTGAGCAGCTCGCGGCCGAGGACATGGCCGAGGCGCAACGCACGCAGCAGGCGGGCGCGGCCGGGCGGCAGCTGCGCCAGGCGCTGCTCCCAGAGGTAGCGGCGCAGTCGCTCCACAACCGGTCGCCATCGCAGCATGGAGGCTCGCTCCCCGTTGGCCTTTGGTCCAACCATAAAACGAAGCGGCGGCGGGGGCGATCCCGATCGGGACTGGGCCAATTGCCACCCCGCTGCGGAATGGGGCAGTATTGCTCCCTACCCCCCTCCCCTTTCGATCCTGCCGCAAGGAGCCTGCCGTGGAGACCAAGATCCTGCTCCCGGAGTCGGACATCCCCAAGAGCTGGTACAACGTGGTGGCGGATATGCCCAACCCGCCGGCGCCGCCGCTGGGCCCCGACGGCAATCCGGTGGGCCCGGAGGCGCTGTCGGCGATCTTCCCGCCCGGGATCATCGAGCAGGAGGTGGCCACCGACCGCTGGCTCCCCATCCCGGAGCCGGTGCGCGAGGCCTACAGCATGTGGCGGCCGTCGCCCATGTACCGCGCCCACCGGCTGGAGCAGGCGCTGGGCACCCCGGCGCGCATCTACTACAAGTACGAGGGGGTGAGCCCGGCCGGCTCGCACAAGCCCAACTCCGCGGTGGCCCAGGCCTACTACAACCAGCAGGCGGGCATCCGGCGGCTGGCCACCGAGACCGGCGCCGGCCAGTGGGGCTCGTCGCTGGCCCTGGCGGGGCAGATGATGGGGCTGGAGGTGCGGGTGTACATGGTCAAGGTGAGCTACCAGCAGAAGCCCTTCCGCCGCTCCATGATGCAGACCTGGGGCGCCGAGGTGCTGGCCAGCCCCACCGAGGCGACCGACACCGGACGCAAGGCCCTGGCCGAGGATCCGGACAATCCCGGCTCGCTGGGCCTGGCCATCTCCGAGGCGGTGGAGGAGGCCGCAGGCCGCGACGACACCAACTACGCCCTGGGCTCGGTGCTCAACCACGTGCTGCTGCACCAGACCGTGATCGGCCAGGAGGCCAAGAAGCAGTTCGCCCAGGTGGGGGACTACCCGGACATGGTGTTCGCGCCCTGCGGCGGCGGCTCCAACTTCGGCGGCGCCGCCTTCCCGTTCCTGGCGGACAAGGCGGCGGGCCGGGAAACCCGGCTGGTGGCGGTGGAGCCCACCTCCTGCCCGACCCTCACCCGCGGCCACTACGCCTACGACTTCGGCGACTCGGTAGGCCTGACGCCGCTGTCGCTGATGTACACCCTGGGCCACGACTTCATGCCGCCGTCCATCCACGCCGGCGGCCTGCGCTACCACGGCGACTCGGCGCTGGTTTCCCAGCTGTACAACGAGGGCATCATCGAGGCGGTGGCGGTGCCGCAGGTGGAGACCTTCCAGGCCGGGGTCACCTTCGCCCGCGCCGAGGGCATCATCCCGGCGCCGGAGACCAACCACGCCATCCGCGCCTGCATCGACGAGGCCCTGCGCTGCAAGGAGAGCGGCGAGGAGAAGACGCTGTTCTTCAACCTCTCCGGACACGGCCACTTCGACATGGCGGCCTACGACAAGTACTTCTCCGGCGAGCTGGAGAACTACGAGTACCCCGCCGAGGCCATCGAGGCCGCGCTGCACCGCCTGCCCAAGGTGGCCGGGCAGTCCTGAGGGGCGCCGCCCGGGATGCCGCCGTCTTCGCGGGTTCGGCCCCTGCCCGGTTAATTAGGCAGCGCCTTTCTCTCCCCCTGGGGGAGAGATCCATGGGGGGCAATCAAGATAGGCCCCACGAAAAAGGCCCCGGTCCGCGGACCGGGGCCTTCTCGTCGGCGTCGGCGGGGCCTAGTGGATGTCCCGCCAGTACTCCTTCTTCACCAGGTAGGTGAGGACGCCGAGGACCACCAGGAACAGCAGGACCCAGGGGCCCATGCTCTTGCGGTCCAGGATGGACGGATCGCCCATGTAGGTCATGAAGGAGACCAGGTTCTGGACCTTGGCATCCAGCTCCTGGGGCACCTCCGGGTAGTCCACCTCGCCGTGCTCCTCCCCGTGCGACACGGCCACGCTGTCGTAGTACTCCGGCGCGCCGGGGGTCATGTGGTAGAGCACGTTGGGCATGCTCACCTTGGGGAACACGTGGTTGTTCCAACCGCTGGCCGAGGAGCCGTCACGGTAGAAGGCCAGCAGGTAGGAATACACCCAGTTCGTGCCGCGCACCCGGGTCTCCAGGGAGAGATCGGGCGGCGCCTTGCCGAACCACTTGGAGGCCTGCTCCGCGGGCATGGCCGAGCTCATGTGCTCGTTGATGCTGACCGAGCCGAACATGAGGCCGTCCTCGACCCCGCTCTTGGTCATGCCCAGATCCTTGACCAAGTTCTTGAAGCGGTAGTACTTGGCCGAATGGCAGCCCATGCAGTTGTTGGCGAAGGTCCGCGCACCGTCGCGCAGGGCCTCCTTGGAGTAGTTCACCTGCATGTGCATGGGCACAGCCTCGCCGGACCCGAGGGCGATCCCCGGAAGGGCGACAAGGCTCATTACGATCGCTGCGATCCAATTCCTCATGAGTGCGTCACCCCTATTCCGTCACCCGTTCCGGGACCGGTTTCGGCTTTTCCCACTTGGACACGAACGGCAGCGCGATGAAGAAGGCGAAATAGATCGCCGTGAAGATGCGCGCGAACATGGTGTAGGTGGCCGTCGCCGGTTGCCCGCCGATGTACATCAGCACCACGAAGCTGATGCCGAACAGGATCAGCATCTGCTTGTAGATCGGGCGATACCGCCAGGACTTGACCTTGGCGCGGTCGAGCCAGGGCAGAACGAACAGCAGGAAGATCGCCGCCGCCATCAGGATCACGCCGAACAGCTTGCTCGGGACGGCGCGCAGGATGGCGTAGAAGGTGCCGAAGTACCACACCGGCTTGATGTGGGCCGGGGTCTGCAGCGGGTCCGCCGGCAGGAAGTTGTCATGCTCGAGGAACACGCCGTTGACCGTGGGCATGTAGAAGATGATCACCGCGGCCACGAACAGGAAGACCACCGAACCGAAGATGTCCTTGACGGTGTAGTAGGGATGGAAGGGGATGCCGTCCTTGGGGATCCCCTTGTCGTCCTTGTTCTTCTTGATATCGACGCCGTCGGGGTTGTTGGAGCCCACCTCGTGCAGGGCCAGCAGGTGCACGGCCACCAGGATGATCAGCACGATCGGCAGGGCCACCACGTGGAAGGCGAAGAAGCGGTTCAGCGTCGGGTCGGCGATGGAGAAGCCGCCGCGGATCCACTCGGCCAGGTCCGGGCCCACGTAGGGGATGGCGGTGAACAGGTTCACGATCACCTGGGCACCCCAGTAGGACATCTGCCCCCAGGGCAGCACGTAGCCCATGAAGGCCTCGGCCATCAGCGCCAGGTAGATCACCATGCCCACCAGCCACACCAGCTCCCGCGGCTTCTTGTTGGAGCCGTACATCAGGCCGCGGAACATGTGCAGGTAGATCACGATGAAGAACGCCGAGGCCCCGGTGGAGTGCATGTACCGGATGAGCCAGCCGAAGTTCACATCGCGCATGATGTGCTCGACCGAATCGAAGGCCAGCTTGGCGTCGGGCTTGTAGTGCATGGTCAGCCAGATCCCGGACAGGATCTGCACCACCAGCACCAGCAGCGCGAGGGACCCGAAGAAGTAGAAGAAGTTGAAGTTCTTGGGCGCGTAGTACTCGGTGAGATGCTCCCGGATATTCCGCATCAAGGGATAGCGAGCATCCACCCAATCGATGAATCGGTTCACGGTTGCTCCCCCTTAGCCGGAAGGATGGCCGATGCGGACTGCGCTATCGGAGATGAATTCGTAGAACGGCACCGCCATGTTGCGGGGGGCGGGGCTGCCTTCCAGGACACGGCCGGACAGATCGTAGCCGGAGCCGTGGCAGGGGCAGAAGAAGCCGCCTTCCCAGTTCCCGGACCAGAAGCTGCCGCCGGGCTCGGGGCGGTAGGTGGGGATGCAGCCGAGGTGGGTGCAGATGGCGATCATCACCAGCCACTCTTTGTGGCGGGCGCGATAGGGGTTCTCGGCAAATTCGGGCTGATCGGAGCTCTTGGACTTGGGGTCCTTGAGCTGGCCGACCACCGCGTCATCCGTCAGCGTGTCGGTCATCTCCTTGGTGCGCCGTATCACCCAGACCGGCTTGCCCTGCCACATGACGGTGATGCGCTGGCCGGGCTCGATCTTGCTCAGATCGACGGTCTCCGTAGCTTGCGCCTGCACCGAAGCGCTCGGCGACATGCTGCGGATGAAGGGGACAGCGGCGTAGCCTGCTCCTACCGCCCCCACCACGCCGGCGGTCCAGTTCAGGATCCGCCGCCGATTGGGGTTCACACTGTCCGTACTCATAGCTCCTCCTAGGACGGGAAAGGCCTACGTGTCCTGTCACGGGGGAAGGCGGCAAATCCGCAGGTCCCTGACAGCGGGCGCGTGGTCGCGCCCGCCGCGCAGGCGGATCGCCGGTACGGAGACCGGATAGGCTCCGAACGGTTCAGCGGGCCCGGAATTGCAACGGACCCCTGTGACGGGACACAGCAGCGAGAACCGGAATCCTCGGATTCGGCATCTTGATCGGCAAAGCGCGCCCAGCCGGAGAACGCGCGGACCCCCGACAGGCATCGGGGGATTCGGAATTTGGAGCCGCCCATCTAGCCGCCATAGGTTCCGTGATGCAAGGACCGGGGTCAAGGCCAGCCGATTCTGGCCACCTATAAAAGAATTTAATGATATTCGACAGCGGCGCCACTCAAGCCGGGTTGGGGATGTCCACGAAGCGGTGGGACAGCCCGAAGCGGTCGGCCAGGTGGGCGCCCAGGTCGGCGGCGCCGAGGCGCTCGGTGGCGTGGTGGCCGGCGGCCACGAAGTGGATGCCCAGCTCGCGCGCCATGTGGGTGGCGCGCTCGTTGGACTCCCCGGTCAGGTAGAGATCAAAACCGGCCGCCGCCGCCTCCGCCACCAGGTCGGGGGCACCGCCGCTGCACAGGGCCACCCGCCGGATCTCGTCCTGGGGACCGGCCACGTGCAGGGTGCGTGTATCCAGGGCGCGCTCGGTGCGGGCCAGGAAATCCGCCGGCGCCGCTGGCTCGGCCAGCATACCGCCCAGACCGATGGCGACCCCGCCGAGCTCGCCGAAGGGCTCCGGCTCCCCCACGCCGAGGGCCCGGGCCAGGCCGGCGTTGTTGCCCACCTCGGGGTGGCGGTCCAGGGGCAGGTGGTAGGCCAGCAGCGACATGTCCGCCTGCATCAGGGTGCGCACCCGGCGCCCCTTCATGCCCACCAGGGCCGGATCCTCACCCTTCCAGAAGTAGCCGTGGTGGACCAGCACCAGGTCGGCGCCATCGGCCACCGCCTCGTCGAGCAGGGCCTGGCAGGCGGTCACCCCGGAGACCATGCGCTCCACCCGGGGGCGCCCCTCCACCTGCAGGCCGTTGACGGTGAAATCGCCCACCGCGCCGATATCCAGGTAGTCGTCGCAGTAGGCGACGAGGTCTTTGAGGTCCGCTGCCATGGTTCGGCTCCGTGGTTGACCGCAGGGCACAGCACCCCGGCTCTCCGCGCGAGGCCCCTGTAGGAGCGGGCATTGCCCGCCATGCCTTTGCCGGGACAGGCCGGTGCCGGGATAGGCCGGTGCCGGGATAGGCCGGTGCCGGGATAGGCCGGTGCCGGGATAGGCCGGTGCCGGGATAGGCCGGGGTCGCGGCCATTGGCCGCTCCTGCGGGACGGCTTCCCCTATTCCGTCTCCCCCGCCTCTTCCTCCTCGTCCGCGCGCTTCTTGATGCGCAGGGACAGCAGGATGCCCAGCTCGTAGAGGATCCAGATGGGGAAGCCGAGCAGCACCTGGGAGACCACGTCCGGCGGGGTGATCAGGGCGGCCAGGATGAAGGCCCCGGCGAACACGTAGCGGCGCTTGGCGCGCAGGCCGGCCACCGTCACCACGCCCAGGCGCACCAGGGCCATGCACACGATGGGCACCTGGAAGGAGGCGCCGAAGGCCAGCAGCAGGGTGATGGAGAAGCCCAGGTACTCCTTCATGGTGGGCATGGCCATGATCTGGTCATTGGCAAAGCTCACCAGGAACTTGAAGGCCAGCGGGAACACCAGGAAGAAGCTGAAGGCCGCGCCGATGAAGAACAGCGACACCGACAGCAGCAGCACCGGGAAGAACACCCGCCGCTCGCTGCGGTACAGGCCGGGGGCGACGAACGCCCAGAACTGGTAGAGCACCACCGGGATCGCCAGCATGAAGCCGGCGAGCAGGGTGATCTTGAGGTAGGTGAAGAAGGCCTCGGCGGGGTTGGTGAAGATGAACGAGGACTTCTCGGGCAGCACCCGGGTCATGGGCCCGATCAGGAACCCGAAGATGCGCTCCTTGAAGGGATAGGCGATGCCGAAGCCCAGGAGGACCGCGCCCATGGCTCGGGTGATGCGGCTCTTGAGCTCCAGCAGGTGGCCGACGAGGGTATCGGAGCCCTGATCGGGGGATTCGGATCCGTTCTCGGTCTCGGTTTCGGGCTCAGCCACGGCGCTCGCCATCCTGCTCGTCGTCGTCCAGCTCGCGCTCCATGTCGGAGGCAGCCTGGTCCTCGGCGTCGGGGGTCGAGTCGGGCTCGGCCTCGGCGGCGGTCTCGGCCCCGGAATCGGCGAGCGCGCCCTGGTCGGCGTCGGGCGCTGCATGCGGCCGGGATGCGGGGGTGTCCTCCCCGCCGCCCGCATCCGCCTCGCCGGCGGCGTCCTCCTCCCCGGGCTGGCCCGGGCCGCCCCGGGTGTCCTGTGGGCCCGCCTCGGTGTCGGTGGCCTGGCGGGTCTGGCGGTCCAGCTCGCTCAGCTGCAGATCGCGGTCGAGCTCCGACTTCATGGAGTCCAGGTACTGCTTGGCCTGGTGCACCCAGCCGCCCACCGTCCGCGCCACCTCGGGCAGGCGCTCGGGCCCCACCACCAGCAGCAGGATGAGGCCGATCACCAGCATCTCGATGAAGCCGATATCGAACATGGGGCGGGCGCTCCGGACGGGGACGGGGGCGGGGCCGCGTCACGCCGACGCGGCGAGAGGGCCGGACGAAGGAGCTACTTCTTCTCTTCGTCCTTGTGCTCGACGGTGCTGCCCTCGATGGTCTCGCCCTTGTCGTGCTCGAGGCTGCCGGTCGAGCCCTCGGACTGGCCGGATTCCTCGGGATTGCCCTCGTCCATGGACTTCTTGAAGCCGCGGATGCCCTTGCCCAGGGCGCTGCCGATCTCGGGCAGCTTGCCGGCGCCGAAGAACACCAGGACGATCAGGAGCACGATCAACAGCTCGGGAATGCCGAATCCACCAAACATGGCTGCTTCCTTGGGGTTTTGTGTCGTTTCGAGAACCGGCTCACTCGGAGCCGCGTGCGGCCTTCTCGTCGTGGCCGGAGACGCCCATGCGGCGCTCCAGCTCGGCCAGCACGTCATCGGGGCCGAGGCCCTGCTCGGCCAGCATGATGAGGCTGTGGAACCACAGGTCGGCGGTCTCCGCGACCACCGCCCCGCGCTCGCCGTCCTTGGCGGCCAGGAGCGCCTCGGTGGCCTCCTCGCCGACCTTCTCCAGGATCTTGTTGCGGCCCGCGGCAAACAGCGAGGCCACGTAGGAGTCCTCGGCCGGGGCGCCCTTGCGCGCCTCCAGCACCCGCGCCACCTGCCGCAAGACGTCGTCGCTCATTCGCCCATCTCGGTGCAGTCGGGGGCCGGCGCCGCCTCCACCCAGGCCCCGCCCTCCAGGCGCTGGAAGAAGCAGTTGCGCCGGCCGGTATGGCAGGCCGGCCCTTCCTGACGCACGCGCAGGAGGACGGCGTCATTGTCGCAGTCCAGGCGGATCTCCTCCACGGCCTGGAGGTGGCCGGAGGACTCGCCCTTGCGCCACAGCTTGGCGCGCGAGCGCGACCAGTACGTAGCAAAGCCCTCGCGCGCGGTGGCGGCCAGGGCGTCGCGGTTCATGTAGGCCTGCATCAGGATTTCTCCGGAATGGGCCTCCTGGGCCACCGCCACCACCAGGCCGCGATCGTCCCATTGTACCCGGTCCAGCCAGGACTCGTCGGCGGCCGCTCGGGGGGAATCGGCCTCGCTCATTGGCGCACCTCGATGCCCGCGTCCGCCAGCGCCTGCTTGGCCTCGGCCACGGTGTACTCGCCGAAGTGGAAGATGGAGGCGGCCAGCACGGCGTCGGCGCCGCCGTCGCGCACCCCCTCCACCAGGTGCTCCAGGTTGCCGACGCCGCCGGAGGCGATCACCGGCACCGGCACGGCATCGGCCACGGCGCGGGTGAGGGCCAGGTCGAAGCCGTCCTTGGTGCCGTCGCGGTCCATGCTGGTGAGCAGGATCTCGCCGGCGCCGCGCTCCGCCACCTCGCGCGCCCAGGCGACGGCATCGATGCCGGTGTCGGTGCGGCCGCCGTGGGTGAACACGTGCCACTCGTTGTCAGCCACGGCCTTGGCGTCGATGGCCACCACGATGCACTGCGAGCCGAAGCGCCGCGCCGCCTCGGTGACCACCTCGGGATCTTTTACGGCGGCGGTGTTGATGGCCACCTTGTCGGCGCCGGCGCGCAGCAGGCGGCGGACGTCGTCGCTGGTGCGCACGCCGCCGCCCACGGTGAGCGGGATGAAGGTCTGCGCCGCCACCTGCTCCACCACCTCGACGATGGTGTCGCGCTCCTGGTGGCTGGCGGTGATGTCCAAAAACACCAGCTCGTCGGCGCCGGCGGCGTCGTAGCGCCGGGCGATCTCCACCGGGTCGCCGGCGTCGCGGATCTCGGTGAAGCGCACGCCCTTGACCACGCGGCCGGCGTCCACGTCGAGGCAGGGGATGACGCGCTTAGCCAGCATCGGTTTCCGCCAACTGGTTGGCCTCGGCGAAATCCAGGGTGCCCTCGTAGATGGCGCGGCCGGTGATGGCGCCGCTGACGCCGTCGTGCTCGATGGCCTTGAGGGCGCGGATGTCGTCGAGGGTGTGGATGCCGCCGGAGGCGATCACCGGGATGCGCAGGGCGCGCGCCAGGGCGCCGGTGGCCTCGACGTTGGGGCCGGACAGCATGCCGTCGCGGCCGATGTCGGTGTAGACGATGGCCTCCACGCCGTAGTCCTCGAACTTGGCGGCGAGGTCGGTGACGTCGTGGCCGGTCATCTTGGACCAGCCCTCCACCGCCACCTTGCCGTCGCGGGCGTCGAGCCCGACCATCACGTGGCCGGGGAGCTCGGTGGCCGCCTGGCGCACGAAGCCGGGGTTGCGGACGGCCGCGGTGCCCAGGATGACGAAGCTGATGCCGGCGTTGAGGTGGGCCTCGATGGTCTCCACGTCGCGGATGCCGCCGCCCAGCTGCACCGGCACATCGCCGGCCTCATTGGTGATGGCGCGGATGGCGGCGTCGTTCACCGGCTTGCCGGCGAAGGCGCCGTTGAGATCGACGATGTGCAGCCGCCGGGCGCCGGCGTCCAGCCAGCGGCGGGCGGTGGCGGCCGGATCCTCGGAGTAGACGGTGGAATCGTCCATCTCGCCCTGGCGCAGGCGCACGCAGGCGCCGTCCTTGAGGTCGATGGCGGGGATCAGGAGCATTGGCGCCTCCTCGCCTTGAAGCAGCGGCGGTCCCAGCCGCGCACGTCATTGCGAGAGCCCGACAGGGCTCGCGGCAATCTGCCCCACGGGCCCCATTCGGCAGATCGCTTCGCTACGCTCGCGATGACGGGCACGTCGCGGCGGGGACCGCCGCTCCTACAGGGGGCTTGAAGGGGCTCTTGTACGCTCACCGAACAGCCCACTAGATGACTCCCTGGCCCAGGGGGTCCCAGGCGATGAAGTTGGCCAGCAGCTGCAGCCCCCGGGACGAGCTCTTCTCCGGGTGGAACTGCACCGCGAACAGGTTCTCGTGGGCCACCGCGGAGGTGAACTGGATGCCGTAGACGGTGGCCGCGGCGATGATGTCCGGGCCGGCGGGCTCGACGATGTAGGAGTGCACGAAGTAGAAGTGGCTGTCGTCGCCGATGCCGGCCCACATGGGGTGCTCCGACTCCATGAAATGGACCCGGTTCCAGCCCATGTGCGGGATCTTCAGGCGGTGGCCGGCGGCGTCCACCATGGCCTCCTCCGGGAACGGCACCACCCGCCCGGGCAGCAGGCCCAGGGCGGCGTGCTCGCCGTACTCCAGCGAGCTCTCCATGAGCGCCTGCATGCCCAGGCATATGCCCAGAAACGGCTTGGTGCGGGCGGCCTCCACCACCGCCTCGCGCAGGCCCTGCTCGTCCAGGGCCGCCAGGCAGTCGCGGATGGCGCCCACGCCGGGGAACACCACGCGGTCGGCGGCGCGCACCTGGGCCGGCTCGGTGGCGATGATGACGTCGCCGCCGACGTGCTCCAGGGCCTTGGCCACCGAGCGCAGGTTGCCCATGCCGTAGTCGATGACCGCGATGCGGTTGGCCATGGGTCTACAGGCTTCCCTTGGTGGACGGCACCTGGCCGCCGGCCGCGGGATCCTCCGCCACCGCGAAGCGCAGCGCGCGGCCGAAGGCCTTGAACGCCGACTCGCTGATGTGGTGGGCGTTGGCCCCGCGCAGGTTGTCCAGGTGCACGGTCATGGCGGCGTGGTTGACCAGGCCGGCGAAGAATTCCTTGATCAGGTCCACGTCGAAGTCGCCGATCCAGCCGCGCTCGAAGCGCAGGTGGTACTCCAGCCCGGGCCGGCCGGACAGGTCCACCACCGCCCTGGAGAGCGACTCGTCCAGCGGGCAGTAGGCGTGGCCGTAGCGGTAGATGCCGCGCTTGTCGCCCACCGCCTGGGCCAGCGCCTGGCCCAGGGTGATGCCCACGTCCTCGACCGTGTGGTGGGCGTCGATCTCCAGGTCGCCGGAGGCGGCCACGGTCAGATCGAAGGCGCCGTGACGGGCGATCTGGTCGAGCATGTGGTCCAGGAAGGGCACACCCGTGGCATTGTCCGCCTTGCCGGTGCCGTCCAGGTCCAGGTTGACGCGGATGTCGGTCTCGGCGGTGGTGCGGTGGATCTCCGCGCTGCGCCCGCTCATTGGCTCTCTCCCTTGTCGCCCGCCTTGACCCGGTACTCCGCGGAGGAGGCGTGGGCGGTCAGGCCCTCGGCGCGGGCCAGCACCGAGGCCCACTGCCCCAGCTGGCGCGCCGACTCGGCGCTGCAGCCGATGAGGCTGGAGCGCTTCTGGAAATCGTAGACCCCCAGCGGCGAGCTGAAGCGCGCCGTGCCCTCGGTGGGCAGGACGTGGTTGGGCCCGGCCACGTAGTCGCCCATGACCTCGGCGGTGTGGGCGCCGAGGAAGATGGCGCCGGCGTGGCGGATGTCGCCCACCAGGGCGTGGGGATCGGCCACCGACAGCTCCAGGTGCTCGGGGGCGATGCGGTTGGCCACGCTCGCCGCCTCGGCCAGATCGGCCACCTGGATCATGGCGCCGCGGTTGGCCAGCGAGCGGCGCGCGATCTCGGCGCGGTTGAGGGTCTCCAGCAGCGACCGCAGGCTGTCGCCCACCTTGTCCATGTGGGCGGCGTCGGGGCTGATGAGGATGGCCTGGGCGTGCTCGTCGTGCTCGGCCTGGGACAGCAGGTCCATGGCCACCCAGTCGGGATCGGTGGTGCCGTCCGAGATGACCACGATCTCGCTGGGACCGGCGATCATGTCGATGCCGACACGGCCGAACACCAGCCGCTTGGCGGTGGCCACGAAGCGGTTGCCCGGGCCCACGATCTTGTCCACCGCGGGCACGCTCGCGGTGCCGTAGGCCAGCGCGCCCACCGCCTGCGCGCCGCCCACGGTGAAGGCCAGGTCGACGCCGGCCACCGCGGCGGCGGCCAGCACCAGGTCGTGCACCTCGCCGCCCGGCGTGGGCACCATCATGACGATCTCGCCGACCCCGGCCACCTTGGCCGGGATGGTGTTCATCAGCACGGTGGAGGGATAGGCGGCGGTGCCGCCGGGGATGTAGACGCCCACGCGGTCCAGCGGCGTCACCTTCTGGCCCAGCAGGGTCCCGGACTCGTCGGTGTAGGACCAGTCCTTCTCCTTCTGGTGCTGGTGGAACTCGCGGATGCGCGCCGCCGCGGCCTCCAGGGCCTCGCGCTGATCGGCCGGGATGCGCTCCAGGGCCGCCTCCATGCGGTCGCGGGAGATCTCCAGCGCGGCCATGGTGGTGTGCTCGACGCGGTCGAAGCGGTGGGTGTAGTCGAGCACCGCCGCGTCGCCCTCGGTCCGCACGCGGTCGAGGATGGTGCGCACCGTCTCCTCCACCTCGCGGTCCTCGGCCTCCTCCCAGGCCAGCAGGGCGTCGAGCTCCTCGGCGAAGCGCCTGTCCGAGCTGTCCAGTCGGCGCATGGGCATGGCGGCATTCCTCTCCTTAGCCGGCGGCCGCCTGGCCGCCGACGGCGTCGGCCAGGCTGTCGATGAGATCGGACACCAGCGGGTGCTTGAGCTTCAGGGCCGCCTTGTTGACCACCAGGCGGCTGGAGATCTCGAACAGATCCTCCACCTCCACCAGGCCGTTCTCCTTGAGGGTGCGGCCGCTGCTGACCAGGTCGACGATGCGATCGGCCAGCCCCACCAGCGGCGCCAGCTCCATGGAGCCGTAGAGCTTGATGATCTGGGTCTGCACGCCCTGCTCGGCGAAGAAGCGCTCGGTGATGCGGGGGTATTTGGTGGCGATGCGCACCCGGTCCCAGCGGCTGGGGTCGTCGCCGGCGGCCAGCCCCTCGGGCTCGGCCACCACCATGCGGCAGCGGCCGATCCCCAGGTCCACCGGCTCGTACAGGTCGGCGCCGGCCTCGAGCAGCACGTCGCGCCCGGCCACCCCCACATCGGCGGCACCGAATTCCACGTAGGTCGGCACGTCGGTGGCGCGCACGATCACCAGCTCCACCCCGGGCCGGTTGGTGGGCACCACCAGCTTGCGCGAGGCGTCGGGATCCTCGGCCGGCCGGATCCCCACCCGCTCCAGCAGCGGCAGGGTCTCCTCCAGGATGCGGCCCTTGGAAAGGGCGATGGTCAGCTTCGAGTCGAGCATGGGAATCTTTCGAAGGCAGTTTTAAGTTTTAGGTTTTAAGTTTTAAGTGGGTAGGGGCGGAGCCTCCGGGTTGCACCAGTGCCCGGCTGGGTTAATGATCACCCAGTCAGCCTACAGAAAGGACGGCTTTTGCCGTCTCTTAAAACTTAACACTTAAAACTTAAAACTCGCCTTTCCGCCTCCGGCGGAAAGGCGTTACGCCGGAATCCGCCGCACGTCGGCGCCGAGCAGGGCGAGCTTTTCCTCGATGCGCTCGTAGCCGCGGTCGATGTGGTAGATGCGCTCCACCGCCGACTCGCCCTCGGCCACCAGGCCGGCGAGGACCAGGGAGGCGGAGGCGCGCAGGTCGGTGGCCATGACCGGGGCGCCGGTGAGCGTCTCCACCCCCTGCACGAAGGCGGTGTTGCCGGAGAGCTCGATGTCGGCGCCCATGCGCTGCAGCTCCTGGACGTGCATGAAGCGGTTCTCGAACACCGTCTCGGTGACCGTGGCGCCGCCCTCGGCCAGGACGTCCAGGACCATGAGCTGGGCCTGCATGTCCGTGGGGAAGCCCGGGTAGGGCTGGGTGCGCAGGTTGGCCGCCAGCGGGCGGCGGGCCATGCGCACGCGGATCCAGTCGCCGCCCTGGGTGACCTCGGCGCCCATCTCGCGCAGCTTGTCGATCACCGCCTCCACATGGGCGGGGCGGGCGCCGCGCAGGGTGACGTCGCCGTGGGTCACGGCCGCCGCGGCCATGTAGGTGCCGGCCTCGATGCGGTCCGG
>Ga0102944_1001718_pt1 | contig 13890 bp, 13 predicted proteins | sample SalPonD_shore_MG_FD_78172 | JGI IMG/M metagenome (GOLD analysis project Ga0102944, IMG submission 78172) | Salt pond soil microbial communities from South San Francisco under conditions of wetland restoration - Salt Pond MetaG... | ecosystem: Environmental > Aquatic > Marine > Intertidal zone >...
ACATTTCTCGTCCGCAGACACACAGATTTATGATAATATTTCCTATCAGACGCCTATGAAAGTACTTATTGTTGTTCTAATACTAAGCTTACTCGTTGTCCCTGCAAGTGCTATTCAGGAGGTCTCCTACACCTCAGGAGAGGCTATTGTTGTCACAGATCACAATTTCAATGTCCTATCAACCCGGAATATTTCTTCATCAACACCGGCAAGTTATGATGGCTCTTCGGTTGGTCCTGATTACTATCCGCTGAATGTTGATAATCACAGTGTCTATTATGAGAATTTGCTTGATAAAACCGTTGCGAGTTATAATCTCCAAAACGGGACAATAAAGCCCCTGGCATCATTGACCAACTTCTCCCGACTTGATCGTGGGTATAACTATGTAGATCTGGGAAGGGTCACCGTAGATGTCAATGATCAGAGAACCTCGGGATCTTGGAACCATTCCCTTCTCTCACAATCCCTATTCAGCTCAGTCATCAAACACTATGATGGGTCACTGGTTGTAGATAATTATACCGTGCAGGATGTTCTGTCCTCTTCGCTGGTAGACTACATGGATCAGATCTCTGATCTGCAGGTAGATATTGGTGCCAATTATGTCCTCAGTCACTTGTTTGGTCATCATCTGTGGGTAGATGTGAGCCTCAATCTCTATTCAGCATCCAACAGTAGTGTTCGAGGAGGTGATATCTGGCTCAATATCGACCTGAACTCAGGGACGCTTAACCCGTATTTTCTCTCTTCATCATCCTTCAAAGATGCCATCAACTGTGATATTGGTGCTGGAGCCAATAATATTGTCTATAATGATATTCTTCAATCGTTTATGGTCTATAGCCAGTACCAGTATTGTATTATAAATGAAACCAATAGGAATCTGGATAAGGGTACGTTACTCAACTTTAAGACCCAGATAACATATTTCAACACCACTGATTATATCCAATCAGCATTTGATGACTTCGTCGTGACCCCCTTCTCAGGTGCTGCTTCGGTCAATGTGAGTTCACTAGTCGGTGTCCAAAATATGGTGGCTATGGTATCTAGTGGCCATGATTTTGTCTTTCTCGTGGTTGGTATAACCTCTGAGTTGCGAGGGGTGTCTAACCCGATCTTTGGATTAGGCAATCTGGAGCTGATCCTTCTCATTCTTGTGGTTCTTACGATCTTCCTGGTCCAGGTTCGACGTCGTATCCATCAGTGACCACAGAGAATAGACCTTGCCTCCTATTCCGTATTCTGACAGGAAAGCACATATAACCAGTGTTATCGTGTTGACACCATGAGGTTTGTTCCTCTCCTTGTCGTATTTTGCCTGCTGATTTCCCCTGTTGTGGCAACCCCATATACCATTCAATATATCGACCAGGAGTCATTGATAGTAACCGATCATAAGTTTGAGCTACAAGATAACAAGACCATAACACAAGATATCCCGGATTCCTCTTCTACAAATGATAGTGAACCGCACCAGTATCCACTGAATATACAGGACCACCAGGTGTATTTTGAAAATATGATTAACAAGACTGTCATGCGATATGATCTCCGGACAGGAAATCTGACCACTCTGGTCTCAGTAGATGATTTACCTGCCATTACTTCCCGGTTTATCTCCTATGCATATTCTGCTACAGGTCGTATCCAATCATCATATAGTAGGAATATAAGCTATAAAAACTGGAGTCGATCTCTTCTCGCTTCGCATATGTTCAATGTCACCATTGATTCCTATACTGGTCATACAATCTCCTACAGGTACATGCTGGATGATATTGTCAATACTTCCCTTATTAATCGGCTGGAGCAGTATCCAGATACCATTTTCAGTGTCTCGAGTATGTACTATACTTTTGCTGGTTCCCATCTCTGGCGTGATATGAGGGTGTCATTTCATTCGCCGAGTGCTGATCATTTTGTCGACATGCATATCTGGTTGGATATTGACCTGAAAACAGGCAACATTAGCCACTCCTATTATCTCTCCTCGGATCTTAGTGGGTCAGATATTATTAATTGTGATGTTACTGGAAGTTTTGTCCATAATGACGCTTTGCATTCCTTTATGATTTATGATCGTCAGAAGTTCTGTATTATCCATGAACGTGAGAATAACCTCAACTCCGGTGATTTTTATCCCCAGCTTGAAACCGATCCTGCTATTTTCTATTTTAATTCCACGCATTTTGCACAGCGAACAGCAAACAGGGTTATCCTGTCTTCTTTCACACATGGCATTACTCTGGTTGCCAGTCCTCCCATAGATACCCAGAATATTGTTGCTATGGTCGGTGATAACATGCATTTTGTCTTGCTCTCTGTTAATACAGTCAACAAGAGATACGGCACAGCCATACCTCCTCTGTTCTTCCTGTACATCCATGATTACTGGCCTGTTTTCCTGGTTATTCTTGTTCTTCCTGTGGTATTAGTGACTAAGAAAATTAGAACAAAACAGTCCCCCTCATAATCAGAGCATCATTTACTGGTTATTCTCCATTGTTAACCAATATTCTCACGCACAAAATTATATAACCGCTCCAATGCAATTGGTGACATGAGATCATCTCTTCTCATTGTGCTGCTCTCCCTGCCTCTTCTCCCCGGGCATGCTGCACCGTATCCTGTACTCTATGCCACCCACCAATCCATTTCTGTGACGGATCACCAATTGAATCTTGTGGATATGCACAATTTTACCAGAGAAATGAGTGATGCATCTCCAACAACAGATGGTAATTTTCCCGGCATTATGAATATCCAAGACAATTTCCTCTATTTTAAAAATTACATCAATAATAGCATAGCAAAATATGATCTGGAGAAAAAGACCATAGAGACCCTGCCAGCTCCTGATCTCCCGGTACGTGATATCTATGTGACCTACTTTGATTCTGGTGCAGTATATATTGAGCCAAATCATGACAATATACAAGTACACTGGAATCAATCAACTATCTCAAGAACCATCTTCAGTTCTGTTATTCATCACTATGATGGAACTATAGATACTACCAATTATACGCTGGGTGATCTTGCAGCTCCGGCACTGATTGACTATATTAATCAATTTCATAATGTAGAATTTTGGAGTGTAGCCGAAAAAAATCGCGGATTAGTCTATGGTAATCAATTATGGGAACACGGTTCAATTTCTTTCGCATCATCCGTCAATTCCAGTCTTGAGGGAACTGAATTTCTCATTAACATTAATCTGGATACAGGTGAGATTATCCATCGCTACTACCTTAGGTCGAACTATAATTTTACGATTACCGATCCCAGGACATCGCTTCTCAATTGTGGTAACCTCGGAGGATGGCTCTATAATCAAGAGCTTCGAACTTTTATGAACTATGGGTATAAAGACTACTGTTTTATCAATCAGGCAACAGATACTGCTGTTTTTGGTACATTTCCCACTCCCTTGGGCATAGATCCCATATATTATTTTAATGAAACTCATTATATTCAGGAGTCATATCAGGATATTTCCCTGAAAATTTTCAGTTTTACGACTAACGAGACAAGTATTATTCCCAACCCATATTCCACCCTGCATACATGGCCAATTGCTAATGAGAAGTATTTTGCATTTCTCACCGTAGATCGTTATGTAGAGAAAACTCAAGGAGGTGCTTCTTTTATTGGCTACAACCCACTGCAGGTGTTGTTCGTATCATGCATGGCACTTGTTGTCCTCAACTACCTGAAGAAATATCCTAGACATCTGTAATGTCAGATTATTTTACAATCTCCCCTCTTGATATGGATTTTCTTTATCATGTCGTCACATTATTTTCTTCAATGAGAGGTCAGCTCTAGTCAATCTCCCATGTTTTTCAATATTCACCGCTACCAATATTTATATTTTGATCTTTTATCTCTTGGATGAAGCGGAATTCGTCAGAATGACGTCAGGTTCTTAGAAATTATTCGCTTTTTTATTTGTCTTCAGATGATCTGTCACTCTCAACTTTCACTGGCAGTGCCATACGTTTCATATCAAAGATATAGTTGGTCACCAGATAGCTTCCAATTAGTGCGGATAGCATGCCACCACCCAGGATCAGGAAGAAGATCATCACCTGCAAGAGTGCTGCAGCAATAGGATGGGTGCCTCCAATCAGCAGCCCGGTCATCAGGCCGGGGATGAAGACCAGTCCCAGGGTCCGCAGGCTATTGGTATTGGGTGTGGTCCCCACTTTCAGTGCCCCGGGGATGATATGCAGCCGCTGCATGATCTGATCGGGGGTTGCTCCCAGACTCAGTGCTGCCTCGATCTCAGTGGAACGCTGCTTGAGATCACTCTTGATCCGATCCAGCGTCAGATAGGAGATATTCATGGAGTTACCCGTGACCATACCACCAATGGGGATCCAGAACTCGGGGCGATCAGTGGGCAGGACATGCAGCAGGCTCATGGTGATCATCACCGCATTGACTCCCACAAAGAGTGATACCAGCTCCACGTAGAAGATCTTGTCAATTCCCTCCAGCCGATCTGCAGCAGTCTGGGCCCCGAAGATAATCATGACAATCAGGATGCCAAACAGGGGGAGCAGTCCATGCAGGGTGAAGATGAATGAGAGGACTGATGCCAAAATCAGGATCTGCGCAAAACCACGAAGGGTTGACCACAGGTAATTCCTCTCCATCCCCACTCCCTTCCAGATGGAGATACCCACAATCATGACCAGTAGTACTAGTGAGCCGAGAAATTGCCACATAGCTGAGATAATATCCTGGGGGATATTCTGTAGGAGAGGTATCATGCCTCTTCCTCCTCGTTGATCAGTTCTTCAAGCATCTCAGCCTCACTCATATTCTGTACCTGCTTGAAAAATTGATCTGCTGGTTTTGCCAGTTTTAATCTCCCTTGATCAATAAGAATGGCAAATTCTGCCATCCGCTCTGCCTGCTTGAGATCATGGGTGATCATGATAATGGTCAGGTCATCATTTTCCCGGGATAGGCGTTTGATCAGATCCTCGAAGACCTCCTTGGAGATGGCATCCAACCCGCTGGCCGGTTCATCCAGCAGCAGTACCTTGGGATCAAGTGCCAGTGACCTGGCCAGGTGGAGTCGTTGTTGCTGTCCCACTGACAGGTCCTTAGCCTGGCGGTCCTTCAATTCCGGTGGCAGTCCCACCAATTTCAACTGTTCCTCGGCATCAATATCATCCAGTCCCCAGATAGAGCGACCAAAATTGATATTCTCTGCTACCGTACCGGGAAAGACCACCGGCACTTGGCTGACATAGATCACCTCCTTGCGGAAATCCTGGATATTCATCTGCTCGAGTAATTGGTTGTTGTAATGAATCTGGCCGGTACTGGGCAGTAATTTGGTAATGGATTTGAGTAATGAACTCTTACCCGCACCACTGGGGCCGATAATGACTGATATCTGTCCCTGGGGGATCTCACATGATATAGAGGAGAGTATGGTATCAGATCCCAGTTTTAAATTCAGATTGTTGAGGGATAGTACTGCTGACATCTATATGAACGACACATAGGACTGAACAAAAAGCGTGTGATTCAGGAAATCAATGAGCTCGAAGAATACAACTGCAAAAGGAGGATCTCTAGCCAGTTTTCTCTGATAGGATCACAGTATTATGCCCACTTTGGATCAATCCAAGTCATCCAGTCGTCTCGTAAAGTACTGTTATACCCAAGAAAGCACCCTGTTGTGCGATAAACCAACAGAATGGAATTATTCTTGTTTTTGTAAATATCATGGCAAAATGAACATTGGACTACTCTTTGGAAATATCGCTCCACGTAATATATATAATTGAGTGGTAGTACGACCTCGTATGCATTCCTATCTACTACTACCTCGTGAATTTAGTCTCTATCTTGATAGGTTAAGTCCTGATGAATTCCATGCCCTTTTACCTACTGATTTTGAAATTAAACAATTGGGTGTAGTTGATTTGACTCAACAATTGGTGAGTAATGCCCTGGCTCAGTATCCTAATCCAATTGATATGTCACCCGAGGTCAGAAGGGTTGTCCGATCCTGGATGATGATTAATGATGATCCTAGACTCGGAGAAATAACTGATGGTTCCAAGTCCAGTGAAAATATCTTCTGGGAACTGGTTTCTCATTACATACAGCACCTTTCCCAATCAGTCCCCTCATTAGAGGATTTGGGCTATGATCCCGATCATGATAGCTCTCCTCAAATTTACAAGGATATGATTAAGGAGTTTGAATTGGCGATAAATATGGTAGGAGATGTGGAGGAAAGACTTGACTTCTTTGAGCGTCTCCTACAGGATCATCGCTTTGTGTACAATAATTTAACTCAAATAAATATATTTGCAAGAATAATATCAGGCCATTTGACTGTTGCACCTGGTAGGGGTCTTCCATTGATCCAGTCACTGATTCAATTGATGAAGAATCAGGGATTAATGTACTATGCACATCATTTACAGCTTATTGAGGGCAATATCTATGCGACTATGGGGAGATATGAGCAAGCGTATGAGATCTATGAGGAGGTTGAATCCTATGCCTCCAAACATAATTTTCGCTATCTTGGATCCGTCCGAAATAATCGTGGTATGATACTCTTCTTTACAGGGAAGTGGGATGAGGCAATTTCACTCTACAAGGAGTTGCTTGAGGAAGACCCGAATAATGCTACATTACTCAATAATATTGCTGAAAGTTATTCACGAAAAGGAGACATGGAGACGGCATGGACGTATGCCAAACAGTTCCTGGATCACTCGGATCTCCGACCATTTCTTGGTTCATATGAGTTTATTCAACCCATTGTCTTTGAATTACAACTTGATGAAGAAGCACACTTGCTTATGGACCGGATGAGGAAAATGGCAGAAATATCTTCCAGTGATATGAATGTTGCCTTCTTGAAGCTGATGGAAGCAAGACAGGCAAGATATGAAACGAATTTGGGTCTGGCCCTACAGGAAATCAATAGGGCAATTGAGTTGATGATGCAATTGAAGGTCATGACCCATATTTATCTAGTTCTTGTCGAGAAAATCAATATCCTCCTGGATCTCTATGAGATCAAACCAACTCCTGTCAATCGTCAGCACCTCTTCAATGCAGTCAATGATGTGATCAGCTTATCAGATGATCAGCAGGTAGTGGTGGGTTCAATTGAGGGATTACACCTGAGATCACAGATCTACCTGCAATTTGATGAGATCCAGGAGGCACGGGAGGATCTCTATAATGCCAGCAAACTGGCTGATCAATTTGAGTATCACAATCTCTACCAGCAACTCCAGCAGGAATTGGATGAAATCAGCGCAGTTGATCAAATCAGTGAAGCAGAGTCGCATTCGATTTTCAGCAATCTCAAGACCAAATTACGACAATTAGTTGGTCTGGGTACAAATTCAACCTACGAATCATCAGATTACACCGTTCATGGATCAATTGTCATGAGCCAGACAGGGATTCCAGTCTATACGAATTATACTACTGATAAACTGAAATCCGATTCCGCACTGATATCAGGTCTTATTTCGGCAGTGTCTGCCATGTTAGATGAAGTCAGCCAGAGCCAGGGATTTTTGAAAACAATTCAACGCGAAGACTTTTCCCTGCTATTTGAACCTATACCCCATTATCTGATAGTCTCAATCGTCGACAAGGAAACCTTTGAAGCTAGGCAGAATTTAGAAAAATTTGCTACGAAAACAGCTCAATTGCTAACAAAATATGATCTAGAGCCATATAATGGTAGTATCCCTCCAGAATTTGATAGCGAAATGCAAGAAACGTTGCAGGAATTCCTGACCTAAATCGGCTAATTGTCAAAATTACAATAACAGTTGAATTCAGATATTCAGCTGGGCTATACCCAATTAACCAGTACCTGATTGTAATTGACTATTGTTATAACGATAAAAATAGTGTCTAGGGTCTGTCACTAGTTACTTTTAGACGTGATCAACATTGAATTGCCATCATCCTATTGATTTTTCGATTGTATCTGTAATCGGATAATCTTGCGGAACAGGTCGGGTTCATCCACAGCAAATACAAAATTGGTGGATCTGATTCGTTTTCCAAAAAGACCAGTACCATTGACTTCCTGGCTGAGCTGCACCATGATATTGGCACGCTGTCCATTTGATAAGCTAACATATTTTTCGGGAAAATTCTTCAGCTGGGCCTTGGTATTGATGAGCTCGACTGCCGTAATAAATTCCAGGGGAATGGACACATGCCAGCGAATACCAATCTGTAGCCATAACTGCTGGTCGATGATCCTGATAGGCCGGGCTCGCATGGCCTTGTAATCACCCACAATCCAGATCAAGGAGTAGATCGACAGCCCCGTGATAATCCAGGCCAGGATTGGCTTGTGAAGAACGAGATCGATAACCAGATGCATCAATGTCATCTCCACTATGCTGGAACCCACCAAAACTGCAGCGATAATTCCCGCATTCCCCTTGCGATGATAGCTGAATTGCAGCGGGGTCCTCCCACTTGCATCATTCTTCTTGCCAAAGAGGAGATAGTTGTAGATCAGTAACTCGGTCATAATGAAACGAGCCAGAATTGACCCGGAAAATTGTTCGTAGACTGCCTTCTCGATATGCGAGATAGCTGGAAGTGCAGGATACCTTGCTTTGTTTGATTGGTAGAGACGATACAACGATCGGGAATTGATGACCATTTGCAGAAGGATCGGAATTTCGAGGAGAAAGAGACCAACTGCTACATGATTGATATAGAACTCCATATCGGTTGGTAACACAAAATAGGCCAGCTTGACTGCCAGGAAGATAATCGGGATCATTGATATCGGAGATCTTTCTTTATGATGTATAAAGAGGAGGTAGTAGAGGATTGGCCAGATACAGAGGAAATCAATGGTAACTCCCAGCGCCAGGATATGGGTATCAGACCCCATGATCGCTCGGGCCTGGACGATCTTGGTCTCTACTGCAACAAGTATTGCAGTCAAAAAAAGGAACAGGAGGGATTTCTTATAACGAAACATTGGTAGGAAATACTAGTAGCTTGCTCTCATCGTACTTAACTAGCAGGATCAGGGAGGGGACAAATCAACGAGTTAGCTTCTAACATTGCTGTTTTTCATGAGTCTGTATTGGAGAAAATTAAGTATCACAATATGAATTGATTGATTTGCATGATCAGGACAATAGCAGTATGAATATGGTGAGATCTGTTTTGTTTGATTAGTGATCAATGTAAAATTGTAGTTAAAATATTTGAATTTTCTCTACTGATAGCTTCTATCAGCAGTTTATTGCAACTTATGCTGCGGTGATGTTAATAGCCTGTGGGCCCTTCATTGTATCTTCTAAATCGAATTGTACAGTGGTGCCTTCACGCAGTTCCTCGAAAACGAGGGATCCTTGAACTTGGCTACGGTGGAAAAAGATATCATCAGATTCTCCTTCTACAGCGATAAAACCAAAACCACGGTGGTCTATAATTTTCTTAATAGTTCCTTCCATTTACTTTCTTACCTCCTTTTAATTGAATATAATACAAAAATGAGATGTGTAATTATTGTAAGAACAAACTCAGTGAATAATGTTCTTCCCAATTCTTGTAATTCATTATTCTCATGCCCCTTTAAGAATAATCGCATACCCCACAATATTATTCTGTTTCTGCCGCTTATCCCTGTAATCCGGTAATATCTCTCTATCTGCAGTTCTAGACTGCCAGTTGTACTATTTCTATCAATTATGCTCTAGAGAGCTCATAAATTTTTTCCAACTCGTCCATGTATGCCGGCTTGAAGGCGATTAAATTTCCCTTTAGTTGATCGTACTCGTAGTAGAGTACCAGAATATCATCCCCGGATCGCTGGATCTCCCTGATCTCAAATACTGCTGCCTGGTCAGGATAGAAGGGGATCTCTCTTGCCATACCTAATCCAAAATCATAGTAGAGCAGGTAGTAGGTCTGGCCAATATAATACAATTCCAGGTTCTCCATGGCATCCAATCCCCGTTTATAACGCTGGTAGTAGGCCAGGTAGGTAAATATAACGGGTAATCCGATCAAAAGCGTGAGTATGCTGGTGAAATTGATCTCCTTTGATTGCATGACATTTGCCACGAAGAGTGCTATGAGTGCCACCATGTAGATGGTCCCTCCTACCGTCCACAGCCGGAACCTCTTCCGTAATTTTCTCTCCTCTGCATCTTTGGGTTTTTTCTGATATATTGCCTCGCGGGGTACTGTATACAGTAAGGTAGCGGTGGGATATCTCTCGAGCCATTGGGTTCTGGTCTTTATTCCACTGGAATTTGCCGGGTAGAACATGATCTCACACTTCGTATGGGGTATATAATTACTCGTTTGCTCGTATATCGGTGTGGGGGGATGATCTGCTGATGATAGGTCACTAGTAGCTCTCATTTCTAGGTGATTATCTCCAGATCCGCCAGGTCTGTTGTGTGTTCTAGAAATCGGTATTTTGTCTTGATGGAGAAAACAAGAACGGCAACAGTGACCAGTAGTCCCACACCAGCAATGGTCTGAATAATCCCAAAACTATCTGCAGTAATCCCCGAAAGTGCAGTACACAGTGCAGTAAAGATCTGCAGGTAGGCATTGGTGGCACTGTAGGCTCTTCCTCGTATCTTGTTGGGTACTGCCTCGGCAAAGATGGCATTGATTGACAGGCTCATCATGCCATTGAAGAACCCGAAGATGAATGTTGCAATTTCCAGGAGCTGCAGATCAGGCTGGATGAGGAAGAAGATAAAATAGAAACCCATGAAGAGCCCTCCAAAGAAAAGCGCCACAGCTCTCCCGATCTGCTTCTCGAACTTGCCAAAGACCAGGTTGCCAAGAATAGATCCTGCCGCAGTAACGGCACCAATAATGCCATACTGCTGCTGTGATAATTGTTCCATGGATTTGACACCACCATGGATGATATTGTAGATATAGGGATAGATCAGTGGCGAGGCATAGGCCGTGGCAAAGATCAGAAAGGCAAAGAGAACAAGGATCATCTGGGTGACTGGGTGGCTGAACAGGAAATCAATGCCCTCCTTCAGGTCCTCAAAGATGACCGCAACAGTCATATCATTGGAAGCACGCTTGGCATTGGGTATCCTGGTCAGCGAGATCACCAGAGCAGAGAACCCATAACCGACTGAGGAGATCCAGAAGGTATCGGGACCAAAAGCCGCAAAGACAAATGCTCCCACCAGTGGTCCAATGACACTGAGGGTCTGAAATACCAGTTGTGATAGGGATATGCCCTTGACGAAGAGACGCATGCCGGTGATCTCGGGGATGGCTGCACTGCGGGGTGCAGTAAATGAGGCAGCGGCAATACCCAACACAAAGGAGATCAGTGTCAGCAGGTAGATATTGGTGGTAAAGGGGATGAAAAAGACGGCAATCGCCCGGGTGATATCTGCACTGACCATGATGCCCTTGCGACTGATCCGATCGGCAAAGACCCCGGCGATAGGGCCTACAACAACCCAGGGAATGATCTGTGCCGAGAGGATGATGGTAGTAATACTCAGCGAGCCGGTAAAAGAATAGACATAGAGCAGGATTGCCACCCGCAGGACAGCATCACCCGTATTGGAGAAGAACTGTCCCACCAGGATCTTGACAAAATCCCGGTTCTTGAGGACCTCAGAAAAACTCGGTGGTGGCATGTTCTCAGGTTCTGGCTGGTCTATTGGCTCTGCCATATTTTCCTCATACTCTTGGCATTAATACTTGTATGGGTAGATTTACTGATTTTCTCAGACTTTTAGAATAGAAGTTAATCATCTGAGAACTTAATCTGCTAGAAGATGAATTTTGCCGATGCATTCTGCAGCTATCTGTATTTTTTGATCAGTCTAGCCGTGTATTGCTTGCCAGGTAGAGGGTCATCATGGCATAGACAATTATAATCAGGTATAAGACAATATCAAATGAAATCTGCAGAGAAATCATCCCCAGTGAGACTGTATAGCTCTGGTTGTTCAACAGAAATATGACATAATCGACTGCCATGAACAGGATTACCAGGATCGAGCTGATTCTGCTGCGGTCTGCGATATATTTGTTTAGCCTGGTATTATCCACCTTTCGGAACTTCATCTCAAAATAAAGAGCTACACCAAAGAATAGTGCAATAAAGATGATACCGCCCATATTTATAGCAGAGTTGTAGAGTGCTGGTGCTATATTTTGCACGGAGATCTCGAGGATGAGAAATACAATACTCAGGATCAGAATTGATCTGAGATAGGTCGTCATAATATCTTGTTTGATGGTAGAGACTCTTTCCTCAGTCATTTCCATATTCATAATGCTACAGGTGGGTATCTGTGGTCTATCATATATACGCTGATTGATCAGAGTATAGTCTTCTTTGATGATCTAGATGTGGATCCAGCAACCGGTAATATTTCCTCAGTTGGATCCAGTAGCTCGTATCTGATACAATGAGATAATACTAAAGGCTATCATAATCAGAAAAAACACCACATCGTATGAAATAGTAACAGAGATTATTCCCAATGAGAGTACGAAATTAGGGAAAAATATTACAAAAATTACAAAATCTGCCACTGCTAATGGAATAAACAGCATAACCGTAATATAGCTTTTCTTACCGAGGATTGTCCCGAGTCTGATACGTTCTCCGTTTTGTGATGTTTTATCAAAGTACATATCCAAGCCAGCTACACATATAATATAGATCCAAAAACTAGTATCCCCAAGGAGGCTGAAGGCAATATCTGCTGTCTGCTGAGTACTGATCTTGAGAATGAGAAATCCGATGGTCAAGATCAGAACCAATTTCAAATGGGTTATTGCCCTAGTCGGGTTAATGGAAGAGCCTTTCTTCTCAGTTGATACTATGGCATTCATTGTATTACAATTGGGATTTGTAATTTATCCTATTTACACTGATTGGTCAGAGAATTGTATGCTGTAATAATCTGTATGGATTCTGCCATCTTGCCTGGATAATCTGCAGGAATAAGTATTTGAGAAAATAAGATATTTAATACTCGATGGCTCATAAGAGTAAAATGAGTGGCTGGAAGCGACGTATCAAGCTGGCAGCACTGGTGCTTATGATACTGCTGCTCACCTCCTGGCTGGCCAATACCCTCTTTGTCGAGTTCACCACCAAACACTCTACTGGTCATGAAAACAATGCTCTGACGATAATGACCTATAATCTCCATGGCTATGAGGCCATAGATGGTTACCAACCGGCAATTGAGCTGATCACCTCCATCAATCCCGATATCCTAGTACTGCAGGAGGCAATTCCTATTCTGTATCAAAACAAAACAATCGATCCGGTTGCTATCCTTCGTCAGCAGCTTGGCTTGTATCACTATGGTCAATTATCTTTTGAACAATCAACTGCTGCTGGTGTTGCCATCCTCTCGAGGTATCCTATTGTCAATGAATACTTGGTGGAATTAGGGGGTTATGATGTCTATATCAAGTACCTAGTCGTTACCACCATTGCCACCCCACAGGGGAATCTGACCGTTACGGGTACTCATCTAGAACTTCCCACCCATCCCACCATGCAGAAACAGCAGGCAGAGCGTATTCTTAAAGAATTGGACACCCATGATGATATGCTACTGTTATGCGATTGCAATGCCCCTGATGTTCTAGTCAACCCGGTCTATCGCAGATTAGCCAGTCACCTACAGGATGCCTGGATTGCGGATGGTCATCATGCATGGCAGGGCAATACCTGGCCTGCTGAAAATCCCTATCTCCGGGTGGATTATATCTGGTACAAGGGTACAATTGGTATAGTCGATGGCAGTGTCCACCGGGTAGGCAGTGACAATGCATCCGATCATCTGGGGCTGGTTGCCAAGATTTCTGTAATAT
>Ga0102944_1001721_pt1 | contig 13886 bp, 5 predicted proteins | sample SalPonD_shore_MG_FD_78172 | JGI IMG/M metagenome (GOLD analysis project Ga0102944, IMG submission 78172) | Salt pond soil microbial communities from South San Francisco under conditions of wetland restoration - Salt Pond MetaG... | ecosystem: Environmental > Aquatic > Marine > Intertidal zone >...
TCTAAATATAAGCCTTTTAAGCCTAATAAACTGGGCGAATTCTTACATATATCTGATATGATCGCAAGTCACCTATATAAAATTTAAATGATTTATGGAGAATAAATAGAAATTTTTTTTTGTCTATAAATTATAAGATTAACCTATTTTACAGAGTATTACTATCTTATAATTGAGTATGAAATATAATTTAAAACAATATATCATAATTTTAAAACAAACAAAATATTAGTGAATAATATGATAAAAGTAATAATTCTTGGAGGTTGTGGTGTTGTTGGATCGGTTGTAGTTGATCTTCTCTCTAAAGTTCCTGATTTTTCAGAAGTTGTAATAGGTGATATAAATATAGAAAAGGCGGAGCAAACGGCAAAGGAATTGGGAGAAAAAGTTAATGCTGTAAAAGTTGACGCTAATGAAAAAGATTCCATTTTGAAGGCCATTCATGGAATGGATTTAGTGGTAAATTGCATTGGCCCTTTTTATAAGTATGAAAAAACTATTCTTGAGGCTGTTATTGAAGAAAAAATTAATTATGTAGATATATGTGACGATACTGGTGCTACATATGAAGCGTTAGAATTAAATTCTGCGGCGCAAGAAGCTGGCATCACCATATTATTAGGTATGGGCTCAAGTCCGGGAATCTCAAATGTTCTAGCTAAATATGCTGTAGATGAATTATTAGATGAATGTGAATCAATCGATATGTATCATATTCATGGTGGCGAACCGAATGAAGGACCCGCTGTTATTGGCCATAGGTTTTATTGTATGTCAAATCCCATTCCAATATTTTTAGATGGAGAAGCAAAGCAAATTGATCCAAAAGAAAGTGATAAATATATAGAGGAAGTGGAATTTATAAACCTTCCAGGAGAATATACCGTATATCCATATCCTCATCCTGAGCCAATTACATTACCAATGCATATTGAAGGAATTCAAAGAGTTACTAATAAAGGCTCTGTAATTCCCGAAAGATATTATGAATTAACTAGAAAAATTCATTCTCTGGGACTTAATAGTGAAGAAATAATAACTGTTAGAGATGTCAATGGTGTTCCTTGCGAAATCAAAGCATATGATTTCTCAGTTCAATATTTAATTAAGCAGAGGGAAAAGCTTTTAAAAGAAACTAATTTCGGAGAGCCTAAAGGGTGTGTAAAGATTGTAATAAAGGGGAAAAAGAAAGGAACTAGAGAAGAAAGAACATACATATTTTCACTAGTTTCTGAAGGTGCAGGAAAAGGAAAGGGACTTGGATGGGGAACAGGTCTTCCAGCAGCTTTCGGTGCGATTTTGATGCAGCGCGGAAAAATTAAAGAAAAAGGAGTCATTCCACCAGAAGCATGTGTAAACGCGATGGATCTAATTCAATTAATGAATGAGATTTTAAAAGTAGATGAAAAAAAGGAAGAAAGAAAATCTCCAATAATTTTTCAGTCTATAGATGAAGAAGGGAATAAGAAAACATTGAAATTTTAATCTTAAAACAGATTTTCTTCAGGGGTTTGTTTACTGCGATCAGAAGATTACTTTTCTAACTATTCAGTTGTTTCTAAAATTTTTTTATAGCATTCCCTCACTGAAGTATGGCCAATATCTCCACCCGCTCCTTCTCCTCCTACGCTATCTCCTGCTAACCATAGATTCTGTAATCCCTTTATCTTATTCCCAGGACGGTTAAATTGATGTTGATTAGTATTTACTTCTACCCCATCAACCATTTCTAAGAATAAAAATCGTTCGTGAATTATGTGATTTTCGATTTCGGGGAAAATGTTTAAAATGGATTCTCGAAATCCCTTATAAAGCTCCTCTGCTTTATTTTTATTCTTAATAACTTCAAAATTGGCAACCCGTAAAAATGTCATCAAAGATTTTCCTTCGGGCGCGACTTCTGCAGATAAATTAGAAGGAATAAACCCAAAGCCCAAGGGATCTTCAAAAAAGATGAGACCATCAATATCACTAACTGCTTTATCTAAACAAAAATCAATAGATAAACCTGCTGTTGGTCTTAATTCTTTGCATTTTTTAACGAACTCCTTCTCACATAAGTTTTCATTTAATATGGTAAATAAGTTCTGAACTGGTATCGTTGAGATGATATGATCGCCAATAATCTTATTACCATTAACCTCTACACCTTTGCAAATATTATCTTCTACTAAAATCTTTTTTACCTCCGAATTTAGCTTTATTTCTCCTCCAGATTCCCTTATTTTATCAATAAATTTCGAAAATATGGAATTCCATCCGCCACTAGGATAATAAACACTCCCAATTTCCAACACCCTCTTAATATTATGCATTAATTCTCCCACAGAAGATCGTTCTGGAAAAGGGTTAACCTGCATTGCTGAACTCGTCATTAGCAAAAATTTTTGAGTTTTATTGGAAAGCTTCTCTTCTTTTAACCAATCTTCTAATGAGACATCATATAGCTCATAAAAATCGTTTGGCTCCATTTTTTTTATACTTAGTAGAAGTTTTAAAGTTTCAATGAAAGGAACCATTTTGCTTCTAATGATGTTCATTAATCCTCCTGTGGGAAAAAGCATTTGTTTTCCATCTTTCAAAAATGCCCAAGATTTTCCCGGCTTAATAAAGTTGAGTGATTTATTAATTTCCAATAAGGACGTTCCTAGTGCGCTTTCAGGGCCAAATCTTATGGGATGGGGTCCAAAGTCTAATTTGAAACCATCTATTATTGAAACTCTGGCTCGCCCACCTAAAATATTTAATTTCTCTAAGATTAAAACCTTTCCATGTTGGGACAATAATGCACCAAGATGTAAACCAGAAATACCCCCTCCAATTATTATATAATTATATTTTTTATTCATTTTTTCCTCCCTAATATATTAATAATAATATAAAGAAAATTATATGGTTTTTTATCTTATAATTTTTTAGTAACTAATTAGTTAATCTAATAAGAAATGACAGAGAAGAAGGATATCTTTTTCATAACTGGAAATACCCATAAATTTGCTGAAGTTTTAGATTTATTCAAGCAAGCAGATCTATCATATGATTTAAAGCAATTAGATTTAAAACCCATTGAGATTCAGGCAGATTCTATAGCTAAAGTTGCGTTATATAAATTAGAGAGTATAAAAAATCAAATTAATGGCTCATATTTCGTTGAAGATGCGGGCCTCTTTGTTGATTATCCATTAAAAGGATTTCCTGGTGTATATTCATCCTATGTGTTTAAAACTATCGGAAATAAAGGAATTCTAAAGCTAATTAAAGATTTTAAAAAGTCAATAGCACATTTTTCTTCATGTATTGCGTTATATCATGAAAGTTCTGATAAAAGTCTTGTATTTACAGGAAGAGTTGATGGAAAAATATCTTCCAAAATTAAAGGAACTCATGGTTTCGGCTATGATCCTATTTTTATCCCTAATGAGAGACCAAAAAAAACATTTGGTGAACTCTCCAAGAAAGAGAAAAATGAAATTTCCCATAGAGGAAGAGCCTTAATAGAATTAATCGAATTCCTTAGATATGAATAAATTTTCTCATTTCGAGATTAATGGAAATGGTGAATAAATATCAGTTTTTCTGAATTATTATTAAATAGATTTATATAGTGTGTAAGAAATATTACTATTATTAGTTTTTTTATTTTTTTATGATTTGAGGACGTAATATTTTTAAAGAAATCCATTAAATCATTTTAAAAAGTTTGCCGGAAAATTTCTACTACGCTCTTTTTACTTGTATTCCAGAGGATGATATACATACCAATGATTCCCACTGTAATTGTTATGGAAAATACTCTTAACACTGTATCCCAAGGTATAGAAAATACCGTGGGCATCTCTGTCATCAATGCCATCGTAGTCTCTAAAAGATAAGCTGATAGCAATCCTATCAAAAATCCCATTATGGCAGAAGAAATCATGACAATTATGCTTTCAGTTAAAAACATTTGTCTAATATTTCTTGTTTTAAGCCCCATACTTCTTAGGATACCGATTTCAAACTTTCTCTCCTTTATAACCGAGAACATATTACTGATTAAACCAAATATAGATATTATAACGGTAAACATTAGAATCAATTCCATTAACGCGCTATTACTTTCCATTGTTTCTTTTGTATCATTTATTTTAGAAACAGAATCATCAATTGTGAAATCTATATTACTATATTGTGTTTCAATATCATCTTTAAAATCTTCAACAACTATTTCAGAATTGACTCTAAGATTAATATAGGCTTTATCAACGATCATATCGGATTCTCCAGGATTTTCAATATCCATATATTTCATATAATCGTTTAAAGAAACCATAACACCTCCACCACTAGCAGCCATAAAGGAGCTTCGAAAGTTCCAGAATCCAGGCATCCCTCCCGATATTCCCACTACTTGAAATATGGTAGTATTGCCAGGATCATCTTCTATTTGGGGATCAATAAATGTTAATCGTATAGGAACACCAATATCCTTAATATTTAATCTATCCGCAATAGCTTTTGAAATAATGCATGTATTATTATAGAGAAACAAATCAAGAAGTGATTGCTCTCCACTTTTGGGGCTATCCCATATAATAAGATCTCTATCTATTAAATTTATAAAACTAGGATTAACTCCTATGAATCCCGCTTCTATTTCAGAAAATTGAGCTATATCCGATGCATGTACTATATATTTTGTTCGCTTTTCACCTAAGAAATATTCGAACATCGCTTGAAATAATTCTTCTTGTGATTCTTCACCTGATTCCAGCGATCCTGATAACAATGAACCAAGAATAGATTGAAGATCAATACTATTATGGAGCACTATTGCAATTTGTTCCACATTCGGCATTGCTTTAATTTCATTAATCATTTCCAATGTTATTGAGTTCTCCATACTTCGTCCTTCCTCACTTGTTAGCACTATATCAGATCCATATTGAAAATTTAATGAGAGGGTTGAGTTTTCTTCCTCCATTTCCACTAATCCTGTGATGAAAAATATAAATGAAAAAGACATCGCAAACATTAATATGGTGCTAATATTTCTCCTTCTATACCTTTTAAGTGAAATTTTCACAACATGATAATACTTTTTTATTAAAGGGGAAATTACTCCTAAAAGGAGACTTTGGATTAATGGAATTAATCCTATGGACGCAAAAACTAACCCTATTAGGATTGTAACAAGAAGCCCAATAAATAACCCATTGATAAGCATAGTATCGCCGGTCACTAACACTCTTGGCATTAAAATAAACATGATCAATCCTACAATGGAAATAGCTATCCCTATTAACATTAATTTTACTTTCACACTTGTCTCTTTTTTAACTTCAAAAGCTTCCTCCTCAGCTCTAAAAGGAGTAATTGATTTGATCAAATCTTTTCGTGCTGCTTTTATCGCTGGTATAAAAGACACAATCACACTTACTAAAATTCCAATAATAGCAGCATATATTAATGTAATAGGTTGTGTCACAAAAATTAAATTTTCAAATCCAAAATCATAGTTTGATAAAAAAAGCTGTGAAATTGGTTCAGTTAAGAAATAACCTAATAACACTCCAATAATTGATCCTAATATTCCCAAGATAAGCCCTTCAATCAATACAATTTTAATAGGAAACTTTTTCTTACCCCCTACTACACGCAAGATTCCAAACTCTCTCATTCTTTCTTCCGCAGACGTGGATAAGATGGAATTTATTAAGATAGAAGTAATCAACATAGTTAGCATTATTATAAACCAGAAGATAACCGTGACCGTCATTAAAAAAAATTCTCCTTGACTTAATTCTTCCAGTTTTGGCATTGAAACATAAAACTGATTTAGATCTAATCTTAACTGTACATATATTCCAATTTCTCGCGCTTTCTGTACTGTTGTATCAATATTACTCGCATCATAGATAGATTCGGGATTTAATATTGTGCCATAGATGAAATTAATCTTATCTTCTTTGTTCAAGAATTCTTGGGCGTCTTCTAAATTCAAAATAATTAATGCAGTTTCAAATTGCATAAATTTGTTATCTTGTGTACATACTTGATCAACCACAAAATCTTTTTCAAATTGTTGGTAAGTTAAATGGACTGTATCCCCTCTTGAGACATTTAAATATTCTGCTACACTTTTTAAAACTATACATTCCCCTTTATCGGGTTTTCCAGCATAGATATAATCTGTACTGAAGAATTTAGTAGCAATTTTTAAGTCTCCCATATTACCACTTATAAATTCCTTTAAAAAATCGATTCCATACATTTGCACTGTAGCATTTTTATCTGTATTTTCAGAGCCAGCTTTTATGAACATGGCAATGCGAGGAAAAAATTCTTCCACACCAGGAACCCTTGCCAATTTCTCATTAATTATGCTCTCATTAAAATATGGATCATAGGTTAAACCGGTAGATGGATTTTTAGCTATCATAAGATCCGCTTCAGAAGAATTTTCAGTTGCAATTTGAATATAATTATAATTCAACGTGTCATTAATTGTTCCTATGCTAACCAATAAGAAAATGCTTATTGCCAACCCAGATATGGCGAAGATTAGTTTAGCCTTATCCCGTTTGAGATCCAACCACGCCTGCTTTAAAGCTTGGAAAGTGAACTCTGATTTTAATTCATACAGAAATTTTCTTATATTCATTTGTTTTTAATTATCTTTTTTTGCTCCATTTTAATTTCAATCTAAAATACTAAATTTATCCTTCTTTTTTGCGTACTTTTTTAATATTTTTCCTTTTTTATTTATTAAGTCTTCCATAACTTCTTTATCTTGTTTTAATAGTTTAATATTGCATTTTTCACAGTAATAATCATCCCCTGGTCTATCTTTGAAGTACCATTTGCCACAATTGATACAATTATAAGCAGCATAAACTTGATCTCTTTTACAATTAGGACAGATAATATCAAATTTTTCATCAGAATAAAACCATGATTTACAATATTTGCAATGTAATATTAAAGGTTTCTCTGCTTGAGTCTTTTCCAGACGTTCTATAACCGCATTTGTATCTCTACTTTTCTTTTTAGTGATAAGTGGTCTTAATATTGACTCCTCTTTAATTTTTTCCTTTGAGATAGTCCTATTTCTTATTTCTATAAGATATGTGATTGATTTATACACAATGAATGTGGTAGCAATTAAAGTTGCTATGCCAAAAAATATATAAAAAACCACTAGAGGGTTAAAAATTTGATTTGTTATATTTTCTGCATCTTCATAAATACTTAAAAGATAATTATAAAGAAAACTAATATTTATAGAGGTATGATCTTTATTTCTGTTATAGCCAATATAAATATCAGAGACTAACCATCCATATCCAGGGGATCCTCCAGCATAATCGTTAGAATATAGAGTAAACTTTATCATTATAGTTTCACCCACATAACTCGAGATATCTATACTTTCATTTCCTTTGAGGATCCCTTCAGATTCAGAATAATATTTTTTTAAACTTCTCCAAGTCTCTCCAAAATCATTGGAAATCGAAACTTGACAATAATCTTTTTCATCTTCAGGACGAGACCCCTCATTTTGGAGATCTATTTCATATTTAAACTCTAAATAGACTTTATCTTTTGATAAAACTTTAATCGGTTTTGTTATTAATTGCGCATCCCAATTTATTCCATAGCCTCTAAAATTTTCAGTAAATCCTTGTCCCATTCCTCCATAGAAATACTCGCGATATAATTTATGTATAATGTGCCATGTATTATCTCCTTGTAGCCATGCTGTTCTTTCAGTTTCAATAGGTTTACCCGTGACATAAAAATTTTCTAAAGAATTAGAAAACTCAAATCCTATAGGAATTTCTCCTTGATAAAGATTATATTCTAATAATTTAGGAGTATCATATGTAATTAATTCATTATTTGTATTATAGTATTTAGTAGAATTAGTAAATTTACCATCTGAAATATAAAATTTAAAGGTTTTGTTTGACATGCCTGCTAAACTTAAAGATCTTACGAAATAGATTCCTTTATCTTCAGAAATGTTTGAACTTGCATTCCAATCTCCAAAATAATTAATCATAGAATAATTAACATTATCTATTTCAAGATAGACATATTCAGGATAATTATTATCTTGATCAAAATATTCTAAAGAAAACTGCACTTTTTGGTATTTTAGATCTTGATTGAATTTTATATCCGTGCTCATATTAAAATTAATTTCTGGAGGGGATATATTAGATGCGTTTTCAATAGCAAAATAATCTACCATAAATCCTTTATAGTAAATAAAATCCGGTTCTTCATCTAAAGATGCATTAAATCTAAACTTTACATAGTTTCCCTTATATTCTGTTAAATTTATTTCTTCGATAAACCAATCTTCTTCAAACTCTTCGTAAGTTATTAAGGGTGTTGAATTCCAACCAGTTCCATTAACATTGATATAAAGATTTATAGAATCAAAATTATTAATACTCACTCTTAATCCAATTTTTGCAATAGGTATAAAATTTTCATCTAATCTTGTAAGATTTAAATAGGGACTTGTCAATGAACCATTTAAAAAGAATTCGGTTCCTATTGGTTGATAGGTGTAATTTTTAGGATAATAATGATATGAACCAAAATAAATGGATTTCCACTCATCTTCATATAATCTTGAACGATTATCTCTAGTTTTATTTTGATTTAATAAATGCCAACCTGTCCCAGTAGTAGTCCAATTATCTAATCCATTATTAAAATGGTGATGATACTCTAAATTTTTTATCACTGAAGGAAATCTAATTAAAATTTTAAAAAACTCATAAATATCAGTTGGAAGCATCGCATTTCTTAATCCATCCTTTACATAAAAACGATAATGATAAGTTCTGTTTTCTGGTAGCTCTATATATTGGCTAGAAAATACTGCTCCATCAGAATAATTAATATCTTCTGGATTTAATTGGCTCAATGTAAAATTTTTGGCTAGTTCGTGAATATACACATAAACTTGTTGAGGCGGAACATTTGCTGTATCATTATCAAAATATTCAACATAGAATTTATATCTGTCAAGAGTAATATTATATTCGGGTATATCCCCTTGAATTTCGCTAAGGCTTAGTACGGTTGTATTTTTAGAACCATAATCATAAGAGACTTCAGGAATTTCCAATTTAGGATCAAATATATTTTCTACTTCAGTTAGATTTAAAGTAAAATTACTTTCTCCGTTAATTGCTTTAATGACTAATATTGGATGTGTTTCATTTTGTCTTGGAGTAAAGTAGAGATAATCAAAGGCTCTATAGCTTTTTCTTGAAGAGGCTAATAATATTGGTTCTCCATATTTATTCGTGGTATTTGAATATAAATAAATGTCAAATTGAGTTGGAGGAAATAATTCAATCCCTGTTAAATTAAATAGATATTGATGATTTGCAGTTAAATTAACTTTGCGGGCATACGCGTGCCTTCCAAGCGGATTATTTCCAGAATTTACCAAATGCCCATTATAGGAATTATTGGGAGAAATGGTTTTTGTTAATGCATCTATTGCTGCTTGAATATTAATTCGCCCATATCCTTCATGTTCGTCTTTTAAACCCGCGCGATGAGTGGAATTAATTTGAGTTTGATAAAAATATGGTGAATATTGGCTTTCATCTACTTCTGTATTTGGATCATCTTCTCTATCAAGATTAGTTTCTGTAGCAGTCATGAGTAGAGTAGATTTCAGAATTTTACTCCATTGAGATGTATTTAGAATATTCCATTGAGCCCAATTATTCCATTTAGCTTCAATAAGAAGATTTATTGCTGCGGATGTAATAGCTGTTGATATAGAGGTTCCATAACTAGAAGAAGTAATATTTTTATTAGCTGCAGCGCTTATAATAGTTCGATGTTGAGGAATTATACTCCCTCCAGGAGCTACGATATCTGGTTTTATTACTCCTTTATCAAGGATCTTGCCCATACTACTAAAAGAAGTAACTTGATCCTCATCATTTATAGCTCCAACGACTATCGCATTTTGATTTTTTCCTAAAGAGTTTAATGTGTCATAGCTTTGAATTCCATAATTTCCAGCAGCAATAATTACTAAAATACCTTGTTCTGAAATTTCATCAATAACTCTATTAATCGCTGAAACATCCTCTCCAAGAGTTCCCACACTTAAACATACACTTATTATTTGAGAAGCATTCTTATTTTTATAGACAAATTCTAAAGCAGAAATTAGATGAGATACTCTTCCTTTTCCAGAATTATTTAAGACCTTATAATTCACAAGTTTTGAAGCATTTGCGATTCCCGTGAAATAGCTATAATTTTGAATATAAAATTCTGGATAAAATTCGATATACGATGATATTGAAAAGTTAGGATCTTTAAAACTTTCTTTATTGTATTTTATTACTATATCATATAATCCTAATTCATCTTCGGCAATTGTGTGGTTAATGAGATAATATTCTGATTGATTTTCATTTTTTGATGAATTAACTAAGTCCTCTCCATAATATAATTGAACTTGAAAATCATTTATTCCATCGGTTATTAATTTCCAAGAAGAATTGATTAGAATATATTCATTAGGTTCGGATATATTAAATGTGGCAATTTTAAATGAATAATGTTTTGGTTCGATGGCATATCCAAAAATATCTGAATGTGTATAATTCTGGTTAATAAATACTTGAGTTCGATGTGTAGAATTGTAAGAATCATTTCCTGTACCCGCTATTATTGACCCTATAAAAGTGCCATGACCATAAACATCTGAAGGTGATTCTCCATCTATAAAACTCTTATTGTCAATTATTTTATCTTTTAAAAAGATGTGGGAAAGATCTATTCCGCTATCTAATATAGCTATAGAACCATTTGTATCACCCTTATAACCATTATTAAACCATGTAGAATTGACTGCTCCAGTTTGTAGTGAAGCAAAATTTAATTGAGCTTCAATAATCTCATCATTTTCAATAATTGCATTGGGATATCCTCCCTCTATAATTCCTTGAAATGATGATTTATTTTCTTTTGGTATCACACCAGCAAATCCAGAAAAGGAAGCAAAGGTTTCATTCCATTTTGTATTGACGATACCTCCATAGAACTTAAATTCATTTTCTACTTCCTGATTATACGTAGAATTTTTAAAATAAACAATCAAAGAAATATTATTACTAGATCCATCAGATGAAAATATGGTTTTTTTATTTAATTTTGATGGCAAATGAGAGGGAGAATTATACTTGGGAAGAAAAAAGAAAAGATATGTTGAAAATAATAATAAAATTATAACTATAAATATTTTCTTCATTTTAGATTTATTATTATTCATATTCCTTTCCTCCAAAATTTTTAATTATAGTTATTAAAATATTTTATTTCCCCCCTTTTTCTGTTTTAAAATTGGATAAATATTCTTTTACACTCATTTCAGAGGTAAGAATTGAATCACGTGAAGTGAGACTTAGGATTTTGATCTCTTTCCTTTCTGATTCTAATAGCTTTTTCTTATAGCTTCTTAAATACCATATATATATAAATACTATTCCCCCCACAACAGCACTAGGAATTATAATATATAAATTTTGGATTGATCTTGGTATTATTATTTTTATAGGGATAAAATTTGAATAGGCCTTATTTTTATAGAGAAAATCATATTCTGCGGTTGCGCTTGTTAATATAGTTAATGCTTGAGAATTTGCTTTCAAAGTATAAGTGATAGATGTTGATTCGTCAGGATTTAAATTATCAATGGTCTTAATTAATTTTCCTGAGGTTAAAGCAAAGATATCTTGAGAATAACCCACAATATCATCTAATTCTAAATTCTTAGCAGTTATGGTGCCTATATTTTTAATTTTCACATTTACAATTATTAGTCCTCCCCTTTCTAATTCATTTTTATTGACCGATTTTTTAACTGAAATTATTATAGAACCTAATACCAACGGTTCAGATCGGCGAATCTGAAAAATTTTACTGTCCTCATTATTTAAGAGATTTATTGCTGGATATAAATATCCCTTCCAATCTGTTTTATTAATACTAAAACTTACAGCTTTTATATGCTTACAACTTATATTAGTGAAAATAAGACCCTCATTTGAAGTTCTAATTAAATCTCCATATTTATCTTTCGAAGAAATATTTATTTTATCAATAGTTAAGGCTTCTGGACCAATATTTTTAATATTTAAGGAGATATTGAATTTATTAGAAATTGAGGGACTTTGATCTGAAGAATTTAGAAAAATATCAATTAGATGTAGATATGGAATTTTTTCTTGATAATTTAAGGGTGAAATTAAATAAAGGTTATTAGGATGAGATGTTAATGAATTTGAATCTCTTTTTTCTAACAATTTTGAATTATTATAGTTAATAATATGATTTTCTAATAATCCAGAATTTGGAACATGGAAAGAGAAATTTAAGTGCATTTCATTGCCTGGATATAATTTATCTAAAAAATAATTTAGATAATTATTTTTTAAACTGAAATTATTAAAAGTATGAATTATTCCTGGAAGTGGTATTTTTATTGTAATATTTTTAGCAAGATCAGAGCCACTATTTTTTAAGTTTAAAAAATAAGAAATAATATCCCCTTGAGTTGATGTATAATTAGATAGAGCGGAATAAGAGACTATTGATGACATATTATCTGTACTTAGCATAATTGAATTTGAATATTGAGTATATTTCACATTACCACTCTTAGAATTATATTTAATATTGCTCTGTACTTCAACGGGATTAATATCTCTTCTTAAGAATTGGATATCAATATTATCGATTGATATATTAAATTGATTACCATCTTCTTTTTTTATTCTAAATATTATAGTATAATCTCCTTGAGAGGGATTTTGGAAGATATCATTTATGCTATTATTATATTTTGTTATTGAAAAAGTTCTAGAAGTGTTTGTCGTACCTGTTAAATAAGGTTGGAGATCAAAATATTCTTCACTTGTGTAATTATACAGCTCAAATTCAACATTTGTAAAATCTTCAGTGAAATTATAAAAAAGGGAGACTCTGTCAAGGGAATTATTTGTGAGATCAATATAAGTAGTATTTTGTGCTGCAAATTGAACTTCAATTCTATTTTCATCAAAATATTCTTCTGATAATATCTTCCAACTCTCATTATCATGAAATAAAGCCATTTCAGGAGAACTAAATTCAGCCTCCTCCCCAAAGATGATACGGGGCAATCCTAAAGAATTATTAATAATAAAATCAAATGCATGAAATTTTGTATAAGTATCTGATTCTGAGATAGAATAATTTTCATAAAGATATGATATAAAATTATCCGGTTTTAATTCCCAATTATCATCATTCCGGATACTATATATATTTGTAAAGCTCTCCCCGATCCTTATCGCAGTCAGTCTTGCTGTTGCCTCCCATTCCATATTATTGAGTAATCCTGAATGATCTTTAAATAAAATATCTGCAACTTCATTCATTTTTTCATTATATGGATATAAATTTGAAATATTCAGAGGATCTGGGAAATAATAATCATTTAAACCATCACCATTAATATCAAATTGAAAAATTCTTGGATCTTTGTCGAAATTGAAAAAGTCTTCAATATTGTCGTATTCGCCAGGATATATCTCTCCAATAATATAGGCAATCGTATTTTTAAAATCATCAATGTAATCGTCATTTCCCCCCTCTATTATAAATATAAGATCTAAGACTGTATCCAAATCTAGCGGAATTGATGTGGGAATTCCATAAGCTGATATATTTCCGACGGTTTCGGCTGTAATATTAAAATCAAAATTTTTATACGCTCCAAAGCTCGCATTTTCTCCAATTAGTAGATTATCAAGTTTAATATTAGCCTCAGAATTCGAGAGTTCATATTTTACATTTAAATTATTTAA
>Ga0102944_1001722_pt1 | contig 13881 bp, 15 predicted proteins | sample SalPonD_shore_MG_FD_78172 | JGI IMG/M metagenome (GOLD analysis project Ga0102944, IMG submission 78172) | Salt pond soil microbial communities from South San Francisco under conditions of wetland restoration - Salt Pond MetaG... | ecosystem: Environmental > Aquatic > Marine > Intertidal zone >...
AAATTTTAACAGTGTGTAGAGCGCTGCGAAATTTTCCCCTCAGCTGCGTTGAAGGTAAAATAGCTTGCTCAACGTACCTATTGTACATTTCCGCCACTATTTTACCTTCGCCTTGCTGAGAAAAAAATTTCTTGGTGAAATATCCGGGCTAACCCGAATATTTCACAGAATGTTATATTCTAATGAACTAACTTATTGATGCAAATACACTTATATCTATTATTACGGTTGAAAATTAAATACACAGTGTAGAACGCTGCGAAATTTAGCTTTTGACTTTTTTTAAAGGGAAAATGACTTGATCAAGGTCCCGAACACTTTCGGGGCCGTACCCTCTTCATTCCCCCATTGTCCCGAATCCTTTCGGGATTGTCAACAACAAAATTTCTTGGTGAGAAATGCAGGTTAATAGCATCAAATTTTAACTGACAGGTGGAAAGTTAATGGTGCTTTCCACCCGTCTAACTTGAACGGAAACATTGGATAAATCAACTATCATTGGATTTATAGGCGGGTTTAGCCTTGTGATTATTGCAATTACCTCACAGGGGGATATTGCGCTCTTTATTGACCCGGCGTCGTTTTTGATTGTTGGAGGTGGAGTTGCTTCTACCTCTATGATCAATTATGGACTCGAGGACATTAAAAATAGTTTTATCATCCTTAAATATGCGTTAACAACCAGGCAAACGGATCTAAGAACGGATATTGAAATCATGAATATGTTTTCCAAAAAAGCCCGTCGCGAAGGGATGTTGAAGCTGGAAAACGATGTGGAACATGTAAACGACGCGTACCTGAAAAATGGTCTTCAGCTGGCTATTGACGGGGTATCCAAAGAAAGCCTGGAAAGCATATTGAATGATCAGGTATTAAACTTGAAAAGCCGGTACGAAAAAAGCGTAAGCCTGCTCTATGCAATGGCCGACTATTCCCCGGCTTTCGGTATGATTGGGACGGTCATCGGTCTCATACTGATGCTGCAAAATATTGCGGATCCCGAACAGCTTGGCAAGGGATTGTCGGTGGCCCTTCTAACCACTCTTTACGGGACCATATTCGCCAATATGATTTTCGGTCCGCTGGCCGGAAAGCTGAAGCATATCTCGGATATCGAATTATCCAGGATGTACATGCTGAAAGCAGGCATCATGTCGATGGTGAACGAGGAGAATCCCCGCATTATGGAAAAGAAAATGCTGAGCTATGTTCCACCGGAACAGCGAGCGGAGTTTGTCCGGTTCTATGATGAGCATAAGAGCGGGAAAAAGCGGGAAGACAAAATTTATGAAAATTGGATTGAAATACAGGAAAAACCATGGCAGAATCTTCAGATAATTCTGGAAACTGGTTAATGACCTATAGTGATTTTATCACCCTCATGATGATCTTCTTCATCGTGTTGTACACCTTTACGCCCGGTGTTGAGCGAAGTAAGTTCAATATGATTCTACAGGCTTTCAAAGGGAAGGAAAGCGTGTTGGAACAGAAAAGCCGGCTCAGCAAAGAGTCGCTGGAGACGCGGCAGGAACACGCCAAGCAGTGGGAAAAGCTTCAGCAATATATTAATGCGGAGCACCTGGAGAAACAGATTCAAGTAGACCTTATTTCAGATGGAATACGCATTACACTTGGAGAATCCCTGACGTTTAACAGCGGTTCGGCCCGGTTACTGGATCAGTCAAAAAAAACGCTGCGAAAAATTACCGCAATGATAGAAGAGAATAATAAAGACGATATTAAGGGTATAGAAATTCAGGGTCATACCGATAATATACCCATTCGCAGTAATTCCATGCTCTTTAAAAATAACTGGCAACTGGGTGCTGCACGCGCGACTTCAGTTTTAAAATTTTTAGTCGATAATACCTCTATACCACCGATCATGTTTAAAGCTAGTACGCTGGGTGAATATCATCCACGGGCCGATAACAATACAGATGATGGACGTCGGCGAAACCGTCGTGTGGAGGTTTATATAAGATTTAAACAAGATTCTAAATCAACGGGTAACACGGATAAAAAGAACTTTTCGCATTCATTATCGAATCGAACAGAACCGCTGAATATTAATTATGGCAGAACAAACTTCCCTACAAAAAGTATCGGAACCGGAAGGTGATGCAGCTGAAACTACACTCACTAATCAAGACGAGGAACGCTCAACATCAGGCGGTAGAAAGTTAGGTCTCATTGGAAAAATTTTCCTTTTGCTAGTTGTACTGACATTTGATGGCGGAGCTGCGTACTATATCGTCGATGATTATTATTCAGACGTATATAAGTGGCTGCATCAAGGCAATGACGCCGAGGTCTATTACGAGATCAAATCCATTATCGTCAATCCGGCTCAAACCGATGGGGAACGCTATTTATTGGTGTCATTAGGGCTTAAATTGAGCAGTAAAGACGATGTTGCAAGCATTAAAAAGCAGGAACCCGTTATTCGCGACCGGGCTATCGCATTGTTATCCAAACAGACCGTCGGGGAGTTGAACAATACGGCGAAACGGAATGCATTGAAAAAGCGGCTCGGAATCATGATAAATAATACCATTGGCAAACAATTGGTCCGAAATTTGTTCTTTACTGAGTACGTCATGCAGTAAAGAATAAATTAAGCTTATGAACACGGATTATAGCGGCTCTTCCGAACAGTGGAATCAGCCGGTTAATGATGATAAAACCATGGGTAAATCCAGTTCTGAAAAGGATGTTGCTACTTATGATTTTAAACATCCCAAACTGGTTAGTAAAGAGATTATGCGGGTGCTCCGGAATATGCATGAGCTCCTGTCGCGAAATCTAAGCCGCATTTTTACCAATACTATTGGTAGCAAAGTAGAGGTTGATCTCAAATCTATAGAACAGGTTGTGTTTTCAGCTTTTATCAACGAGTTGGATGCCCCCAGTGCATTCTACCTGTTCAATATAGAAGAATTTGGAGATTGGGCCATCCTGGAGCTGGATCCAACGTTTTGCATGAAACTGGTGGATATGCAGAGTGGCGGCAAGGGCAAAGCAGAATACAACCGGCGCGTGCTCACCCGCATTGAAGAGAAAATAATGTCGCGTTCCATGCGAAAAATCTTCAAGGAGTTGACGGCCGTTTGGAAGCCCCAAATGAGTTTTACCGTAGAGCATTTTGTCTATGAAAGTAAAACGGAAAATATTCATTCCATTTCATCGGTGGAGCCGGCTATCATAGCCAATTACGAGATCCTGATGGATGATCAACCCACCCATTTCAATATCTGCTATCCCTATGTGCTGCTTAAAGAGCCGATGAACAATTCCATTCATCGCTTTGAAAAGGATACCCAAAAATCAGAGTGGACGCCCAAACAGCGACAAGCTCACGAAAACTGTTTGAAACAGGTAGAAACGACAATCAGCGTATACCTGGGTACAACTCGAATAAAAGTGAGAGATCTCATCGGATTGAAGGAGGGCGACGCTATAAAGCTGGATCAGGAGATGAAGAATCCCCTGGATATTCGTGTAAATAACAGAAGTAAGATGAAGGGTTTTCCCGGAACAGTGAATAAAAAACGAGCAGTTAAAATTTTTGAGGTATCGCGAGAATTAATTAAGGAGGATTTGTAAAACATGGAATTAGCAATATGGGAAAAAGGGCTGGAGCAAACGCTCCCTAATTTGGAAAGCTTTTTGAAAACCCTGCTGGTAAAAAAGCCGCAGGCTAATGTGGTAAGTTCGGATATTAAGACCACCGATGATGTAGCTGAGGTGCTTAAAGAGGGCGAAGTGATCCTAAAATGTGTAGACTCCAATTTCCAGGTGGAGATCTTAATTGCCTTGAAAGGCGAATGGATCAATACCCTTTCCCGGGAAATTATTGGGCAGGAGCAACAGGGGTTAAATGAAGTTACCAACGATTTGATTAAAGAATTTGGCAGTCAGCTACTGGGTACACTTTCTGCAACAATCGGTAATTTTGGGATAAAAATTGAAATTGACGATCTCGAAGTGGGGAAACCCGGCCTGGTTAAACGGGTACTTAATTTGCAGGAATATTTTCTTGCCGAAATTAAACTAGAGGGCAAATTTGATGTGGATGGGGATGGAAGCACTGATTTAAGCCTGATCATGGCCATATCTCAACCGAATAAAAAGATGGTGGAGCATACTATGAAAGAAATGGGCATGGGGGGGTCACAAAGGAACCCCGAAGAATTTACGGGTTATAACCCAACAGATGAAAAAAGCTTGGATAGGGATGCACCATACAATGTAAAAGTTAAAGAAGAACAAATGCAATCTTCAGCCGGAAAAGTATCTCACCAATCAGTGCAGGGCCATAGAGTGGAATTTGAAGAGTTTGACAAAAGTAAAATTGTTCAAAACGAAATGGAAGTTCGAAATATAGATCTGCTTAAAGATGTCGAAATGGACCTGTCGGTGGAACTCGGACGAAAAAATGTTTCCCTGGGTCGAATATTAAAGCTGGTGAAAGGTTCGGTTATCGAACTGGATAAACTGGCCGGAGAACCTGTCGAAATACTGGTTAATGGATATCCTATCGCACAGGGTGAAGTTGTGATTATTGATGAACATTTTGGAGTACGCGTTTCCAATCTCGTTTCAACGCAGGAACGCATCAAAGGATTGGGCTGATGCTGGATTGGAAAAATTTACAGCAAATGCCTGCAAGTAACTCTAAGAAGATTCTAAAATTTTCTGTTTCCCTTGGAATAACATTGCTGGTTATCTGGATCTTCGTGTTGGCTCAAACCGGGAACGATCAATATGCTCTCAAGCCACAGGAGCAAGCCCGGATGGACAGTTTGCATGCAGCAGTAACCCAAAATGCAGGATCACTTCAACGCGAGGAGTCCGTATCTCTTTTTAGTCACGCCCTTCCGGTATTTTTCGTGTTGATAATTATACTGGGCGGTATTTGGTTTTGGGGACGTAAAAACGCGGGTAGAAGGGGACCAACCTTGTTTAAGGTGTTGGGGTCCCAACCCCTGGGCAATGGACAGGAACTGAAGGTTATTCAAATAAATCATGAAATCTGGGTGATAGGTATCACCGGGCAGGAAATTACCCTGTTGAGAAGCTACGCGGCGGATGACTGGGACGCCAATATTGATATGGATACTAAAGTTAATTCTGATATGGGATCAATTCGGGCTGATCAATCATTTATGAGCGTGTTTAAAGAAAAGTTGGAATCATGATGCTGGGCGAACCCACAAAGAAAATATTATTCAGAAGTACGCTTTTGGTGTTTCTGTTAGCCATTGTGGGCGTTGATACCCTCTATGCACAGGGTAGCGGCTCTCCGCAGATTAACCTGAGTTTCGGGAGCGGAAATGGGACCGAAGATTTTTCTGCAATGGTTCAGGTGCTGATTTTCATCACTATTATAACATTCGGCCCTGCATTTATCACGATGATGACCAGTTTTACCCGGATCATTATTGTCTTTTTCTTCCTCCGGATGGGACTGGGGACCCAGCAATCCCCACCCAACCAGGTTCTCCTTGGACTGGCCCTGTTTTTAACCATTTTTATAATGGCCCCGACTTTTAATACAATAAATGATGAAGCCATCCAGCCCTACTTGAATGATACGATTACCCAAAAAGTAGCATTGAACCGGGCATCGGTTCCCATAAAACAGTTCATGATCAAACAGACCCGGGATAAGGATTTGCTGATGTTCATGGATATGGCCAAGATGAAAGCCGTTAAGGATGCACAGGAAATCCCATTATACGTAGTGGTACCTTCTTACATCATCAGTGAATTGAGGATCGCTTTTCAGATTGGATTTCTGCTCTACCTGCCGTTTATGGTGATTGATCTTGTGGTGGCTTCGGTTTTGTTATCAATGGGAATCATGTTTTTACCACCGGTATTAGTTTCTCTGCCATTCAAAATACTGGTATTTGTGCTCACGGACGGTTGGTACCTGTTGGTGGAATCGCTAATCAGAAGTTTTAAATAAGCAGTTAAGGCATTATGAGTACTGAAATTGGAATTTATTGGATACAGGAAGCTCTGAAAGCCATTGTGGTACTGGCGGGTCCCATATTAGCGGGGGCACTTATTATCGGTTTGATCATTGCCGTATTCCAGGCCGCGACCACCATACAGGAAATGACGCTCAGCTATGTGCCCAAAATGATCGTCGTAGTGATCATTCTCTTTTTCTTCTTTGGTTTTATGCTTGAATATGCCGTGGATTTCATGCACCGTGTCATCGTTTTTATTCCCACATTGGTCAAATAAATCAAAATTGATACGATGATGGGACTGAGCTGAAATGAATATTTTATCCGTTGATTTTATCCTGACAGCCTTCCTGATTTTTGTGCGGGTAAGCAGCTTGCTGATGACCGCTCCCTTCTTCAGCGGAGCCATGATTCCCGTGCGAATCAAACTTTTTTTTTCAATAGCCTTAACCGTAATGTTATACCCCATTATTCCCTTGCAGGGGGCAGCTATTGCTACGGACGCCCATGTAGTTCAAATATTTATAGCTGTCCTAAAAGAAGTGATGGTTGGCGTAGCAATGGGATTGGTCGGGCAGATTATAGTGAGTGGAATACAGTTTGGCGGACAGATTATCAGTTTTACAACTTCGCTCGGCTTCGCCAATATCGTGGACCCGGTCAATCGGCATCAGAGTGCATTGATCAGTCAGTTTATGCTTTTGCTGGGCTTGTTATTTTTCCTGGCTATTGATGGTGACAAAATATATATCAAAGCCCTGACCCAGAGTTTTGAAATTGTACCTGTCGGGACGGTTCATGCCGCCCACGCCGCCCCGGTTTTTGTGGATATGTCCATTTACCTTTTTAAAATCGGCGTTCAACTGGCATCACCTTTTATCGTGGTTTTATTTCTGCTGGATTTGTCGTTTGCCATTTTTGCCCGTATCATGCCGCAGGCCAATATTTTCTTTATAGCGTTGCCTGTTAAAGTCGGCGTCGGGATTTTGTTAATGCTGCTGGTTATTCCCTATCTGCCGACCACATTCCAGCAAATTTTTGATCATTTGTGGAAGTATTTGTCGATCTTGCTGTATGCTATCGGGCCGTGATGAATGGCTTTTGGTTTACTAATCTCATGTCAAATATGTCGTATTAGGAAGCCAGAGGTTGATCTTCCATAAGTCCGTCCTTACAGGACTCATGAATGTTGGACATTCTTTTCCCCGGGTTGAAACCGGGTGTTAATAATTAGTAAGATGAGAACCGGCACATACCAGAGGTATTAGTGATAATATTTGGGTGACAAAATTCTCTACAAAATCCTTAGTTTGATCAAAGCTAAAAGGGAGCTCCGCTCCCGTTCGTAATCAGGCAAGAATATCATCAGTCATGGCGGCACGGAGTTGTAAGAGCAGTTTACCAATGACTTGCGAAATACGGGCTTCCGATAATCCAAGCAGCATGGCTATTTCATTGAGTGTCAGATCTTCAAAGTAATAAAGGGTCAGGATCAGACGGTCCCGCTCGTCGAGTTGTACAATCTGTGATTTGAGTATTTGCGATTCACTTTTCTGATCCAATTCCATGTCAGGTTGCTCTGCTTCAGGATTCGGGATGTAATCCAGCATGTTGCCAGCTCCATCATCGTCATCATACGGTTTATCATCCAGCGAAAGCAGGGAGCGTTGCTGCACGTTGCACAGCAGGGAACGGTATTCATCCAATCCAATCTCAAGTTCATCGGCCACTTCTTCGTCGTGGGGTTCCCGTCCGAGTTTTTGCCGGAGCTGTTCCATAATCTTATAGGCTTTTCCCACTAACGAACGCTGCAGGCGTGGGAGTTTATCAATTTTGCGCAGGTAATCGATGATATTTCCGCGAATACGGTAATAGGCAAAGGTGTTAAACTTGATATTTTTTTCGGGATCGTAACTTTCCAGCGCTTCCAGGAGCCCGATAATACCAGCACTTTCGAGGTCTTCGAACTGCGATAATGGGGTGTCCGGCCGATTTATTTTTCCAATTATACTCTTTACCAATGGCATGGAACGAGTGATGATGGCGTGACGAAGCCCGTTTACGGGTTCATCGCAATAGGCTAATACTAATTCCTGCAGGTTTTGTTCTTTCATCACACTGAATCCTTAGATTGAGATTGTGCTTGTGAGCTCTCGGTATTACTGGCTTCGGTTCCATCCTGATTTATAATACGAATCAGATAATACGTGATATTGGTCATGACAACCAATGCCAGAAATACCAGTAAAGAACGGATAAAGGCCGTTTCAAAACCCGTTCCCATATAAAACTGGACAATAAAAACGGTCAAAGCCAAAATTAAAAAAAGCTGTAAAAACATATCCATTTACCCCATATTTATGAATTTATTGATATGGATGCCGGACGTTCTTCGGAAAAACCGACCAGCGTGGAAGCTATAAACTCGATTTCCTTGCTGATGTGAGTGTCCCGGGTTGAGCGGATCACCGGTACTTGCCGGGATACCGATTGTCGTATTTCTTCGCTCATCGGAATTTGTCCGAGGAAAGGAAATTCTCGTCCCAAAAAATGTCCCGTAATACTGTTGAAGCGCTCAACGACCTGTTTCGATGCATCTTCATTTTCAGCTAGGTTTACCACCAGTCCAAAGGGGTACGATGGATCAATCTCCAGGACGAATTTGCAGAAGCGATAGACATCTGAAATTACGGTAGGCTCATCCACCAGGATTAGCATTCCCAGATCGGCCCGGTCGAGCGCCCATAAGCTGATATCGGAAGTCCCGGCCGGCGAATCGATGAAAATGAAATCGTGATCGTGCCGCAGTGACCGGATGGTTTCGTCCAGCAGGGGATAAATACTTTTTATATTTGTGGTTTCAAGGTTGGGCTCATCGGCCCCGGTAACAAGGGTAATGCCCCCGGATGTTTTTTGAAATATATTTTCCAGGTAACATTTTCCATGTTTAACATCGATCAATGTAGCCGGCACCGATTCGTTTACCATGGATGCACAGTTTGACAACCCAAGGTCGGCATCAATCACGGCTACCCGATAATCCATTTGAACCAGTTTCTCAGCAATATTGACGGTGGAAAGGGTTTTGCCCACACCGCCTTTACCGCTTGCCGTGGTAATAATGAAGGATGGTTTCATAGAATAATTCATACTGTTCATCGAATTAAGAATGTGAAATTATGTTTTCGGCAAACCACGAAGGACTAAAGCGCATCAGGTGGTCAGGAATTAGTGGTCCTTGCGAGATATAACGAATATTGCTGCCCGTGTGTCGAATAAATGGAATAAGGTGTCCCCAAAGTGGTGTTTCATCTAAATGGGTGATGGCCAGATAATCGGGCTGCAGGGGATGATTACGGATATATTGTTCACTGAAATAATAGCGCTCCAGTGTGGCATTGATCACAAAATGTATTTCCAGGGGAGCCACGGAAGCCAAAACCTGCCGGATATTCCAATATTCACGGAAAGCCGAATCGCGTTCAAGACTAAGTGCAGAAGTATCGTACAAAACATGTTCGAAGGCATTCAGCTCCTCGATGAGTCGGCTGATATCTGCATTATTTCGAACACTGTAAAATGGGATCTGCTGTTCTTCTGCAAAGTTTTTTAATATCGAATAGCTTGGACGTCCTTCACGAGGTTCAATAGAAACCAATGCAAGATGTTGTTGCTTCATAAATTCCGGATGGGAGGCCAATTTCATAATAAGGGTCGATTTTCCCGCTCCCGATGGGCCCACAAATAACAAATGTTTTTCCGGGGCCGGCGGAAGACTGGTGGAAATAATTTCCCGGATTAATCCGCCCAGTTCATGCATAAAATGGTCCGGTTCGTTAAAGGGATCAACGCCATTATCCAAAATTTGCCGAAACCATTGGGAAACGGTTGCCGGACGCATTCCTGTAGAAAGAAGCTGTTGAAAGGCCGGGTGAGAAATATATTCGGTATTGGCTGAAATGATGGTATCGGAAACCAACTTTTCAAGATGATCGAATCTTCGGTGCAGGGCCTTGACTTCCCGGCTTAATCGTTCGTTTTCCCGGTACTCACTATCCTGGTTGGTTGCAGTGGATGACCCGGTAAACAATGGTTTGTTTCGCCTGGACATGCGTTCCGGTTTAGTCCCCAGAATCGATGATTTGTTAGCATCCACAGGTCGTTTTTGCTTCGTTGCTGTACTGAGATCAGAACCTTTGGATGAAGCGGCATTTGATTCCCCGGACCCGTTAAATAGCTTGGAGGCTTTGGTAAAAGAACCGGACGTTTCATCATCCATTCGGGATGAAGTTTTGGGTGATTTGTTTTGAGAAGCGGACTCGGGATTTTTTGATCGTTTATTAGACCTCCTGCTGTAAAAAACCTGTTTAAAGTTACCAGTCGTTTTACGATCAGCGGGGTTATCGTCGATCAGGGTATTAACTTTTTGATCAACCATCACGGTTATGCAGCCCGGGGAATCTTCACCGGCTTTGACGGTCTCGAGAACCACAATTTGATCTCCGAACTGTTCACGGGCTTGTTGCTTCGCCTCTTTTATCGTATTTCCATAAAATTTCTTAAGAACCATCGTTAGTCTTCAAGTTCAGCGAATTCTCTGTTTAGTTTGATGCTATCGTATTTATTGATCTGCGTATCGACCGTGATATCATTATATGACAGTACGGAAACATCGGGAACTACCGAAACCAGGAACTCATAAAGAGCGGGCCGCAGCACAGGCGATGTGAGCAGTACAGGCTCATATCCCTCCGTCATCATATTTCGAAGGATATTGGAACTGTTGATATACAGCGTTTCTACGGTATCTGGTGAAAACCCAAGCGTATTGGGATTAAGATTCCCCTGTTGTGCCTGCTGTATCAGGTGCGATTCAAGTGGAGAATCCAGCACAGTAACCATAATTTCTCCCGATTCATTTTTAAATTTTCGGGTCAGCGTTTCGGAAAGAGCCGCACGCACATATTCGGTGAGCACATCCGTATTTTGGGTTTGTTTTTGATAATCGGCCAGTGTTTCCAGGATCGTGATCATATCACGAATGGGAACCCCCTCGCGGAGCAATCGTTTCAACACTTTTTGAATATCCCCGATACCCAGACCGTCAGGAATCAAGTCATCCACGAGAGCCGGGGCTGTTTCACGGACATTATCGATGATCTTCTTCGCCATTTGACGATCAAGCAACTTATAGGCGTTTTTCTTCAGGATTTCCATTAAATGGGTTGTGATGACAGCGCCCGCTTCAATCACGGACAACCCGTACTTCTCGGCTTGCGACCGGTTTTTGGAGCTCAACCATACCGCATCCATTCCAAAAGCCGGATCCTCAGTTTGGATACCGGTTAATTCCACTTCGAAATCTGAAGGCAGCAGAGCCAGGTAATAGCCGGGAAGCAGATCTCCGTTTCCCTGTTCAATGCCTCGCATTTTAATGATGTATCGATTGGCATCCAGCTGAACATTATCACGAATGCGAATCGGGGGCACTACAATACCCAACTCCACGGCCAACTGTTTTCGAAGGGAGGACATTCGATCTAATAGATCTCCGCCCTGATCGGGGTCAACAAGAGGGATTAAACTGTATCCTATTTCCAATTCCAGGGTATCCATTAGTAAATAATCTTCCACACGATCCTCTTCCATCGTTTGTGCCTCCTCAATACGGTCTTGTTCTTTTTTCTCATCAATACGCTGTTGATTGCGATAGGCTGTATACAACAATATCCCGGCAATGGTCCAAAATGGGATCAATGGCATTCCGGGCATCAGACCTATTATAAATACAAAAGCTGAGGCAATCGCAATCGTTTTGGGATTGGCAAACAACTGGGTGGTAATTTCTTCGCTCAGGTTGCCTTCGGATGCCGCGCGGGAAACGATAATGCCCGATGCCGTTGATATCAACAAAGCTGGAATTTGGCTGACCAACCCGTCACCAATCGTAAGCAAGGTATAAACCTTGGCCGCCTCTGCAAGCGATAACCCCTGTTCAACGGATCCAATGATAAGTCCCCCGATAATATTGATAAAGGTGATCAGCAAGCCGGCAATGACATCCCCGCGTACGAATTTACTGGCACCGTCCATGGCCCCGTAAAAATCACTTTCCCGGGAGATATCCTCCCGCCGTTGTTTAGCTTCCAAGTCGTTAATCAACCCGGCATTTAAATCTGCGTCTATCGCCATTTGTTTACCGGGCATGGCATCCAGCGTGAAACGGGCCGATACTTCCGCAATGCGCGAGGCTCCCTTTGTAATTACCACAAAATTTATGATGATCAGGACGGCAAAGATAATGATACCCAGAATATAATTACCCTTGACCACGAAATTACCAAATGCCTGGATCAGCTCGCCGGCGTAACCCTGTCCCAAAATCAAGCGGGTGGTGGCTACATTTAATGAAAGACGAAATAAAGTCAATATGAGCAGCATTCCAGGGAATACGGCAAAATCAAGAGGCCTCAGTGTATAAAAAGCCACAAGCAAAACCACCAGCGACATAGATACATTGGCAGCCAACAAAAAATCCAGCAGAAAAGCGGGAAGCGGAATAATCATCACAAGTAGAATGAGGATGATCCCGGATGAAATTAACACATCCGTACGCTGCTGCAGCTGATGTATTATGTTCGATATGGAAAAATCGGATCTGCCCATTATAAATTATGCTCTTTTTTCAATTTATAGACATACGCCAGGATCTCGGCTACAGCCTGAAATAATTCTGGGGGTACATATTGGTTTTCATCGGCAGAGGCGTACAATGCACGGGCTACGGGGGGATTTTCGATAATCGGGATATCGAATTCCCGGGCAAACGCCCGAATTTTGAGGGCCCGGTTTCGCTGCCCCTTGGCTTTGACGATCGGTGCATCGTCTTTTTCCGGATCGTAATGCAGCGCCACTGCATAGTGAGTCGGGTTAGTGACCACCACATCCGATCCCAGCACGGCATGATCGAGACGTTTGGCCTGTAGTCTGCTCATGGCCATCTGCCGGCGTTTGTTTTTCATCATTGGGTCTCCCTCCATCTGCTTGAATTCATCCTTGACCTCCTGCTTGGTCATGCGCAAATCTTTATTGTGCTGGTATCGTTGATAGAGCGCATCCGCAATGGAGAGGATAAGCAAAGCTGAAAGAATACGAGATACAATTAACAGGATATAATACCCGGTTTTGGAAAGCATCGTACCGATGGGCGTAATAACAAAAACCAGGAAGTGATTAATTTCGCCCCGAACCGTAAAATAAATTACCAGGCTGACGACGCCTATTTTGGCGAGCCCCTTGACAAGTTCAACCAATCCACGGCTGGAAAAAAGTCGTTTCAATCCGGTTTGGGGATTAATACGATTTCCCTTAGGCTTCAAGGCTTTTGTAGAAAAAAGAAAGCCGGTTTGCGCTACGTTAACTAAAAGTGCTGTCAGTAATAAGCCGATTAGCAACGGGGTTAAAAGCTCAAATCCAAATTTCATGGCCAAACCCAGGGCGTGCATGGCATTTTCAGGACTATTTAATGGTTGATCGGCATTAACCAAAAAAGTTTCAGTTAGCATTGACAAACGGCTATAGAGATAGTTCCCGGTATTGTAAAAGATGATAGTCGTGACTACCATCAGTAATACCGATGAAATTTCAGCACTGCGGCTTACATTTCCTTCCTCCCGCGCCTTCTCCAATTTGCGGGAAGTGGGTTCTTCGGTCTTTTCCTGGTCGTTATTTTTATCAGCCATAGGGGTTAATAACCCAAAAATGATGCCACAGCTAGCCCGGATATTTCACCAAGAAATTTTTTCCTCAGCAAGGCGAAGTTAAAATGGGGACGGAATCGTATAAATATACGTTGAGTAAGCCATTTTAACTTCAACGAAGCTGAGGGGAAAATTTCGCA
>Ga0102944_1001723_pt1 | contig 13869 bp, 14 predicted proteins | sample SalPonD_shore_MG_FD_78172 | JGI IMG/M metagenome (GOLD analysis project Ga0102944, IMG submission 78172) | Salt pond soil microbial communities from South San Francisco under conditions of wetland restoration - Salt Pond MetaG... | ecosystem: Environmental > Aquatic > Marine > Intertidal zone >...
GGCGCTCGTCCGGCAAGGCGCGGCTTGCAGCGAATGGCCGTCGCCCTTTGCAAGAGCCGCAACGCAGCCCGGCGGGCGCCTCAGAGCCGCCCGAACGGGGCCTCGAGGCGAGTCCTCAGCCCGCGTTGCGTTCCTTGGCAAGGGCGACGGCCATTGCCGGCGGAGCGCGCCTTGTCTGAGAACTCGCCTCGAGGCCAGAGCCCCTGGATTTCTACAGCGCAGACTCCTAGAGTACCGGCGAAACCGGCGGATGGATGGCCGATGGTGGTTGACACGTCGACGAAAAATGCGCATATTGGCGCGCTTTCAGATTCCCGTATTACTCAGGAGTTCGACCTTGGCTAATATCGCCTCCGCGAAGAAACGCGCTCGCCAGTCGGAAATTCGGCGCCAGCACAATCAGGCCCGCCGGTCGATGATGCGCACCGAGCTCAAGGGCGTGATCAAGGCCATCGAGTCGGGCGACAAGACCAAAGCAGAAGAGGCCTACAAGGCCGCGGTCCCGGTGCTCGACCGCATGGCGACGAAGGGCATCATCCATCGCAACAAGGCCGCTCGCCACAAGAGCCGGCTCAACGCGCGCATTCAGTCGCTCGCGTAAGCGACACGGATCAAACCCGAGCCATCGAACGCCGGCGCCCAGCCGGCGTTCGTCGTTTCAGGACGCGCCCCGGCTCAAAACCAGGTTGTCACGGTGGATGAGCTCAGGCTCGTCCACATACCCCAGCAGGCGCTCGATCTCCGACGACGCATGCCCCCGGATGGCGCGTGCCTCGTTGGCCGCATAATTCGTCAGCCCACGCGCCACCTCCTGCCCCTCGGGCGACAGGCACGACACCATCTCGCCGCGCACGAAACGTCCATCCACGCGGGTGACACCCACCGGCAGCAGGCTGCGGCCCGACCCTAACAGGACCTTCACGGCCCCTTCATCGAGCCACAGACGACCGCGGACCTGAAGCTGGCCAGCAAGCCACTGCTTCCTGGCGGCCAGCCGCTCCCGCGACGGCCACAGCAGAGTGCCTTCCGGCGTGCCCGCCAGCACCCTGGCGAGCACATCCGGGTCGCGACCGGAGGTGATGACGGTCGCCGCGCCGGAGCGCGCGGCCCGTCCCGCAGCCTGTACCTTGGTCCGCATCCCGCCGCTACCGAGCGCGCCGGCGGCGTCCGAGCACATCGGCTCGAGCCCGGGATCGTCGGCAGCCGCCTCCTCGATGAGACTGGCCTGCGGATTCTGCCTGGGATCGGCGTCGAACAGTCCCGCCTGATCCGTCAGGATCACGAGCAGGTCCGCCTCCACCAGATTCGCCACCAGCGCCGCGAGCGTATCGTTGTCCCCAAAGCGGATCTCGTGGGTAGCGACCGTATCGTTCTCATTGACGATGGGCACCACACCCATGTCGAGCAGCGTGCGCAGGGTACTCCGCGCGTTAAGGTACCGGCGACGGTCGGCGAGGTCCTCGTGGGTCAGCAGCACCTGCGCGGTGCGAATGTCATAGCGCTGGAACTCGCGCTCGTAGGCCTCCAGCAGGCCCATCTGACCCACGGCCGCGGCTGCCTGCAGCTCGTGCAGCGCATGGGGGCGCTGACGCCAGCCGAGCCGCTGCACGCCCTCGGCGACGGCACCGGAAGACACCATGATGCAGCGCATCCCGCGCCGCCGGAGGTCCGCGACCTGCGCCACCCAGTCGGCGATACGGTCGCGGTCCAGACCACGTCCGTCGTTGGTGACCAGGGCGCTGCCAACCTTGATCACCCAGCTCCTGGAGTCAGCGAGACGCGCACGGCGCTCACTCATCGCCGGCGACCTCGTCTTCCTGCATCGCCTCCAGCGCTGCCATGATGCGGCGGCACAGCATCCCGGTCCCCGCACCCGTCTCCGACGACACCGCGAACAGCGGCCCCTGCCAGTCGAGCCTCGCCGCGAGGTCGCGAGCGACGGAGTCCCACTCGTCCTCGGGGATGAGATCCATCTTGTTCAGCACCAGCCAGCGCGGCCGGTCCGCGAGCTCGGCGCTGAACCGCGCGAGCTCGACCTCGATCGATCGCACGTCCTCTGCCGGGTCGTGGTCGTCGTACAGGCGGCTCACATCCACGAGGTGCAGCAGCAGACGCGTCCGGGCGAGGTGCTTGAGGAATCGAACGCCGAGGCCCGCCCCGTCGGCCGCGCCCTCGATCAGTCCGGGTATGTCGGCCACGACGAAGCTCTGCCCGGGTCCGACACTGACCACGCCGAGGTTGGGATGGATGGTCGTGAACGGATAATCCGCGACGCGTGGCCGCGCGGCGGATACCGCTCGAATGAAGGTCGACTTGCCGGCGTTGGGTAGCCCGAGCAGGCCCACGTCGGCAAGCACCTTCAGCTCCAGCATCAGGCCACGACGCTCGCCGGGCGTTCCGGAGGTGCACTGTCTGGGCGCGCGATTGGTCGAGCTCTTGAAGTGGATATTGCCGAGGCCCCCTTCGCCGCCACGGGCAACGAGCAGACGCTCACCATGGGCGGTCAGGTCTCCGATCACCTCGCCGGTCTCCCGGTCGGTGACGACGGTGCCCAGGGGCACGGCAATAGTGACGTCCGAGCCGCTGCGCCCGGTCATCTGGCGACCCATACCGTTCTCGCCGCGCTCGGCGCGGAAACGGCGACTGTGCCTGAAGTCGGCAAGCGTATTGAGCCCCTCGTCCGCCGTCAGGTAGACGCTGCCGCCCCGCCCGCCGTCTCCGCCGTCGGGGCCGCCGCGGGGTACGAACTTCTCGCGCCGGAAGCTCGCGCACCCGTCTCCGCCATTGCCGGCGGCCACCTCTATGCTTGCTTCATCGACGAATTTCATGCCGAGAGGGACTCCACCGGGCGATCAGGGACCGTATGGCAGCAGTACGAAGGGAGCAGTCAGCTCGGGAACCGCGCCGCGACGACGGCCGAAAAAAAGCCCCGTCCGAGGACGGGGCTTTTCGTGTTATCGGTTGGGCCGCCCCGATCAGCCGGCGGGCTGAATGCTCACGACACGGCGCTTGCGCGGCCCCTTGCGTGCGAACACGACCTGACCGTCGGCCTTCGCGTACAGCGTGTGGTCGCGGCCGACGCCGACGTGCTCGCCGGGATGAAAGTGGGTGCCGCGCTGACGCACGAGGATGCTGCCGGCCATGACCTCCTGGCCACCGAAGCGCTTGACCCCAAGGCGTTTCGACTCGGAGTCGCGCCCGTTGCGCGTGCTGCCGCCTGCCTTCTTGTGTGCCATATCTACTCGATCCCTCGTTCAGCCGGCCTTGATGCCGGTGACCTTGATTTCGGTGAAATGCTGACGATGGCCGTACTTGCGGTGGTAGTTCTTGCGGCGCTTGAACTTGATCACCTCGATCTTGCGATCGCGGCCATGGGAAACGACCTCCGCCGAGACCTTGCCGCCGTCGACGAGCGGAGCGCCGACGGTCACGTCGCTGCCGTCGGAGACCATCAGCACCTGATCGAACTCGACCGTGGCGCCCTCTTCGGCGCCCAGCTTCTCCACGCGGAGGACGTCTCCCTCGGAAACGCGGTACTGCTTACCCCCCGTCCTGATAACGGCGTACATCGTTGCGCTCTCCAGTCGATTCGGTGTGCGGCGGCCCGCCTGACGGCCCGTGCGGCCATGCAGCCGCGGGCAGAGACAAAACCGACCCCGCCGCCGAACGCACCTGCCGTAGAAGCTCCAAATGCGATTCCGGTCGAACGGGGATCAAATCAGGCGGCAAATTCTATCCCCCACCCCCGGACAGGTCAATATCCGGGGCTCGGGAATGGCCCACCATGTCGCGCCGCTTGACAGCCCCCCGAGCGCTGCTAGTGTAAGGCGCCTCCCCGTGCCACTCCCGGCAGCCGCGGGCGCCCCTCGCGCGACCCGGCGCCCGGGATTGATGGGCAGCGGCCGGGAGCCTGTCTGACTTGGCTGGAGTCCTGCGAGGGAGTGGGACAGGCTCCAAGCATGGCGAGCCGGGCCCCAGCATGGCTTCGGCGAGGATAGAACGCCTTACACTAATAAGGAACAGCCTGAACAAGGAAAAGCCTGCATGGATCTCGCCGACATTCGGGCGCTGGTGAGCGAGGATCTCGAGGCGGTCGATGGCCTTATCCTGGCTCGGCTACGGTCCGACGTCGTCCTGATCAACCAGGTCGGCGGCTACATCGTCCATAGCGGGGGCAAGCGGTTGCGGCCACTGGTCGTCGTGCTGATGGCGCGCGCCTGCGGCTTCAACGGAACCGAGCACCGCCTGCTGGCCGCCATCGTCGAGCTGATTCACACTGCGACACTCCTGCACGACGACGTGGTGGACGATTCCCACGTGCGCCGCGGGCGGGACACCGCGAACCATATATGGGGCAACGAGGCCAGTGTGCTGGTCGGCGATTTCCTCTATACGCGCTCCTTCCAGATGATGGTCGAGCTCGACGAGATGGAGCTCATGCGGGTATTTTCCCGGGCGACCAACACCATCGCCGAGGGCGAGGTGCTGCAGCTGCTCAACGTTCACGATCCCGACGTCACCGAGCAGCGCTATCGGGACGTCATCTATCGCAAGACAGCCGCCCTGTTCGAGGCGGGCTGCCAGCTCGCCGCCCATCTGAGCGGTCTTGCGCCCACCGCCTGCGAGCGGGCCGCCGAGTTCGGCCGGCGCATCGGCATCGCGTTCCAGCTCGTGGACGACGCCATGGACTACGACGGCGATACCCGCCTCATCGGCAAGAATCTCGGCGACGACCTGGCTGAAGGCAAGCCGACTCTGCCGCTGATCCGGGCGCTGCACTGCGCGGACGAGGCCTCACGGCGCACGATCCGGGAGGCCATCGAGCACGGTGGCCGCGAGCACATGACTGCGGTCGCGGAGGCGATTGCAAAGACGGATGCGATTGCCTATACTCGCCGGCTCGCCGATGAGGAGGTCGCTCTGGCCGTCGAGGCACTGGACTTCCTCCCTGACGGCGAACTCAGGTCGGCCCTGGCGGCGATCGCGCGCTTTTCCGTCGAGCGCGCATACTGAGGAACGGACCTGACAGACGGGGTGTAGCTCAGCTTGGTAGAGCACTGTCTTCGGGAGGCAGGAGTCGCTGGTTCAAATCCAGTCACCCCGACCATACTGCTGGAGGGATCGCGTCGCCACGCGGTCCCTTTTCTTTTGGTGCGCCCCCGCTCCTGTCCGACCCCACTGGACACCGCGACCCTTTGTCTGCTCAACTCGACGGCAGTTTTCGCTGCGGTCGCGCGGACGGCCGTATGGCAACCTACCAGGGAGAATGCCCGATGCGACCAGTGATGAATAAGAGTCAGCTCATCGACGCGGTGCGTGAACGCTGTGACGACGTCCCCCGCAAGGTCGTCGCCGAGGTCGTGGACTCGCTCCTGGAGACGGTTCAGGACACCGTGTCGGAAGGGACCGACGTCAGCGTCACCGGATTCGGGCGCTTTACCCGCAGCGAGCGCGCGGCGCGCACCGGCCGCAATCCTCAGTCGGGCGCGACCATCAATATTCCCGCGAGCCGGACGCCGACGTTCAAGGCCGGAAAGGGCTTCAAGGACCGCGTCAGGTAGGCCCGCGGTCCCGCCACCATTCCGCCGGCCTGCCGCGGACTCATGTGCGGACGCCCGCGGTCGATAACAATTGATAACGGGGGAACGCCGGGGCCGGTAGCGCAAGGACGAGGCAGGCGCGCGGCGCGGATGACGCCGTGCGAGGGGCCGGCACCCGAGGGACGACGACGGAACGGACAACCGACCAGGGGAAAGGATTATGGGGGGCAGGCAGGAACGGCAATCCGGCGACCGGCCGGTATACGTCTGCCTGGGCGATACGGAAATGGCGAAAGCGATCGCCTCTGAACTGCGCGATCACGGACTGCGCGCCCGTGCCTTCGCTCAGACGGCGTTGATGGCGAACGCGGCATCCACCCATCCGCCCTCCTCGGTGATCTGCGATCTCCACGCCGGACCGATGCCCGCGGTGCTTGCGGGCGACGACACGACGGTTCTCATTGCCCTGGTCGATGACGATGACCTGAGCACCCGGCTCAAGGTCGCCAACCGCGGCTTTCGTGCCTGTTTTCCGCTACCCCTGAACCGGACCGCCCTCATCCATCGCCTTCGAGAGGGCAGCCGGGAGCGCCGCGAGACACGGCGTATCGCCGCCGTGACCACGCAGGGCTCTCCCCTGGACGCCGCCCTGGCCGAGCTTCCGCCTGCACTCGACGTGGTGAGGCTTGCACCCGAAGAAGAGCTCATCCGTGCGCTGGAAACGAGCGGACCCGCCTTGGTCATCCTCGACGGGGACATGCCCGACGTCAACACATTCGACCTCGCCGTGGCACTGCGCCAGCACCAGCCACTCACGCCGATTCCATTCATCCTTGCCACAGTGGGCGACAAGCGCCGTTTCGACCGGCTCGCCCAGCGCTGTGGCATCGACACGATGCTTGGCCTGCCGATCGATGCCACCGACCTCGAGGGCATTCTGCTGGCACGTATCCAGCGGGCCGAGACCCTGGCCGAGATTCAGGGCTATGCCGCCCAGCGGGATCTGCGGACGGGCCTGTTCCACCGGCGCTATCTGGTGGAGGCCCTGCCGCGGGCTCTGACCGCATCGGCGCGGACGGGGGATGCCGTGACCCTCGTGCGCATCAAGATCAAGCCCGACCGCGGCCAACCGGACATGGCCCTGGCCGTGGCGGCCGAGCGGGTGCAGGACCTCCAGCCGCCACTGGCGTTGGCGGCACGTCTGAGCGACGACGAGATCGCACTGCTCGGCCCATGCCGCGACGACAAGGCCGCCGAGCGGTTGCTCACCGGGCTCCGCAGCGCTCTCACCGGTGTCGAATGGGACGACGATCGGGGCGGCGGTTACCTTTCGGCGGACATCGGGATGGCCATGGCGGACGGCCACGACCAGTCCGTCTCCGCCCTGGTCAGGAAGGCGGCGGCCAGACCGACGGGCGCGACGGCGACGCCGAAGGCGCAGCGGGAAGCGGACGCGCCGATGTCGGACTACTGGCGCCAGGTAGTCGAGCAGGCGCTGCGCGAGAACCGTTTCCAGCTCGTCTACCAGCCGATCTCCAGCCTCTCGGGCCACCCGGGCGCCCTGTTCGAGGTGTTCGTCCGGCTGCTCGACGAAGAGCGCCGGCAGATCCGTCCGGCGGAGTTCCTGCCGGCGGCGCGCGAGGCGGGGCTGGGCCGCGAGCTGGACCGGTGGGTACTCAGCCACGCGCTACACGTCCTCGCCGAGCAGGGCAGCGGGGCCGACGGTCCCACCCTGTTCGTCAAGCTGCTCCCGGAGTCTCTCGCCGACGAGCGGCTGGCTTCGTGGCTCGGCGGACTCATTCGCGAGGAAGCGATCGCTCCAGCCCGCCTGATCATCGAGATCTCCCACGCGGCCCTGCTCTCACGTCAGGCCGAAGCAACCGCGCTCATGAGCGCGCTGTCAGACCTCGGCTGCGGCGTCGCCATCGAGCACTTCGACGATCGCTCCGACGACGGCGCCGTTCTGAGCGCCGGCGGATTCCAGTATTTGAAGCTCGCCGGCGGCCTGACCAGCGACCTGCTGGGCGACCGCGACGCGGCGGCCCGCGTGGCCCGTATCACCAAGCATGCCCGCGAGCGCGACATCCGCACCATCGCCTCTCTGGTTCAGGACGCCGGCGCCCTATCCATTCTCTGGCAGACCGGAGTGGATTACATACAGGGTTATTTCATGCAGGAACCGAGCGCGGTTTTCAACGATTCCTGACGCGGGCGTCGGGCAGGCTGAGAACCACAACACGGTTTACCCGGCGTCGGCATGGTGCACTTGCGGCGTGTGCGGCGTACGCCCGATGGTATATATTCAGCCGGAAAAACAACCGATTCAGCCGAAGAAGGTGAAGTATCTCCTTGACATGACCCGCCGGGGGCAGCGGGGTCCATCGCAGCGGAAAGGCGCCAACCGGGGTAATTGACGGACTAATGGCAACGGCGAACCCATCAGTAAACATCGGCGGCCTCGCCGGCCGCCTCGTCCGGGACGGACTGATCTCCGAGGAGCAGGCCCGGGAGGCGCTGGATACCGCCAAGCGCAAGCAGCAATCGGTCGTCACCTATCTTGTCGAGAAGCGCTATGTGTCGGCACGGGCCGTGGCGCAGGCCGCGTCCACCGAGTTCGGCGTGCCGGTGTTCGACATCGACGTATTCGACATGACGCAGACGGCCGTGTCTCTCGTCAAGGAGCGTCTGATTCGCCACCACCGGGCGCTGCCGCTGTTGAAACGCGGAAAGCGTCTTTTCGTGGCGGTCTCCGACCCCACCAACCTCGAGGCACTGGACGAGTTCAAGTTTCACACCGGCATGAGCACCGATCCGGTGCTGGTCGAGGACGACAAGCTCGGGCGCGCCATCGATCGCGCGCTCGAGGGCGGCGGCGATTCGCTCGCCGACCTCGATCTCGACGAGGATCTCGAGAACCTCAACATCACCTCGGGAGACGACGACGACCGGGATGCGGGGGTCGGCGATTCCGAGGCCGACGATGCGCCGGTTGTCCGCTTCATCAACAAGGTGCTGCTGGACGCCATCAACAAGGGTGCCTCGGATGTCCACTTCGAGCCCTACGAGAAGGAATACCGCGTGCGCTTCCGTCAGGACGGCGTGCTGCGCGAGGTCGCATCCCCCCCGATCCAGCTCTCGCCCCGGCTCTCCGCCCGTCTCAAGGTGATGGCGCGCATGGACATCGCCGAGCGCCGCGTCCCCCAGGACGGGCGCATCAAGATGAACATCTCCAAACGGCGGGCGATCGAGTTCCGCGTCAACAGCTGTCCGACGCTGTTCGGCGAGAAGATCGTGCTGCGTATTCTCGATCCGGCGAGTGCGCGGATGGGCATCGACCATCTGGGCTACGAGGCGGACCAGAAAGAGCTCTTCCTCGAGAACATCCACAAGCCCTACGGCATGGTGCTCGTCACCGGCCCGACCGGTTCGGGCAAGACGGTCTCGCTGTATACCGCGCTGAACATCCTCAACACCGACGATCGCAACATCTCGACCGTCGAGGATCCGGTGGAAATCAACGTCCAGGGCATCAACCAGGTCAACGTCAACCTCAAGTCCGGACTGACCTTCGCCGCTGCACTCCGCGCCTTCCTGCGCCAGGATCCGGACGTCGTCATGGTCGGCGAGATTCGCGACCTGGAGACCGCCGAGATCGCGATCAAGGCGTCCCAGACGGGTCATCTGGTGCTGTCGACGCTGCACACCAACGATGCCCCGCAAACGCTCACCCGCCTCGCGAACATGGGCGTGCCGCCCTACAACATCGCCTCCTCGGTGAGCCTGATCATCGCACAGCGGCTGGCGCGCCGCCTGTGCCCGCACTGCGCGCAAGCCGTGGACGTGCCCCGTGACGCGCTCCTGGAGGAGGGCTTCCGCGAGGACGAGCTGGACGAGCTCACCATCATGGGACCGGTTGGATGCGACCAGTGCAACGCGGGCTACAAGGGCCGCGTCGGCATCTATCAGGTCATGCCGGTGACCGAGGCCATGGGCCAGATCATCATGGAGGGCGGCAACGCCCTGCAGCTCGCCAAGCAGGCGGAACGCGACGGGATTCGCGACCTGCGGGAGTCGGGACTGCGTAAAGTCCGCCAGGGCATCACCAGCCTGGAAGAGATAAACCGAGTCACAGTGGATTGACGACGATGGCGCAAAAGGCAATCAAGCTGGGAAGCTTCACGTGGGAGGGCGTCGACCGTAATGGCCGCAAGATCACCGGCGACAGTCAGTCGGAGAACGCCACCAAGCTGAGAGCCAACCTGCGTCAGCAGGGCATCGCCGCCCGCAAGATCCGGCGCAAGTCGAGCCTCCAGATGATGATGGAGGGGCGGCGCAGCAAGAAGATCAGCCAGGGCGACATCGCGGTGCTCACGCGCCAGCTGGCCACGATGCTGCAGTCGGGCGTGCCGCTGGTCCAGGCGTTCGACATCATCGGGCGCGGCCACGAGAACGCGGGCATGCAGGCGCTCGTGCTGGGCATCAAGGAAGACATCGAGTCCGGGACCGCCCTGTCTGAGGCGCTCGGCAAGCACCCGCTCTATTTCGATGAGCTGGTCTGCAATCTCGTTCAAGCCGGCGAGCAGGCTGGTGTGCTGGATACGCTGCTGGACAAGATTGCCACGTACAAGGAAAAGACCGAGTCCATCAAGAAGAAGATCCGGAAGGCGCTGTTCTACCCCACGGCGGTGCTGTGCGTGGCGTTCGGCGTAACCGCTATCCTGCTGATCTACGTGGTGCCACAGTTCGAGTCCCTGTTCCGGGGCTTCGGCGCCGACCTGCCGGCCTTCACGCGAATGGTGCTCGACCTCTCCAACTTCATTCGCGGCAGCGGCGGAATCCTGGTGGCAGGAGGCGTCGCGGCACTGGTCGTCGGATTCCTGCAGGCGAAGAAGCGCTCCCGCGCATTCGCCCGCGGACTCGACCGGTTCGCCCTCAAGATTCCCGTCATCGGTGAGATCCTGCGCAAGGCCGCCATAGCGCGTTTCGCCCGTACACTCTCCACCATGTTCGCCGCCGGCGTGCCACTGGTCGACGCGCTCGACTCCGTCTCCGGGGCCACGGGCAACGCCATCTACGGCGAAGGCGTCAAGCAGATGCGCGAAGAGGTCGCCGCCGGTCAGCAGCTCCAGCTCGCCGCGGGGCAGACCAAGCTGTTCCCGCACATGGTCGTGCAGATGATCGCCATCGGCGAGGAGGCCGGCTCGCTGGACACCATGCTCGCCAAGGTCGCCGACTTCTACGAGGAAGAGGTCGACAACGCCATAGACAGCCTGAGCAGCCTGCTCGAGCCGTTCATCATGGTGATCCTCGGCGTCCTCGTGGGCGGACTGGTCATCGCGATGTACTTGCCTATATTCAAGCTGGGACAGGTCGTCGGCTGAGCCAACGGACCCCACGGGACAGATCATGGATCTCTTCACCCTGCTCGCGTCGGATCCGGCCCTCCAGGTCGTCGCGATCGTATGCGGCGGGCTCATCGTGGGCAGCTTCCTCAACGTCGTCATCCATCGCCTGCCGCTTAGGCTGGAGACGGAGTGGCGCGAGCAGTGCGCCGCCATGACCGACGGCACCGCCGTCACCGCGCCGGAGAAAGGCGCGGCGAGCTATGGCCTGCTGTGGCCGCCGTCGAGCTGTCCGCATTGCGGGCACCGCATCCGGCCGTGGGAGAACATCCCCGTCGTCAGCTGGCTGATGCTGCGCGGACGCTGCAGCGGCTGCGGCGAGCGGATCTCCGCACGGTATCCGGTGGTCGAGGCCGTCACCGCTGTGTTGTCGCTGGTCGTGCTCTGGCGGTTTGGCTGGACTGTGCAGACCGCCGCCGCCCTGCTGTTCACCTGGGCACTGGTGGCGCTGACCGCCATCGACCTGGACCACATGCTGCTGCCAGACGGGATCACGCTGCCGCTGCTCTGGCTCGGTCTGCTCGTTTCCGTGGCCGGCTGGTCCGTCGCGCCGTCGACGGCGATCATCGGAGCGATTGCCGGCTACCTCGCCCTCTGGGTCGTCTACCACGTTTTCCGGCTGCTCACCGGCAAGGAAGGCATGGGCTACGGCGACTTCAAGCTGCTCGCCGCCCTGGGAGCCTGGATGGGGTGGCAGTCGTTGCCGCTCATCGTGATCCTCTCGTCGGCGGTGGGCGCGATCGTCGGGGTGGCGATGATCGCCGGTCTCGGCCGCGGACGTGACCAGCCCATCCCCTTCGGACCGTATCTCGCTGCGGCCGGCTGGATCGCCATGCTCTGGGGCGACCGGATCATCGGCCTGTACCTGCACCTCGCCGGGCTCCGGTGATGGCCGTGTTGCGGATCCCCGGCAACCGGCGAGCGGACGTCCTGGGCGCACCGTGATGGTCGTCGGCCTGACGGGCGGTATCGCGAGCGGAAAGAGCACCGTGGCTCGTCGCTTCGCGGCGCTCGGCGCGGACGTCATCGATACCGACGATATCGCGCGCGATGTCGTGGCCCCGGGCACACCCGGGCTCCAGTGGATCGTGGATACGTTCGGCCGCGAGATGCTCGACGCGTCGGGCCGGCTCGACCGGCGCCGTCTGCGCGAGCACGTCTTCCGGGATCCGGCGGCGCGCGAGCGCCTGGAGCGCGCGCTGCATCCGCTCATTGAAAGCGAGGCCACCGCCCTGATTCGCCGAAGCGAGGCCCCCTACGTGATCCTGGTCGTACCGCTGCTGGTGGAGAAGGGCTGGACGCGGCTGGTGGACCGGGTACTCGTGGTCGACGCCTCGCCAGCGGACCAGCGGCAGCGGCTCGCCGCCCGGGACGGGACCGACGACGCCTCCGCGGACGCCATCATCCGCGCCCAGGCCACCCGCGAGCAACGCCTCAGCCATGCAGACGACGTGCTCGTCAACGATGGCCCCGTCAACGAGCTCGTCGCGTCCGTGGATGCCCTCCACCGGCGTTACCTGGCGCTGGCGACCGCGGGCTGACCCCCGTATTACCGTTCAAGGAGGCCGCCCGGGCGGCTCATGGCCAGTCTTGACCGCGGGCGCACGGCGCCGTTTTCATTCCCACCCCGGGTGCGCGACAATAGCGCCAGTCCGGCTCTGGGGTTTCCATGGTTAGCAACGCCGACGAACGCGGTCTTATCGTCTACGAGCATCCGCTCAACGAGCGGATCCGAACACTGCTTCGCCTTGAATTCCTGTTCGATCAGGGAGAGTTCGGCGCGGAAGGGGATACGGCGTTCCACAGCCGTATCGCCATAGACACGCTCGTCGACATCGTCTCTCTCCTCTCGCGGGGTGACCTGCGATCGGAGATTCAGAAGGAGCTCGAACGCGTCGTCGCCACGCTGGAGACGCTCCAGCAGCGCCAGGGCGTGGACGCCGCCCGGCTGGGCTCGATCCTGGACGAGTGCAGCGGCGTCATGGAGCGGCTACGCTCTTCGCCCCCGGGTATCCCCAGCGAGATCCGTGACAACGAGTTCCTCAACAGCATTGCGCAACGGGCCGGGATCCTGGGCGGCTCCTGCGGCTTCGACGTGCCGTCGTACCATCTGTGGCTGCACGCGTCCGCCGATCGCCGCCGATCGGACCTCGGGCAGTGGTTTGATGGATTCCGCTACCTCAAGCAGGCCTCGCGGCTGCTTCTGCGCCTGCTGCGGGACAGCGCAGGCCCGTCGCCGGAGCGTGCCGAAGGCGCCGTCTTCCAGGCCAACTTCGAGCGCAACAACCGCTACCAGCTGCTTCGCGTCGGCGTGCCGGTGGACGCCGATTGCTTCCCGGAGATCAGCGGCAATCGCCACTTCTGCACCATCCGCTTCATGCGACAGCCGGACCCCTGCGAACGTCCGCAGCAGGCGGAGGAGGACATCCACTTCGAGCTCACGCGCTGCGTGGTCTGAGCACGGAGCATCCCATGGTGACCACGGTGAAGTGTCCGACCTGCGAACACGCTGTCGAATGGACGGCGGACAACCCCTACCGCCCGTTCTGCTCACGGCGCTGCAAGCTTATCGACCTCGGCGCGTGGGTGGACGGCAGCAATCACATCCCGGGCCCCGAGCTGCAGGACACCGAAGCCGATGCGCTATTGACCCGGGACCGTGACGACGACGCGTAGCCCCCTCGCGGCCCGTGGCGTGGCCACCTCGTGCATCGTCAGTCGTCGCGTGTATCCCAGAACGCGCGAATGCCCGCGACGCCCTGCGCCCTGACCGCCCGCGCGGCGGGCAGATCCGCCGCGCTCACCCCGCCGAGCGCATAGACGGGCAACGGCTCTTCACGCACCCATTGCCCAAACCGCTCCCACCCGATGGGCGTGGCGCCAGGGTGGCTTCGCGTCGCATTTACCGGCCCCAGCACGGCAAAACC
>Ga0102944_1001724_pt1 | contig 13865 bp, 8 predicted proteins | sample SalPonD_shore_MG_FD_78172 | JGI IMG/M metagenome (GOLD analysis project Ga0102944, IMG submission 78172) | Salt pond soil microbial communities from South San Francisco under conditions of wetland restoration - Salt Pond MetaG... | ecosystem: Environmental > Aquatic > Marine > Intertidal zone >...
ACACAAGATAACTAGGCTAAAGCCTTAGCCAGAAGCTGTGCCGGATGATAAGCAGTTCTCCGGACCCCATCCTTTATTTGATGCCGGCACGAGAACCCGGGTGCACAAATCAGGGCATCTTCCGGCAGTCCGCGGAGAGCCGGGAACAAGCGTAGCTCCCCAATATTCATGGACACTTGATAATGGTCATCCTCATAGCCGAAGCTGCCGGCCATCCCGCAACAACCGGTATCCAGCACATCAGGCCGGTAACCAGCCAGCTGCAGTGCCTGCTGAACGGCCGAATTGCCGATTAACGACTTGGCGTGGCAGTGCTCATGTATATAGACTTTTTGAGTACCGGAAGTCATCGGGTTTGAAGTTTCAGAAAGTGTCTTTTGGGCGAATTCTTCGAAGGTATAGCTGTTTTCAGCTATCCTTTGGGCAGCGGCCAGTTGATCATCATCACACAAATCCACGTACTCGTCCCGCAGTGTCAATATTTCGGAAGGTTCAAGCCCGATTATCGGCATGTTTTGGTCGGTATAAGCTGCAAGATCAGGAAGATGGGCATCAAGCAGTTCCCGGGCACTGTTAAGCATCCCTTTGGAAATCTGGGGCCGGCCGATTTCGTGGAACTCGGGCACGAATACATCATATCCCATGGCTTCCAGGAACCGTACCGCCGCTTTGCCAATTTCCGGTTCGTGGTAATTGGTAAAGATATCCACAAATAAAACTACCGTTTCTGCTTGTCCTGTGTCTTGAACTGTTGCTGAAGGGGTATGTTTATGATTCTCAAACCACCGGTCAAAAGTCTCAGGGGCAAAAGTGGGCAGGTCTCGCTTTTTTGAGATGCCCGCTACCTGATTGAGTATATCTTTTACGGCGGGCTGACGTAACATCCAGTTGGATAGGCGGGGAAATTTACCGGCCAGAGGATAGAATTCGGAAGCCTGTCCGAAGAATCGCTCACCAAGCTCCAGGCCTTTTTCGTTGTGCCAGCCCTGCATGAATTCAGCTTTCATGCGCGCCATATCTACATTGGCGGGGCACTCGCTTTTACAGGCCTTGCAGCTTAGGCACAAATCCAGTGCATCGTGCAATTCCTCCGATTGAAATGCTTCTTTTTGTTTCCCCGAAAACAGCTGTCGAAAGAGATTGGCCCGACCGCGGGTGGAATCTTTTTCCTGTTTGGTAGCCATATACGACGGACACATCGTGCCCCCGCTGTCAGCCAGTTTTCGACAAACGCCGGCCCCGTTACAAAGCTCAACGGCATCCGCAAAACTTTGCTCCCGGCGCCATTTGAAATGGGTGTCAACCTCCGGACGCTTGTAGGACGGTGAGTAACGTAGATCGGCCTCCATGGGTTTGGGATCTACGATCTTACCGGGATTAAAGATATTTTCGGGATCCCAGATTTGTTTTACTTTTTTTAGCAGCGGGATCATATCGGGTCCCAGTACTTTTTCAATGTAGGGAGCACGCGTCCGACCGTCGCCGTGCTCACCGGATAGGGAACCGTTATACTTTCGTACCAAATCGGCTATTTCGCCCGCCATGGTTTTCATCTTTTGAATTCCCTCTGCTTCTTGCAGATTTATGACGGGACGCAGGTGTAATTCCCCGACCGACGCGTGAGCATAAAACACACAATCAGAGTTATGTTTCTCCAGGATCTTTTTAAACTCATCGATATATTCGGGTAAATCATTAACGCGTACGGCCGTATCTTCACAAAAAGTAGGAGTTCGTCCTTCCGAGCCCAATCCCATCAGCAGGCCCAGTCCGGCTTTTCTAAGCTGCCATACCTGCTCCATTTTTCCGGGATCCGTGATGATGGGAGCCGACGAACTCAGTTCCATTGTTTTCAGTTTGTCGGCCAACTTATTTGCTTTCTTAACAAGCTGTTGGGAGTCATCTCCGTCAAACTGTATAATCAAAATGCATTTAGGATCTCCATCCAGAAAGAAACGGTTTTTGCGCTGTTCGATATTATCTTTTGTGGCATTGAGGATAATATCATCTACAAGCTCAACAGCGGCAGGATCTTCTTTCACAATTTCTACAGTAGCTTCCAGGGCTTTGCGAACCGTGGGAAAGTGCGGGGCAATGACAACGGATTCGGGATCTTTGGGCAACAATCGAACTTTGGCACTGGCCGTCATGGCCAGCGTTCCTTCACTTCCGCAAAGCAGTTCGGCCATATTAAATGGGCGGCCATTCGGATCAAATGGCTGCATTTCACAAAGTCGGTCAAGAGCATATCCGGTATTCCGCCTGATAATTTCCGGGTGGGGATAATTTTCCAGAATTTCGTTTCGATTTTCCCGAATCAGCTCCATCATCTCCCGGTAGATATTTCCTTCCAGGGAATTAAGCTCCTGCTTTTGATTTAGTTCGTCTTCAGACAGCGGTTTAAAAGTTACACGGGAACCGTCACTGAGTACAGCATCAATTTCGAGGATGTGTTCCCGGGTAGTTTTGTACTTGATGGAAAAGATCCCGCAGGAATTGTTGCCGATCATCCCGCCCAGCATGCATCGGTTGGTTGTTGCCGTATCGGGACCGAAGAGCAGGTTGTATTTGCCGGCTTCTCGATTGAGTGTATCCCGAATAACGCCCGGTTGAACATGAGCAAATCGCTCATCCGGATCAATATTCAGGATGTGATTCATGTTGCGTCCTGCATCCATGATAAGCCCGCCACCTGTGGTTTGTCCTGCCAGGCTGGTGCCCGCTCCCCGGGCTGTTATGGAACTGCCCTTTTCGCGAGCCCACTGAACAATTGCAACAATATCCTGTACACTTTTGGGATAAGCTACTCCTTCCGGCAGTTCTTGGTAACTGGAGGCATCCGTTGCATAAAGACGGCGTGTTTGTTCATCAGTATAAATCCGGGGACGATTGGAATTTTCTTGCATGTTCATATAGACACGAAATTAATAATTCAATCAATGTACAGCGAAAGTATCCTAACCAATCGTAACAACTCCTTGAGGTTCGCAATTCATAAAACCATGGAGTTTTGGGGGCTTGATCTACATAAATGCTTTTTCGGCCCGCCTTACGATCTCGTCGCCGATAGCCAGTCCGGCTGTAGCTGCAGGGCTCGGAGCATTCAGAACGTGAATTTCATTTCCGGTTGTTTCGAATTGAAAATCGTCGACAATTTCCCCATTGGGGCGTAATGCCATCGCCCGGACGCCGGAAGGAGAAGTTTTCAGGTGCTGAGGGCGGATAGCCGGAAGCATTTCCTGTAACCCTTTAACGAATGCTCTTTTTGAGAATGAGCGATACCACTCGTCCAGCCCCATTTTCCAATATTTTCTGGCCAGATTCCAAAACCCGGGGAAATTGAGTGTTTCTATTGTTTCATTGAGATCAAAAGATAGTTTATCATAGCCTTCCCTTTTAAATGCAAAAACGGCATTAGGCCCGCATTCCACCCGACCGTCCACCATCTTGGTAAAGTGTACGCCGAGGAAGGGAAAAGCGGGATTAGGCATCGGGTAGATTAACCCGTTTACAAAGTGACGCACTTCCGGTTTTAATTCAAAATACTCGCCGCGAAAAGGCACAATTTGAATATCGGGACGGACTCCTGCTGATTCGGCAACATGATCGCTATACAATCCTGCACAGTTGATCAAATAGCGCGATTTAAAAGTGTCTGTTTTGGTGACCACCGACAGGTCTGATCCATTGTGATGAATATTTTTGACCTCCTGGCTGCAAGCGACTTTATGTCCCTTTTCTTCAATCAGCGTCCTTAATTGCTCACAGACGCCTATATAATCCACAATGCCGGTACAGGGTACATGAATCGCCTTGACGCCATAGGCATAAGGTTCGATTTCTGCCAGTTCTTGGGGACTGATCTTTTTTATGCCTTCGATCTCATTAATCTGACCGGTTTCAAAAATCTTATCCAGGCGGGGAATATCCTCTTCTTTAGTGGCGACAATCACTTTGCCACAAATTTCATGGTTGACATCGTATTGGCGGCAAAAATCGACCAACTGATGACGCCCCTCCACGCAATTTTTAGCCCGGTAACTGTTAGGTTTGTAATAAATGCCCGAATGGATAACGCCGGAGTTATTTCCGGTTTGATGCGCAGCAATTCTATCTTCTTTTTCGAGTACCAGGATGTTTAGATCCGGGTAGTTTTCAGACAGTTTATAAGCTGTAGATAAACCGACGATGCCGGCACCAACTATGATGAAATCGTATTGCACTTCTTTGTACTTAAATTGGAATTTTTACTTGAAATATCGATAAACAGGGTATCGCAGGTATTCCGGCTCTGACCACGGCGAATGGGTATATACGTATTGAAGCTGGGCGGATGCACTGTTGGCAAATGTGGAATCAGCCTCACGCTTTTTTTCAAGGGAGTCGCGCAGGGCAGGGTGCCCTTTCAGGTATTTGGCAGCTAAATCCTCAAAGACATAGTCAGAAAAATATTCTTTACGCTGCAATATTGTGTCGAAAAAATTCCACGCAAAAAAGGAATCTTTGGCTTCAGGTTCCAGCACGTTAACCAGGTAGCGATTAGCCGGCTGGTCCATCGGGATGAAATAATCACCTTTACGGAATGAGATCGAATCTTTCTCGGCAGTGACTTGTACATCATAATTGACGTGATGCAGCTCATAAGGACGATTAAGCGATTTGTAGTTCGCAACATGATAGGTCTGAACCGCCATCGTGGTATCTTTCGGCAAGCGGCTCATCTTCACAGCATTTGTTTGAAGACGCCTAATTACACGATGCCATCCTTGAGGTATAATATAAGCATCCGGTTTTTGGACCTGTTTCCGGGCTTTAAAGTAATCATAGAAAGGCACCTTTCTGGTGAAAGGCTTATCCTCGTCGTAATACAGGCGGGCTAATCCAGAAATTTCGCTGGGTTTATGCCCTGATTGGTAGCCTTTGAATGTTATCATGTCGTGGCGCGTGCTGTCGATCTTCCAGTGGAGCGGGAATTCCTGCTTCGTTTGGATCTGTTGCTTAAACTGCTGACGCAGCGCATGGATTTTATCCCCATTCTCATGTGCAAATTCAATAAATGATTGCATCACAGCATAATCAGCGGGAACCCGTAGTTTGAAGGGCTTTAACATATGTGCTTCCGGCATAAAGCTAAAAGTGCCGAACAGGGCGGCATAGCCCGAAGAATAGCGCGGGGAATCATAAAACTCGTTCCAGCCTTTCTCCGGGGTGGCACTAAAATCGTTAACGTAGGGAACCAGGTCGTATCCCTTTTCTTTCATGTTCTTGTAGACTCCCGGCACCATCCGGTCATGGAGGTAGTCGCCCAGCTCGCCGCCCAATTTATTGTGCTGAGTAACCAGCAACGTCATTATATGCTGGTAGTCGGCTCCGTCACTCACGTGATTATCGATCATGATATCAGGATCGACCAGGTGAAAAATTTTGGCAAATGAGAGCGCGTTGTATGAATCGGCTTTGGTAAAGTCGCGATCCAGGTCGAGGTTGCGGGCATTGCCCCGAAATCCATATGCTTCGGGTCCGTTTTGGTTGGCACGGGTATGGCTGTTGCGATTGAGTGCGCCGCCGATATTGTAAAACGGAATGACAGCAAGAACTACATTTTCAGGGAGCTGCATCCCGTCTTTATGCTGAACCAGATCGCGAACCAGCATCATGGTAGCTTCGACGCCATCGGGTTCGCCCGGATGTATGTCGTTATTAATAAGGATAACACATTTGTCCTGTTTGCGCAGGTCTTGATAATCGAATGTTTCATCCGAAGAAACCGTGATTAGGTGCAGGTGCTCTCCGCTGTCGGTCAATCCCATGGTTCGCATTTGCACGGTTGGATATTGATCGGAAAACCGTTGCCACCATTTCATCCCTTCTTGATAGGTCGCTGTTCGGGTGCTGTCCGATTGTTCAAAAACGGTTTGGAAGTTTTGTCCGAACATCTGCCCGGTACTTATTAGAAAAAAAAGAAAGCAACAGAAAAATGATTTCATAACCCCAGCTTGGTTAATTAATAAGCGTGGGTTAATGTAGAAACTTTCGTTTTAGATGGAAAGCTGGATTCATTCTGTTTTATCAAATAAAAAGGCCGGAGATAATGTCCGGCCTTTGAAAGTATGTTATTGTTGTCCCAGGTTTTCCTGTTCCGGGATTGGGAAACTGACCCAGACATTATCACCGGGGCGGTCGATAGGCAGTTGATCCAGCCGGTTATAACGTCTCATGTCGATCCAACGATGGCCTTCGAAAAAGAGTTCATACCTGCGTTGGTTGAGCATTTCGTCGATCAGGGCAGCCTGCGTTTGCGGACCACCGTAATCCGTCAACCCGGCCGCATTTCGTATGATATTGAGTCGATCCGTGGCATCCGAAAGGTCGGTTCCTGTATTGCGATTGATCAGGGCTTCGGCGCGCAGCAGGATCAGCTCTGCGTTTCGTATAATCGGGATGGGTGTGGTTTGCGAACCATAAACTGAAAGTCCGTAATCGCTGCTTAATCCATCCAGAGAGGCTGTTGTTGTGCGTAATTTTACTTTTTCAGCTATCCGGTTATCGCCGGCTTCCGCATCGGCAACAAATGAAGGATGAGCCACCCAGCTATCTCCGGATCCCGCATCCGGATCCGCAAAAACGGGATTCGTCTGGTCGTTGGGATTGGTGGTAAAATCATGGTAAACTCCCGTCTTTAAATCACCGCCTTCATCGATGAAAGATGCGTTCAGGGCGTCGAGCGTTGTTTGCCAGTCCTGCATGTAGGCAGCGACGCGGGCTCGCAGAGCACGGTTGAATTGCAGGAATCCTGCAGGAGTGTTGAAACCGGAGAATCCCGATGGCAGTGAAAAGAAGAAAGAGTTGCCGGCATTGCCGAGATCGCTGGCTCCGTCTTCTAATAAGCTGACAACAAGGTCGAATCCCTCGGATTTTGACAATGGATCACCCACGCTGTTGATATCATTACCGACTTGGGCTCGAATACCATTATCATTTGTGAGATCCAGGGCCTGCAGGTATTCATAAGCCTGGATAGTTTTTGCAAATCCCAAGATGCCATTGAGTTCTTCTGTGCTGAGTGCTTCGGAAGTTCCTGAAGATTGAATCAGGATATTGGTCATCCGGATGTTGGTATAATAGGCGGACCATGGACGGGTAGTATAAAACGAACCCGGGTCAAGCTGGGAGTTTTCTTTCCCCAAAAGGTCACCGGTATTCCGGGGTTCGGAAGCCAGAAAGCGGTACATCTCGCGACCGATCATCCCACAGTCGATGTACCAGAGGTTGATATCGGTACGCAGTCCGGAAACCGTACCCCCGACAAGCGTATTTAAATCGGCCTTGTTGGGATTGTTTAAAACGGTTGCAAGCTCTGTATTGTTGGGATCCGGGCGATCTTTGATTTTGATGATGTCGCAACCGGCTCCCCATAACAGGGCAGTGCAGCTTAGGATCAGGGCGCTTTTTGAGAATGTGTTTAATAGTTTCATGCTGATCACCTTAAAAATCAATATTTAAATGGAGATAGTACTGCTTGGACGACGGGTAGGGAGTCACTTCCACACCCCGACTGATTGGCTGGTTACCAAAGTTGGACACTTCGGGATCATAACTGTCATAGTTGGTTATGGTGAATAGATTCGTCGCCGAAGCTCCAATGCGAATCCTGCGGACGGTGTTGCCCAAGGCCGAAATAGCGGATACCGGCAGGTCATAATAAAGTCCGATTTCGCGCAGCCGCAAGTACGAAGCGTCTTGAACAAATTGCGAAGCGCTTATTCCCAGCAGGGCTAACCTTTTTTGTGCATTGGTGGCGTCACTGGTAATCCCGGCAGCTTGTAACCTGAAATCAGCAATTTTTAAGTCTTGATCATCATAGTCGTGAGTGGTACCGTTCAAATCAAACAGCAACTGCGTAAGGTTGAGATTGTCTCCACCTTGTTTCCAGTGCAGCAAGAAGTTAAAGGTCAGGCTTTTTGCAATTTTAAAGTCATTATTCCACGACATCTGGAAATCGGGTTCACCATCCCCAAGCTTTTTGGTAATGATGGATAAACTTCCCTGTCCTTCCGGTACAACATTACCGTTAGCATCGCGGTAAACGAGGTTTCCATTATTGTCTACTTCAGGATCAGATCCCACAATTTGAGTAGCTGATTGCCCCTGCTCGATGCGATAATTGCCCAGTGTTGTGCTAAATCCACCGGCTTCGAGATCAAATGGAGGGACGGGTAAATCGGTTACTTTGGATCTGTTTCGCCAGAAATTGAGGGTAGAATTCCATCGCAGGTTGCTGGTATTTACCGGCAGTAAATCGAGACTGACTTCAATGCCGCGGTTCCACATTTTCCCGGAGTTGAAGCTTTCGAACTGAAATCCTGTGGAGGGTTCGAGCTCTCGTTGCAATAGCATATCGGTGATGCTCTTTTGATATACGGTGAGTTCAACAGAAGCGGCACCGCTTGACAGACTTGCGTCAAACCCGGCTTCGATTTCGGTTTGGCGTTCCGGTTTCAGATTGGCTACGCCGCGCGTATCATCGATCAGAATGCCGCCAAGCCCGGCAATATTTGACGGGGTCAGGGCAGTGAATTTTGCACCGAAATTGGAAAGATTACCTGTTTGTCCGTAAGCAACGCGAAATTTGAGATTTTCAATGGCTTTGACATTCCAGAAATTTTCGTTTGAAATATTCCAGGCCAGGGAGGCTTTCGGATAGAAATAGTATTTGTCTACGTTCCCGTTACGGTCCGATTTGTCGGCACGCAGTCCGCCGGTCAGAATATATGTATCTTTATAATTGAGCTCTTCCTGGGCAAAGAAACCTCGATCGCGCTGGAAAATTTTCGTCTGATCAACGGTTAGCTCTATGGCCTGATCGATATTCGTTTGTGTACCGAGGACATTGTTGGCTACGCTTAAGATGCTATTCTGATCATTATTGAAGGTCGTAAATCCGCCCTGGGAAGTCAGCGTTACATTCTTACTCGGTATCCAGGTATGCACAAGAATGGCACTGGTGTTCGTATTTAGATTATCGGTAGTCGTTTCGATTAACGTACCCGGTGACCCACTTATCCGTTCAAATTGAAGTATGGACGGGAAGATCAGCTTATTGTTTTGACTGAAGAAATCAATGCCACCGGTAAAACGGAATTGCAGGTAACTTGCCTCATTTTGGAAGATTTTATAGTTGGCCTGTACAGATGTTGTAATTCGGTTGACACTCTCACCATTTGAGAAAAGATCACGCGTTTGCAGCTGGTTTGATGAGTTGAACGGGTGATCCGGGTAGTTGCCACTCGCATCGGGACGCAAATCAATAAAGTTAGGCGTAGCAGTCATCGCAACACCAAAGGTAGTTCCCGAGTTATCATTATTAAACAGGCCTCGGCGCGATTTTGAATGAACGTAGTTGCTGGAAACGGCGACATCCAGCTTAGAGCTGAACTGGTGATCCAGGTTGGCCCGAATGGATTGTTTTTCGTACCCCGTCGTTTTGATAATGCCCTCGTCATCCTGTAGCGATCCGGAAACAAATAGCGATGTATTTTCATTGCCAAAGCTGGTGCTAAGCGTTGACTTCGATAGCAGCCCATTTTGTCCGTACATCAAATCTTCGTAATCGAGAAAGCGGTTGCTTGCGGCTGCTTCTTCATAAAGCGTCCGGCCTGTTGGTCCAAATGCTGCTTCAGCTTTATCAGCATCAAATTGACGAGTACCCAGTTTGTTGGAAATGGTAGTGAGGCCTATACGCTGCGAAAAACTGAATTGTGGAGCTCCGGGTGCTCCTCGTTTGGTCTGTATAATGACCACCCCGCCGGATGCGCGAGCCCCGTAAATGGCGGCTGCGGAAGCCCCTTTCAAAATCTCGATGCTTTGAATATCCTCGGGATTTAAGTCGGCAATGCGGTTTACGGGATCTTCTTGTTTAGCCGAACTACCGGCAGCGGCAGCAGCGGTTACCTGGTTGGAGCCGTTATTGATGGCATCATCGTTGTAATAAACGCCATCCACAATATAAAGCGGTTGCGAAGCTCCATTGATACTGGTAACGCCTCTAAGCCGAACGGAAATACCTCCACCCGGCGCCCCGGAATTCGCACTGATTTCTGCTCCGGGTATTTTTCCGTATAAATCGCCGCTTAATGTTTGAGCGGGAGACGTACCCAAAAGCTGATCAGCTGATACAGAAGCAACAGAGTTAGCAAGGTTACTTCGTTTAACGGTAGAGGCCAGTCCGGTTACGACGACCTCTTCGAGATTGGCCACGTCCGAGGTAAGTGCAATTCGGATGTCGTTGGATGCCGTTGAATTTACCTGGACATTACGGGTTATATATCCAATGTAACTTATCCTGAGCGTTGCATTCTGGCCGGGCAGCTGCAGGGTAAACTTACCATTAGCATCGGTGGTGGTACCTTTATTCGAATCGGCATGATAAATATTGGCACCTATCAATACGTCGCCGGTTTTTTGATCGAAGACAGTACCGGTTACAGTGAACTGTGCCATCGCTGTTTGACTTATGAGAAACAACAGGCACGAAAATAGGAGGGAGCGGTAGCGTAATTCCATAGCTCTAAGATTTTGAAATTTATGCGTTTACATAAATAACTTATTTTAAATACGAGGAATCGGATAAGCTTATGTGATGAATAGCTATTTTTTGTATTTAAACGATTAATTTTTGTTGATAAGCGATAAAATTCGTCTCCGGTGATTTTATCGCTTTAAGGGAATGAAATGGTTGTTGAAATAATTCTTATTGTATCCTACAATATGAGACTACATGAGAAGTTATGTTACCAAAGTCGTAAATACCTCAATTTTTGCTGAATTTATGAACATTATATCTGTCCGAAATTCTATTTTTACACTGTTGTTTGTTGGGCTGATAGGCTGTAGTTCTGCCCATTCCCAGAAGAAAACCAAGACTACACAGAAAGATCCCGATACGCCTGCCCAATATGTGCAGCAGGCAACCTTCACTACGTTTAACGGCGAGAAGGTTTCACTTTCTGACTATAAGGGAAAAGTGGTGATGATTGATTTTTGGGAAACCTGGTGCAAACCCTGTATTGACAGTTTTTCCACGCTTGAGAAGCTGCAGAAAGAATATCCCAAAAAGTTTAAAGTACTGGCAGTGAATCCGGGATTTTCCGATTCTAAGTCAGATGCGGAAACTTTTGCCAAAAATCACGATTATACGTTTACATATTTGTTGGATTCCGGTGATTTGCATTCCAAGCTGAACATTCAAGGCATTCCCTACAAGGTGTTTGTGGATCCCAGTGGCAAATTTATCAAGACAATGATGGGCAGCCACGGTCCCGAGGCCGACTACCGGAGTATTAAGTCTGTTATTGAGAAACATTCGTAAATATCTCGAGCTTTGTTATCCGAAAATGTTTCTGATCTTTGTCGGTTAACGTGAATTTCGGGTGAAATCACGGATTCGGATATCCGGGATCCGTGTCATACCGGTAAAGCTTTGATCTATGTCGTTTCGCTCCCGGGGGAAATTTCGCGAACTAAACCGATTGTTTTTCACTTGTAATCCTACAATGGAAAGTATATATACGGATTGATTCAGTGATTGAATGACACTCCAAAATCCGGTATTTTTGAAGACTTGCTAAATATAAAAATGAAAGAATTCTATGGCTGAAAAAGTAAAAGAAAAACTACCTTACAAAGTTAAGGATATTGGATTGGCCGAATATGGTCATAAAGAGATTCGTTTGGCTGAGGCGGAAATGCCCGGCATGATGGCGCTCCGTGAAGAGTATGCGGATAAACAACCGTTGAAAGGTGCCCGTATCGGCGGATGCCTGCACATGACCATCCAAACGGCCGTTCTGATTGAAACGCTGGTTGAATTGGGGGCCGAAGTTCAGTGGGCTTCCTGCAATATTTTTTCAACGCAGGATCATGCTGCCGCTGCCATTGCTGACCGGGGCATCCCGGTGTATGCCTGGAAAGGCGAAACGGAAGAGGAATATTGGTGGTGCGTCGAGCAAACATTGTTTTTTGATGACGGAGAGCCTCTGAATATGATTTTGGATGACGGAGGAGATCTCACCAAACTCGTGCATGAAGATTATCCTGAGCTTCTGGATGGCATCAACGGTATTTCCGAAGAGACCACGACGGGTGTAAATCGTCTTTACAAGATGGCCAAAGAGGGAGAACTGGGTGCACCGGCGATCAATGTGAACGACTCGGTTACCAAATCGAAATTTGATAATAAATACGGCTGCCGGGAATCCTGTGTTGATGCCGTGAAACGTGCAACGGACATTATGCTGGCCGGTAAAGTGGCTGTTGTGGCCGGTTACGGAGATGTGGGCAAAGGTTCTGCAGCTTCCCTTCGAGGCGGCGGCGCCCGTGTAATTGTTACTGAAATCGATCCGATATGTGCACTTCAGGCTGCCATGGAAGGTTATGAAGTGATGAAGATGGATGACGCTGTTAAGGAAGCCGATATCATTGTTACGGCTACCGGTAACTGCAACATCATTACTGAGCGTCATTTTAAGATGATGAAGGACAAGACGATTGTCGGCAATATCGGTCACTTTGATAATGAGATTGATGTCGCCTGGCTGAAAGAACATGCCGAGCGGGATAACATCAAGCCGCAGGTTGATCTCTTTAAGCTGGAGGATGGCAAGGAAGTCATCTTATTATCCGAAGGCCGACTGATGAATCTCGGTAATGCAACGGGGCATCCTTCTTTTGTAATGTCCAACAGCTTTACTAACCAGACACTGGCACAAATTGCACTTTGGAATCGTCCTGAAGATTTCGACCTGGGCGTGCACGTACTGCCGAAAGATCTGGATGAAAAAGTAGCTCGTCTGCATCTCAAGAAGATTGGAGTTGAGTTGGATGAGTTGACCGACGAACAGGCTGAATACATCGATGTTCCCAAAGAGGGACCTTATAAGCCTGATCATTATCGTTACTAAACATCCTTAGTAATTTGTATTTTTGGCCTCATTCATCATCCGGTGGATGAGGCCTTTTTATTGAATTTTACTACCACTCTTTATTAGGTGGGTAAATTATTGACTTCCAAAGTCATCCCGATGAGTCCGACAACCGTCGGTCAAAGAGGGATCCCAAACATGGATATGGCACAATTTTATTAATGGTAAGTGTATTTATCACATTTGAGATCCCTCACTGGGGTTCGGGATGACAAAGGTTGTTTTTGCAGATTTATTAGCAACGTTTTTTACATACTAACCCTAAATCCTGAATTTGTTTTCAGGACCTTTAGCTATTAAAAAGAAAAAAGAATTTTATGGCAAAGAAGAAAAAAGAAATCAGCATCACTGTAGAACTTGACGAAAATGATGTGCCTACATCCATCGATTGGAATGCCACCGATAAGGAAGGCGAAGGCATCGAAAACTGTCGGGCGATGATCCTGTCGATGTGGGATCCCGAGCAGGAAGATACCCTGCGACTGGATCTTTGGACAAAGGAGATGACGATCCAGGAAATGAAGGTATTTTTTCACCAGACGATGGTAACAATGGCCGATACCTTCCAAAATGCCACAGAAGAAAATGAAATGGCCGAAGATATGCGGGATTTTATATCCTACTTTGCCGAAAAAATGGAAATAGTTCAGTGATCGGTTTACAATGAATAATTACCAATTTGTGTAAAAATCATACTGATCATTGATCACTGTCAACTGTTCTTCACTGTTTACTGTATAAAATTGAGCCAAAGGTGACGGCACTCTCTCGTTCCCGCTCATCCCAAAGATCGTAGCCCATGACTTTACCGCGGAGTTCCGGCATACTGTTCAAAAAGGTATAAAGAGGTGGAAATCCACAAATGCGATAAGGATCCATATCCTG
>Ga0102944_1001725_pt1 | contig 13861 bp, 23 predicted proteins | sample SalPonD_shore_MG_FD_78172 | JGI IMG/M metagenome (GOLD analysis project Ga0102944, IMG submission 78172) | Salt pond soil microbial communities from South San Francisco under conditions of wetland restoration - Salt Pond MetaG... | ecosystem: Environmental > Aquatic > Marine > Intertidal zone >...
CTTCGGCCTTTTTTGTTTCTTGTTCCTTACTGGAAATATTGTTGGCTTGCTTTGTCTTTGCCATAATCATTACCCTCTTTATTATTTGTTACAATTAAAATTTAAATGACAATTCAAATATAATATAAAATTTAACCCTCAAATCATAGCATATAACTCTTAATATCAAGTTTTTATATTACAATATAAATATAAGTTCAATAACTAAAATCTTTAGTTAAAACTTTATAATCTGCTTAATAAATCCCAATAATTGGTAATAAATTTCTATCCTCATAACTATTGAAATTATAAGCAAGTGAATCGCCATTGTTTAATGATAATTTAATATCCTGATAATCATGGGGAGCCCGACAGGCTAAAACCAACCCAGCCGCAATACCTAATAGCTGGTACTTTGAAATCCCTTTGTTATTCTGTTGATCTAAAGATAATAAAGTCTGAACCTTCACTTTAAATACACTTTTAAACAACTTTGTAACATTAGGGGATTGATAATCTAACCAGGTTTTTAAATTTACAGACTTATAATGGATCTCGCTTAAGACTCTGTAGAAAGATTTTTCTGACATAATTAACTTAAAATACTTATTAAGCTCTCTTGTTTAGGTAAGGATATAATCTCCTTAATATGATGAGAGTCGACATAATTTATTAGTGCTTGTTTTAACTCATCAATAAAAGGAGGCTGAGTAACATCAATCTGTACTTGTGATTTCTCTATCAAAAATATAGTGGAATCCCCTCCCTCCCACCTATTACTCCGTTGAACGGATAGGTAGGGCAAGTCAAATTCCTTATCGGACTGAGAAGAGAGTTTAGCCTCACACCAGTGATTTTTAAATAAAAAATGGATGTAATTGTCCGAACGTTTGATAATATGAATACCCATAAAAACCTCCATATTATTGGGTTAAGGATTAAATATAAATAAATATAATAAATCCTATCAACTATATTACAGAGCCTAAATTAGACGGGATTTTAAATATTCAGCCTCATCTAATAAGGAGTCCATTTCATATTTTTGGATAAACTTTAAAAACCCCTTATAATTGAAGGTGTTTTTAATGCAATAATCATCCCAGGTGCCCAGTAATGGGGCTTCTTTATAAATGGTAGCTAATTTATAGGAGAGTACAGCATCTTGCTTGTGGATAAGCAGTTTCTCACCTTTTGACCCCTTTACTTGATCTAAATTATCATAAATCTCTTTTATATTACCATAGGTATTTATAAGTAAAGGGGCTCCTTTTTTACCTATTCCCGCAACTCCGGGAATGTTATCAGATTTATCCCCCACTAAAGATAGATATGAGACAAAATCTTCAGGTTTTACACCAAATTTTTCCTCCACCTCCCGTGGCCCTATTACTGTGAAGCCCTTTTTAGAGGTGTTAAATAAATAAATATTGATATTCTCATTCACTAATTGAGCATAATCTTTATCACCCCCCACAATTATTGAATAACCCATATCATCATTATTGGCTTGTGTTACAAATGTTCCAACTATATCATCGGCCTCATATAGGGAATTTGAATAAATAGGAAATCCCATTGTCCTAAGAGCCTCTTTTACCAATTTAAAATGAGGAGTTAAGTCATCTTTCTTAGCTTTTCGTGTTGCCTTATATTGTGGGTAAAATTGGTCACGAAAAGTATTACGTCCCGGAGTATCAAATCCAATCAAAATATGTGTTGCACTAAATACTTTTATAGCACTCAAAATAGTTCTTAAAAAAGAATAGGTGGTGCCTGTATCTACACCCTCTGAGTTTGTTAAATCATTGTTATACATTCCGTAATAAGACCGATGAAGGATCCCATTACCATCCACAGCAATTATAACCGAATTTCCCATAATAATTTATTGTAAATCCTTTCCATTGTTACTCATCAAAAGTTAAGGTTAAATTTCCATTTTGAAATAATATAGAGATTTTAGCTTTTTGCTTTGATTTATCCCAAGTGATTGCTAATGAGTGGTGAGGATTCCTTAATAAATCTTGAAGAGAAGGAGCTCCTTTTATTGAAATGGGTGTAGTGTCATCATATTGAGCAAAATCTGGCTCTCCAAAAAAGTGTTTACAATAATTATAAATAGAGATAAAATCATCACTATCGGGAGAAGTATTAGTAAAAGCATATAATGTTCTATATGTTCCCTGATAATGTTCGATTTTATAAACCATATCAAATTGACCCACCGGCATAAGTGTTTTACCATCGGCCGACAATTTATATGTGTTATCAGTGACCCTTACCCACATTAAAGGAGCTGGGTTAGGATTAGTAAATACAAACCCCTCATAAGAGGTATAGTGACCATTAGCATTAAATTGAGCCTTAACTTGAAATACAAAGATAAAACTCAATAAAAATAATAAGATAGACATCTTCTTCATAATTTTTCCTTTCTAATTAAAAGAATTTTGTTAGAAACAAACATTAAAAAATACCTACTAAAAGTTTGAATAACATTATAAGATTGATAGGATTGCATCCCAGGATCTCCCTGGTAGTTATCCAAATAATCTTTTATTATACTTTCTAAATCATTGAAATCGGTTTCTTCAACTAACCCAGAAAGAGATAATTCTACCCCTTGAGGTAGTAAGTTTTTCAACCTTTCAATTTCCATAAATTTCAATACAACAAATTATTAACCTAAATACCCTTAATTGCTGGATCTATTCCCCTTCTACATATTCACCTTCAATATAAGCAATCTTTTTAATTCTTTCCCCTAAATCGGAAATTGAACTGAACCCATTTTTTCGTATACCTTGTATTAGTCGCATTGTCTCCATAGATACTTTCTTCTTTCTATCATTATCCACATAATTAGCAATCTCAATCTCATCTGTAATGATAGAGTCAATCTTTTCAAAATCAACTTTCCCCTGTGGGTCCTTTAATGCTCTAAGATCGAACAAGATATTTTCTAAAACTTCTTTTATATCCATGATTATATTACCCTTATAAGATTAATGTTGATATTATAATATAATCAACATTCTATCCTTGATCACTGAACATAAAAAAGGAGGAGCCTTGAGTCTCCTCCCTTACCATTATTGTTAGACCATGTCCAAATCTACAATAATGAAACGCAAATGATAAATTCTCAATATAGGGACAAAGGAGTATTCCGATCTCGACTGCAATAAGCAACCGGGGCGGGCTTGACCCCCTCTTCCAGTTAGTAAGCTGGATGACCGTTTTTAACTTTCTCACAAGTTATAGCCCTTACTCTACCTCAATAAGTAAGTGAGAATCGTTATTGAGCAATTATCCCTATTTTGTGGAGATGCCGGGAATTGAACCCGGGTCCGAGAATCATCAAATAAAGGGTTTATAACCGTAGTCTATTTATAGATAATCAACTTTATCCATGAATAGACAAATCGGATAAAGTATATTTGGTCTATTTTTACCGTTGAGACAAACTAGAAAACGGGTTCTAGAATAAAAAGTGACAATCAATTAAACCTATTCTAGATCAGAGTAATTGGTTGAGAAAGCCCTGCTCAGGCAGCGGCTTTCATTTGTCCTTGCGGACGAAGTTGAGTAACGTTTGCAGTTACATTTAATGACGATCAAAGTTGTCATCTTGGTTAAGTCCTAGATTCGACCCAATTCCCGTCGAAGCCTTTACATCCCCATAAGGTTAAATATTGTCAATAATTCAAAGAACAATTAAATATAACAAACTTTTTTACTTTGTTTCTTAGTCATCAATATCTTGTTGCCACCAGGGTTCTTTATTATCCTTTTTTGATAAATGGGCTGTATAAACCCCCATAATAGTATCTGCATCAAAATTGACTACATCATGCATATCTTCTTCACCACTCAAAGAATTATATATTTCTTCTTGTTCTTTCATATTACCCTCTTTTATTCTATCTTCAAAATATTTTAAGTAAGTACTAACCCCCCTTGTGTTATGGAAGTCGACCTCAGCCCACTTAATAAAGTTTTTAGGTTTATCGATAGGGATGAGTTTAAAATCATATAATTTTAACTCATGAGAATATTTTGTACGGTATAATAAAGCAGCGGGTTTACCCGAATCAAGAAATACATTAATATCACTAACTGAACCTTTCCCACAATATTGTGACTTTCTATAATGCCTATAAAGCAATACTCCATGACAACTGTTACGGATGTGCTCTATCTCGGGTGACCAATTCTCATTTAAAAAATAATGCAATATAATATGTCCGGGTGTATTATTTGCCTTATTCAACTTAATGTCTATCTCCGTTAAATCATTAAGGATTTCCTTTTCGGTAACTAAAGACTTTTTAATCCTATTAGAAATAGATACCCAAATATGTATATCTTTATATGTACAATAAGTTGGTATAAGCTCAGTTAATTCAATCAATGCCATTGTAAATATCCTTTTCCCACCAATTATTAATTGACTTTTCCTCAAAAGGTACAAAAGGTACTAAACTCAATACTATATTACCAACAGGTACAATCATATTCCTATTGAATAGGCATCGCTCATCTTGATCCCACCCATTAGGATTACCTACAATTTCAAAAGTACACAATAATAATTTGTCTTTTTGATAATAAAACCCATAATGGGGTTTAGGTAACCATATATGATCCATATTCATTCCCTCATCGGTATACTCCATCTCAGATGCATTGTCAGCTCTAAAGAATAAAGTTCCATCACCCTCTTCCTGTAAACTCCTACGGGGTAAACTCTCATCAACCCTAGATAGAGATATAGGATTATTAGAGAAAAATGAATTTAATCTTTCCTCAGTTTCAGATAAAATCTGATCAATAATATGAGTATGAGATCTACGTGAGGCCCGAGACAAGAATACCCATAGTTTGGTATCCTTACCTATTGGCTTATCATTAACCAAAGAGTTCATTTCTCTCCGCTTGTGCAACTTCTAAGGCTTCATTGAGTCTTTTAATCTTCAACCGTAACGTACAACGTTTGGTGACAAATTCCTCAGCGTCCCAATCCCTAAGAGCATTGATTGCATTGATATCATTATTGGTAGAAATATCCAGTAAAGTATCCATTTCATCCTGAGCTTTAATGATATCATTCTCTATACTAGAGATATGATTATCAATCTCAGTTTTAGTAATTTGCTCAAATCTTTCGGCTCGAGTTATTGCAATCTCAGAATTATCCCGTGTAAGGATCTCCATAAATTTGGATCTTTTATTCTCTGCCATATTTTTCCTTTTTGTTATTGATAATTAATACAATTCAAATATAATAGATTTATAAACATTGATTACACAGCATAAAAAAGCCAACCTCAACGGTTGGCTTTTAAATTCTCAAATTGATCTATTTTCTAATTTAAATAAGAGTTAATTTTGGGTTTTGCCTAAAAGGCAAACCCAATAACCTTCCTCCTGAGACCAATGAACTCGATTGAATGTTAAAGCCGGTGTATCTATAGTAAGAATTAATATTGTCCAAAATAATGGGATCTTTATTCTTAATTCCTCTATTAGAAATTCCAGAAAGATGTATAACTATATTATTTTTATAAGTAATAAATTTAGGCGGCGAGTTAACCCCGGGACTTAAATCACTTACCCAAGAAATGGGTTGTGCTTGAGTTACGGAATTACTTACAAACCTAAAAACCGGTACATTTATTTTACTTTTGTATGTATGAGTCACCATCGCAATGGGCGGTGAAATAGGATCTTTATTAGCATGCCTATTTGGTATTATAAAAAATAATACCAATGCTAAAAAGAGCACCAAAAAAGAACTTTTCTTCATCTTACTCCTTTGTTTGTTAATAGTTGATCTCGGTAAACAATACAATTATAATATATTAAAAATTGATACTTATGTTACTGATCATTGGATTTTAATCCATAATCTTTGGGGTCTACAACCAATATTCCAACTTTAATGGTTACAAAACCTGATTCAACAACTCTTCCAGAATCCACAATCAATCCAGCATCAACTAGAGCATTAAAAATGCCTTCATTTTCTGAATAATCTTTAATAAAGATTTCATCTTCTCCCAATGGTTCATCAGGTAAATTAACACTAGCTCTAGCATATGATATCCCTACCTCATCTAACAAAACTAGAGCTAATCTATCATTGTCCTGGTACCGATCAAAAACAGGAGTTAGTGTTTCACCGCGGAATTTTACTATTTTCATATCAAATAAATTGAATTAAAAATTGTTTAATCAATATAAACAACTAATTAACTTAATTTCCTAGTCTTTTGACACATTAAATTCTCTATAACCCCTAGCCTTAATATTTAAATATAATGAGTAAGGATCTACTTCATTATAAAATCGCTCACTTGAACCATCATAAAATGATAACTCTCTAGCCACAGCCTCAGAGCAAACCATCCCCTCCCTAATAGGAACAGGTATAAGGCCAAAAGATAATTCTGTTAATATTAATGTAATTAATTGGCCATAAGAGTAATGGCGGTTATGTTTATAGAAAGATCGAGCTCTCTTCTTAGCAATAGAAACAACCTTTTCATCTTCAACCCAAAAAGCAACATTTTTTGCTCTTGTTCCCCATTGGTTTCTCTTGTATTTAGGAGTAGTTTGGTGGTACATCATAGGTTTATCATCCTCCCACCATACTAGAGCAGTGTGAGAAAAGGCCTGATGTGGTTTTATGTGGTATCTGAAAGCTAAGAATTCTCGGATTGCCCGGTCAGAGTCCCATAAAAATCTTCGTTGTTGAGAGGTAAACACCACAAATAAGTCGTCAGGATGGTTTCGTATAAAAGCCCAGAAAGAGTGGTCGGTTAACTGGATTGGTCTCTTTGGTTCCATAACATAAATCCTCGCTGGTGATGAGTTATTATATTCCAATATAACCTCCCATATCATTTAATCAAAAGGGATAGAGCAATTGTTGCCAATTTTCCCTTGTTAGATAATCCTTTCCGAGGGAATTTCTGTCTTTCATCCTCTATAACCATGGAAAATATTTTTGTTACTAACTCATCATCAAGTTGTGATAAGACCTCATAAACTATAAAAGCTTTATTTTCATCTTCCAATTCTTGAATCTGAGATAATATATTATCTGCTATCTCAACTTGAGAGCCCATCCTTTAGTTCCTCCATATTATCACTTAATTCCCCTGTATGTAACCAATGATTAACCTCATTATAGTAAGAGGTATCAACAAGCTGACCCACATGTAGAACATTAAAACCTGTGGGCTCCATACAGCCTTTAGGCGAGTTAGATAGGTAACAATGGGTTACATCTATTTTTCTAAGATAGAGAGGTCCTTCCTCTCTATCTAATTTAATTACAGGATTGGTGTTCATTTTATTCCTCCTTTTCTAGAAGTGATGTTATCCTTTTTAATCCCTCTTTTTCTAAATCCTTAATTTTAACCCTCCTCTCAAGTCTAAGCTCTTCAATTAATGCTTTAAGCTTAATACCTTTATCATCAGAGATTATTTGAACAGGTTTGAATTTAAAGCCTCCATACCCGTTAACAGATACTAATCCCCCGGAGTGATGCTCAATTATTTTTGAGGTCAGCATATAAGGATAAAGGTCATATTTCCATATTGCATATGGCATCTTACATATTCCTTTCTTGCTCCCAAATCGATTTAACAACAGGGAACCTTAGTGATAATTTTCCCTCTTTGTTTGTTGTCTCTTCAAAATATTGAACTGTAATTTGACAACCGATTATTTCATCTGGGTGCTCATGATAATAATTCCGTTGATCTATGGAGAAACCGGAACCAACATCAACGGGATACCCTTTATGGAGAATAGTGACATTAGATAGTGTTTCAATAGTTTTATCTGCCCCATTCTCGACAATCCTAAAAGGGCCTGAGGAGCAACCAATAACTTCATATTCAGCCTCATGATACCCCTTAATCTTAAGGAGATCATTGGATCTTTTACCTTTATATAAATCTTCCTTTCGAAGCATCAATCCTTCCCACCCATTTTTAGCAACCTGTTGTTGAAGATCGGTAATAACCGACTCATCTAAAACAACATCTTGTTCTAAGACAGATAGGTGATTATTAAAATCAAGTCCTTCCAAGTCACAGTGGAGATCAAACATCCTCACACTAAATACTTTGCCTTTCTCTTTCCCTAAGAATACATCTTTAGTGAGGTAATCAAAGACCTTATAGTGAGGATTTTCTATGGTATAATCTTTTCTTCGCATATATGACAATGCTTTTTGAAAATCCTCGTTTCCTTCCTCATCAATAATACAAAGCTCCCCATCTAAAACAGTACCTGGAGAGAATTTTCCCTGTAACTCTTGCTTTAAAACATCCAATGTAAAAAACTCATGTCCTTTACGTGAGAAGAATTGTATGGTACCATCCTCATTAAAAAAAGTGATAACCCGAATACCATCCAACTTTCGAGACACAAACCAAGTATCTTTTTCAAAGTCCACTTTATTTTTGTGGTCTTTATAATGATTAGCGAGAGCGACTTTAAACTCAGGAATAAGTCCCTTAAAAACTTTATTAATAAGAGATGTTTTAGCCCTCATTTTAAGGTCTTTGTCCAAGAGATTATTGAACACCTCTTGACAACCATCGGGTACCTGGTACCTCCTATATTGAGCTACACGGTATAAAGCATCATGCCCAGATATATTCCTACTAACTAATGCCATTAAAATCTCATTCAAAGTCCACTCTTCCGCAGAATTGGGTGAGATTGTATTTCCATCAGAGTATTTATCAATGGCTTTACTGGTAATGTTGAACTTCATAAAAGGATTGTACGCCCACCACAAAAACCCCTTTAATTCGGGGTATTGAGCAAGTATCTCCTTTTTCTCATTTGAAGATGATGTACCAGCAACTCTTTCCGTCAACTCCTTTAATTTAGGTAAATCATTGACGTCTAACTGATAATCCATATTGTTTTATTTTTTGATTAAAATTAATAATACAATATAGATCATAGGTGAGCTTTAATTTCCAAAACTATCGACCATTAATAACTACTCGCCACTTTGAATAATATTTTTTATTCCCCAAAGCTAATTTCTGAAAATGATCAAACATTATCCGTGCTTTATTAAATAACCCATATAGATCTTTTCCATCAAAGGTGTAATATTGATTCTTAACATCCTTATTTAAGGTAATAGCATTCAACACTATTTTATAAGGTTGTTTAAAATTTCGTTGGTAATAATGGACATCGATTTGAACCCGGGTATAAGGTAGGTAAAAGTTAAGACATTTAATCTCTACAAAATGTTTTGATAACACTAATGTTTTCAAATTCTTATAATCAATATCTTGCATGTAACGGGGCATAATCAATTCCCATTAATTTTTATTTACAATATAATTGACCTATTGACTATCAATCATGGGCTTAAATTAATTCCTCACTATATACACCATCTTCAATACACATCCTCATAAATTCTTGTCTAAATGTATTAATAAACTCCTCCCCAAAGTGCTTATATTTCTTTGAAGCATTCCAATAAATAAATCTAACCAGATCAGTTGTATCTTGGATTATAGGGTTACCGTGAGAATCCACAATCAAAGGGAGAGGGGTTTCAAATAATCCGGTTTATTACCCATAAAATTTTTATATCAATTATTAATTATAATATCAATTTAGATCAATCAAATTTATCCTATAAATATCCCAAATTATAAATTGATATATTGTATTAATTAAAAATTTCTAATCAATTGAATGACAAAATAATTCCTTGAATAATCCCTTTAAAAAATAAATGATTCCATACCCTATCAAATATAGGATATATAAATACCAGAATTGAAAAGTTATAATTAATAAAGTTGATGCTATATAAGGTTTATCGTAAAAATATTTCTTCCAAAATCCATCATCTTTTTTAAGACTCCTATTGTTCTTCTTATCATTGTTAAAATCAGCTAGCCAAGCAGCAGCCACCATTAATCCCACAAATGACTGAAGAGTAATTAAAATACGTCCTATAGCATGCTGCCAAAACCAAGCTAATAAAAAATAATGAACAAATTGATGCCAAGCCCATATATAGGGATGTAACCATTGGTGGATCATCTCTTACTCCTTAGTTTACTCTTTGCCATAATTACTCACAATCAAAATATTCCATAGTAACGGCTAATAGGTGATTATAGTCACCCGAAGTAGCCTCATTTATATACTCATCAATTTGATCTTTCGTAAGACCCGCCTTCCTGGCTGCCTTTTGTGCTCTACCCATTATAGAATAAGCATTACCATCTAAACCGACCAATTGAACTTTAACATCAGGGTATTTGACCCCTATTACTGGTTCAACTGTTTCTGACCTTGTTTCTATTGAGTCCTCCTCTACTGAGTCAGCACCATCAAATTGATCTCGATAGTTTACAATATAATCAGATAACCAAGAGGCCCCTGCCCCTACTTTAAATATAGCCAGCTTTCCAATATCTATATGTGCTTTTACCCTAAAAAGAAAGACCAAATCATTACGACCTTTTGTGGTGGTAAGTTTTATAATATAAGAGAAAGTCTCTTCAATAGGTTTAGTGACGATTTTGCTCTGTTTCAACTCAGAGTATATACCTTCAATCCATTTTTGAAGCTCACCACCTACCCCATAGAATACTAGGCCCTCCAGACCCTCTTGATCACATTTTTCAGCTAAGGATTGAAAGGGGTATAGGTGAACTCTCCAAGTACCATCCTCACTTTTTAATAAGGTAGCTTTATCCATTCCCCCCAAGGGTGTAATTAATTTATACTCACTCATAATTAAACTATTTAGATTAATAAAAATGGGGAGGCTGGTTAAACCTCCCCTACCTCAATCAGGAATCATCCAGCAAATTCAACAAGCATTTTACCGGCATATTCCTCTAACTTATGTTTTGTCTTTGGATTAAATTGCTTTGCTTGATCAGTGATATTATTCATCAAATCAAAGCCCACAACCTCTGTCTCTTCAAATGATTCATTATGTTTCTCTGCCAATCTCCGTTGAGCATTGTATTCTCCCCGGGTCTCTTTGTCCACCATAAATATAGATGAGTCCACCATATCAGGTTCTCTAAGGATCTTATTGATACCTTTCCAATATTTACCAAACTCATCGGTATTGAGTGTCCTTTGAGATTTTGTCCACCCATTAGCTAACATCTTAGCCTGGATATCCATATTCATAATCTGATCAAGAAAATTATTAAGAATAACCTTAAAATCCCGATTAGGTTTTACTCGACATTTTGCTTGACCTATTTTTGTAGGTGCAATCATCCCGTTAGAGCAAACTAATCTCCACAAAAATATCTTAGCTTGTGGATTTATAAAACCAGATGTGCTATTCATAAAACTTAACCCAGTTTTAATAGTGTCACCCACCTTGGGTTCTATAACCTCAAATGAATCATTACCCCGTATAATAGGATTGGTGACATCGACTTGAATCCCTTTATTAGAGATAGAGGAACGTTCCAAATTAAACTCGGCATCTTGGAAAGCCTCCACAAAGGTACGATCTGGGATAGGAATGAATTTTTCTTTTGCAAAATTTACAATATGTCGATCACTTCCTTCTCCTTTAAAGAAGAGGTGGACTGGTTTATCAGTAAAATTTCCCAGACGAGTAATATTCTCTTGTAATAAATCCCAAGGAATATATTTGGCAAAAGGATCGGGTATTTTTAATTGCTTACAAAGTGATAAGAAAGCATCTTGGGTCATATTAAATGAATGACCATCTTTTACAAATTGACCTGACTCTGTTACACTAATATTGGTCAAATCAATTAACTCTGATTGAAATTGAAATTTCTCTTCGGAAATATCAATCAATTCTTTCAAATCTTTGGGATGATAAATATCATCCTCAATAAATTTTAAATTATCATACATAATTGATTCCCGTTAATTAAAATTGAAGTATTTATAATATAATACTACTAATTTTCTTTGTTTCAGAGCCTAGCTTTCAGTTTATAAAAATAATCGGGTTCCTGTATTCTTGTATCTTAAAACCCAACGATTAACGATCTGTAATAACTGATCGGAGAGTTCAACTGGAACTGTGCGAGGACTATCTAAAATACCTATGCTAGCATCGAACCGAGGATTTTTATAAAAACCAGTCATATCCTTACCATTAGGGTAATACTCTAGAGAAACCCAGCTTAAAAAATCATCACCAGTTGTTTTAAACTCCATACCCTCCAACCCATGGACTTGTTTCCAATTATCTAAATGGTTCAAAGGGTTGCCTCCCCTAAAACTAGCGGACCAAGTCACAGAATCGATGGTTGCCCACCACCTATGGTGATCATAATGGAAATCTTTTCGTACCCAGAGATACCCGATACCTTTATCTATCTTATTGAAAAGAGGTACATAATCCTCGGGATCTAATTGTCTTACATCCATGATTATCCTCTCAATGCTTTTTTAGGATTCTTGTTAGTTGGGTTCCCAAGACCCTTATTTAACTCCATATTATGACCAGCATAAAAACCTGATTTAGTAGACTCATTATGATTGTGTTTTGTACTTCTTCCCTCTTTTAAATTCCGAAAAGCATTTTTTAAATACTCTTCAATTTTTTTATCATTAGCCACAACCAACCCCTCTACCTGGGAGTCCTCCATTGAACCCATCCAAGTAGAATGAAGTTTCTCATTAATTCCTGCAATAGCCCCCTTAAGAAAATCTCTTCTATACTTATTGCGTTTAATATAACCTCGGTACTCGGACCAACTTTTTTTCTCAATGCCCTTTAATTTAGCCCAGATTTGGCGAGATAAGTAATCCACCATCTCAATATTGTCGGCACTTCCCACTAAAGTAATAGTATCTGTCATACCTTTAGGGTATTTATTAACCACTGCATGACATAAATTATAACGAGCAATTACCCCATATAAGGTATATACTATCCTACCCTCATTTTTTTGAAAAATCCCATCCACATCAAAAGTCTGTTGAGTTATATCAATTTTATAGCTTTTAGTGTACTCATCATACTCTTCTTTGGATAGATTAAATTTCATCATTAAAAGTTGAGCTTTTCTCAAAGCCGATGCAGATTCTTCAACAGAAGAATTATCTCCGGCTAAACTCATCAATTTTTGAATCTTCTCAAAAACTTTTTCTTTATTCTCACCCATAGTTACTCCTCTATGTGTTTTTGCCACCAATTCTTTTTAATTGATTGTTTATTGTTATTCAATAATAAAAATGAATATTTCTCCTTTACCTGGGCACAATCTAACCAAGATGTGGGTTCAGGCTCTTCTTCCATCCAATGCGTATCAACCTGGTCTTGAGCCCATAAATCAAAATCATAAAGTATATTTGCCTTGGCTAATTCCATCATGGTATAATATTGTTCTTCATTTGAAAAAGGAAGCTCCAATACATACTCATCATAAGCAAAACCTGCCCCACATCTAACCTCTTCTACCTCATAAACAGCTTTCTGTATGGGAGAGTCATCATATAAATGCTCCCATTGTATTTCAACATCTTCTGCTGTCATAATGAATCTATCGCTGGGTCGAGTATTTTTATCCACATGATCATGATAGGATAATATCCCCTCCCGGGAGTATAGAGAAGATAACTCGGCTAGCCTCATCATAACCATATAAGCACAGACAGGATCTAATCCCGAATAATCGATAATATCAACATCGGTTGACCACTCATGGTTTAAAACATACTCATCACGTTGTTCGTAATAATCCATATCATTTTTGTTTAAATTTTATTAATTGATATAAATATAAATACACAGTGAACTCATGGTTCATGATCTTAAAAACCTAAAATTATTGATTAGATAGGTCTATAATC
>Ga0102944_1001727_pt1 | contig 13843 bp, 10 predicted proteins | sample SalPonD_shore_MG_FD_78172 | JGI IMG/M metagenome (GOLD analysis project Ga0102944, IMG submission 78172) | Salt pond soil microbial communities from South San Francisco under conditions of wetland restoration - Salt Pond MetaG... | ecosystem: Environmental > Aquatic > Marine > Intertidal zone >...
GTAAGAGAGAGTTTTTTTAGATAATGGTCGAAACTTTTAATTACGATTAAAAATTAGAAAAATCAAAATTATATGGAAATTTTACCTATATCGAATAATTCATAAGCTTGTTTTACTATTTATAAACTTCAATTATACTATCTTTGGTAGTAAATTATATTACTTTAAAACCTGTTGACCGGCTAATTTATAATGTTATGAACGATGATCAGAAACCAACCAATCGATTGGAGCAATTCAGGAAAAATCGTTCTGAAATGAACGAAAAGATCTTTGCCCTTAATCATTTGGGTGTTAAACGTTTTTTTAACCTTGATACTAATACGTACAGGGACGGTGCTCTGTCGTCAAACGTTAAGGAATTGTTGGGTTTGGTAGCTTCCACAGTTTTACGATGTAATGATTGCATTGATTACCATCTCGAACAATGTGCCAAAACCGGATATACAAAAGACGAAATCGTTGATGCTTTGAATGTGGCATTAATTGTAGGAGGTAGTATAGTTATCCCACATTTTCGCCATGCTGTTCAAACATTAGAGATTTTAGAGAATGAAGGTACTTTAACTCATCCGAATGATTAACCCTGCAATTTATTAATGTAAATGACCAAGATTAAAGTAAATTCCTCATCCTGTAACCGGGTGTTCCGTTATTTAGTTGCCTTATCCATAGTATTGGTGACAATTTGTTTAAATGTTGATAAGTCACTTGCACAGAAATCAGTGGTGGATTTATCCAGCAGTGATTCTGTCAAAGCAGGAATTGTCCCACTGTTGGGATACACTTCGGATCTCGGTTTGGTGTTTGGAGGAATGGTGAGTCGCACGGATATGCGTGGTAATGTTCAGCCGTATCGATCACATTTGCAAACGATGTTGATCGGATCAACTAAAGGACACATCGAGTTTCGCGTTAAGTACGATCAGACCAATACATTTGGAACGAATATTCGGAGCTCTATAAGTCCATATCTTGAGCGTATTTACGATGCTAATTATTTCGGCATAGGTAACAATACCCCTTTTTCATCTACCAAATGGAAGAATAATTACTATCAGATTCAGACAGTTTCATTTGGTTTTGATTACAAAGGAAGGAAACCGCTTTATGAAGTAAAAGGAAGTTCGAGAAGGTTGGACCTTTTATTTCTTGGAGGCGCAGGTTATGAGATACCTTACCCTGGAAATGGACCCAAGAAGTTTAAAATTTCTGAGCCGACAGGCTATAAGGGTGGATGGGTTAACTATATTGGTACGGGTGTTCAATGGGAAAACAGAAATAATGAGTTTATACCGACACATGGCAATAAGGGTTCTCTGACATTTAAATATGCTCCGGGCTTTTTACTTAGTGATTATAACATCGCCTGGTATAAAGCCTCATTTACACAATATTTCAAATTTCATTTGATACGGGATGTTGTAGTGGCTCAGAGAGCCATGTGGAACCAGGTCTTTGGAAATGCCCCGTTCTGGAGAATGGCACATCTTGGTGATGATCAAACGATGCGGGGTTACCCATACTACCGCTTTCTCGGTAAAGCCAGCCTCATTTATAATCTCGAATTGCGAACATGGTTATTCTCCATCCCAAGCCTGAAAATACGCATAGGCGGCCAATTATTTATGGATTCGGGGAAAATATTTAATAACAAGGAAAACTATCACGATTTCTTCGGTAACTTTAAAGAAACGTTTGGATTGGGTGGTGCGATGTCCGTATTCGATAAGGATTTTTTTGTGAGAGGAGATCTGGGCTTTTCACAAAATATGGCTCGTATTTATGCCGGTATAGGTTATGCATTTTAGAATAATCAGGATTTCGCAATACAATAAGAAAAATGGTTTTTAAGAATAAGAATACCCTCATTACACAAGAGAAAAAGGATTGTAAGGAATTAGTTAAAGATCTTGAAGAGAGAGGCTCAGAAATTCTTCAATGTCCTCTTGAGAAATATATCCCACTAAGTAATTCCGATATCCGGGATACCCTGGAAAAGATTGAACATTTCGACAATATCATTTATGGTAATCTCAAAAATGCGACTTTCTTTTTTGAGCATATTTATGACGAACAAATTCTTGAAAAAGTTCTGAATCGAATTAACTTTGCCCTGGACCAGCCTACCGCTGATTTTCTGGAAGACCGTGGGATTCCGGCCATAACATCGGCACCCCATACGAAGCCGATTGAGCTGGTAGAATTGATGCTTCGTTTGGGTCAAACAGGTACATGTTTATATCCCTGCGGACGACATTTTAAAGAAGAGTTACCCGGATTGTTATTCGAACTTGGTATCGAATTTAAAGAACTGGAAATGTACGATCGTGTGGGTCCGTCTGAGCAGGAATTAGAACGATATCGCGCTATGCTGCAAAATGAGCAACCGGATCTCGTTGTGTTTCATAATATAGATTCGGTTCGAAGGATAAAGATAGCTTTTCCGGATCTTAATTGGAAAAACATAGAAACAGTGGCTTTAAGTGCAGCAATAGCGGATAAATTGCAGGAAAACGATTTAAATGTGGATCGTATTATAACATAGGATGATGCTCAAAAAATAAACCGGCACAAGTCAACCTGAATTTAATTCAGGATCTCACCTGATAGTCTAAAAATTTACAACCGAATAATTAGGTAAATAAACGTTACTAAAGGCGCCATGTAATAAAACGTTTCCAGCCTCTATATGGAAATCCCGGTTCCAGGACTGAAATGACTTATTTATTATAATTCTTGTTATGATCCAATTCAGGATGAGAAGCAAATAATTGAGAAACGGTATATAGTGAATCCACTAATATCCGTGATAATCGGTGGATCTAAAAAACTATAACTCAACAATCGTACAACCGGGACCGCCCTGATCCCATGGCGCCAGCTCGAAGTGTTTTACTTCCGGCCTCTTACTTAAATAATCATGGATTAAATTTTTGAGGATTCCCTCTCCTTTACCATGAATGATCTCCAGTTTCGACAGATTCGACATGATAGCCTTATCAATAAATTGGGTTACCTCTTTTACAGCCGCCTCCCCACGATATCCGCGAAGATCCAGTGTCATGGATGTAGGCCTAATCGTCGATCCGCTATCGTAGGTGGATACTTTTACTTTTGGCTCTTTATTTTTCTTTTTGGGTTGCTTTACCTTGACAAGGTTTTTGTATTTAGTTTTTATTCGCATACCATTGACGAGGACTACGGCATTATTGCCCTTTACCTCCAGTAATTCACCTGTACTCTTGCCATCTTTTAATCGAATGACATCACCTTCCTGTGGTGGTTCTTTGGCATTTTTCGGTTCTCTCTTTTTTTCCAGAACCTCCAATTCTTCATCAATTGAACCCCTATAATCTTTGACTTTCTGCCGGGCTTCTTTGATGGTGCCTTTTTCAGCTTGCTGTGTTTTTATCTGATGTACAGCTTCCTCAATCTGCCGGTTAGCATTGAGGATAATATCACGAGCTTCATTCAGGGCTTTCTCGCGTATCTTATTTTGTTCTTTGATGATCTTTTGGCGCTTTTCTTCAAACTGATGGCGTTTTGTTTCCGCTTCCTTTTTTAGAGCTAATGATTCACGGCGCAGCGACTCTGCTTCCTGCATTTTCTGTTCCATCTCAAGGATAAGCGCTTCTAATGTATTCTTTGATTCTCCCAAATGTTGCCTGGCTTTATTGAGCAGATCAGTATCAAGTCCAAGACGTGCGGCTATCTCGAAAGCGTAGCTGCTGCCCGGCAACCCCTTCTTAAAACGGTAAGTTGGTGAAAGATGTTGCTGATCAAATTCCATAGAACCATTTATAACAGACGGATGATTGTGCGCAAAAACTTTGAGACTGCCATGGTGGGTAGTTACGATAATACGCGCTTTTTTCTCAATTAGTTCTTCTATGAACGATTCGTAAAGAGCCGATCCTTCTTCCGGATCTGTTCCACTGGCTGCTTCATCGATCAGGACCAGGCTGTCAGGTTCCAGTTTGGAATGTGTGTCCCTCATCCAGGTGAGACGTGATGAAAAAGTACTCAAATCGTTTTCAATGGATTGATCATCGCCGAGGTCTACATAGAGTCCCCTGAAGACAGGCAGTTCACTATCCGGTTCAGCCGGTATGGCATAACCCGATTGAAGCATTAATACACACAATCCTAATGTTTTCATGGCAACGGATTTCCCCCCGGCATTAGGACCTGTTATAATCAGGCAACGTTCCTCAGAGTTGAGTTCAAGCGTCAGTGGCACCACATCTTGACGTGACAGATTTTCATCATGTTTCGCTTTGAGGAGTAAAATTGGGTTCAGAGCATCATGAAGGACAATATCTCCATTTTCAGAAAGGGCCGGGATATCACCATTGAGAAAATTGGAGAGTTCCGCTTTAGCATGCAGAGCGTCAATATCACCCAGATACTCAAAATTCTGTTGTAATTCAGCGGATTCCAATCCGATTTGTGCCGTTAGATATCGTAAGATACGTTCAATTTCACGATTCTCTTCGATCTCAAGTTGCCGGATATCATTATTAAGATTGAGGGCTTCGGATGGTTCAATATAAACGGTTTGTCCGGTCGCGGAAACATCATGTACAAAACCGGATAAATGTCTTTTATGTTCTGCTTTTATAGGGATAACCATTCTGCCATTACGGATTGTCAGGCCTTCTTCTGTTGTCATTTTATCTTTAGCAGCCTGCCGTGCTATCCTGTTTAATACTCCCCGTACATCGCTCTTTCTCTGGATGAGCTGTCGCCTTATTGTTCTGAGTTCATTGCTTGCAGAATCTTTTATCTCCCCCTGATCGGTTAATGTCTTATCGATCAGCTCCTCCAGCTTTTTATGTGTTGCCAGGTTCCGGGCTATGCTGTTAATATTAGGGTACTGTTCCGCTCTGCTTTTGAAATAAGAATAGGTAAGCCTGCTGTCCTTACATAGTTTACCAATATTCAGAATAGAATCGTTATCAATGATGTTACGTTCAATCCTTGATTTTTTTAAAGCTTTTCGGATATCAGGTATAACCGATAACGGCAGGGGATCGTCAACATTGATAAGTACCATCATCTCACTTATCAATTCGAGGTCTAAATGAACACGAATCATATCGTGAGAAGGTTCCATGTTTCGGATGCGTTCTCCACCACTGGCCGTTTTAATGTATTTCAGTGTTTCAAAACGGATGGATTCAAATCCAATTTTTTCAAATAATGTTTTCGGATAAAGGAACATTTACTATGAGACAGTAATATTTTTTTATATAATTATCTGTTTAGGGTCTAAGTGTTTTAAAAATGGCTATTACCCAAGTTATGGAAAGTTATATCCAGTTTCATATTTATAAATCAGGGAGAATAGCGGTAAGAATTGGGTAAGGGCCTGATAGCAATGCCAGTTTGTAAAAAAATTAATAAAATAATATGAGATTGGATCCATATTTTAGTAATTAGGTTGATGTTTATTTTATACACAGTCATAGGTATTATATCCGGTTTTTTAGCCGGTCTTTTAGGAATAGGTGGAGGCCTGCTTTTTTCAGCAGTATTATTCTATATATTTTCAAATTCAGGGTTGGCTGATCCGGTAAAATGGACCGTTGGGACGTCTCTATTCTGTGTTTTTACCACTTCCCTGAGTAGTATTTACAGGCATTATAAACATGAAAATGTGTTTATCAGAGAAAGCTTGAAGATTGGCTTTGCCGGAGTAATGGGAACAGTCATCGGTACGTTGATTAATAGGTCCGGTTATTATAATAAAGAAGAATTCGTCATTTTCTTTTGTATCGTGTTGGCTTACTCCGCGTATTCCTTTATTAAAAGTAACTCTATAGCACAAATTAACAATGAAGGAACAGAGAAGGAGATACATTTAAAGGACGCCTTACTGATTGGCGGTATTGGAGGAAGTGTCGCTACCCTTGCCGGTGTAGGCGGTGGAGTTGTGATTGTACCTTTTCTGACACTGGTTTATCATAAGTCCATATATAAAACCGTCAGTATCTCCGCTTTTTCGATTATGTGGATATCGATGTTCGGCTGGTTACAGTTTGCCTTGTTATACCATCCGGTACAATCATTGACATCCCATTCTGTCGGATATCTTGATTTTGGTACAGCATTGCCGCTAATCGTAGGTGGGTTTATCGGTGCACGTCTCGGCGTCTGGGCTAATCAGAAAATAAAACCCAGGGTTTTACACTGGATATTTGCATCATTTGCTCTTTTAATTGCCGTTCGTTTGATAATTGAGACGTACCTCTGAAGTGTATATCAAATAAGACATTATCGAAAGTTCGCAGACGGTAAATAGCGGGGGGCAGTAGGTGAGAATGCAGAATGTAGAACTTAGAAATGTGTTCCGTCGTCAAATTACTATTCAAAACGACTGTTTCAGCACTTCCATATGATATACACGGTATCAGTGATTCTTTATTCTTTACCCCCAAAAAAGGAAAAGGAGCCCCGATCAAAGGACTCCTTTTTCAGCAATCTAAATTAGGATAAAACTTGGCAGAGTGGACAGTTGTCAATCCATGATCTTGCGGAGGAACGCTGGTTGATCAGAGTTCGACTTGTCTATTCGTTCTTCTCTGTTGTTCAGCAGTACATTCCGGTTAGCAGTTTTTGGCTCTTCCTTTTCACCGGATTGCTCTTGCACATTTTCATTTTTTGGCTCGTTTTCCTCTTCCCTGATACTTCTGATATTTATCCCACGACGATGAATTGCCGGAGAATCAAGGTGCTTCAAGTTCTTTTCACCCTTATAAAATTCACTCGGGTGCCGTTCGAACCGTTTAGGTATATCATCGGAAGACGGGGGATTAACATTCTTGCCATCGTTATTGATATTAATGCCCTGTGGCCGTTTAAATTGTGGTTTATTTGCCGTGACTTTAGCAGTTTGTTTACTTTCTGAGAGTTCAAAACCGGTAGCTATCACGGTAATTCGCATTTCGTCACCGAAAGATTCATCCAATACCGTACCCATGATGATTTCGGCATCTTCACCGGCTTCCTGTTGAATAATACTGGTAGCGAGCGTTGATTCACGCATACCGAGGTTTGAGCCTGCCGAGATATTTACCAATACATTACGTGCACCACGAATGCTAACGCCATCCAATAATGGTGAGTTAATAGCCTCGCGAGCGGCAATTTCAGACCGGTCGGGTCCTGATGCCGTAGCCGAACCCATGATAGCGGCGCCGCCATCGAGCATAGTTGTACGGACGTCGGCAAAGTCGAGGTTGATCAAACCCGGCATTAAAATGAGATCCGAAATACCCCTGGTTGCATTGTATAATACTTCGTTGGCCATTTCAAAAGCTTCGACAAGTGTTGTGTCTTCCGTTGAAATATCCAATAACCGCTCGTTGGGTATCACAATGACGGTATCACAATTCTTCTTTAATTCAGCGATACCTTCTACGGCGTATTTCATACGAATCCGGCCTTCACATAAAAATGGAGTTGTTATGATAGCCACGGTTAAAATACCTTTTCTTTTGGCAATACCGGCTACGATTGGAGCTCCACCTGTACCCGTGCCGCCACCCATACCGGCAGTGACGAATATCATGTCGGCACCTTCAATGCATTCTTCGATTTCGTGGCGGTTTTCCTCGACGGCCTCACGCCCGATTTCCGGACGTGCACCGGCACCGAGTCCACTTGTTAAAGATTTACCAACCTGGATACAAATATCGGCATTGTTATGTTTCAACGCCTGTGCATCAGTGTTTAATGCAATATACTCTACATTATTTAACCCCTTGGCGATCATGTTGTTGATGGCGTTTCCACCACCACCACCGACGCCAATCACTTTAATTTTCGCATTTTCCTGGCTTTGTTCGTCAAAGCTGAAGCGAGTGTTTAAATTTTTAGTCATAATTGACTCCTGTTCTTAGATTGCTTTCTCTTTCGTTTTAAAGTTCTCTAAACCAACTTTTCATTCGGTCAGCTAAACGGGTCATCACCTTTTCAACACTGGAACCTTGACTTGATGAAGGTACCATTGCATGATTATTGGTCCCTGTTTTAGCTTTTAAAGCATGTAACACGAGACCAACCCCAGTTGCATAAATAGGATTATTAACTTCGCTGACTAAACCACCGGATAGTCCCAATGGCTTACCAACTTTTGCGTCCATACCTAATACTTCGTTTGCCAGTGGACAGATTCCGCTTAAGAGGGAACCTCCACCTGTAAATACCACACCGGCACTTAATGATCCGGCATAACCACTTCGTTTTATCTCAATTGCTACGATCTCCAGAATTTCTTCAACCCTGGCTTGAATGATCTGAGCAAGTATGCTCGTTTTAATTTCTTTGGGCGGCCGGCCGGCGATACCGGGAACGGTTATGACCTCATCGTCTTCGATAAGATCGGCAAAAGCCAATCCGTGATCGTGTTTTAACTTCATAGCCTGATCTTCCAATACACTTAATCCAATACGGATGTCGTCTGTAACTTTTTGTCCTGCAATGGCAATGACGGCTGTGTGCCGGATGGTATTTTCCTGGAAAACGGCCACATCCGTAGTACCACCTCCTATATCGACCAAAACGATACCGGCTTCTTTTTCCTCGTCATCCAATACGGCGTATGAGGAGGCGAGAGGCTCAAGTATCACATCGGCCACTTCATATCCGGCTTTTTCAACACATCGGTATATGTTTTTGGCAGCCGATACGAGTCCTGTAATGATATGGACTTCAGCCTCCATACGCATGCCGCTCATGCCAACCGGATCACTGATTCCATCCTGGCCATCAACAATGAATTCCTGCGGTATCACATGTATGATCTGCTGATCGGCAGGCAGCATAATCTGTTGACAATCTTCAAGAAGGCGTTCCACATCTTTTGTGGTTATTTCGTTATCCCGGTTATTGATCGTGATAACACCTTTGCTTCGCAAACTGCGAATATGGTCGCCGGCAATACCTACATTAACCGATCGTACTTCTATTCCGGAAGCAAGTTGGGCCTGCTCAATGGCTGTCTGTATGGCATTTACTGTGCGATCGATATTGACGACAACACCACGATTCAGACCATCACTGGGGGCCCGTCCAACCCCGAGTATGTTTATTTGTTGTAACTCATCGATGGATGCAACAATGGCACAAACTTTCGTAGTTCCTATGTCAAGCCCTACAACTATACGCTCTTCCATTTTCTTAACTCGTCTGTTATATATTGATTGATTAATCTGTACAGCTGATTACTGCTTTTATTTTCGTATTCTATAATTCATGTGTTACGATCTGACCTTTATAGCGCAAATCAACAGATAAAAATTTATCTATTCCTTTTCTTGGGATAACCTGTTTATAAAATGCATCCCAATAGCTTAACCGTTCATTAAAATCTTGTTTCCCGAAAATCAGTTTAACTCCATTATCCTGGCTTAAAGCCACGATGCCTTCTTTTTTCGAAAAACCGAGTTCGCTTATCGTCATACCGGCCAGGTCGTGTTTATTGGCATCGGTCAGAAAGTTACTCACTTCGTGAAATCGATCTGATTTCAATGTGTCGCCTGCGCCGGTTGCCTGAAACCCATATAAAAGGGGTGCATCAACGGCTTTTCCATTTATAATTGGGAGTTTAACGCCGTCTGCATCGACATACATTTTATTGGCACCGTTTACTAACATGGCTATCGGCTTACGTTCTATTACATGTATATGTAATGTTGTCGGCGGGACAACACGTATATATGCTTCCTTTACATAGGGAAGCTTCTCGACATTTTTAATGATTTTTAAAAAATTTATGCTGTCAGGCGCAACATTCATGGGCACCCTGGCAGCAGCGATAATATCTTTTTGATTCGAAAAATATTGTCCGTCAACAGTGATATTTTTAATGATAACGGCCTTGGTCGCATAATAACCGAGAAAAGTCGCTCCGATGACCAATAAAACAGCGATCAATACATACCGGCCCTTTATTTTACGTCCGGATCTGTTGTTACCCAATTCTTTATCATCACTTGCTGTACTCTTTTCAACATTATCCTTTTGCTGATCAGATTGATCCAATTGCTTAAGATGATTTCGGTTCTTCCCTGTTTTATTATCGCTTCCGGGAGACGGATCAGAGAACAAATTGTTTATGTCACTCATTGTCCACTCCTTTCTTCTGTTTCAATGTTGGTAATCCGGCATTTAAAGCCTGCACAAACTGTTCACCATATTTGTAAATATCACCGGCACCCATTGTGATGATGATATCACCGGGCATAATAAGTTGTTCTAATGTTGCAGGAAGTTCCTTCTTGTCAGCCAGGAAATGCACACCCTTGTGCCCGAAATTTCTGGCTGAATCGGTAATTAATTGACCGGTGACTCCTTCAATGGGTTTTTCTCTGGCCGGATAGATATCTGTGACGATGAGAACTTCGGCATCAAAGAAGGATGAACCGAATTCTTTAAATAATTGTTGCGTACGTGAATACAAATGCGGTTGGAAAACGGCTACAATACGTCTGTGCGGCCAACCCTGACGAGCGGCATCAAGCGTAGCCTGAACTTCCGTCGGGTGATGCGCATAATCATCCACGACGATAATATTGTCCGTATCGGCTTTTATTTGAAAGCGCCTGAAGACACCGTTAAAACGTTCTATACCTGTTGCAATCTTGTCAAATGGCATTTCGAGCTCGATACCTATGCCGATAGAAGCGAGTGCATTTTTGACATTATGTTCGCCGGGAGCATTCAGATGAATACGGCCAAGCTTTTCATTCTGAAATAGAACGGTAAATTCACTATGCATTTCACTGCTTTCGATATCCACAGCACGCAATTCAGCCTGGGGTGTAACTCCATAGGTTAACGTCCGGCGTGTGATTTTCGGAATGATACTCCGTACTACCGGGTCATCCAGGCATATCACTACCGCACCATAAAAAGGCACTTTATTGGCAAACTTTATGAATGAATCCTTGATATCCTCAATATTGCTATAAATATCCATGTGGTCGGTATCAATATTAGTGATAACCGCCAGAGAGGGGTTCAGTCGTAAAAATGTACGATCAAATTCGTCCGCTTCGACAATAATGATATCACCCGAACCGACAACGGCGTTTGTTTTGTCAAAGCTGTGAACGCGACCGCCAACAATTATCGTCGGATCAAAAGCACCGGCCTGCACAACTTGACCTGTCATGGTAGTTGTTGTCGTTTTCCCATGTGTGCCGGCAATTCCTATACCAAATTTCATCCGCATGAGTACGGCAAGCATCTCGGCTCTTTTAATAACCGGAACCTTTTGATTCATGGCTGCTATTGTCTCGACATTTTCGCCGGCATTAACGGCGCTTGTGTATACGACTACATCGGCACCTTCAATCTGTTCGGGGGCGTGACCCAAATATATTTTAGCCCCCATGTTTTTAAGCCGTTCCGTATTCTCGTTTTTACTGCCATCTGAACCGGAAACTTTGAATCCTTTACGTATAAGTATTTCAGCAATACCGCTCATACCAATACCACCAATTCCTACCATGTGAATATGGTGGGTTTTACCAAATACGGGTTGTGTTTGAACGTGATCACTCATGCTGATACGGGTACTTTATTATTGGTAGATTTTGGGTTGATAATTTCAATAATCTTATGTGCAATCTTATCGGCTGCATCAGGTATTGCCAGTTTTCTTGCCGCATTCGACATTTCTTCCAAACGTTCTTTATGATTGTATAAACCGGCTATTTCCGTATAAAAACGTTTATTTAATTCTTTATCCTTAATCAAAATAGCAGCGCCGTTTTCGACCATTGCCATGGCATTTTTTGTCTGATGGTCACCGGCAACATGGGGTGATGGTATAAGGATGCTGGGCTTTCCCATCAACATAAGTTCGGCACAGGATCCGGCACCGGCCCGGCTGATGATCAAATCGCTTACGGCATATACATTGGCCATGTTATCAATAAAAGAAAGCAATCGTAAATTAGGATATCTGGAGCGATCCACCCGTTGACGCATTTCTGTCGCGTAGCGAGTTCCGCACTGCCAGATAATTTGTAATTGGAGATCATCGTGAAGCCGGTCGATCTCTTTAATCATGGCTTCATTGAGGGCGCGTGCGCCACCGCTGCCGCCCATTACAACCAGCGTCGATTTATCGGGTTTGAAGCCGAAATATTTATATGCGTTCTCTTTATTTATATTAAATAATGATTTTCTTGTCGGATTACCGAACAACAGGGTCTTCCCTTTTGGAAAGTAATGGTCGGCCTGTTTAAAAGCCGTGAATATGGCGACAGCATTTTTAGCCAGTAAACGGTTTGTCACACCCGGGAAACTATTTTGTTCCTGCAACACCAGTGGTATTCTTTTTCTTGCCGCTACCCAACCTATTGGTCCGGCAACATATCCTCCACAGGAAACAACCATATCCGGTTTAAACTTTCTGATGATATTGTAACTTTGTATGATACTGATCAGTAACTTAGCGGGAAATAGTATATTTTTAGGGGTAAGCCGTCTGTGAAATCCACTGATCCAAATATTATTAATAGGGTAACCGGCATTTGGTACGGCAATCCATTCGATCTTATCCCGTGTGCCGACAAATTCGATTTTTACCGATTCCGATTGGTCACGAAGTGCATCCGCAATGGAAATCGCGGGAAATACGTGTCCACCGGTGCCGCCTGCAGCGATAAGTATGCGAATTTCTTTACTCATGCGCACCTCCACCCGGGATATGGATCATGGGGCGATATGTCCTTCTGCGATTACTCACGATTTTGCCCTTTTCTTTTTTGATACATTCAGCAGGATTCCGATAAGAGAACCGGCAAATAACATGCTGGTACCTCCGTAACTGACAAAAGGCATGGGTAATCCCGTCACCGGGAACAGGCCGGTAGCTACCGCCGCATTCACAAATGCGTACAATGTGATGCTGAGAGTGCATGCTACGGCTATTAAAGTGCCGGCCGTATCGATAGTTCGTTTGGCAATAAAGACGATACCTCTGAATAGAATAATACAATAGAGGAAAAGTATGAAAGAGGCGCCAATTAAGCCGTATTCTTCCGTGATAATAGCGAAAATAAAATCATTATAAGGTGCTGGCAGGAAATCACGTTGAGAGCTTTTTCCCATACCAACACCTAAGACTTCACCCCGGGCTATAGCAATCTGTGATTGCTGAGCCTGGTAACCTTCGTTTAAAGCAAACTGATCGCTCTTTATATGAATGACCTGGTTAATGTAATTATCAATACGTTTTTGCCGCTCCGGAGAATGGGTTATGAGAATGAAACTGCCCAAAGCTCCAAGAATGATTAACCCTGCAAGATGTAATAAACTGATCCGGCCTACGAGCATTATTAACATACAAATGCCAAGAAGCAGGGCAGCGGTACTGTAATCTTCTATACCGATTAAACCGCATGTAACAAAAACCCATATCATGATGGGTACAAAAGAGCGTTTAAAATCTTTTATGTAATCCTGTTTACTGGCCAATAATGCTGATATATGAATCAGGAGCGCTACGGATGCGAATGATGACGGTTGAAAGGAGAATGATCCGAAGCTGAGTGATCTTTTTGCTCCAAAGGTCGTGGATCCAAAAACGATGACGGCAATGAGGAAGAACCAGCTTAACAATAGTGCAAGTTTGCTATATCGCAGCAGGTTATGATAATCTACTTTTGAAAATATGAGTAATACCATAAAAGCTATTCCGAGTTTTATGATATGGCTCATTAAGAGACTGCCTGCCGTAGTATCTTTCGTTTCGGCGAAATAGGCAATGGCAGAATATACGGCCACCAGGCCGATCATCATCAACATAATGACGACGGCGAGA
>Ga0102944_1001728_pt1 | contig 13841 bp, 13 predicted proteins | sample SalPonD_shore_MG_FD_78172 | JGI IMG/M metagenome (GOLD analysis project Ga0102944, IMG submission 78172) | Salt pond soil microbial communities from South San Francisco under conditions of wetland restoration - Salt Pond MetaG... | ecosystem: Environmental > Aquatic > Marine > Intertidal zone >...
ATGAAGGATATAAAGATATATTTCAAGGAGTGAATGTGATCCCAATTTTTAATCTAAAAAAGGACTTTTCTATCGATATTGAACTCCTAATTAGCTAAGATTGATTAATACTAACCGATTTTAAAATCTCTAATTTTTCATATTATTTCTCAATAAATTTGTAAAAAACAATATAGAAATTTGTCCGTGATATATAGAGTTATTTATGTCGAAAATCCTAAGATTTAAAAAGAATTGTGTTTAATTTACTTTTATACGTTTATAATATTTGATTTGTCGATTTGTCATGAGAAAGTACCACAACTACCAAAAATATCCATCATGGATGAACTCGTCAATTTCTTTTCATGAACTACTAAAGAAGAACAAATATCTACAAGAAATCCGGAATAAATTAATCGAAAACAAATTCAAAAACAAAAACAAGGAATAATTTTTTCTTTTCTCTTTTTTCTTTATTATTCACAAGCTTATATTTTGAAAATTAAAAGCTATAAAACTTATTTTAAATAATAATTTTCCGCTATTTTATTTCAAGAATTTATGAATAGTTATTAATAATTGGAGTTCCCTTTTATATATGGGTAAGAAAGGAGGTTATATAGGTGGTTATTATGTCTAAAAGAAAATTATACAAGTGTGATACTAATTTCTGTTGGAACGATTGTGATGGGCAGTTAAAGGAATGTATCAACAGAAATGATTATGTCAGGGAAACGAGAAAAGAATTATTAAAAAAAAGATATAATAAGCATGATCCAGAAACCAGTAAAGAACTAATAAAGAAAAGACTTGAAGATATAAATTTAAAATCAGATCTGAGCAATTAAATCTTACTGAATAACCTGATGTATAATGTAAGTGATGTTTCTTTTTTAATGTCTCTTTGACATAACCGAGCAGAATTCTCTATACATATATTTCTTCATTGCTCTTTATATTATGTCGTTTTATTTTAGGTATAGATATTTCTTTAATGTTAGAGAGACTGGTAAAAGTTTTATTTCCAAATATTTCTATCCTAAATATAATTTCAGGATTTTCTAAATCCACGATACCCCTCTCAATTGGTTCAGCAGCCTTTTCAATGATTTCATCCCGATTTAAATCACTATTTCTTTTTCTCAGAATAATTCTCCATCGGAATTTGTCATTGATCTTTTGTGCATAATTATTACCTGCGTTTTTAATATTTGCAATGGTTGATTTCATTTTAATTTCTATTGGAACCAGCTTTAATACGTAATTAAACATATAAGGGTTATCTATTAATTTTTCTTCTAATTGCTCCATTACAATTTCCGGTTTATTTGAAAATTTTATGATAGACAAGCATGATAATCCATATAATGGTTCTATTAAGACATTTTCAATCCCCAATTTTCTTTTTAAGATATCCCTCATTTCATAAGAAGCTTCTGCTTCAAAATTCCTCACGCTCGATAAAATCAATCCAGGAAATATTTTCATTCTGATATTCACCTAATTTGTGGTAAGAAATTGATAAATTTCCCAAATTCATTACATATAGCCAAATTAATAAATATTAGTCTTTAAATTTATTAGTTAACGTATACTTCGACTCATTAGTAGAATTTGGAGAGAAGATTTATAAAATTAAAGAAAAGAAGAAAAACTAAAAAAATTCAAAATTAAAAGGGCATTTAAAATAATTCATGACTTTAAAAGAATACAAAAAGAAAAGAGATTTTAAAAAAACTCCTGAACCTGAAGGCATTCTAAAGGAATTTGAAAAGAATATTTTTGTTGTTCAAAAACATCAGGCAAGCAAGTTGCATTATGATTTCAGGATTGAAATTGAATCCGTTTTAAAATCATGGGCGGTTCCAAAAGGGCCATCATTAAACCCGAAAGATAAGCGTTTGGCAATTGAAACTGAAGATCACCCGCTCGATTACGCTAATTTTGAGGGAGTAATTCCAGAAAATAATTATGGCGCGGGTACCGTAATGTTATGGGATAGAGGTACCTATGAAAATGAAACACAAATAAATAATGAATCAATCCCCATAAAGGAAGCATATAAAAAAGGACACATAACAATACAACTCAATGGCAAAAAATTGAAAGGATCTTATTCCTTAATTAAAATGGGCCAAGATAATAAATGGCTATTAATTAAAAAAGACGACTCTAACGCAGACCGTAAAATTGATATCCTCGAACAAGAAAATAGATCGATAATTAGTAATAAAACTATAGAAGAAATAGAAGAAACGCATAATGAAGAATAAAAATTCCCACTTTATATTTTAATAGTTTGCGATATTTGACTCTGGGAAGAACTTTTCTAAATAACATAATTAAAAGAGCTTCAGAATGGCAAAAAATAAAATAAATCTCATTAGAAAGGAAATTCGGGAATGGCATAAAAAAGGGAAGAAGAATTTACCCTGGAGGAAAACAGATGATTTGTTTAAAATTTTAATATCGGAAATTTTTCTTCAGCAAACTAATACATCGAGTGTGAAAAGAATTTTTGATGATTTTTTTAATAAATATAGAAATTTTGAGGATATTTATAAATCCGAAGAAAAAACTCTTAAACAAGATATAAAAAGCTTGGGACTTTCAAACAAACGGGCAAAAACTTTAAAGAGGCTTAGCAAAAAGATAATTAAAACTAATAAGGGTAAGCCTCCATTAAAAAGAGATTTTCTCGAAAACATTAAGGGTATTGGGCAATATATAAGTAATGCTTATCGGTGTTTTGGCTTAAATGAGCGGACTATCTTTTATGATGTTAATATTAAACGAATAGTTGAAAGAATATTTAAAAAGCGAAATTCTTCTAATCAAACAGCTTTTATATCAGATAAACTTAATAAATTAGTACCGCAAAACGATTTTAAAACATTTTACTATGCTCTTTTGGACTTTGGAAGTAAGATTTGCATAAAATCAGATCCAAAATGTGAAATATGTCCAATATCATCTTATTGTGATTATTTCCTCAATAAATAAAAAAGTGGATACTATTGTTTTGATTGAATTTTGTTCCAACACGTTTTTATATATTTTAATTTTCTCTCTATTGATAGAGATCAGGATACTTTTGAGCTTGGGATGCCAGCTGTTTTTGCCGGACTTTTGATGCCTTTTCAGCTAAGTCAGCCATTTTTTTCTTTATCTTCTTTTCTTGTTCTATAAGTTTAGAGGTATCGATGTCTAAATTATATATTTGATTTAAAACTTCTATAATTGCAGCTGCTCCTTCGGGAGTAGGATATCGCGTAACAGGAGTAAAGAGAGCATAAGCATCAATCTTATTCATTAAAGCGCGATTTAATATTGTTGCTTCTGCCCCAACAATAATCCCCCTTTTTAGCTTTTCAATACATAACTCATTTAAATCTTCTAATTTTTCATTCTCAGCGGCATAATATACTGGAAACCCATCAGGAATATCTCTACGTGCCATCCCTTGAAATGTTACGATTTCTTTCGCTTTTATATCGTCGGATAATGCCCATTTACACATTGTATTACTCAAACTATCATATGCTGATTCACTCTTAAAGGGAATCTCACATATTCCAATGATTAAATTCTTTTCCTTGCTATAAAATAACCTAAAAGGATGCTTTAGTTTCCCTTCGTAAAAAACGGCTATTGGAGGTAATTCTTCACTAGTAATATGACCAATTTCCTTAATATCAGGGATTTGTTCAATTAATGTATTTGCAATTATTGGACCTATTAATCCCACTCCTGTGAAACCGAAAAAAATTGTAGCATCTTCTTTGATCTCAACTGTTTCATCTTCAATAATAATCTCGTTTTCATTATCTATCTAACCACCTTTTATATTAACATAATTTCATTTTTTTGGAAGTGATTGAATAATCAATATCTCAATTCTATTTTAATTAAATCTTAAAAAACAAATGTAGACCATTAATGATTATCCATATCCCTCACATTACCAATAAAATATGAAATTATATAAATGTTGGATCTATAAATTATTTCTGAAATCTTCCCAAGAGTCTTTGTTTAATAAGAAAATTATAAGATTTTTATAAAAATTATTAATTGGCAAACACTTTTAGCTTAAAAATCAATTTACGCTAAAACATATTAAAAATTATTTATTAATATGAATTTCGCATTCCTCCGAATCACAGAAGATCTGTCCCCTTGCCTTTTCTTTAACTTTATCTAAATATAAAGGTTTTAATCCCTCGGATAATTCTTCATATTCTTCTTTAGTTATTTCTTGATAAGGTGCTTGTTTATATCCATGCGCTTGTAACGGAAGAAAAGAAATACATTTCAATTTATCTTGATATGCTTCTAGCAAGTATTTAATATCCTTTTTTTCTTCTTCTTTAAATGTTATCGTCACGGAGACTTGATTATCCGACCAGTATTTCTGATAAAATACTGCATTTTCAGCTTGTTCCCACATTGAAACATCTCTTTTTCCTCTTTTATAATGTTCTTTCTTAACGGGAAATTCAATTAGTAACACATTTTCAGAGTATTCATCTTTCATCACTTTATATCCTGCAGCCTTTACTAGATCGATCAATTCTGAGTTTTCTTGAATACGTATTCTTCTTATATAATACTTTGCATGGGGAAAATGGATCCCATGAGACACTCCTGGGAGTAAACTAACAGTTCCACTAGGTTTTACTGTAGTTAATTTAATAGATTTCGGAATGCATAACCAGTCAGAATATTTTTCATCTAATTGTTTTAAATATTCATATCCTTTTTGGCACCATTCCACAATTTTAGCTTTCCCATGCCTATTGAATGCCTCAGTTATCCCTGTTTGAGAGATGCCTAATCTTCTATTTTTTAGCATAACAGCATTCGTCATTTCATTATTCGTATTTAAGAGGGTCACTGTCTTGGCATACATATATGCATATTTCAGAGATTCTTTAAATTCCTCCCAATTTTCATGTCTTGAGGGATAAGCTTCCACTAAATTACAAAGCTCAAACGATTCTAAAGAAATCTCTCCACATGGATTCATTCCTAAAACGCTTTTATCTTTATAATCCGGTGGATCTACCATTCGAGAGTATTTTCTTGCATTATCAAGCCAAAATAATCCAGGCTCTCCATTTTTGATCAATTGATCAACTATAAAATCGTAATTCATGCCAAGTTCTGCAATAATGCTATTATTACTTACCCAACGATATGAATTTAATTTCTCTTTTTCTTGTTTTGCTGTAATAAATTCTTTATCATCTTGTTCTCCTAAACCTATTTCTGCACTTCTTCTTATCCCACCAGCAATAACACAAGTTCCTATTAAATTCATTATATCCAAGATATCTAGAGAACTCAAGGGCTTTCCAATTCTTTTATTAAGTATATTTTTAATTTTAGAGAGCATCCTTTTTAAGGGTTCAGGCCCAGAAGCAGTTCCTCCAAAACTTTCTAGAGGTTCTCCCTTTGGTCTAATCCCCGAATAATCGTACTTTGGAACTTGCTCTCCTAGAAAATAAGCTTCTAACATAAGTTTTAAGGCCTTTACCCAGCCTTCTCTACTATCAGGTATAATAAATTCAGAATCACCCTCTGCGGGCTTTTTAATGGTGATTTTTCCGGCTCCTTTGGTATCAAATCCCACACCCACACCAACCATCAGTGCATACATTAGAAATTCGAAAGGTTTGGTATATTTAATGTCAATATCTTTTGTTGAGACAAATCCGCAATTATTTAATGCCATTGAGCCATGTTCGGCAATAAATTTTGTTCCCATAATCCAAAACCCTCTTCCAGGTGGAGTCATCTTAAAGTTCCAAATTTTTTCGTACATGAGCTCGGCAGACTCCATCGCTTTTTCCTCTTCCCAAGGGAGTTTCAAATTAAGGCAGTGGGTTTTTTGGATCGCAAAACATCCCTCTACTACTCTTTGTACGGTTTCCCAGAATTCTTCTTTTCTATCTTTTTCTTCCAAATATCGGGCATAAGTTCTTTTGTAAGTAAAATAGCCTAGAGGTCCCCATTCTGGTTGTTTGTTTCTAAATTGGTTAATAAACTCTTCATTTAGTTTAAATTTCTCCATTTTCCCAAAACACTTGTTTAAGAGTTTTTTATTGGAAGGTTAAAAATGTACTTGCTTAAAACTCAGAAAATAAAAAGAAAATTATTTTTTAGATAAGTATCGAATTTTGACCAATAATTCTCTTAGTTCTATTAAATCCTTATCCTCATCAACATAACTTTTTTGTGCCCCTTCTGAAAAAGGAAGATGCTTTATTTCCTTTCCTTTCAAAGAAACCATTTCGCCAAAAGTGCCGTTTAATACTAAATTCATGGAAGCAAGTCCAAACCGTAATCCTAAAATTCTATCAAAAGCATTTGGCGTTCCAGCTCTCATAGTATGTCCAAGTACAACACTTCTTATTTCAAGCTCCGTATCATTCTTCTTAAATTCTTCTTTTAAATCCGTTCTGGATCTTAACTCGTCAACTAAAACCTCTGAAATATTTAAGTAATTGAGTTTTGGGTTTCCAAATGGATCTTTTGGTAAATTATCAAGGGTCTCTTGAGATATGGTAGTTAATTGGTTTTCTAATGAATCTTTAGAGGGATAAGCACCTTCAGCACATGCAATTATATGATATTTATACCCTGCATTAACTCTTTCCTTAAGCACATTAACAATATCCTCATTAAAATCGAATGCTTTTTCAGGAATTAAGATAATATCTGCTCCCGCGGATAATCCACTATATAAAGTTAAGAACCCCGTATCTCTTCCAAAAATTTCCACAATAAACACTCTTTGGTGCGATCGAGCAGTAGTAGTTAGATTATCTAAAATATTGGAAGCTAATTGAGTACCACTCCAAAATCCAAATGTATAATCCGTACCTTTAATATCATTATCAATAGTCTTGGGGCATCCAACAACGTTAGCATTTGTATGTTTAAATAAGGTATCCGCGACTCCCAACGTATCATCACCTCCAATAGCTATGAGCGCATCGATTCCGAGCTCCCCGAACTTTTGATGCATGGTTTGAGCGATTTCTTTCTCTTTTTCTTCTCTTTCCCTATCGTTCTCTATTCCAAGGGTAGATTTAAAAGGATTAGTTCTACTCGTATATAATAAAGTACCCCCTTTTGTGTGTAAATCATCATGTTCAGCGATATTTAAGGGCATAGTAAGATTTTCCATGAATCCTTTCCATCCTTTCTTGATTCCCACGCACTCAATATTTGAATCATATGCTTTCAACATGACCCCGTATATGACGCTATTAAGACCCGGAGCATCACCTCCGCCCGTTAATATACCAATTTTTTTAATTGTCATATTATTATTTGAGTTTTCTAATTATAATTGAATTATTTTACATTCATAGAATATGCTTATTATTATAAAAATTTGTGTTTTAATTTATAAGAAAGAGCCATAAAATAAGCTATTATTCTTTTAAGTTATCTTTCTTTATCCAATTTATAATAATTAAGATTCGTTAAATCCATGTTTTCCTATAAGGCTTACGAATCTTACTCCTGTAACCTTTTTCTTTTTGATTTTTTCTCCTTTTTTAGTGATTTTATATAGATTTTGAGTGAATTTTCTTGAACCTGCGGGAATACATAAGATACCGCCGTCTTTTAATTGTTCTTTAAATGGTGGAGGTATAGGTAATGGAGATGCGGCAGTTACTAATATCTTATCATAAGGAGCCTCTGCTGGATATCCTAAAGTGCCATCTCCAACAAATACGGAAATATGTGTATCATAACCCAACTTTCTAAAATTATCTCGAGCTTTTTCGGCTAAATCCTCATGTCGCTCAATAGTATAAACATGACCCGGATTTTTACTCCCTTCTGGAGCCACTAATTCCGCGCATAATGCAGCATGATATCCGGATCCGGTACCCACTTCTAATACTTTATCACCTTCATTAAGATCAAGAATCTCACACATCATCGCATTCATATGAGGAGCACTTATAGTTTGTCCAGAACCAATTGATAATGGTGTATCGACGTAGGCAGATTTTTTGACAGTTTCAGGAATAAATTTTTCTCTGGGAACTTTTAACATGGCATCGATAACTTTTTCTTTCGTTAATATGCCTCGATCTTTAAGGTTTTCAACCAATTCACGCCTACTTTCTTCATAATTCATTTTATTTTCTCCAGTTAATAATAATACCTATATTGAAACAATTGTTTCTCTCATATTTAATTTCTTTTATAATCAAATATTTACAAAAGTGTCTTTTATCTCTTATATTTTTTCTGATTTAAAGTTATTAGTACAAAATATGAAGATTATCATGTGAACTATTCGTATTTTTTATCAAGCTTTTCCTATACTTGTATAATTAACTATATATAATTATTTTAATTTTTAGAAGAAAAGCAATTCAACTTAGAATAAGGGAAAATAAAATGAAAGTTGTCTTATTTAATAGTAGCCCCAGAAAGGAGGGTAATACATATAGTTGCCTTAATATTGTTATTGACGAGTTAAAAAAAGAAGGAATTGAATGTGATTACATATGGATTGGTTCAGAAAATTTAAAAGGGTGCACGGCATGCGGCAGTTGTGCGGAGAATAAAGATAGAAAATGCGTATTGAAAGGAGATAATATGAATGAATATATCAAGAAAATGATCGAAGCCGATGGGATCATCCTTGGAACGCCAACTTATTATGCAAATGTAAACGCAAATATGAAGGCCATAATAGAAAGGGCAGCAGAAGTGTGTGGTGCGAATGGAAACTTATTAAAAAGAAAGGTTGGGGCCGGAGTTATAGCAGTAAGAAGAGGTGGGGGCGCTCACGTTTTTTCTTCTCTTAATTACTTCTTTTTAATCTCTCAGATGATTGTTGTGGGCTCAAGTTATTGGAATTTAGGGATTGGGAAAGCACCAGGAGAGGTAATGAATGATGAAGAGGGAATTCAAACCTTTAAAACGCTTGGAGAAAATTTTGCTTACGTCCTTAAGAAGATGAATGCCTTTCAATGAAACTCATAAATTAAACATAATAATTTTAATTTATTTCATTATTTTTTTATTATGCTTATGAATCTTAAAAGGCTCCTAAAATGGTTATTAATACTAGGGGGAATAGTTGAAATTGTAATTGGAGCTTTTTTTTTGTTCATTCATTTTTTTCTTCTGGAAATTGGTATTGTGTTGATTCCAGTCTTCAACCAGATGGCAGGAACTTTTATAATAGGATTTGGCATATTATTGATTTTTGCCTCTAAAAATTTGGAGTTGTATCGGGTTATCCCCTTAGTTAATATTTTACTTCGTATTGTTATCATTATATGCTCTATAATTCAATTACCGGCTTATCCAGGATTTTTGGTTATATTTTTACCTGCAATGAGTTATGATCTTGTATGGTCAATAATTATGCTTATCTTAATGAAAAATCTTAAGCTTCTTGCTATAAAAAAAGAGTAAAAGGGAAATCTATTTAGAAATTTATATAAATTCAAACTTTATCCAATTTTTTAATAATTATGATAGAGAAATGGAAAAATATTAAATCTGAAGAGATATTGTTTTTGAATATTTTTAATGTAGTAAGAAAGACTTATCAAAGGCCGGACACAAAAACTGAATTTAAAGCCAATATTCTTGAACTGCCCGATTGGGTTAATATAGTGGGAATAAATGAAGATGATCAACTCTTATTAATTAAGCAATTTCGTTTTGGAACCAATAATATAGAATTAGAAATTCCCGGAGGGATTATGGAACCAGATGAGACTCACAAGGAAGCAGCTATACGAGAATTAAAAGAAGAGACCGGGTTTAAAACTAAGAGAATTAAACAGATTGGGCGAGTTTATGCTAATCCTGCCTTTATGACTAATCAAGTTTATACGTATTTAGCAGATCTTTCAGAAAGAGGAGCCCCGAATTTGGATCCAAATGAAATTATTGAGGTAGAATTCGCATCTCTCTCCCAAGTTAAGAAATATTTAAAATCAGGAAAAATTTCTAATGCTTATTGCGTACTTGGGTTATTTTGGTATATTTTTGAGGAAGAAATTCAACAATTTAGTTAGCTTAATAATTAATTTATTCTATTTTTAAGTGCTTTTTGCTGAATTATTTCAAGAATAGTAAAATCCGTTTCTACCATTGAATCACTAATCTTTCCAATAGCTTTAATGGTATCTTCTGCCCTTGAATAAATAATTCCATTATCCAGTGGGATTTTAACTCCCTCTAAGGCCATTAATGCAGATTCGATAGCAACGCCTGCAGCAGTTGAAAGCTTTAATGCACAACCTGCTTTTGCCCCATCACAGATTATACCAGTAATATTAGCAGCAAGTAAATTGATTGCGTTATGAATTTGTTTAACAGAACCATTGAGAAGGTAAGTAATTCCGGCAGCTGCTCCTATACCTGCCTTGACAGCGCAACCACATAGCGCAGATAGATGAGTTGAGTATAAATGAGTCATCTTTGTAAGTAAATGAGAAAGAAGAGCAGCCTCACAAATTTTATCATAACTGATATGTTTTAATTCTCCAACTACTGCAATTGGAACCAGAGCAGTAATTCCTTGATTACCAGATCCTGAAGTACTCATCACTGGGAGGTTACAACCCCCCATTCGTGCATCTGCTGCTGCTGCAGACTTAGTTCTTCCTTGCATAATAAGAGAATGTTCTGTATCTTCTTTTTTTGTCAAAGTTTGTATAAATTTTCCTATCTTTTGCCCATAATCTCCTTTTAACCCCTCTTCCGCAACCTTTTTATTCATTATAATTCCTTCATAGACGAGTTCTTTTTCTTCTAATGACATTGATTTTACAATCTCAATCATTTCTTCTATAGTTTCAGGAAATTCTTCTCTTTCGAGTTTTTCGAACTTCCGTAATCCCTCATATATTATCTCATTATTAATTTGAATTTTAGTTATATTATCGTGCTCATCTTGTATTCTCACATAAGCAGTATTTAGTTTATCATTAATTATATATTTAAGAGTAACTTGAATATCGAGATGTGGCTTTTTTTTCTGTTTTTCTAAATATTTTATTGCGACTTTACCAGAATTAAGAACCTTATTGGCTTTTTTAACAATATTTTCATTTATATCTTTAAATAAATTTAATCTTTTACTAGGATCACAATATAAACCTATCGCTGCTGCGATTCCCATACCCTTTTGACCATCAGTACCTGGAATTGCGACCGCAATAGCATTTTTATAGACATCTCTATCTGACTTGATTTGAATTTGCACCAAGTTCTCTAATATAAATTCCTTAGGTTTATTGGAAAAGAAAAGAGTGTCATCCTTATCATCTATAGATTTGTTAAATAATGCATTATACGCTATGGATGTTGCGTATCCTACAGCAATTGGTTCTGTACACCCCGTTGCTGGTTTTACATTCTTTTTTAAAAATTCCTGAATATTAAATTTAATTTTAACTCCCTCTCAAAGTTTTATTTCCTTAAAATTAAGGGACGCAAATAATAACATTCTAAAAAAATTTCTCATTTATAACTACAATTTATTAGAAGTGAATTATTTACTTAAAAAATAATTATTAAATATTATTATATCAGCTTATTATAAATTTCAAACTCAAAAATCTTTAAAAATGAAATTATTAAAATATGATTTTGTTTTCACTGCTATTTTATTAATTGGCTCCATCGCAAGATTTATCTCAACTATTATTGTTCCTTTAAATCCAGATGCGAACATTTACATTGTTTCCGCTTACGATTTTCTAAATTATGCTAGTTATCGTCCACCAGCATTTCCCTTTTTTATAGCTCTCTTTTTATTATTAATAGGAAATGAAGGTCTAGCAATCAATTTGACTTCATTAGTAGCAGGGGTCCTCTTAATTATTTATTCTTATATTATCTTCTCGAAAGCTTCATTAAAATTGTTCCAAAATGAAAAAAAGGGAATAAAGCGTGCCAAATTGGCGGGCTTAATAACTAGTTCTTTAGTGGCCTTGAATTTATATTTAGTATATAATAATGGAAGAGGTTTGAGAGAGGAACTTATTTCTTTATTATGTCTTCTAATTTTTTATTATACTGTTATTAATGAAGAAGATTCCTTTAAAAACAATATTTATTTGTCATTATCTGTTTTAGCTTTAACATTAACTCATTTAACTTTTGGGCTTTTTATTGTTTTAGGTATAATAATTTTTTCACTTATTTCTTATTTAAACTTTATAAATCTGGAAAAAGCATCATATATTAAACTTTTAATAATATTGTTTTCATTTTTATCCACTTTTATAATTTGGGCATTTTATTGTGATTATAAAATAAATGATCCATTCTATAATTGGTCTTATCACTCTGCTGCTTTTGATTTTATTTACAATATTAATTTAACCACATTTGATGGATTAGTTAGGGCAGGAATTTCCGGACTTCTTTTTGGTATTCCATATGAATTCTATCATCTATTTACTCTGCTCGGAATATGTTTAACCTTAATTGCAATTTACTTATTAATAAAAAACATAAGAAAAAGTCAAATTTTTTTCATTTTTATCGTGGTGGGGATAAATCTTTTGTATTTAAGTATTTTCATGGCGATTCCTGGTGATCCACGATTAATTCTTCCCTTTTTTCCTTTTTTCTTATACTTAAGTGGATTATGCTTGACTAAACTCGTCGAGGAGTCCAATAGAAATAAAGAAGAAAAAAAAGATAGAAATAAATTATATTTTTTAATTGTCTTCTTTTTTCTAACTTATGCCTTAAGAGGGCTTTATCATTTAAATGTTTCTCTTAATCCTATTATTACAATATTTTCCGTTGTATCACTCGTTTTAAATGAAATAATCGCTATTATTATCTTATATAATAATAGGGATAAGATGATTTTCAGATCAAATGAAAAGATTTAATATGTTTTAACTTATAATGAAAGTTATTTTAATGTTGACTTTTTAAATTTGGAAGAATTAATTAATACATTCTTAAAAATTAAAATTATATTTAAGCCATAAAAGGTGGTAAAATTTGAATTATGATTTTCAAACAATAAAGTTTGATTTAAGGCCAAATGGAATAGGTGTTTTAACGCTTAATAGACCAGATAAACTTAATGCAATGTCATTCCAAATGACAAAAGAATTACATGAATTATTAGATGAATTAATGATAAATTTAAATTGCCGTGTATTGATTTTCAAAGCATCAGGAAGAGCTTTTTGTGCTGGATTGGATTTAAAAGAATCGATGATTCTCCAATCAAAGAAGAAACCAGAAGCATTAAAAGAAAATTATTATTTTATTGACGTTCCAGAAAAAGATATTATTAAAGCAAAAATGTATGCACAATGGAGAACGAGCCAATTGATTGTAAAAATGAGGAAAATAAGTCAGCCCATTATTGCTATAATACAAGGAGCTGCTTCTGGAGCAGGTTTTGCCTTTACTCTTGCAGCTGATATACGTCTAGCAGGAGAAAATGCTAGATTTAATAATGCATTTATTAATGTTGGATTTTCTGGGGCAGATTTAGCTAGTAGTTATCATTTACCTCGGTTAATAGGTATGTCTAGAGCAGCTGAAATCTTATATACAGGAAGGTTTATTAATGCCGAAGAGGCTGAAAAAATTGGGTTAGTTTCAGAAGTTATAAAAGGAGATGAGAATGATTTATTCGAAAGCGCTGAGGAGTTAGCAAAAACTATGCTCACTAAAAGTCCCTTAGGCTTGCGTATGACTAAACAAGCCATTAACTTATCAATGGACTCGCCTAGCTTAGAAACAATGATTCAATTAGAAAATCGTACCCAAATGCTCTGTTCAACATCAGATGATATTATGGAAGGCGTTCAATCGTTTTTCGA
>Ga0102944_1001729_pt1 | contig 13830 bp, 15 predicted proteins | sample SalPonD_shore_MG_FD_78172 | JGI IMG/M metagenome (GOLD analysis project Ga0102944, IMG submission 78172) | Salt pond soil microbial communities from South San Francisco under conditions of wetland restoration - Salt Pond MetaG... | ecosystem: Environmental > Aquatic > Marine > Intertidal zone >...
ATTTAACCGAAACCATGCGACGAGTAATGAACACCTTGAGTAATATGGGTATTTAGGGAAGGGAGAGGATATTTAACATCCCCTTGACCAAAGCGGGATAATGGGCAGAGAGAGCACAAATTCTCCCGGTGTGCAATCTGCTCGATTCTGTTGGAATTTAGCAAGTTCTCAGAACCGGACAATCTATTTATGAGATCCGGTTTGGTGAATGGAATTATCACAAAAATTTGTAGGGTATTGAAGGAGGTCTCTCATGGTGAAAAAAGGAGTTGTGAGCCTTTTGCTCACGGTCATTCCGGTCTGCCTGTTCGGCCAGAAACAGTATGCGCAGGACGTCGTTTCCACTCCGGAGGGCGACCTGGAGATTACATTCATCGGGCATGGGACACTCATGTTTGAGTATCAGGGAACCATTATCCATGTTGATCCGGTGTCACAGTATGGAGATTACTCTGCCCTGCCCGGAGCCGATATTATACTGATCACCCATGGGCACGGTGATCACTTCGACCCTGCCGTGATTAACAAATTGCGCTCCCAGGAGACGGTGGTGATTGTTGCCGGTGTGCTGGCCGGGAAACTGGATCAGGCGGTCGTTATGAGCAACGGAGACTCACAGGACGTAAAGGGATTGACTGTAGAAGCGGTACCGGCGTACAATCTGGTCCATATGCGCAGTGCGGGCCAGCCATATCATCCCAGGGGAGAGGGCAACGGCTATGTTATTTCTTTCGGGAGCGCGCGCGTGTATGTGGCCGGTGATACCGAGAATACGCCTGAAATGAAATCTCTGGAAAACATCGACATCGCATTTTTACCGATGAATCTGCCGTATACCATGACCCCCGAAATGGTGGCCGATGCGGCCAGGGCGTTTCGACCGGGGATTCTTTATCCCTATCATTATGGCGATACGGATCCGGAGAAACTGGTCTCCTTACTGAGCGGTGAGGAGGACATTGACATCCGAATCAGGCCGATGCGCTGAGAGCGTTCTCAGGCATTCCTCCCAGTGGAACGATAACGTCCGGGAGTTATGGATGAGCTGAGAAGGTATCCGCAGCAATCAACGGATTTAATAAGACGATGAGTTTACTGGGAAATCTACTGTGGATTGTGCTGGGCGGCGGCATTTTTATTTTTTTGGAGTATATTATCAGCGGCCTGGCACTCTGTGTGACAATTCTCGGTATCCCGTTCGGGATCCAGTGCATGAAGCTCTCCGTGCTGGGGTTAGTGCCGTTTGGCAAACGCATTGAAGATACCGGATCGTCAACCGGACTGTTGACGCTCATTATGAATATCATCTGGATTATTATCGGTGGGATATGGATTGCGCTCACGCATGTGTTATTCGCTGTCCTCTGCGCCATCACCATTATCGGTATCCCCTTTGCATCCCAGCATATGAAATTGGCGAGTCTGGCCTTCACTCCCTTCGGGAAAAAAATTTTCGACTGAATCGACATGAACTTATCTGCATCAGGCAACCGGTTACTTTGACAACTCGGGAGGGTAATGACTTTACGTTATGGAAACCAATAATAAAAGAGAATTTACACGGCGGAAGTTTCTGAAAACCACTGTGGTTGGCAGCGCCGGACTGTTATCTCCGAAATTATTTGTAGGACAAGAGAGGTCGCCGGGTGCGGAGACGGTAGAGGTCCTCAACCCGGAAAATAAAGTGCCGCTGAGTTTCATTATTGACGATTCCACCTGTCTGGTCAACATGGCTTATTATGGTATTCCCCAGTTTCATGCCGCATTTCCGGATCGATATCCACAGGACTGGCGGAGATTACCGAGAGAAATTCCGGATGCCTTCGTTCGCGAATTCGGCGAGTGGTGTCGCGACCACGGGGTGAAAGGAAAGTACAGTATCGTACCCTACCCGGCTTGCGTTGGCTGGGTAGATCGTTTTCTCCCGGGCTGGTCCGCACAGGAGTTGAGCGAGAGTCTGGCATTGGTCCGGGACTTCATGTCCGAAGACTGGGATATCCATCCCGAAATGATCAGCCATACCCGGGTGATCGATATCTATACCGGCAGACCCTATCAGGAAGCTTCCCCCGAATACATGGAAAACTGGGGATGGAGTCAGGACAAGAGCGCGGAGGTGCTGACGGAGTATATGGCCTACGCGCTCCGCATTCTGCGCAACGCCGGATTATACTGCGAGGGCATCACCACACCCGGCGGGTTTGGCAGCCAGAATCGTGAAAATCTGGCGCTGGGAACCAGAGAGGCGGTGCGGGAGGTCTATAATGTCGATGTGCCGCATTATTTTCGTGACCTGTTCACAGACCCGGAACAGAGCGTACAACCCCGCGTGAAGTTAGCCGAAGATCTGGACAGCGATGACCCGAAATGCGTGGTGTCTATCATCGGATGCACTGGTGACTGGTTTGGAGGGTGGGACGGTCTCACGCCCGGTTCCGTTGATCGGTTTATCACCGAAGATCTTCAAAAAGGACGCCTGGTGGAGGTGATCGACCAGGAAGAGCCTGCCATCCTGGTATGCCACTGGCCGGGCATTTATTATAACGGGGAAAAAACAGGGTTCAATATTTTCAAAGAGGTGGTTGGCCGTGTGCATGCCAAATATGAAAATGTTCTCTGGATGAAGCTGAGCGAAATTGCGCGCTACTGGGCGGCAAAGGAATTGACTTCAATTACCAGGGATGGAGATACCATCGCACTAAATGCGCCATTTGCCACCGGGCGGTTCACACTGAGGACCACCGGCAGGCTGTCGGGAGCACCAACTGTTCAAACTGAAGGGGAATCAGTGCCCTTAACAGAGGCCCGTTCACTCAGTGCGCTTCAAAGTGGCTCCTGGTATGCGGAAAATGAAAATCTGTTTCTTTGTTTCGACCTCTCCAGGGGAACAACACGCATCACCCTGTGAATTCCATAGAAATAGTTCTTCCTTGAGGGCAAGGGTTGACGGCGAGCAATAGGCAGACATATCTGCGCTCAAGTGCAGGATGTACACTCAGCAACGGAGGACTCCTTGATATAATCGTTCTGCCTCCCTATACTCTAATACCCCTTTTGTTTGGTTTGCGGGGAATTCAGGCAATTGAGGGTTATGCTCCGGGGGTATCATGCTCCCGGAGCTTTTATATATTCCGGGGCAAAATGTCGACACAAGAGCACATACTGAGCAGGATAATCCCCGGAAACTCTCGTTCAAAGTTGCAGGAACCGCAACAAGTCGATATTTTATCAGATTTCCGGTCCCGGCGATTGGCGGGCCGAACCGCGCCACCTTTCATTTTTATCCCTACCATTCCATTGATATATTACCGGCAATGAGAGCTCGACGAACAGGGATCCTTCTGGAACGAAGTTCAGGTACCGTATGAGCACTATCGGCTGGGCTGAAATTGTCATTATTCTGTATCTTATTTTTCCTTTACTCCTCCGGAAGCGATATCCCGGTATTCCATGGCTGGCCTTTATGCTGGGACTGTTTAATCCACTGGGATTATTTTATGTACAGAAGTATGCAATTCAATATTTTATAGGGTTGCTTGTTTTCGGATTTCTGGTTCAGTACTTTATTGAACCTCATATCAATGTGTTATTTATCACGGCGCTCCCCGGGGCATTTATAAACTTCTATCGGGTCAAAGTAAGACACGCAGAATAGACCCATCCCGGGAAATAGCAGTTGGGAGTCTGCCAGGTTGATTTTACACCAATCAGGAGGAGAATAATGACCAGGTATGTGAGCTGTATTGTGGCGCTGCTCCTGGCGGTGAGCGGTGGTGGTTATTTGAGCGCAGCCGAAATTGAAACGCTTGCACTCGGCGAACCCGCCCCGCCGTTTACTTTGCCGGGCGTCGACGGGAGAGATTACAGCCTGAGCGATTTCGTCGATGCGGAAGTATTGGTGGTTGTGTTTACCTGCAACCACTGTCCGACGGCCCAGGCCTATGAGGGGCGAATAAAGGCGCTGGCTGCCGATTACACGAACCGGGGAGTCGCACTGGTGGCAATTTCGCCCAATGATCCGAAGGCGCTCCGGCTGGATGAATTGGGCTACACCGATCTCAGTGACTCCTTCGAGGAGATGAAAATCCGGGCCAGAGAGCATGAGTTTAATTTTCCATATCTCTATGATGGTGATTCTCAGGAGGTATCAATGGCCTATGGTCCGGTTGCCACACCACATGTCTTTATCTTTGACCGGGAAAGGAAGCTCAGATATGTCGGCCGGGTTGATGACGCCGAAAACCCGGAAAGGGTAACGTCCCGTGATGCCCGGAATGCTATCGAAGCACTCCTGGAGGGGAAACCGGTGCCCGTGAGGAGCACAAAAACGTTCGGATGTTCAATTAAATGGGCCGATAAACGCCCCTCGGTAGACAGGGCGCTGGAGCGTTGGGCGCAGGAAGAGGTGTCGCTGCGCAGAATTGAGAGGGATGGGCTGGAGAAAGTCATTCAAAACAACACCGACAATCTCCGGCTCATTAACGTCTGGGCAACCTGGTGTGGACCGTGTGTCGCCGAAATTCCGGAGTTAGTAGACATCAACCGCATGTATCGGAACCGCAATTTTGAAATGGTGACCATCAGTGCGGACGATCCCGGGAAATATGATCAGGCGCTGACATTCCTGCAGAAGCAGGAGGCGTCCACCACGAATTATCTGTTCCAATCACCGGATAAGTATGCGTTGATAGAATCGGTGGATTCGGAGTGGGCGGGGAATCTCCCGTACACCATGCTGGTAAAACCCGGGGGCGAGGTGCTATTCCGCCATGCCGGGATTATTGACCCCCTGGAGGTGAAGCAGGCTATTATCGGGTATTTGGGCCGGTATTATTTTTCGAATCAGTAGCACTGGGGGCCGTTCTGAACGAGCACAGGATTGCGCTCCCGGTGTATTACCACCTCGTTTGGGTCAGGACACTCTGGTTGTCATCACAGTGCAGAACGCATTTGTGGTGGTGACTTTGCAAACCAGGCACGGAAGAAGTGGGAGAATCTGCCGATAATAAACATATCTATCCGGTCGATGTTGGCATAAATTGAAAAGAGATGGGAGCGGTAACCGCCATGAAAGAAAGCACGGATACCTGGTCTGGCTTGCATGATCTTGCGTTTGTCTATGTGGTGTTCAGCAAGGTCACCGATAAGGTGCTGCAGGGAGTCGAGGCAAACGAAATCATCAATAGTCTGCAGGAATGGGTGCCGTCGCTCACCAGAGAAGACGCTCAAACGATTTTTACCGGGGCGCTGAAACGCTACGAAAGTATTGAGAATTGGCATCCCTATTTTCTCCAGTCCCTGATCGATGTGAAGGAGATGCTTTCTGAGACGAATATTGTAGGTGTTGTCGGCGATCTGGTGAGCATAGCCAAGTCCGACAACCGAATTCTGGATAATGAAAAACGTCTCATTGGCGAGGTGGCCTGTATCCTTATCGGGGATGTCACTGATGAGGCACTCCGGGGGGTCTATTAACACGCTCTGGAGACCAGCCACGCAGTTTGTAGTCTGTCGCTGGAATTGATGCTTCGAACGAAGACGGCGAGTCAGCCAGGCAATAATTTCCCGATGACTCGTTATGATCCTGTCATGCTTTTTGCCTTCACCGATCTATGAAGGAGAGTTTATCATGTTATTTGTTTTGAAAATATTGATCCTAACAGTTGCTATTTATGTAATCGCTGCGCTGATGCCATCCGTGCATTTGAAGAGTTTCTGGACAGCCATTATCGTTGCAATTGTCTACAGCGTGATCAATTTTTTCTTCGGCTGGCTGCTTGTGATACTGTCTCTCCCGCTGCTCATTCTTACGTTCGGCTTGTTTAAGTTCGTTTTGAATGCGTTCCTGTTGTGGATTACCGATCAATTAATCGCTGACTTTAAGATCGATTCATTAGGCGCCACCCTCATTGCGGCCTTTCTTATCACCATTGTAGACGGATTGCTCCGGGTGATGATATTGTAACTGAATTTTTGATAAAGTCCTTGCTTAATTTAGTCAAGCGTCGAAGCCGGTATTCTGCATAACTCCATGGGAACGCAGTACCCTCCAGGTTTGTGCGTCGTCTCCGGGCTGATTTATAATTACAGGAGCTGCCTGCCTGAACAGCCCCTGGCGGCAGGGCAAATCAGATCTTTATAAAAATGCGGTTATCATACAGGAAATAGGTCAGATACCACTGCATCGCCTGGACAATAACCGCCGTCACGATCCCGATCACAGCCAGCGGAATCCCGAACCAGCCCAGAAATCCTTCAGTGAATACACCGGTGATGTCACCGAGCCAGGCCGCACCCCCAAGTAAACTGAACATGTAAATGAACAGGGGATTCATTCCCATAGTGGCAAAAAAGCGGGCAATGCCTGTCTGAAATTTCTTCACATCAATGGCCCAGAACGAGAACACCAGGGCCAATAAACACCAGCCCCCGGTGACGATAGTGAACGAGGTCGTTGCGATCCGTTTGATGATAGGGGTCACAGGATTCAGGGCGTAGCCAACTACCACTAAAATCAGGCCTGCGATGACCAATGTCCGGAGTTTATGCTTCGTTGCGCGGTCGCTGATGAGTACCTGTCCGGCCAGTACGCCCCAGATGGTGTGGGCTGCAGTGGGAACCGCGTTAAAAGCAACCCAATGTCCTCCGCTTAATTTCCCCATCAGAATCATGTCCAGCCAGGATCCGAAATTATGATCCGGCATGAACGGCTGATTAAAGCCGGCCACCGGCCACAATCGATACAGGGCTTCGGTGAGAAGAAGCAGGCCAACGGTTACACCGATCTGAGAGGCGGACGATTTGCGCATGACCAAAAAGGCCACAAGGTAGGTGAACGATAACTGAGCCAGGACATTCCAGAGTTCAAAAACCAGATGACCGGCGGTGACACAGTACACACCGACACCAAGCGCCAGTAGGGTCAGCGAACGGGTGAGGGCGTGCCGGAAGGTGTCCGGCCAGCTGTCGCCGCGCTCCCAGCGTTTCCCGAAGGAGATCGGCATGGCAACACCGACAATGAACATGAAAAAGGGCTGAACCAGATCCCAGAATCGCAGACCATTCCAGGGATGATGGTGGAATTGGGTGGCAATCGCACCGATGACGGTGCCTTCAAAGTAAGGTTCATTCAGGGAGTGCCACAGTCCGGCTGCTTCGGCAACCAATAGAAACATGGTAAGGCCACGGTAGAAATCAAGCGAGAGTAACCGTCCGTATTTATCCAGGAGTGAATGTGGTAAGTGCTCCATTATCGGTATCCTTTCTGTAAACGAGCGCAGTTTCCGAGAATCATTATGTAAATAATCGCACTGCCAGCCGAACAGGCGAGCAGAAAACAGGATAACAACAAGGTCGTGTGAAATTTAGGGATACTATGGCGAATATCAAGGAATTTGACGGCAATGATAGAGAGCCAGTGAGGACGTGCGGCGAAACTCAATCAGCAGCAGGATAAAGTACATCAATCCGTCAGGATACTTATTTCAAGGGGGGAATAAATCAGCCTCCCTGAGGGGTGTCGCTGATTCTGAACGGCCGTGAGGTTAAAATGCACCGACGGCTGTTGATTCTGTGTTATTTCAAAAGTCGATCAGTCAGTGGCAGTCGCCGTGCTTATGCTGGGAGTGCCCAGGGGAGCAGAGATTCTCACTTTCGCTCAGGTCCCCCTGTAAAAGTCGATCGATGACTTCGTTAATTTCCCCCTCCACGCCGACTATAGTTTCAATCCCATACTGATCGAACAGATCGCGGGCTTTCCGACCCATTCCACCTGATAATATGCAATCAACATTTTGGTCGCTTAAGAACTCTGGCAGAAAATGCGGCCGGTGGCCGGGATTGGGAATAAGTTCTCTGTGTACAATCTGCTGCTCTTCGATCTCCAGCATGGTATAATGGGTGCATCTTCCGAAGTGTTTCGATACGTGATCACTGTCTGTGGCAATGGCTGCTTTCATATTGACCTCGTCAGGTTAGCCTTCTCCGGTGGGTTTATAGAGATAGTTCGGGTGAAAACGGACTGGACTGACCGAATCCCCGCGCATATATAATCATCGCATCAGGCGGTTTGGAATGGAAAAAATATTCTTGTCAGATTTTGCGGAAAATGCATTGCCTACTCCTGGCATTGTTCGCATCGTCCGTAAAACTGAATTTGATGGTCCTGTATCCGGAAGTCATATCGTTTCTCCAGGCCGCGCTCTACATCCTGCAGGAATTCTTTTTCTTCGTCCATGAACTCATCGTAATTGATGATTTTATTGCAGTGATTACAAATCAGGTGATGGTGGTGACCGGGCGCACCGGGACCGGGTACCAGCTCATATCGTGCTTTACCTTCTCCGAACTCAAATTTCTGTGCCAGACCATTCGTGACCAACAGATCAACGGTTCGGTACACGGTAGCCATTCCAATGGAAGGATTCTGTTTGTGTGCTTCAAGATAGATTTCTTCAACCGTCAGATGCTGGTTCATGTGACCGGTGAGAACGGACAGGATAAGATTCCGACCATCGGTGAGCCGGATATCCTGCTCCAATAACCTGGTTCTGTACCATTCGTCGTTCATTATATGATAATGATTTTCATTTTCTTTGAAGATAAATTATCACCCCATGATTGTCAATGCAAATATTAATGAGTCTGGTCTAAAAAGTGTAGCGGAAATCTTTTGCATTTATCATAGTAGAAATATGATCTACTATTCTTCTATGTTTACATAATATCATGTTTATTATTTATTTTTTTATATAAGTAGTGCTAATTCCCCGACGAATCGGGGCAGGCTGTGTTCATTCGTGGTTTCTAGAGTCGTCTCATTAATTATAAAAAGATCCGTCAATCAAGATGTCGTTGCGGTAAATGATATTTTCGCCACATCAGATAAAATATATATCCATACACTTTAATTGCGAAGCTCAATCTGCCGGGAGTACGGCAGAACACGGCCGATGATTATTTATTCGGTGAGTACCCGCCAGAGAGAGGGATATTGTTTGATATGTTCCCAGCCTTCTCCCGGCGACACCGGATGGATGCGGATGTCTTCAAAATAGGTGTCAAGTACACTCGATCGCTCCTGTGCCAGGGGCGGGGAGCAGTAGTCTTCTTCTTCCCACACGGCTTCGCCCGTTTCAGGATTCCACCGGGCGTGTTCCAGGGAATAGGTCAACGCGCGGCCGAAGGGCTGCAGGTTCCGGATAGTCCCCTTTTCCAGCTGCTCACGCAGAATATCTGCCCGTTCAGGTTTCAATGTGGCACGAACAAGATAATACGCCATGGTGGTTTCCCCTCGATGTTCTCTATTTCCCGGTTTCATGCGGTAGGGAGAACGCTCGTTCCGGGGCTTCTGTTAATTTGCCTAACGGTTCGACGGTTACAATTAGGTGATTGCCTGTCGGATCCTGCAGATGGATATTCTCGTGTTTTCGCGTGTAGGGAATCTCGGCCTCGTTCAGTTGACCCAGGAGTGATTGCAGGGCTGCGGAATTGGGCAGCAGTATCGTAAAAAACTCCAGGCCCGGCGCAGTCATAGCCGGTGCGGAAACATGAGGCCCGCCCCACGTGTTGAGACCGATATGGTGATGATAGCCTCCGGCCGCCAGAAAGGGAGCGCTGTCTCCGTACCGGGCGGTTAAATTGAACCCCAGGATTTCCCGGTAGAACCGTTCGGCTGCCACCAGATCATTCACGCGTAAGTGGATATGTCCGATGCCGGCATCATGCGGCAATCCACGCCAGTTCTGTTGGGTCGCGTCGGTCTCTTCAAGAAAAGCATCCATATCCAGAGGCCCGGCGGCCATGTGCACTTTCCCGTTGTCCCTGGACCAGAGCGAGGTCGGACGGTCCGCATAGACTTCGATCCCGTTCCCGTCCGGATCTGCGAAGTATACTGCCTCGCTGACCAGGTGATCCGACGCCCCCTGCAGGGGATAATCAGAGTCAAGGAGATGCTTCAAAAGCTGGCCGAGTTGCCATCGCTGGGAGAGCAGAATAGCGAAGTGATAGAGACCGGTTGTCTGAGAAGTCCGGTCACCCGAAACCTCTGTCAGTCCCAGAAGATAGGGATTGTCTCCGGTGCCGAGCAGGCAGGTGCGATGTTGTTTTCCCTGTACGGTCAATCCCGGCAGATCCCGGTAAAATTGCATTGACCGCCGGAGGTCTGAAACCCGGAGATGAACCTGACCAATTCGGGTGTTGCTAGGTATGGTGAATTTATCCATGGTATTTGGTAATCAGTGTGATGCTTTATGTTCCGTTTCTTGACTCCCTGATGAAGATGTATACTTTACGAAATTTTGCTGTGGTTCCAAAGATTGGGTCGTTCAGGGATGGTAATTCACGTATTAACAGCAGTCGGTGCTTTCTCTTCATCGACCCTTACCAAATGAGACGTACCATGTGGCACAGGTCAACTCAATATGTTAAATTGAAATTACCTATAGAGAGAACCTATGCCGGAATTTGTTTGGAAGTCGTAATCAGGACTCACACAATGAGAGTTCCTTCGAAGGCAACGAGACGTGTGTATATACCCTGGAACAATTCACCGGACCCGAGAATTAAATTTCACTACGGTCTCCGGCTGAAACTCAGTAACTTACATGTAAACGAATGGTGAAACTTATCGTCCAATCGACAAAGAGTATCTGATGAAGACAACAATTTCTGTGTGGACGTTGGCAGTATTGTTCCTGGTCGCCGGCTGTCAGACGGTGCAGATTACGAGCAGCAGGATGGCGTCACCTCCCAGTATCGATGGCAGCCTGAATGACTGGCCGGACGGGTCTGAATTTCTCATAGACGACGGGCGGATGGCACTGACGATCACGAATGACCGACAGCATCTTTATCTGGGGGGAGTGGTCACCGACAAGGCTTTGCAGCGAGTCATCAGAATGCAGGGACTGACCATCTGGCTTGATCCGGATGGGGGGCGAAGTAAGCGAATCGAGATACGGATTCCTGCTGCAGCAGAAGGGTCCTTCGATGAACGGCGCGGCGGTTTCTGGGCGAGTTACACGGTGGAGCAGCAGGAGCACGCGGCCGAAAAGCTGAGTGCACTGCTGGATGGAGTGCTGGTGCGCAATCGGCGGAATGATCGATATACAGTATTTCCTGCCGGCGGCGATGGACCGATTACTATGGTCAGCTCTCAGGTCGATGATCAACAGGTGTATGAAGTGCGCCTGCCTCTTCAATTCCAGAGTGATTTTCTTTCGTTCGGGCAGCCGGCTGGAAGCGGGATAATTACACTGGGCGTTGAAATAACAAGGATTCCGGATTTCAGGAGGGACGCCTACGGTCCCGGGGCTGATCCGGGATTTGGACGAACCAGGTTCGACCGGGAGGAATACTGGCTGGAGGTGAGCCTTGCGAATTAATAGAGAGACAGACAGGAAACGGTGGTCCCGCTCGGTTCTGCTGTTGGGTGGACTATGTGTGATATTGGTATTGAGCGGCTGTATGGCAGGTGTGGGACCCCGGCCGGGAGTTGGGCTCTCCGTTATGGAGAGAATCCCATTGATTGATTCACCTTTTGAAGATCTCTGGGAACAGCATACGATTTTTTTATCCAGAACTTTTCGTGACGATGGCGGATTTCTGGCCGGAGGATCAGGTCCCGGAATGGGAGGCGGGGGACCTTTTCCCCTGATTATCCGGGCCACGCTTATGGATTCCGCGTTAATTGAACAGGGCATCGCCACGTTTGCACAACTCGCTGATCTGACTCCGGCGGAAACCAAAGCGTACCGTGAGCGCTACCGAAAGGAACGCGATCTCGGAACGCATCTCTATATCTGGGCGGAGATGTATACTCGGTACCATGAATCCTACCTCAATCTGGATCGGTGGATCTTTTTTGTGGAGGATGCTTCCGGACAGCAATACGAGCCGGTCAGGGTCGTGGAGGTGGAGACGCGGCAAACTGACCGATTTGTGCGTGATCGGGGGCTCTATGAGCCGAGGACTATGCAAATTCCGGGGTTGCGGCGAGAGCCCTTTCCCGGAAAAGTCGTGGAATTCTATTTTCCCAGGACCTCATATTATGGCAAAAAGGTCCTGTCACGACAGAATCACACCTTGATCTTCGGCGCCGTGAACCGGGAGGATCTGGATGAACGGGCCGAAGGCAGCTGGGACCTGACCCGGATTCGTCGGTAGCGATTGATCACGTCGTCATCCGTGATCCGGACTTGCGGATCACAATTTCTCCATGGAAAGCATGGCGCAATTTGCGTTCCCGGATTCTTGAATTTATGTCCTCCTCACCGAACCGTTGATAATATCCTGGTGAAGTCCCAAATTAAAATAGAGAAGGTACTGAGAATTCAGAGGATGGAAGCGCATGGATACACAAACAAAATCTCCGAAAATCACGCATCTTTCCTGGGGGCAGCTCCAGGTCGAAGAGGGCGCGACTTATAAAGACGCCAAACTCTGGCCCGGCGGTTCCCGGGAGTGGGACTGGACCGAAACCGGCACCAGCCACACACCGGGCGTTCAACCGGAAGATCTGGAGGAAATCCTTGAACATGGGGCAAAGACGGTTATCCTTTCCCGGGGGATGAATCGCCGCCTGCAGGTGCAGCAGCAAACACTGGAATGGCTGCAAAACCAGGGGATCGAGGTGCATGTTCTGCAGACCAAGGAGGCTGTGGTGAAATATAACCAGCTGGCGGAAACGGAACCGGTCGGCGCCTTGATTCATTCCACCTGTTAGTTGCGATAGCCGTCCAGAAACATATCCCCGGAATGCATGCCGTTTCCAGGTAACCTTCATCACAAAGTATTATCCCAGCGATACTTTCTGTCGATGAATATTCTCACCCCGATTGATTCCTCCGGATGGAAGTGTTACAGAAAGAAGAGAAATAAAAGCATCGATAAGCAGGCCGAATCTTCCGGAGTTTCTGTAGGAGGCCAGTCCCTGCGGGAAAACGCTTGGCTCACTCCCGATCAGAGTAATCTCGTTTCGGTGATCTTCCGGAAGTGGTGTCCGTAAATGGCCATAGTAATCGCCACCGGAAAAAGTCTGGGATGTGTAAAAATGGTCCATCCCAGCAGGTGCCAGTACTGTTTGCGCTCTTTCCCGCGAATCCCCAGGTGATAGATGGACCGGAGAAAGGCCATAATATGTTCCCACTTGATGGACATGGTTGACCAGGACGGAGTGTAATCTTTGAGAAAGGTCTTTACGCGGGGATAATAATTTGCGGGAGCGTAGATGGTCTGCAGAATGGTACGATACCCTTTCTGTAGCGTTTCCAGTCCCATCTTGGGGATGATGTTTGTCGTACCGTCCACATTGTCCCCCGAAATGGTTCCCAGAATACGACTGGCCTTCTTCAGCCGGTCATAGAGTTTGGTGCCGATGGGGGCTTGCAGCAATCCCACCATTGCGACCACCACCCCGCTCTGCTGGATGAAGTTTATCTGTCGCTGGAATATAGACGGGGTGTCGTTATCAAATCCCACGATAAATCCTCCCTGCACCTGCAGTCCCGCCCGGTGCAGGCGTTTGACATCTTCCGTGAGATCCCGGTTTCTGTTGTGTTGTTTGCATGCCTCCACCAGGCTCTGATCATCCGGTGTTTCAATGCCGACAAAGATGGTGGTAAATCCCGCATCCGCCATCATCGCCATCAATGATTCATCATCGGCGAGATTTATGGAGACCTCGGTATGGAACTTCACTTCCTTGTGCGTCCGGCGCCATTCAATCAGGGCCGGCAGCAGTTCGGTGCGCAGATGTTTCCGATGCCCGATGAAATTGTCATCGACGAAGAAGATACTGCCCCGCCATCCCTGGTCGTACAGCGCAGTCAA
>Ga0102944_1001734_pt1 | contig 13801 bp, 14 predicted proteins | sample SalPonD_shore_MG_FD_78172 | JGI IMG/M metagenome (GOLD analysis project Ga0102944, IMG submission 78172) | Salt pond soil microbial communities from South San Francisco under conditions of wetland restoration - Salt Pond MetaG... | ecosystem: Environmental > Aquatic > Marine > Intertidal zone >...
AACATCAAAGTTTCCCGCACCCAATTTTATCCAATATTTAAAATCTATATCAGTGAAATTATTTTGAATAGTCATTTCATCCATATCTTCTAATTCTTCCTGAATCTCTTCATTTTCTTTAATAATTTCTTTATACAAATTAAATAAAGTTATCGCATCCTTTGGTTCTGCCTCTTTCTCTCTTAATTCCGCAAGCTTATTTATTATTTCTTCATCAACCATTTTAATTTCAAACCTCTTTGGATTATTCTTATTTAATTAATTCTTAATTTTTTTAAATTAAATTTGATATTATCAATTAATATTTCAATTTATTAATTTATAAAGTTTTTAATTCAAATATCAATTTGTTTATTTTTTCAAGTATTTAGAAACTATTAAAAGTCTAAACTCTCAAAAATTCATCTGGTTCGAGACTCGTTGCGAGCGTCACTTGGTTTATATCTTTATATTCGCTCCACTCTTGATTTTCAACCCAATAATTAATTATATCTTGTCCAATGTTCCAATAGGAGTGTAATCTTTTCATTTTTTTTGAAGCTTTTAAACCTATTGCTAATCCTAATTCTCGAAATGCCAATGTATGCGTATGTTTACTAAAAAATTGAAGTCCAGATTTTACTGCATCTAAAATTTTAGAAATAAAATTTTGATTCTCATTCATCTGATATAGTCGATATGCATCTACAATTAATTCCCCCATCCCAAGAGGATCAGTTGTGGGTAAACTTATTGATTCTGCTAATTTGCGAATTTTTTCTATTTGCTCTTTTAAATTTTCATCAACATGCATATCAATAACTTTGTATGTTATGTATCCATTGAGAGGGTCATGTTGACCCATAGATGAGATTAAAGGGCTCGTAAGATCAATACTCATTTTCCAAAACATCCGACTATTATGAATAAAAGCGTTAGATGCTTTCACGAGATCCGCTGCCCATATATTATATTTTTTTTCTTTACAAATTTCTCCTGTTTTAATTAGGGCAATCATCCATTTCGTAAGATAGTGGAAATATTGACCGTCCCGCTCCCACTCAAGGAGCTGATCTAATGGTTCGTCTGGCTTTCTTTCTGGTAGAGGCTTACCTATTCTTAGCCCTTTTCTTGTAGGATGGTCTTTATTGGAAAGCCATCCTTCACGATCATCATCTTTCCTATGCTTTCCCAGGATATTATGAACTTGATCTACTAAATCTATTGCCAATTGCTTATATGAAGCATCCTTTGTTTTTTTGTATAATTGAATAAAATTGCATACCGCAAATGCATCTGTCCATAGATATCTCCTTGGAGGCTTGCTGGAACTTAATCCTGTGCTTTCGGCAAATTCTAACATCAGAGTTTCGGCCATACTCATAATTTATCAATGTGAAGGGTAAATTATTAATTTTGGGAGTTCTCTACTCTTCACGTTTTATGTTGCCAAATTAAAAAAAAAAAAATTAGTATAAATCTTTTGCAACAAAACCTAAATCTAAACTCTTTAGTGTTTTCTCTAGTGGATAGCCATTTTCTGGATTCCAACCCATCTTCTCGCAAAATCCCTTAAAATCAGATTTATAATCAACTGTTTTTCCTCGATTAGGACCCGTTTCAAATGGAGGAACCCCAACTATTCTTCCTGGCAATTCATTATTTGCTAATATCACACCCTCTCTTACAGTAAAAGCTTGTCTTAAATTCTGAATCCTTAAGCCGATTTCTAAAATATCATCGATTGAGAGATCCCAACCAACAACTGCTTTAATAATTTCGAGTAAAGGATATGGTTGAAACCAGTAAGTAAAATAACACATTCCAAGGGAATTAATACACTGATGAAGACCAACGCACATTTTCATACCTTCATATCTAGCATCTCCAGGTCTTTTAAATCCTCTTGGGAGATTAAATTCTTTTACATATTTGTTTCTATTCATTAAACCTGATGATATAAAATGATCTAAACTCGAAGCAGTATGACGGCCTGGTGTTGGATCATAGGCGTAGGTGCGTCCCAATGTATTAAAAAATTTTGGATCATGCATAGGAAGGACTTGTCCCTTTGAATGCATCGCGAATTTTTCAGATCCTTTTCCTATAATTTCTGCTGCCTTCTTTGGACCATCTGCCAAAATTTCTCCGAATCCTTCGCGATTAATTATTTTTTTGACGATTTCAATTATAGCATCTGTATTACCCCAAGTTAGTTCTATTCCATCAGTATCCTCTTTTTTTATTATTTCATTTTCGAAACATTCAATTGCAAATGCTACGGTTCCACCAACTGAAATCGTATCTAAACCAGCGCGATTTAATAAGTCGTTTATTATAAATAATGAGAATAAATCATCATTCAACAAAAGAGGACCAAAAGCAATACAAGTTTCATATTCCGGAATATGTGTCTCTTTAATATTTGCCTCCGGCACTTTCATTACCGCACCACATTGAACAGGACAGGAAAAACAACCATAATTTCTTACCCTGTATTTATTTACTTCCTTTCCTACGATTCTATTCAAACTTTCCATGGGAAAGTCTTCTGGAGTCCCCGCCCAATTTTTTATGGGGGCATCTCCTGAAATAACAGAAGAAAAGTTGAGACATGATAATCCAAATTTATTATAAAGGTACATCGCACCTGATTCGGCATTTGCAGCGCTCGTATTATATTCTTTAGTGATTTGGACTAAACTTTCATTATCTGCTATTGATAGTTTTTGCTCTCCCTTAATTGCTAACGCTTTGAGTTTTTTAGAACCCAATACTGCTCCAAAACCTGATCTTCCTGCAGCTCTATTTTTATCATGAATTATACACGACATTAACGAAAGCCTCTCACCAGCAGGACCTATTGCAGCAATCTTTACATCTCCATACTTTTCATTCAATTTCTCTTCAATCTCAGTAGTATCTAACCCCCATAACCCATCTGCATCTAAAATTTGCATATCTCCATTAATAATTGCAATATATTTAGGAGACTCCGCTGCTCCCTTAATTAATATTCCATCATACCCACATCTTTTAATTTCTCTGCCAAAATATCCACCACAGTTCGAATCGCCCCAAGTGCCGGTTAAAGGAGACTTTCCTGCGATCATAAAGCGCCCAGTTAAAGGAGCAATTGACCCAGTCAAAAGCCCCGGAAAATATCCAATTATGGCATCAGGACTAAGTGCATCCGTTTTTGCAGGAATACTTTCGTAAAGCAATTTAGTACCAAGTCCATATCCTCCCAAATATTGCTGATAAATCTCACCTGGCAGCTCTTCTTCTTTAAATGTCCCCTCTGATAAATCTATCCATAAAACCTTTCCAAAATATCCATTAGGCATTATTATTATCTCTTTAAATAATTATCTTAATTTATTATTTAGTCCAAAGGTATTAATAAAAGTTATGTTAATTGCCTATTCAAGATAAAATAAAATAAATAGTTAACATGAAATCTTTCTTACCTTTTAAGAGAACATAATAAAACTACCTCCAAACACAAAAGTTAATTAAAAATAAATATTAATCCATTTGGTATGGAAGAATTATTCAAGAAGCTTAAAAAACGGTTAAATGGCTCTGAAAAGATAATTTTTGTTGGAATTGGCGAAAATAAAATGACTGATGATGCTGTGGGACCATATATAATAACAGAACTGTTAGACAAAAATAATGATAGATTCCTTTTTATTAATGCTGGAATTGATCCGTTAGCTCGGGTTGACCAAATAATTAGATTTAGTCCATCTCATATTATAATTTTAGATACTTGTACTTTAAATAAAGAACCAGGAACAGTCGCAATAATTGAGCGTGAAAATATGGCAGATCTGGTGCCTATATCTACGCATACCATGCCTATTCATATTGTAATTGATTACATTTTAGATAAACTCTCTGGAGTAGATATTTTTATGCTGGGATTCGTTCCTAAAAGCATAGATGGGTTTACCACCTTGAAAATGTATGGAGAAGGAAAATATACCATCCAAGAATTAAATGAAAATGAAGATCTACCCTTTTTTGGATTTCAATTAACAAATACGCTGAAAAAAACAGCAGATAGCATCATAAATATAATTAAAAAATTACTTCAAGTTATTTAAATTTAGATTAATTTCAAACTAATTTTTATTCTATATCTTAATTGAACTGATGAGAAAGTTCTTAGAAATTCAACTAATGATTAATTCTCTTAGAGAACGAATTTCTTTTCGTAAATGGAATATTTTATTTGTTTCTTTATTTAACAATGATAATAACTCTTTTAACTTCCTAATTTATTTTATATCATTTTCCTTTAAATTTAGGCGGTCGTTTTAATGCAAAAGCTCTTGTTGCTTCTCTGAAATCATGAGTTTTTGTTATTGATTGATTGTGTGTATTCTCCAAATCCAATATTTTAGTAAGAATATCTTTAAAATAGGTGTGAATAGTTTTTTTCATTAGCTTTATAGCAACACTAGGACCTTTCGGAGGTATTAAACGTAATGCTTGTTCCCTTGCATATGGAATAAGTTGGTCTGCGGGAAGAACTTTATTTACTAATCCTAAAGTTTCAGCTTCCCTTGCGGTGATCTTATCACCAAGATAGAGTAATTCTTTTGCTTTTTGAAGACCTATTAATCGGGGTAGAATAAAATGTGTTCCAAGAATTGGTAAAACGGCATTTCTTATATAATATAATCCTATCCAAGCATCCTCGGACATATAAATTAAATCTCCACCTAAAAGACAAATACTTACTGCAGAACCTATAGCAAGCCCGTTAATGGCAAATATAACAGGCTTAGGGAAATCCCATATTTTAAGAGCTATTTTTTTTTCAGCAACGTCTAAAAAATCAATCTCATTTTTGATTTCTGGTTTAATATCTTGAAAACTTCCAAAATAATTCCCGGAAGAAAACGCATTAGCCTCTTCGCAACCAGTAAATATTAAAACATTAGCATTTTTATCAATTTCCATATCATTTAAAGCGGTTTCAATTTCCAAGTAAGTGATTTTTGACATTGCATTTTTTCTTTTTGGAATATTAAGAGTTATTGTACAAATCCCATTTTCTTCTTTATTATATATGATTTCATTAAAATCTTCAACTTTCATAAAATTCAATTCAAATATTCAATTATTGGATTAAATTAAATTTATTTTTAACTTTATTTAATACTTTTCTTTTTATCTCTATAAAGTTAAGGTTAATTGATTATTACCAAAGAATAAAATAAATTCTAATTAGACTATAAGAAATCTATTCTTTTTAAAGAAATTAATAAAAAGTTTAAAAAAATAATCAATTAATAGTTATAATTTGTAGGAAAATAATTCTATTAAATTCAGCTTCAAATAAAATGATCTAATAAAAGTTTAATCATCATCCTCTTCTAATTTTTCACTTTCCCCTAAATGATTAATATAGTCCACTATTAAATCAATCGTTTCATCTATCACACGTTTTTGCTTTTTTTCTAATAATTTTTTGAACGCTTCTAAAAATTTTACTGCTTTCTCTGCTTCTTGGATTTTCTTTAAATAATTAGTTCCTTTTTTATTTAGTGAGCCGCCCCATACAGTCATCTGAGAATATAATCCCTTTTATATACTTATATCTAGTAATGAAATTAGAATATATAAGAATTTTTATTATATTCTATTGAGACTAAGATAACATTAAAATATATTCAATAAAAAAATGAATAAATAAGATAAAAAAAATAGAATAACAATAATGAATCCTATTGCTTTTCGATCTTTAAGTAAAAATTTTTTCCTTCTGTTTTAAATTCTAAAACTTTATCTCCATGATTTTCAACATATCTTTGAATGTTTTCTCCCGCTTCAGGGAAGTCTCCTTGTATTTCAAGGATCTCTTTAGGATCCATTTGACTTAACTCTTTCTTTGTTTTTGCAACGGGCATTGGACAAACCAAGCCTGTACAATCTAGTTTTTTAGTTTCTGGCATACTTTCACCTCAATTTAAGTAAACAGAATCTTGTCTGCTTCTACACACATTTCTAAGAAGCCATGCATTGTTGTTGGGGTGCATCCCTCCATCAATTCTTCTTCCTTCATTCCACGAGCTCTCATACAAACTCCGCAGACTAAAACTTTCGCACCTTCTTCAATAACATTTGCAAGCCACTGACCCACATTATCGTAAGTTGTGGGGTCTTGATTTTTATGTCCCACCCATATTCCATCTTCAACGAGAAAAATATTTATCTTATGTCCATCCAACAGAGCAGTGTAGGCAAATCTGAGCATAGTATAGGGTCTTTCTGTTGTATATTGTCCAGAGCCTATGGCGATTGTGAATTTTAACTGTTTATCAGACAAACTTATCAACCTAATTCAAATAAATTATTTATTATTGAGAAGGATAATATTAAATAATTATTAACCTTTTCGCTAATATTTATTAATATAATCGATAAATAACCAAACATTTACAAAATTCGTTTTTTATTGAAGAGAAATTTTTTTAAATGGTTTCATTAAAGGATTTAATATGAAAGAAAAACACCTAAAAAATAAAGTATCTATTATCACGGGAGCCGCAGGAGGAATTGGAAAAGAAATCGTGAAATTATTTGATGAAAAAGAAATAAAATTAGCTTTAACGGATATTAATTTGGAGCCCCTAAAAGAGCTAAAAAAGGAATTACATCAAGATCCTCTTCTTATTTCTTGTGATATCACTAATTTAGATGAGATTAAAGCTGTAATTTCTAAAGCACTTCAAACACACGGGAAAATCGATATTTTGGTAAATACAGTTGGAATTGTTATCCCTTCTCTTTTTGAAAATACTACTTATGAGGATATTCTTAAGCAAATTAATGTGAATCTAATCGGCACTATTCAATTTACGAAAGAAATTATTCCTGTCATGAAGAAAGGTGGTGGAGGCCATATAGTGACTATCTCTTCATTGGCAGGGATTGTACCAGAAACTCATAGCTCTATCTACACCGCAACAAAATTCGCCTTAAGAGGTTTGAATTGGACCTTGAATTTGGAATTAGAAGAGCATGATATTTTTGTTTCAACAATTTTCCCCGATTCCGTTGACACTCCAATGCTCCAATATGAGGCTAAGCATGGAGGCTCACCTTTAACCTTCCTTCATGACCCAGTAGATCCTCAAAAAGTAGCGGAGGGAATTCTTAAAGCAATATTAAAAAAGAAGGTGGAAGTTTGCGTGCCTCATTCTGAGGGAATACTTTCAAAAATAATCATGTGTATGCCAAGCCAAGTAAAGAGATTGTGGCCTAAATATGAAAAGAAGGGAGAAAAGAAACGAGAAGAATATTTAAAGAATTTAGACTAATTATTAGGATTTTTTATTAATTTTATCGAGGCTAATATTTGCCACATAATCAGAAAGAGTAGAATCACGAGAGAATTTGCTAGAGGATAATATTTTAATTACATTTTTTTTAATCTTTTCTCTATATTCTGAATTAAAGAACCAACTACGAGGGAAATCGAATACATAATAAAATAAATGAAATTTAAAATCAGGATGCTCAGATATAAATTTCCTCACGTTCTGAGAACAAGCGGTCCAAAAAGAGAAAATATCCCCTTGAACTGTAATAGATTCATCAATAGGTTCTCGGCGAAAATCTTTCATAGATAAAATCATCATCAAAGGCAGCGTGTATTTAAATTGAATTTTCGGGTGCTCCTCTCCTAAAGACTTTTCAAATTGTTCCCAACTCTTTCCAATAAGAGCAAGACCCTCCTCGATTTTTGAATGATAAAAACCTTCCGTTAAATATGTTTTCACTGAAATAAATTGAAACATTCTTAAGGAACAGGCAATCCTCCATTTTAAATTTTGAGCATCTAATTGGAATAAAGCGGTTTCAAGATAGTTCTTCTGCGTTCCTTCTTTTTTAAATTTTAAACAAGTGGTAAAAACCTTAGTTAGATTAGCACAGATTTCATCATAATAATAGAAATAATGATCATAAATCTGGGAGTAATTATAGCCCCATATATCAATGAAAGTAAAGACTTTTAGCGTTTGAAATAATATTTGAATATAACGGTTGGGAATTGATTTTTTGCCATCAAATAAATCAGAATAGAGTGCGATACTTCCATAATAACTGCTTTCACCCGTGAAAATTGTACCGATTAGTAAATGATGCTTGATTGAGGTTAAAATTAATTTCTGAATAGTTTTCGAGAGATTAAAGCGGTCTAAAAATTTATGTTCTCTAATAAGTTTTTCTGATTCTATAGTATGCCATGTTCTATTAAAGGGACGACTAAGATCATGATATAATAAAATAAGAGGAAAATAAAGAGGTTGGAATTCATATAATTCTCTCAATTGTTTTTTTAATAATAATAAGTTATTTTTATCGATATTTGTTTCGAATTGATTATTTATAATCGAGAAATAGTTATAAAGCGTGTGAAAAGTGTGTCTTAATGTTCTAAATGCCTCCTTTCTATCTTGCTCTATGCCTTTTATAACAAAATCATACCATTTTGGAAAGAGAATAGAGAGTTTTTTTATTTCTTCTGAATTTATTAGATCCTTTTCAGATATTTGCCAAAAATCTAATTCAGATTTAATAATAATTATTTCCAGTTTCCGATAGTAATCGTTTTGTAATTCCATCTTAAATATCCTTAATTATAAAAGAATCCATAAAAAAACTCCAACTATTATTCCTATAATTACAAGAAAAAAAACCCCTGCCCACGAGAACAAGAAATTTCTTATATAATTAATTTTAAAATCTACTGCTTCATAAGGGCATAATTCAGCACAGCAATAACAAAATATACATTTCTTTCTGTCCCAATTCGGAGTATTGCCCTTTTTGATTATTTCTGGTGGAGTGATGGCGTTACCTGGGCAATTTTCCCAACAGGTAGAGCAAAGCCTGCATTTATTTGGATCAAATTTCACCGTAGCTCTGAACACCACATTTCCCATATAATCTGCTAACCAAGAAGGTAAGGGTACAGATACAGGACGCTTCCTTGGGATCTTAAATTTACGGGAAACAGCTTTTAAATTTTCCCCTAAGAATTGAATTTTCGAGATATCAGAAGTCCCAAGATTTTTTTCTACTGCTTTCTCAATATATTTAACATCTTGGGGATCAAGCCCAATAATTTTACACACTGCGGTATCTAAGGCCACACCATCAAATCCCGCTATGATTAAATCCAATTTAACTATCTCTCCCTTGCTAGGACCTTTTCCTTCTTGGCATAAATATCCATCAATAACAGTTAATTGTGGATTTGATACAGAATAAATATCGGCTAAAGCTGCAGAAAAGGCATCTCTTGTTGAAAATTTTGCATGTGTTTTTGCTTTATTTCCCAAGATTAAAGTCCCAAACATATTTTTTATGCAGCATGTTAATAAGGTTTGCCAGTGAGTCTTTATTTTTGGAATATTAATAATTAAATCCGCCTCCTCTAATAATGGAGAAGAGACAATTTGCTCAAGGACTAAGGGGTTTTCAACTTCATATTTTTTACGTTCTGTTTTTTCAAATGGAGTCCAATTTACATTTTCTTCTTCACATATTCTTTTAATCCCACTTCCTTCAAACGCTTTTTCGGTAGCCCCTGGTGATGAGGTGCCGCTTGACTCAGCGACAACTATATCATACTGGTTATGATTCTTTAACCATTTTATAACAGACCTAACTACTTCCGGATGAGTGGTTACTGCTCGCGATGGCTCTTTACTCATCAAAATATTAGGTTTAATAACAATTTTCATGACATCCTTATTAAAAAATGATTCTGCATCTATTAGATCAAGAGCCTTAAACACTGCACGCTCAATTTCATTATCTTCAATTTTTACAATAGAAATTTTATTCTTTTCCATAGGATGGTTTATATTTTAAAAATTGATCCATTTGAATAACAATATTAAAAAAAATTCTATATTTAATTATGATATAGTCCTATAATTTAAAAAAATCAATTGATTAAAAAGTAGATTCTTATTAGTGTTACTATAAACCAAAAAAGTGTAAAAATAATTGGAATCCTTATAGCAATCATAGGTGGCTTGATTGCTTTTATCGGTGGAATAAAAATAGGAAACTCTTTTGGAAATATTTGGAATATTTTAGGAGGAATGGCTCTTGCAGCTATTGGTGGACTTGTAGCAGCTATCGGAGGACATATCTCAAACCTTATTAAGTGAAGTATTCGAATTTATATCTTTTTTTTATTTTATCTTTTTACGAGCTATAAAAGAAATAATTTATGAAATATAGACAAGAATTTAATATATTTACAAATTCATTTCTAAAATAAAAATAGGATTTAAATAAATATGACCAATTCTATAGAAAATTTGAAAGCAGCATTTTCTGGTGAAAGTCAAGCTAATAGAAGGTACCTCGCATTTGCGGAAAAAGCAGATAAAGATGGATATTCTCAAGTGGCAAAAGTATTTCGTGCGGCTGCCGCAGCTGAAACTGTTCATGCTCATAACCATTTAAGAGCTATGGGTGGAATAAATTCAACTTTAGAAAACATAAAAGAAGCTATAGAGGGAGAGTATTACGAATTTACAAAAATGTATCCAGAATTTTTGGAAGAGGCAAAAGCAGAATCTCATAAAGAAGCGATAAGAACCTTTAATTATGCGAATGAAGTAGAAAAAGTCCATCATAGACTTTATCAACAAGCACTTGAAGCTGTAGAAAATGGAAATGATTTAGAACAAAAAGATATATATGTATGTCCTGTCTGCGGATATACACATGAAGGGGAACCTCCAGAAACCTGTCCTGTATGTGGTGCTTCTAAAAAAGTATTCAAAAAAATTGATTAATTATTGGATTTTTCCAAAAATATTTTTTTAAATTTGAATATTAACTTAATTCTTTTTTATTTACTAATTTTTAGAGACTATAACACTCTTTATATTAAAATCTGTAAATTACACTTAATTCATAAATATAAAATGATATATATAAAAAAATTAGATAGAGTGTCCTTAAGAACAAAATCTCAAGAAACTTAGGATTTTAATTTTATTCCATAATAAGTGCATAGTTCTGCATTGTGTTTGGATGGAGAAACAGCTTCATAAGCTTTTTCAATAACCCAATTCTCGTTTATTAACCAGGTTCGGCGTTTAAGTTTTCCTTGAGATATAGCCCCAAAAGTTTTTGCGGCTTTCTTTTCTGGATCTGAGAGCAGAGTAAAAGGTAAATCATATTTGGTTTGAAAATTCTTGTGCGATTTCACGGAATCTGCACTTATTCCAACAATGGTAATACCTTTATCCTCATATTCTTTAATAGAATCACGGAAATTTGTTGCTTCTGTCGTGCAACTGGGTGTGTTATCTTTAGGATAAAAATAAACTACTAATTTTTCTCCTTTATAATCAGTGAGTTTTACTAACTCTCCATCTTGATTCAATAATTCGATATCCTCTGGTGCGGGATCTCCTTCTTTTAACATATTTTTTATCTCCAATTAAAATGGTTATTTTATTATAATTTAATTTATTTCTGTGAGAAAAAAGATATTTAAAATTAAATACAATTTGGTTTTAAAATATACATAATTCCAATTAGAGTCGTATATCGGCAAATCTTTCTCTTTGATATCTTAATATTTTAAAAAATGTTGATTCTTATAATATCTTAGCTTTCTAATTCTTATTTTTTATAATTTCTTTTGCCATATTTTCCATAGCTTTTAAAATAATTATTCTTTTTTGCATTATTATGAATTTAAAAACAATATTAAAAAAACCATTTGAAAAACTTTCATTACCATATTGGGGGATTATTGCGATCATTATTCTTACCATGGGTTTTTTAGTCCCATCTATCGCTTATTCTGGAAAGGATGGAGAAGCCTATAGTTTTCTTAATCATGCAATTTCCGAGCTCGGAGAACTTGGAGTTTCTGAACTGGCAATTATATTTAATATATTTATATTTTTTGGAGCCATATTTGCATTGGTTTTCTTTCTAGGATTATCTCTCTATATAGATAATAAAATTTCTTTGGTTGCTGGAATCATAGGAGTAGTTGCATCCTTAGGTGGAATTTTTGTTGGTATTTTTCCTATGAATTTTCCAGGTCCACACTATATTGCTGCTATGACTTTCTTTTTTGGAGGAATGCTTACCGTTGCTGTATTTTCAATCGCCATTCTTTTTGATAAAGAAAAAAAAATCCATTGGATTTTCTCTATTCTTGGATTTATCGTAGTGTTATTTTTTGCTCTGTTCTTGTTTTATCCATATGCTGAGACTTATCGTGTTAGTGGAGCATTAAGAATACTCTATGATCTCTTTTATAGTCGCCCCGCATTTTTGTTACCATTCTTTTTCGAATGGATGACTTTGATTACCATTATGATTTGGGTTGGAATAATCTCCATAGTGTTTTTAATTAACAGAATTAACCTTATCTAACTTTTTTTATTTTTTAATTTTAATTAATTTTAGATTTTTAAAATGCTAAAAGATCCAAAAAAGAGCTAATTTTATGATAATAGTTAAAAAAAGAAAAAACAAAGAAAATATTAAAATCTTTTAAAATAAATATTTTATATTAGACGCCTCCAGCTTGTGTAGCCATTACCGTAATTACATCCTTTTTTGGGTGAATTCCGACTTTTGAAAATTTCAAATCATCTGGAAGAACCTTTCCCTTGAAGATGAATTGAATGGCAAGCACTGGATTAAGTTTATACTCTTGTTGTACGGTTTTTTTAATTTCAGCAATACTCTGACTAGGGTCTACCTCAATTTGCTTAATGGCTTGATCGGGTGGAACTCCTGTCAATCTGAACCTATATTGGGTCATTCTTTATACCTCTTAACCTTTAAATTTTAATATTTAATTAAGAATAAAATAAATTAATGATATTAAAATACTCTTGTTAAGAGCCGTGAACTTTGGTATAAACTAAAGTTAAATTATTAATAGTTAATCTTCTGATAATTTTTTTGTCTCAAGCAATTCAAGAAATTCTTTTTCATTTAATATTTTTGTGCCTTCTTTCTTTGCTTTAGTTAATTTTGATCCGGGATTTTTCCCTATTACCAAAAAATCAGTTGCTGAACTAACACTAGACGTTGCTCTACCGCCATATTTTCTTACTTGCTCTGATGCTTCATCCCGTGTGTATTTATCAAGGGCGCCCGTGAATACGAATTTTTTTCCCTCTAAGAATTGATCATATTCTTCTTTCTCTATACTCATTTTAACTCCATATTCTTTTAATCGTTTTATTAATTCTTTATTCTTTTCCTCTTGGAAAAAAGAAACCATACTTTCAGCGATTTGAGGACCAATTTCATCAATCCTTTCAAATTTTGTTTGTGAAGCATTGATGAGATTATCAATATTCTTACAATTCTCAGCGAGCACTCTCGCTATGTGTTGCCCTACATAAGGAATGCCAATTCCATATAAAACTCTTGCAAGCCCCCGATTTTTACTTTCTTCAATACTATTTAACAAATTCATTGAAGATTTTTTTCCCATTCGTTCGATATTTTTAAGTTCATTCAAATTTAATTCATAAAGATCCGCAATATTTTTTGCATGCCCCTCTTCAACTAATTTATTCACTAATTTTGTTCCTAATCCATCAATATCCATTGCTTCCCGATCTCCCCAATGTTCGATTCTCTGTTTCACTTGAGCTGGACACTGGGCATTGACACATCTTCGAATAACATCGCTTCCTATTTTCTTAGCTGAGCTGCCACAAATTGGACATTTATTGGGCATTTCAAATTTTTTCTCACTACCGTCTCGCTTTTCCTTAATTACTTTAAC
>Ga0102944_1001736_pt1 | contig 13792 bp, 16 predicted proteins | sample SalPonD_shore_MG_FD_78172 | JGI IMG/M metagenome (GOLD analysis project Ga0102944, IMG submission 78172) | Salt pond soil microbial communities from South San Francisco under conditions of wetland restoration - Salt Pond MetaG... | ecosystem: Environmental > Aquatic > Marine > Intertidal zone >...
AGGGCGCCTGGTAGGGCTGCCTGAGCGCCCGCCGGCACGGCGCCCAGCGCTCGCGGAACCGCCGGAGCTCGTCGCGGTAGGTGGGGTTCGTCCGGCCCATCGTCAGGCCTCGGCGTCGACGAGGCCGAGGTCGTAGGCGGTCGCGGCGGCGTCCGCGCCGGCCGCGCCGAGCAGGTCGACCCAGTACGGGATGGTCGTCTGCCACCAGCCGTCGCCCCAGTAGACCGTCGTCTCGAAGTCCTCGGCGACGAAGCGGTGGCCGAGCGCGGTCCGCTCGACGGCGATCTCGTAGCCGGCGTACGACCGCACCAGGTCGGCGAAGGCGCCGCCCGGCGGCGCCGAGACGAGCACCGCGCAGTCGAGCACCCGGGCGAGCTCCGCGAGGACGGTCAGCGTGGCGGTCAGGTACCGGCGGTCCTCGGGCGACGGCACGTCGTCGTCGGCGTAGAGCGAGGCGACGGCGGGGGCGACGACGAGGTCGGTCCGCGCGTCGAGGAGGCCGGGCAGCCGGCGGACCAGCTCGTGGTGCTGGTAGGCCGTCCAGGAGCGGGCGATGCGCAGGCGCCGGAGCGTCCGCGGCGTGGCGAGGTCGCCGAGCAGCGTCGTCGAGGCGACGTCCCGGGCGTCCACCCAGACGCCCAGCCCGGCCGCGGCGTGGAGGGCCGAGAGCGCCACCTGGTGCAGGGCGGTCGACCGGGGCGGCGCCCACAGCAGGGTGACCCCGGGCGACAGGTCGGGGGTCGGGGGCGGAGGGGTCATGGCAACCGGTGAGTCGGGGCTCGGGGACGGAAAGGGCGAGCCAGAGCCGCTCGGCGGAAGTGAAAGTGCGGCGCGCGGGGCGCGGGCGTCACGCCAGCGGATTGTTGCGTCGGCGGCGGAAACGGTCGGTTACCCGGCCGCCGGACGTGGGCGACCTCGCGGGCCCGACGTGTCGGGGTCGCGGGGGTAGGCGTCGCCGGTCGGCCTGGGGGGTCGTCAGCGCCGCGGTGAAGGTGTGGGCCGGTCGACGGGCGAGGCGTTCGATGGCCGGCGGGGCGCCCGCTCGGGGCTCGATGTCGGGCCCTCGACGCCCTGCGCTCAGGCGCTGGCGCGCTCGTCGAGGTCGGCCAGCACCGCGTCGGGGTGGCCGTCCGGCGAGACGGCCTCGTAGGCGGCCTCGATGGTCCCGTCGGGGCCGATGACGAACGTGTTCCGCTCGGCCTTGCCGCTGTCGCGCCGGGAGCCGAACGCCTCGGCGACCGCGCCGTCCTCGTCGGCGAGCAGCGGGAAGTCGAGGTCCTGCTCGTCGGCGAACTCGGCCAGGAGGTCGACGGGGTCGGTGCTGCAGCCGAGCACGGCGACGTCGCGCTCGGCGAAGGCGTCGAGCCGGTCGCGGAAGCCCTGGGCCTCCCGGGTGCAGCCGCCGGTCTTGGCCTTCGGGTAGAAGTAGAGCACGACGGTCCGACCGTCGAAGTCCGACAGCGAGACGGACTCGCCGTCCTGGTCGAGCAGTTCGAAGTCGGGGGCGGGGTCGCCGACGCTGAGCATGGTCGAGGGATGGGTGGCAGGGAGAAAGCGGTTGTGAACATTGCGGCGAGGATGGAATGATCGAGGTGAACGCCGAATTGTCACACCGTGCGATTGTTCAAATAATATATTACATCGGAAAAGCTTTTTTAATTGATGGTTAGAAGACGTGAATACCTGTCAACCATTGCCCTGTCAGGTGCGTTACTCGCTGGTTGCACCACCACGTCTAACGAGCCGACAATCAAGGATAGCGATGGAGATGGCGTCATCGATAGCAAGGATTACGCCCCGCATGACGCGTCGGTTCAGCGGAAGTCTGATCTACAGCAATCGGTCAAAACCCAACCGGCCACATTGAAGCATCCAGTGAAGACGGCGGCCCTCACGGAGACGCCTACCCCCACTCCGACCCCGACCCCAACACCGACACCGACCGTAACAGCAACCCCTACCGCAACGGCATCGCCAACAATGAGTAGACCAGATTTCATCACGGTGCCAGCGACAGATTTTGTGGGAGTCTCGTACATTTCTAGGTATTCTGTCAGGGATGTCTCGGTGTCGATAGCTCCAACCGATCCCGACTTCGATGGTTATGATCTCAATCAAATGAACCTGGTCGTCCTCAGCCAGCGCTTCCCTGACGGCGAGGTGCTTGCATCTGCACGAAGCACCGACACGGCGAGTTCCGGGGCGAAGAAAACGTTGAGCGTCACGTTATCGTTCGATTCGATACCGAGGGGTGACCCGATCTATCATCAAGCCTTTCTCGTGCAGCGAGGTGTCGATATATCAGCGGCCGATCCGTCGACCGGCGTCTTCGTCAACGAAACCGACCCATTCGAGGTGACACCGACATCGGGAAAATTGCAGAAGCTCGACTCGTCAACAATCCCGGAGTTGGCGAGTATCTCATCGGACTCCGGACGGTACCACGAGCGAAAGGACGTTGAGGGCGGGATATTCCTCACCTACGAGGGGCGCACAGGTGGTAAATCATGGTCCGTGAGGTTCTACGTGTTCAAGGCAGCATACGTCGAGGCTCGTCGGCGGGACCACGGTCGTTCCCGTCCGGAGTTCGTTGCTTACGAGATGAGTAACGGGTTCTCAAAAGCACTAGCGGGTATTCTAAGCGACTCGGCAGATCAGTATGGGTTCTATGGACAGGATGTGGTAGAGTTCGTCATCGATTTCGTTCAATACCTGCCGTACGTTCCCGATGACGTGAGTCGCGGTTTCGACGATTACACACTGTATGGTATCGAGACGATAGCGGAGGGCGGGGGAGACTGTGAGGACACGAGCATTTTGCTGGCCGCCGTGCTTCAATCTCAACCGATCAACTATGACATGATACTGATCCAACCACCCCACCACATGGCCGCGGGCATCAAGGGCACCAACCTCGGTGGATACTACTGGATTGTGGACGGGAACGAGTACTACTACATCGAGACGACGGGAACAGGGTGGGGAATCGGGGATCTTCCGGACGAGTACAAGAACACGGACGCATTTACCTACCAAGTCTGATACAACGGCAACAACCGTCGGTTACGCCATCGAACACCAATCGTTTCATCGCTCGAGCATTCAACGCGCGTGAAGGTCTGAAGTAGTACCGACCGGGAAGACCACGAGAGATGCGGTCCCCCTCAGACGCCGTCCGCCGTCGACGACCCGCGCCTCTCGACCTCCTTGCCCGCGAACCGGGGCGTCGGTCCGGCGCGGTTCGACACCTCGCGCTGCGGGAACGGGATGCCGATGCCCTCCCGGTCGAAGGCGGCCTTCACCGCCGCGGCGACCGCGTCGATGGTCCGCGCCCGGCGTCGCGGGCTCGGGTGGTTGATCCAGCAGCGGACCTCGAGGACCACGGCGGAGTCGCCGAACCGCCGGACCAGGACCTCCGGCTGGGGCACCGGCATGACGATGCCGAGCTCGGTGATGGCCTCGACGGCGACCGACTTCGCCCGCTCCGGGTCGGCGTCGTAGTCGATGCCGACCTCGATGCCGAGCCGGAGGCGGCCCTTGCGGGAGCGGTTGCTGACCGGCTCGTTGGCGACCAGGTCGTTCGGCAGGGAGACGAACTCCCCGTCGGGGTTCTCGAGCCGGGTGCTGACGATGGTGATGTCCGTGACCCGGCCCTCCTCGTCGCCGATCTGGACCCAGTCGCCGACCTCGAACGGCTTGGAGAACATCAGCACGAAGCCCGCGATGAGCGACCCGAGCGTCTGGCGGGCCGCCATCCCGACGACGATGCCGACGAACCCGGCGCCGACGAGCAGCCCGCCGAGGTCGACGCCCCAGATGGACAGCGCCGTCAGCGCCACCCCGGCGATGACGGTCAGCTCGAGGACCCGGAAGGCGATCTCCTCCTGGTGCTGGGAGAGCCGGTCCGACCCCTCGACGAACTCCTCGACCGCCTGCTCGAGGATGTGGATGCCGGCGTAGGCGCCCACGACGAGGACGACCGACTGGACCAGGCTCCAGAGGAAGGGCACGCCACCGGAGAGGAGCGCCAGGGCGGTCACGACGAGGCCCGTCTGGCCCCACACGACGAGGAGCGACAGCGCCGTCATCGCGAAGACGACGAGCTGGACGCTCCGGACGGCCGTCCACCCGAGGCGCTCCCAGGGGATGGCGTCGTCCGTCGCCTCGCGGAGGTCGGCGAGCCGGCCCCGGACGACCACGTCGGCCAGCGCCTCCCGCGCGGCCCCGAGCGCCCGCGGGACGACGAACCGACCGACCACGATGGCCGCGATGACGAGGACGGTGCTCGCAACCAGGCGTCGCTCGAGCGGACCACCGAGCAGGCTCGTGACGGCGTCGAACCCCACCATGGTTCGCCGACAGTTCCGGGCTGGGAGCCTTGTAGCTTCGGAATGGGGCAGTCGAGCCGGCCGGTCGCGGGGGCCGGGAACGGGGTCTCGGAGGCCGGGCTATCGACCACGTGGTAGGACCGAAGAATCAGGCGACGACGGGCGAGCCGGACGGGGCGGAACCCCGCTCAGCCCATGTAGAGGTAGAGGAAGACCCAGGTGATGCCGACCAGGAAGACGGCGTAGGTCGACGTCGCGCGGAACGCCGCCCGCTCCGACCGGTAGACCTGGGTGTTGGTGCGGTGCAGGACGTAGGTCGAGACGGCGACCCCGCCCAGGAGGATGACCGCCTGGATGACCGGCACCCAGTGGGTCAGCACCGGCGTCCAGCGCAGGCCGTGGAGCCCGAGGAGGTTCCAGCCCCAGCCGAACGGGTCGTTGAGCGCGATGAGGATGTACGAGCCGTTGACGAGCAGGAACGCCACGCTGAACGCCATCCACGAGAACAGCCCGAGCGGGACGAGGGCGTAGGCGTGGTGGACGAACAGCTCCTTCAGCGACATGTCCGTGTCGTTTCCGGCCGCGAACCGCGACAGCGCGGTGAAGGCGAGGTGCGCCGCCGGGATGAGTAGCAGCGTGCCGCCGAGCAGGAAGCTCGCGTAGGCGACGAACTCACCGAGGTGGAAGACGTTGAGCGACGCGCCGGTGATGAAGTTCCCGACGTGCTTCAGGCCGGGCCACCAGCCCAGCATGACCGCCGAGTAGATGCCGGCCGCGCCGAGCATGATGAACGCCTTGTACGCCTCGTCGAGCTTGTGCTTGGGGACCCGGTAGAGGTCGCCGAACCACTTGACCATGAGCGTCGTGTTGTCGAGCGGGCAGGTCTTGAGGCACTCCGTGCAGAGCCCGCAGTAGGCGTTCCGGGCGACCTCGCCGGGGTAGTTGAACCACGGACAGCCGTAGCCCTCGTTCCGCGAGGCGCGGGCCGAGTTGTCGGTCGCCGGGCCGGCGCCGGCGACGCACTCCTTGCAGGCCGGGTCGGTCCGCTTGTGCTTCTCGCACAGCTCCTCGCTCCGGACGCGCATCCCGAACGGGGCGATCATCGAGTAGAGCCCGATGAAGCCGCTGACCGGGCAGAGGTACCGGCAGAAGATGCGGCCGGCGCGCTCGTTCCCGGTGCTGTCGCGCGACGTGAACGTCAGGTCGACGACGGCGGCGACCGCGATGAACCCGAGCAGCAGCGAGCCGGTGACGACCGGCCGGGTCAGGATGATGGGGCTGAACAGGGCCACGCCGAGGAAGGCGAAGTTCTGGATCCAGATGTTGTTCAGCCGGTCCGGCCACCGGATGCCGAACGAGAACCGCTGGCGGGTCATCTGCACGACGGACCGGCGGCTCAGCCACTCGGCCGGGGCCGGGATGGGGCAGATGGAGCACCACGCCCGGCCGAACACGGGCACGAGCAGGAGCATCAGCGCGGCCCACCAGGCGATCCAGACGAACACGATGGAGAAGTTGTGGTTCCCCACCGGCGAGCCGAACAGGCCGGTCATGATGACCAGCACGAAGCCGGCGAGGGTCAGCAGCTGGAGTGTCGGCTGGAGCCCGCGGAGCCGGACGAGCCGGTTCACGACCGGGATCTCGAGGAGGTCGATCTCGAGGCCGCGGGTCCGGCGTTCGAGGTTGCCGAGGCTCCAGCGCCGGTGACCCGTCACCGTGCCGCCGTCGGGGGCGGTCCCCCCGTCGGGCTGGACGCTCGGCGCCGGGCCGGCGTCGGCCGGTTCGAAGTCGTCCGCCGATGCCGTCGTCTCGTCAACTGGTTGGGTCATGCGTCGTCCTCCATCGACGCCGGTTCGGCGTCGGTCTCGTCGTCCAGCGGAGCCCCCGCTGCGGGCGCTTCCGCGGCCGCCGTCGACGCGTCGGCCCGCCCGGCGCGGCGCTTCAGGCCGCCGATGACCGCGGCGCCGACGAGGCCGGAACCGGCGAGGCTGGCGTCGAACCGGACGTTGTTGTGCACGACCAGCCGGCCGATCATGAACGGGTGGAACGAGCCGCAGGTGTACGAGCACCGGAAGCGGAACGAGCCGGGGTAGGCGGCGGTGAAGACGACCGACTTCGGGCTCGACAGGTCGATGCCCTTGACGTTGATGCCGTAGCCGTCGAGCTCCCAGCCGTGGGTGACGTCGATGGACTGGAGGTTGACGAGCACCCGGTCGCCCCGGTGCACGGAGATGGTCGAGGGGGTGTAGTCGAACCGCTGGGCCGTCACGTCGACCGAGACGTCCGCGGCGGAAGCCACGTCGGCGGGCGCCGCGCCATCGAAGATCTGGGCGCTGACGGGCGCCGGCCCGACCGTGCCGACGGCCGGCGTGGAGCCCTCGGCCCCGCTCGTGTCGCTCGCGGCGGCCTCGCCGACCGCCGACCCGAACACGACCACGCCGCCGGCGACCCCGACGCCCCGGAGGAACTGCCGTCGCGTGTTCATGCCGTCCCCTCCGTGACGTAGAACGTGCCGGTCATGTCGCCGTGGCCCGGCCCGCAGTAGCGCCCGCAGTAGTAGGGGAACGCCCCCGCCTTGTCGGCGGTGAACGTGACCTCGACCGGCCGGCCGGGGTAGAGCGACTCCTGGATGCCGAAGGCGGGCAGCTCGAAGACGTGGTTCTCGTCCATCGACTCGAGCTCGAGGGTCACCGGCGTGCCCTTGGCCACGGTGACGGCGTCGGGCGTCCACGACCCGTGGGGCACGCCGTTGGGGTTCGACCCGATGATCCGGACGAACTGGCCCGGGTACATCGTCCGGTGGCCGCGCTCCGCCGCGGCCACCACGGCCGGCAGGCCGCCGATGACCCCGACGACTCCCGCGACCCCGACGAGCTCCGTCAGGTACCAGCGCCGGGTCCGGCCCGCGTCGTCGGTCATCACTCACCCCGCCGCCCGCCTCGTCGGAGGCGAGACCGGTGATGGGAGGCGGTCGGTACGGCGCGGTTGCGCGCTCATGGTTGGCGGGAGGTTCAGTGTCATCGTTGGTTGGTGGCTCGAAGGGCCGGCTCGTCGAACGACGGCTCGCCGCTACAGCTGACGCGGGCGTCCCCGTGGGGCGCTCGGTCGGGGAGGGACGTCGTTCGGCTGGCTCCGCCGTCCAGCATCGTCGACCACGAGCGGGAGTTTGGCGACCCCATCGAAATAGCGAGTTCCAAATATTCTGGGCGGGAATACGAGAAAACCGACAGACGTGAGTCGAGCGGTCACCGTCGGGCCGATGTCAGATATCGTGCACGAAGCCGGCCGACGGGGACCATCCCGACCACAATATACGGGGTCCGACGGGGGCGCGACGGTCGCCGACCTCACCGACCGCGCCGCCAGCCGGCCACGTCGAGCGGGCCGAACAGCGCGTAGAACAGGCAGCACATGCCGAACCCGATGAGCACGATCTCGAGCAGGTCGGCCCACTGGTCGGGTTGGTTGAACACGAACACCACGGCGTACTCGACGACCCCGTAGCTGCTGATGGAGGCGATGCCGAGGGCCACCAGGAGCAGCACCCACTCGCCGGTTCGGCGATACGCCTGGGTGCCGGTTCCGGCGATAGTTAGGCCCAGGAGGAAGATGACCACGTAGGCGACGAGGTACCAGTTCATGGGTCAGTCCCACCGTAACTGCTGCCAGATATAACTCATCCGCTCCGGCGGGTCGACTGGCCGCTCGACCCGGACCCGAAAGCCGTCGTCGTCGAGGCTGACGGTCAGCTCGTCGATGGCCGCGCGGTAGACGCCAGCGTGGTGGCCCGACGGGTCCAGGTGGACCTCCTCACGGACCAGCCCAAGCGCCTTGAGCCGGCGCAGCCGGCGCGAGACCGTGGGCTGCGACATGTCGAGCGCGCGCGTGAGCTCCTTGGCCGACATCGGGCGGTCGGCCGTCGCGAGGAGGATGGCCCGGGCGTAGTCGTCGCCCAGCAGGTCGAGGAGGGCCGTCGACGTCTCGACGACGGACGTGGTCGGCGGCGGGACGGTGGCGCTGGACTGCGCGACCGACCGCCGGTTCGGTCGGCCGTCGAGGCCGACGACCGCGTGGCCGGTCACGGCTGTCCGGGCACTCCACCCGTCTGCGTCACGTTCGAGGGGCGACCGCCACGGCCGCGACCGGTGTCTGTCACGGTTACCTCACCAACTGACAGTCGGCGGCCCACGCCCGTATACCAGTCAGCGGCGTTGCATGCCGTGCAACCCCTGAGCCGGGTATATGCTGCCAGGTCGTGCCGGGGTTCTCGGCGGTCGAGCGCGTGTGACCGCGTCGACGGGCCGCGGACCGGTTCCACGAGACCGGTCGACGGTTGCGAGCCCGCAAGCCAGGCGGCTGGGTATCGACCCAGCCACCCCCCGTTCACCAACTGACACGGATCCACCGGGCGGATGTGCGAACTAATCAATCAGATGATACGAATCGGCGCTTCGTGAAACTGTTTCGGGGTCCCTCGTCAGCCGCGCCGAAGGCTGGCTTCCGACGGGAGTACCCGAGGCGAGATAATCCGAGTCGTCGACGGCGGGTGAACGCGTCATGAAACAGTTTCATCGAGCAGCATTACCGTCGTTGCTCGCCTTGAACCCCCCGGTGAGCCCATGACAACCGATACACCGAACCGAAACGGAGCGACCGCCACCACGATTCCATCCCGTCGGTGGCGCCTCCGAACCGTCGGATTCTACGGCGCCGTCGTGGTGACCATCGGGCTCTTCGTCCTCCTGCTGGGCGACTACCTGGTGTTCCCATTCACCCCCCACCCGGCCGGCACGACGGCCGCGCTCGCGCCGCACCGATTCCACGACGTCGTCTTCCCGTTGCTGCTCGTCGTCGCCCTGCTCGGGCTGGTCGTCCAGTTCCACCGCCCCGTCGACAAGTTCGTGGGCGTCCTCGGCTTCCTGACGGTCGTCGGGCTCTACACGGGCATCGCCGCGATCGCCGGAGCCATCGACGAGGGGGCGCTCTTCCTCGGCCTCGGGATCCTGGTGGCGGCGCTCCATCCCGCGGCTCGGACCGTGTTACATCCCCGACGGGGGGCCACCCTCGACCGCATCGTGCTGGGGCTGGTGGTCGTCGCGGCCATCCCGCTCGCGGCCTACTTCGTCGACCAGTTCCTCCTCCAGGTCACCGGGTCGCCGGCCGATCCACACGTGGCCGAGATGCACTACGGCGCCATGGCGACGGTCGCCGGGTCGATACTCGTGCTGGCCGTGCTGGCCGCGCTGGCGCCGGTCGGCTGGCGGCTCGCCGCCATCGGCGCGGGCCTCCTGGCGCTCGTCTGGGGCGGGGCGTCGGTCGTCTATCCCACCCTCGAGTCCAGTGGCGGGGTGCTGTGGGGCGTCCTCGCCATCCTCTGGGCGGTCGCCTTCGTCGTCGCCATCGAACACGCCCACCGCGGCGAACGGAGCGCCGTTCGCCACGGCGGGGAGGTCGTCGGCCCAGCCTGAGGGCCTTGCACCGTCGGTTCGAACAGCGCTGCTACCCGCTCACGGAAGCCGCTCGTGACGACGTCACGGTCGTCGCGTTGCGCGAAGAACGGGTCAGGCCGGGAGGTCGTCTAGCGTCAGTTCGGTCGAACGGTCCCGATACGCTTCGAACTGCTCGTCGATCCACGCCCGGATGGTCTCCGCCTCCGTCTCGATGAGCGCGCCAGGGAGCCCCCGCTCGTCGGTCGGCAGCAGCATCGCGACGTCGTCGGCGAGGCCGAGGTTCATCGGGATGGTGCCATCGTACCGATAGACGGGGTACGTTCCCAGTTCGAGGACCGCCCGAACCCGCTCGGCGACCCGGTCGTCGTTCATGGCCCGCCTGAGGGCCGCTCCGGTGACGACGGATTCGATCAGGAGGTCACCCTCAGGGTGGTTCCTCGCCCGGTCGTCCAGGTCTTCGAAGTTCGTCGGCCAGACGGTGTCGGTCACGATGCGGATGTGACGGGCGCCGTCGAGCAACTCATCGACTCGGCGCAGGTGCTGCAAGACGTCGCCGTCCTGCGGGGTCGTCACGGTCGCCGATCCCAACGTCCGGATGTCGAAATCGAGTTCGTCGGTCGGGAGGAGGTGCGCCACGTCACGGAGCTGCTGGATGGTCCCGGCGACGGCCAGCACGTTGGCGAACTCCTCCGCGAGCAGCACCCCGAAGGGGGAGAGGGCGTACTCCCGCCCGTGCCTCGAGAGCCAGCCGCGGTCCTGGAACCCCCCGATGATCCGCCCCAGGGTCGGCTGGGGGACCCCGGTCACCTCGTGGAGGGTAGGCCTCGTCAGCGGCCCGTCGGCGAGCGCGTCGAGCACGTGGACCCGGTGCTTCGACCGGGCGAGGAACTCGATGTCGTCGAGTGGTTCGTCATTCATCTCGATTCGCGCGGCCCCGTTCGAGACGCGTACGCGGGGAATCGGCATCAAGGTACGGGCAGCACGCCATCACGTTTCCGTTCGGGCCGGCCGGCGAGCGATGCCGTCACGTGGGGACGGGAGTCGAAGCAGGGACGGCTCGCGACGCGCTCGTTCGGCGCCGGCGCTCAGATGACGCGGTTCTGCAGGTAGTCGAGGTGCTTCGCGTTGTAGACGATGCGGACCTCGTCGGTCTCGGGCGTGCCGATGCAGGTCAGGCGGACGTTGCGCTCGTCGACCTCCTCCTGGGAGAGGATCTGCTGCATGTCCATGTTGATCTCCCCGTCGAGGAGGATGGAGGCGCAGTTCGCGCAGGCGCCCGCGCGGCACGAGAACGGCCAGTCGAAGCCCTGGGCCTCGGCGGACTCGAGGATGTACTCGCCCATGTTGACCTCGATCGAGCCGAAGTCCTCATCGTCCAGCCCGGCGGCCTCGGCCTTGTCGAAGAGGTCGTCGTCGTCCATGGACCACCCGTGGTCGTCCAGCACTTCGTAGTTGAGGTACTCTACGTTGGGCATGGCCCCCGCTTCGCGGGGGTAGCCCTAAGAGCTTATTGTTCCATCTGGACAACCGTCGGGCCCGAAAACGGCCGGTCGACCGACAGCCTTTCGCCCCGACCCGGCGGAGCCGCGCCCATGTTCCCGTCGTTCGAGGTGGTCCCCGCCGTCGACGTCCAGGACGGCCGGGCCGTCCAGCTGGTCGGCGGCGAGCGCGGTTCCGGGACGGTCCACGGCGACCCGGTCGCGGCGGCCGAGCGCTGGGTGGACGCCGGGGCCCGCACGCTCCACCTCGTGGACCTCGACGGCGCGTTCGAGGGCGGGCGGCCGAACGCCGCCGCCATCGACGCGGTCATCGAGACGGTCGACGACGGCGTCGACGTCCAGCTCGGGGGCGGCATCCGGACCGCCGACGACGCCCGCGACCTGCTGGCCCGCGGGGTCGACCGGGTCATCCTCGGGACGGCCGCCGTCGAGCAGCCCGACCTCGTCGAGACCCTCGCCGACGAGGCCCCCGAGGGCGTGATGGTGAGCCTCGACGCCCGCGACGGCGAGGTCGTCGTCGCCGGCTGGACGGCCGGGACGGGCCTCGACCCCGTCGAGGCGGCGGTCCGGTTCGAGGGGCTCGGCGCCGCGGCGGTGCTGTTCACCAACGTCGACGTCGAGGGGCGGCTCCGGGGGGTCCGGACGGGGCCGGTGGCGCGGCTCGCCGCGGCCGTCGAGGTGCCCGTCGTGGCGAGCGGCGGCGTCGCCACGGTCGACGACGTCGTCGCGCTCCGGGACGCCGGCGCCGCGGCCGTCGTGGTCGGGACCGCCCTCTACGAGGGCCGGTTCACGCTCGCCGAGGCGCAGCGGGCCGTCGACGCGGGCTGAGGGCGTCGCGGCTCAGCGGGCGCCTTCGACCCGCCGGGGTCGCGTCCGGCGGAGGTAGAACGGCAGCGCGACCACCGACAGCCCGACGACGACCAGGAGAGTGCCGAGCAGGACGGTCTCGGCGTCGGCGAGCATCGGGGCCCCGGCCACCAGCAGGAGCGAGGCGAGGACCGCGCGCTTGAGCATTCCCGGAGCGTTGGACGGTGGGGTACATAACCGTGCGTCGGACGACCGACCGACGGCGGCGTGACGGGCTGGCGAGCGCCCCCCGATGGTGGGCCCGCCTACGGCGTCTCGAGGGGTCGACCGTCGTGCTCGACGGGCGGGGCGCCGACGACCAGCCAGACGTGCGGGCGGTCGGTGTCGTTCAGGAGCTGGCGCGGGGTCTCCGGGGGCACGCGGACCGCGGCGTCGGTCGGCACGTCGAGCGTCTCGTCGCCGACGCGGAGGCGGCCCGGCCCCTCGAGGACGACGTAGAGCTCCTCCTGGGTGGCGTGGCGGTGGAGCGGCTTTCGGGTGTTCCCGGGCTCGAGGAACCAGACGCGGGCGCGCATCTCGGCGAGGCCGAGGTCGGTCGTCAGGTCGACGGTCTCGGTGCCGGACTTCTCGGACCGGACCCGGGGGGCCTCGGCCAGCTCGACGGCGCGGTAGGCGTCGGTCATCCCGACGCGTACCGCCGCTCGACGGGAGTAGTTGTCGCCCCCGACCGGGTGGCGTCGCCGCCGACGGGCCGCCGGGGAGCGGAACCGCCTTGTAGCCGGGCCGAGAGGAGCGGGCCATGAGAACCGCCGACGTCAGCCGCGAGACGGCGGAGACGGCCGTCGAGGTCAGCCTCGACCTCGACGGCGACGGCGAGGCGAGCGTCGACACCGGCATCGGCTTCCTCGACCACATGCTCGACGCGTTCGCCGCCCACGGCCTGTTCGACCTCGAGGTCCGGGCCGAGGGCGACCTCGAGGTCGACGAGCACCACGTCGTCGAGGACGTCGCCATCGTGCTCGGGCAGGCCCTCGACGAGGCCCTCGGCGACCGGGCGGGCATCGTCCGCTACGCCGACCGGCGGGTGCCGATGGACGAGTCGCTCGCCTCGGTCGTCGTCGACGTCAGCGGCCGCCCGCTGTTCGCGTTCGAGGGGACGTTCTCCGCCGAGCGGGTCGGCGGGATGGCCAGCGGCCTGGCCCGGCACTTCTGGCGGACGCTGGCGATGAACGCCGGCCTGACGCTCCACGCGAGCGTGACCGGGGGGGACGCCCACCACGAGATCGAGGCGCTGTTCAAGGCGGGCGCCCGGGCGCTCGACGACGCGACCCGGCTCGACGAGCGGCGCTCGGGGGCGCCGAGCACGAAGGGCGAGCTGTGACGGGGTCGAGCGGCGGCGCGCGGACGGGCGGCGTCCCGGGCCAACAAACCCCTTAAGCTACCCACGCCCGAGGCTCCGCACGGATGTTCGACGAGATCATGGCGAAGTTCGCCGGCAGCCCGAGCCAGCAGGCCGTCATCCGCCTGCTGCTCGAGCGGGGCTTCTCCGTCAACGAGGCGGGGCGCGTGGTCTCGGGGGGCATCGAGATCCCCAACACCCAGATCGCCCGCGAGCTCGACATCGACCGCCGGGTCGTCGACGCCACGACCGAGGCCCTGCTCGCCGACGGCGAGCTACGCCCCATCTTCACCCACATCTCGTCCATCC
>Ga0102944_1001737_pt1 | contig 13784 bp, 10 predicted proteins | sample SalPonD_shore_MG_FD_78172 | JGI IMG/M metagenome (GOLD analysis project Ga0102944, IMG submission 78172) | Salt pond soil microbial communities from South San Francisco under conditions of wetland restoration - Salt Pond MetaG... | ecosystem: Environmental > Aquatic > Marine > Intertidal zone >...
GCACGGAAACAGCAGCCCTCCGTTCCTGAAAAAGCGCCTCAAGCCGCGATTTCTCCGCCTCAAGCGCGCTTTTCTCATAGCGTACCAGGAGAAATACCGTTACCCGGTCGCCGTCCTTCTGTACGTAGCGGTCTTCCACCTGAAAACCTGCCACGCGGGCACGTCCGGTCTGGGTAACCTGCTGGGTTACCTGGGTCTGGTATTCATCAAGAGTGGCCCGCGCCTGGGCCGTAGTGGCGGTTTCCACGGTTACTCCCATGTAGCGGGTAATTTCTTCAAGCAGTTTGGCAGTGGCGTCATTTTCTGCCGCAGCCACATCCCCGGAAGTACTGGAAGCGGATCCTACAAAGTAGGCGTACTCGTCATTCCCTGCGGGGCGGTCAGTAACCCAGTCCGGGACGGTTCCGGTAGTGCCGGATGTTGTTGTGCACGCATTCAATGCAAGAAAAATCAGGAAAAGAGCGGCACCAATTGTAACCGTACGGGCTTGTTTCATTTCTCACACTCCGCGAGGGGATTTTCATGTGCCGGCAAACACCGCATGCCTGCCGGCCAATGACGACGTGCTCCGCAGCTTGAGTCCGCGGAGCAGCCCGAACGGGCTTATCTCAGGCCATTTTCAAACGCGTCTTTCACACGCTGCCTTGCAGTAACTTCTTCCTCCGTGGCCGGCTTCTGGTCAGCGTTATCAAGCGCATCCCGTATCATCCGGTCCAGAGTAGTCTTGGGTATGGTGTAGAGGACGTAGTAGGTGTAGGCGTCTTCATCAACCGTACCGTCATCACGATAATAGCGCATTTGGATCCAGTAATCCGCAACGGGTTGGTAGCCGGAGAACTGGGCATCCGAGAGGCTGTCCACGACAGTCTCCATGTAGTTCTCCACCATGTTCATGTCCCCAACTGCGGCGCCCGCAAACTTGACGCGCACACGGTTTCTGACCGTTTGAGCAATCTGAGAAGCTGCCGTGAAGTTTCTGGTCCAAAGCTCTGCGCCCTGCAGACTCTGTGCCCGAGGAGACTCAAACTTGAACACGTAGTCATCCTGGTACTGGGGGAGCTTTTCAATCTCAGTGGCGTCCATAACGACCCAGTCCGGAATATCCCGGCCAAATTTGTAGTTCTTGTGGTCAAGAATGTCAGGGCGCTTGAGCACTGGCGCGGGCAGATTCTTGGTCAACGACTCTTTCTCCGGCTCCGGAGTGCTGGCGCATCCAGCCATGACAAGGGCAAGCAAGAGTGCCAGTCCCGTCAATTTACCTATTCTTTTCACCTCGTCCCTCCTGATGGGTTCCATCCGTTTACCTGCAAGAGGCAATTCCCTTGCCGTTACAATCCGGTATTAAACGTTATGGTGTTGCCGCGCAGCAACACTTCGTACATGCCTTCAAGACCGGGAACGGTCTCAGACACGGAATAGATCAAGTCCTCCAGTTCATCCACGCGCCCAAAGTAGTAAATGTCATAGACGGATTGCTCCGCGGATTGCGATACGGTGATGATCTCAGATACGCGGCCGCGTATTCTCCTTCGGAAATCACTCATGAGACGCGGATCAGAGGTGTTCTGCACCACAATCTCGTAACGTATTCCGCGCGATACCTGCACCGCCATTTGGGTCCTGGACTGGCTTATGACCACCGGCATTGCCTGATACACGGTGGACTGCAACGCGTTGAGCACCGCGTCCTGCTGTGAGGCGCGGCTTACCGTTTGCTGGCTCCGTCTGTTCACGGAACCGAGTAACTGGCCGGTTGACGCGTCAAACATCTTCATGGTCACGTTGGCGCTGCCGTAGTGCACACCGTTTCTGCTTTCTGAAGAGGTCGCGGCATCAAGCTCTATATAGACATCCGCTCTGAGTTTCTGCGCCACCCACTGGATGATGCTCATTTCCTGACCGGCTTCCTCTTCATACGCCAGTTGCTGGTCCCGCTTCAGCGTCTCTATTTGTGCCGCGTCTATGGCAACCATGCCGTTGGAAGTGAGATAGCTGTTTGCCTGTCCCACGGCGGCTTTCATCAAGTAGGGATCTGTCTTTGCAGCCTCATTGAAGTAGACCATGTAACTCATGGTGTCCAGGTAGCGTCTGATAAAGCGTTTTTCCTCATCACTTGCCTGTTCCCAATCAGCACTCTGCGGTAACAGCGCCTCCTGGGCGCTCTGCGCGGGAGCATCCGCCGGTGAATCACTTCCCTGGTTGGCCTCATTCACCAGGTTCTCCGCCGTCTGTGCAGCAGATTCCTGCCGGGAAGCAGTACCGCCGGTTATGCCGTTTGTCCGCAACACCGTGGCAATGGCCTGGCGGTTCACGCGGATTCTGAGCTCAAAAACCATATCCATCTGTTCGGTAGTTCCGATGTTTTCTTTGCGAAGCGTCTCCATGCTCTCGTTATATACAAAGGCGTTGGGGTTGCGCGTAGAGTAGAGTACCTTATCCAGTTTGTCCCGGTTTGCCTGCTCCGCCCCTGGTCCGATCATATCTATGACCGCATTTCTCACCGCATCAATCTTGGCAGCGGCCATGGCCGGTCCCAGCGTGGGGCCGTGCCCTTCTCCGGTAAACACATCGCGCTCCCCGGCTGCTCCACCGCCGCCGGGGGTACCAGAGGACGTGGTGGCGCATGAGGCAAAAAGAAGCGCCGCAAGTGCAACTGTGAGAACAATCCTTACGAATTTCATTTCAGTGAACTCCACTGGACTTTCTGGAAGTGTAACACCGTTCGATCACTTCAATGTTACCCCCGCACCAATCAAAATTCCACCGTAGCCGTTGAAAAAGCGGGTCACTTCATCCGGAATGATCCCGTTGTAAATTCCAAACCATTGCCCGTAGCCGAGGTCTGCATAGATAAGCGTGTCACGTGATACCAGGTAGCTCAGAGTCATCTTCACGGTGCCGCCGAAGTGAGTGAGATAGAAGTCTTCCGCAAAGAGATCTTTGTCAATGGGAATGCCGCCGCCCAAACCAATGCTGAAACTCGGATTGAGCTTTAGACGCCCCATGTACCAGTTTGCCTCCGCGCCCCCGTAGATGTTGATGGGAAAGAGAAGGCCCAGAATGGTGCCGGTGAACGGTATTTCTATGCCGCCGAGCGGCCGGACCGTATAGAATCCGCGGCTTGCCACACCACGCAGTCCAAGAATGAACGTGGGCCGTCTGAACTCCGGGTCTGTAAGCACCTGCGTGTACACGCCACCTTCAATACCGTACCGCGGCACCTCTTCCAGCTGATCACCCACAAGCGCAGGCGGATTTGCATAGAGGACTTGCGCAACTGAATACTGTTCCCGCACTTCCTTTATCAAGAGCAGTCCGGTCTCTTCATTGGTCTGGTGGCCGGTACTGGTGACGCGGCTCTGCACAATTGCATATTCATCTCCGCGCTTAATCCCCATGTTCTTGCCAAACTCCAGGACCGCCTCCCGGCCGGCCACTTCAATCACCCCGGTGCGCAGCTTGAAGATGTCCATGCTCCGGAGTTGATATGAGAGCTCCGCAGGGATCCCATCCACGGCACTTTTCATGGCTTCCCGTGCATTCTCATCCTGACCGCTTGTCTCAATGAAAAACTGACCTTCTGTCGTCAGATCCTGAACGTTTATAAATGTGAATGAGGTTTCTATGGTGGCATTATACTCGCCCTCATCGAGTTCCAGGTTGTAGTAGGAGACCGATGGAATCACCACAATGAAACCCTTGGAGATGCGGTTAAAATCAGCTTCCGTAAACGCTTCCTGTCCCAGGAGTACGGTTTCAGGCAGCTGTGCTGACTGCTCCCGGTAGGTGGAAAGCACGTCGATAAAAGAAGAAACGTTTTCCGCATCCAGACGGTGAGTGAGCCCTATTACGTCAAAACGTCCCAGGTTAATAAAGACGCTGCGTATGTGCTCATCAACTGCGCCTACCGCTTCCCTGAATATGTCCGTGGTGTTGCTGTCCACCCGGCGTTCCAGTCTGAGCACGTTTCCAAACTGCACCACCGTGGCGGAGCGAGGCGGATCATGCGGCGCGCCGTAATAGTTCAAGCGGAAAATGGCCACTTCTTTCTTTTCTGAAAAGGTCTGCGCGTGCGCAGTCAGAGATATGGTCAAGAGCAGAACGATGCCAAGCGCTCTGCGAATTCTGCGGTCTGTGATCAACTCCGGCCTCCTCCATCACATGGCCCACCGTCCGGGGTGTTCGCGTTATCTGTACGGCTGGCGGAAGGTCGCCACGGCGAGTTTAGCGTTATTTGCCTTTTTTATCATTTTCCGAACGCAGACGCAATATCTGTTTGCCCGTTCCACTCTCATTCTGTGCCTGACTGCAAATCAAGCGAGCGTGTGAGTCTTCCGGCATCACGATAGGCCAGCACAGAGTGGACCCGTAGCGGCAGCGGTTCGGGTGCATCATGACGCACCTCCATACGCACACCTTCAAAGACATCTCCGGCCAGCGGGAGAACACGCTTTACGTTGCCGGAAGAGACAGCCAGACCGTTCTGGTCATGGATAAACCTCAGATAGAGCGTATGGTCACCGGCCGCGGCAATTCGTACCCGCGGCGTTCCGGTGACGGCAAGCGTGCCATCAGTGCGCAACACAAAGAGCGGGTCCGCGGCAGGATCCCCTCCCGCCTGGAAGAAGCGCAGCGAACCAATAACGTCGGCCGGTATGGCGCCTACTTCAACCTCAAGTATGAGATCTTCATTTTCAAAGAGAAAGGCGGGAAAAAGGACAGAGGCGCCCGGATCCAGGTAGAGACTTCCCCCTGCAACGGAGACTACGCCGTTAGTCTGCAGGTTGTCCGGAACCGTTATCCCCTCAAAGCCTTCGGCGTAGACAAGGGCCGCGCCATGTTCTTCCCGCTGCGCCTTACGAAAGAGATTGGCATCCGTGCTGGGATTCTGCTCTTCATCCCGGAAATAGACACCAAACTCATCTATTACGCCCCGGAACCCATTTTCACCGCCAATGACGGTGCGGCCTGCAACCTCGTTCCACTCCGGCGTTTCTTCTGCGCGTCCCGGTTTCCCAAATCCAACCGGGGCAACGGCAGTAGAGACCGCCAGGCCGTCTGCAAACCACATCACGGTGGTTTCCGTTGGTCCCGGGACCACGCTCACACTCATGAGCGTGGGCTCTCCCGGTATAATCATGGGCTCGGAGGCGCTGACAACCGCCCGTTCACTTCCGTGGGAAAGCGCCAGGGCCGGTACACCGCCGGTTCCGGTGGAAAGACGGAAAGAGAGCGTACCGTCCGCGCTTTGTGCCGCAAATATTGTACGCTCATCCTGTGCGCCGTCCGGATAAACCCGCACATTCAACGAAAAAGGACTCAACTTCCCGCCGTAAAATGGAAGCGCCACATCATCCAGGGCAAACCCGGACTGGCCGTCCAGATAGTAGCCAAACAGATCAGACATGATGCGAAGTCCTGGATCCCCCAGCACCTCAACGTCATCACGCGCCTTCTCAAAGAGTGCCGGCCGCACGCCGTCATCTCTTACATTGCCCATGAAGTGAAAGAGGGTGAAATAGGATTCCTCCGGCGTCAGGTCCTTCTCTCCAAGGCGCGCCCTTCGCTGCACAAACACTTCCGCGCTTTGCGTCACTGAAGAGGTAAAATCAAACTGTATTCCTGAAACGGGGCCGGTGGGAAACAATTCCACCCTCACACGGTAGACGCCCTCTTCTGCCGGCGAGGTAAAAAGGATTTCATTAGCCCCGCGGGAAAGGTAGCCTTCTCCCAGAGTCTTCCCGTCCATTGACCAGCGCAGGTAAGGATCCGCACTCTCAGGGACGTCCAGTTGGGCGCGTAACAGACCGGAGGAGTTGGGAAAGAACGATGGCGGATAACTGGTCACACCTACCAGCCGGTATTCTCCGGGTGCAAAGAAGAAAAGACGCTCAACCTTCTGCGTCTCTTCTCCTTCCCGGTAGAGCCGGAACACTATGCGGTACATTCCCGGCTCAAGAGAAGGGAGATCTACCGGAGGCAACTGCGGCCTGCGCATGGCTTCACCGGTCACACTTCGCGATCCAATGATTTCCCCTGAAGAAGAGGAAAGCACAATGTCCATTCTATCCGGCGCGTTACGGTCCTGTTCCTCTGGCCGGGCGTATTGAAGCGAGACAGGAATTTGATCTGCTTCTTTAAGAATGGAGCCGTTTTTTATTGTTTGAAGGGAAACCTGATTGTCCCGGTTCAATTCCGGTATAAAAACGGAATTCTCACCGCACGAGAGTGCCATAAGCGAAACGAGAAGTACGGTCCCCCAGCCTACATACTTGCGCATACCAATCCTATATATAAAATAATACCACGAACCGTCCCGTTCCACCACGTCAGCGGCGAGCCGGACACGGGCAAATCCACATTCCTGGCCCTTCTTCCCATACCGGCGGAAACTCCGTAAGATGGGGCGCATGCGGGCAACACGTGCTGTCATTCACCTTGAGAACTTCAGATGGAATATTCGTCTCATTCAAAGCCATCTTGCTGCCGGCCTTTCTCCCGGCACACGGCGGCCGCGGATCTGTGTGGCCGTCAAAGCTGACGCGTACGGCCACGGCATTGATGAAATTGGGCGGACGGCGGTGGATGAGGGTGTGGAATATCTGGCCGTGGCAACCGTAGATGAAGCGGTTGCGGTCAGAGACGCCGGGCTTTCCGTTCCCCTGTTGCTCTACAGTCTTCCGTGTCCGGAAGAAATAGAGGAAATTGTCCGGCGCAACATTACCCCGCTTGTGGCAGACCAGGGGCTTTGCTCTCTTCTTTCCGCTGAAGGAAGGCGGCAGAACAGGCGCGTAGTTGTTCACGTGAAGGTTGACACGGGAATGGGCCGTATTGGATGCCGCCCGGAAGATGCCCCGGAACTGGCCGGCTTCATTGCACAAGATCCATGGCTCTCACTGGAAGGGGTTTCCACGCACTTTCCGGTGGCGGACAGTGCTGACCGCAGCTTCACTGAGTTTCAGGTAGATTCCTTTTCCAGGGTCATTGCTGCCATTAGAAAGAACGGCGTTGACCCTGGAATTGTGCATGCCGCCAATTCCGGCGGGTTGCTTGATTACCCGTCCGCGTGGTTTGACATGGTGCGTCCCGGCATTCTCACCTACGGCTACTATCCTTCCCACGAGCAAGAGCGGCTTCTTAACGTCAGGCCGGTTATGGAGCTGGAATCCCGCCTGGTGTTTTTGAAAACGGTACCGTCACAGACTCCCATTTCCTACGGCCTCACCTTCCGCACGGAAAGGGAGACGCGGATAGGAACCGTACCGGTAGGCTATGGAGACGGCTACAACCGCCTGCTTTCCAACAAGGCTGATGTGCTTGTTGAGGAAGCGGACGGCGCCCGCCGCGTGCGGGTTGCCGGACGCGTGTGCATGGATCAGTTCATGGTTGACCTTGGCCCGCGCTCAAGCGCTCAATTGTATGACCGTGTGGTACTCTTTGGTCCCGCGCCCGCCGGACCTGATGCGGAGGAACTGGCGGATATCCTGCAAACTATCCCCTACGAGGTTACCTGCAACATCTCAAAGCGTGTTCCGCGCATCTTCCGGGACTCGGACCCCGGCTATCCCGCGGATTCAGAGCGCTCTGCGGTCCAGAGCTGAACCAGATTCACCACCGTCTTAGCCGCGCGAACCAGCGAGGGTAGCGCGATCCATTCCTGATGTCCGTGCATATTGTGAGCACCGGTAAAAATATTGGGAGTGGGAATACCCTTTTCCGTGAGACGCGCGCCGTCCGTGCCGCCTCTGATGCTGCGCATCTCCGGTTCCATCCCCGTTGCGCGAATAGCATCAATCAGGTAGGCAATGCCCTGCGGATGCTTGGCCAGCTCATCACGCATGTTGCGGTACTGTTCTTCCGTATGCACGGTTACCGTTCCGCCGGGAAAGCTGCCTTCCACCACGGCCGCAATCCGATGAAGCACATCTATACGCCGCCTGACCTCATCATGCTCAAAATCACGGAGGATCATCTCAATTTCGGCGCCGGCCATATCGCCCTGGACTTCAATGGGGCAGTAAAAGCCAAAACGGCCGTCCGTTGCCTCCGGACTTTCCGTACGGGGGAGCATGGAAAGAAAGGCGCCTGCCATGGTCACTGCGTTTGCAAGTTTTCCGCGCGCGTCTCCCGGGTGGATGACGTTGCCGGTACACGTTATCGCCGCACGGTATGCGTAGAAACATTCGGCCTCAACAGTTCCCTCATCCCCGCCGTCAACGGTGTAGCAAAACGGAGATCCGAGTCTTTCAAGCGGCAGTTTGTCGGTCCCGCGTCCTATTTCTTCGTCAGGAGTAAAGATAAGCTCCAACAGTCCATGGGGAATTTCCGGGTGGGAGACCAGGTAGGCGGCGGCACACATGATTTCTGCAACACCTGCTTTGTCATCTGCGCCAAGGAGACTGGTGCCGTCCGTGGTAATGACCGTCTGCCCCTGATAATCAAGAAGCGCCGGAAACCGTGCGGGGTCCAGCACAAAGGCTTTGCCCGCGCTGATCTTGCCCCCGTCATAGTTGGCGTGCACCTGCGGGTTTACGTCCTTACCGTTAGAATCCGGAGCGGTATCCATGTGCGCCATAAACCCTACTGGCGGAACCGCTTCCATCCCGGGAGTGGGAGCAATACGGGCAATGATATAGCAATTATCGTCAGCGTAAATATCGTCCAGACCGATATTCTTGAGCTCTGCTACCAGGACCTCTGCCAGATCAAACTGGCGACGGCTGGATGGCGTTTCTGCAACGTGGCGGTCTGAAGTGGTGTGGATCCTGACGTAGCGAGTAAAACGGTCTAACAGATCGCCCTCAAACCAGGCGCGATCCTCTTCCATAGTATGCAGCTGTAGGTTCATGGCGGTTATGATACGGCGCAACGAATGCCGTGTCAAACAGGCAGAACGCTGCCTTAATGGGAGACGAGCCCGTTTTTCACGGCGTACATGACAAGCTCTATTTGGCTGTGCGCGGAAAACTTTCTCATGATGTTGGATCTGTGGTTGTCTACGGTTCGCGGACTGATCTCCAGCTCACCGGCTATTTCATGACTGGAAAAGCCCCGCACTACCAGGCGGAATACCTGCCGTTCCCGGCTGGTGAGACTTTCAAATCTGTGATCCAGCGCCGCGCTTCCCCACTCGCCGCCGTTTTTCATCTCCTGCTTCCAGCGCGTGCGAATGTGCAGATAGAACTCCCCGCGGGAAACCGCACGGATAGCTTCCGTGAGCAGCAAGTCAGAGATATTTTTGGTAATGCAACCGCGGACGCCCATCCGCCCCAAATCAGAAAAAAGTCCCGGCTCAAACGTAGAAAGGCAGAGCAATAATTTTAGATCCGGATACTGATCTGAAAACGAGGTAACCACATCCGTAAGCCGCCTATCCGCGGTTTCGGCTCCCAGAATTAATACGTCCGCCTCATTTTCGGAAGCCAGGAAGGCTCCATGCTGGCTGTCCTCTGACTCACCAACAATCACAATTTCCGGATTGTCGGCAACCAGGGTTCTGATTCCCAGGCGGTACGCCGGGTGATCATCCACGACTAGAACACGTATCTGCTTCATTGTTGTCGACTGTTATCATAGCACAGATGACGGCATAAACATAGAGTTTTTAACTAAAATGGAACTAGTTAATGATTCGTAGTGTCATTGACCCATTACTTCATGATAAATTCACAGATATAAGAATCTCTGCCCTCACACTCGCGCGCAGAGTCCACGCCCCGCAGAAGGGCATTCCCGGGGTTTGCCACTATATAGTTTTAGACGTATATTCTGCACCATTATGGAACTACCCGCGTACCCTGAACGTGAACCAATTTCAATTAATATGAGGCCCGCCATGCACGCGGCGCTCTCACATCTGAGAGAAGGCATTTCGGAATTCACCTTTGCCAATCTCTACCTCTTTCGAAAGACCTACTCCTACCACGTAAGCCGGCTTCCCGGTGATGACATACTCCTATCCGGAACCAAAAACGGGAAACGGTTCTTTGCTCTGCCGGGGGGATTACCTGAGAATGACGCGCTCTTGAATGATCTTTTTTCCGCGCATGACTACCTCAAAGGCCTGCCTGAGCCGCACGCGGAAGCAAACCGCGCCCGGTTGGAAGGTATGGGATTCCGGGTGGATGAAGACAGGGACAACTTTGACTATCTCTATATGAAAAGCGATCTTGCGCAGCTTTCCGGCCGCAAGTTCCATAAGAAGCGCAACCTGGTAAACGCTTTTATCAATAACTACGACTACTCCGAATGTCCGCTTACGCCGGAAAACCTTTCGGACGCGTTCCATGTCCTTGACCAGTGGAAAGCCGAGCGCGATGACCCGGGCGACTACGATGCCGCAAGGGAAGCGCTTATGCTCATGGACAAGCTCGATCTTACCGGCTACCTGGTTTCCGTGGACGGTACACCGGCCGCCTACACGCTGGGAGAACCCGTGGCCAGAGGCTTGAGCTTTGCCGTTCACTTTGAGAAAGCCGCCGGAGACTACAAGGGTATCTATCAATTCATTAACCGCGCGTTTGCGTCCGTCCTGCCTTCCCACTACCAGTTTATTAACCGGGAACAGGATTTGGGTGATGAGGGACTTCGCCAGGCCAAAATGACATACCGTCCCTGCGGCTTTGTCAGAAAGTACCGCGTGGTCAGATCTGACGGATAGAACTACTTCCGTGTAGCATGGACGTCCGCTTTGCTACATTTGCGTAGGATATTGAAAACATAGCTTTACCTCTCATGCCCGGACCGGTCTGATAACTCTTTAACAGAAAGTGACTTACGTGAAATGCCAGATCCTGGCACGGGAATTGCATAAAGAAGATCCATAGAGAGGAAGCCTCGCACTCACAGGGTAAGCGATTTTCCGGAAATACAAAGTGGTAAGGAGAAAGTAACATGAGCCTCAACACGGCAAAAGACGTTCTGGCACTCATCGAGAAAGAGAAGGTGGAAATTGTAGACCTCAGATTTATGGATTTTCCCGGCATGTGGCAGCACTTTTCGGTCCCCTCCAGTGAGATCGATGAAGACACATTCTCGGAAGGCATGGGTTTTGACGGTTCAAGTATTCGTGGATGGCAGTCCATTAATGAGAGTGACATGCTGGTGAAGCCGGTCCCGCAGACTGCGTTCATAGACCCGTTCACCCAGCACAAGACCATCGTACTCACCTGTAACATCTGCGATCCCATGACCGGGGAGGACTACACGCGGGACCCGCGCAACATTGCGCGCAAAGCGGCAAACTACATAAAGACAACCGGCATTGCGGACACCGCATTCTTTGGTCCGGAAGCGGAGTTCTTCATCTTTGACGATATCCGCTTTGCACAGAACGAGCATGAAGGCTACTACTACGTGGATTCCGTAGAAGGGCGGTGGAACAGCGGCCGCGAAGAAGGCCCCAATCTGGGATACAAGCCGCGCTACAAGGAAGGCTACTTCCCGGTAGCTCCCACGGACAGCATGCAGGATATTCGCAGCGAGATGGTACTCATCATGAAGTCCATCGGCATTCCCGTTGAGGCGCACCACCATGAGGTGGCAACCGGCGGCCAGTGCGAAATTGACATGCGTTTTGGCGAGCTTGTCTCCATGGCGGACAATCTTCTGAAGTACAAGTACATCATAAAAAACACCGCGCGCCGCCATAACAAGACGGTAACATTCATGCCCAAGCCGGTCTGGAATGACAACGGAAGCGGCATGCATGTGCACATGTCTTTCTGGAAAGACAATAAAAACCTGTTCTACGGTGACGGGTATGCCGGACTCTCAGAAATGGCGCTTCACGCAATTGGCGGGATTTTAAAGCACGCGCCGGCACTCCTTGCGTTCACCAATCCAACCACCAACAGCTATAAGCGGCTGGTACCGGGATTTGAAGCACCGGTCAACCTTGCCTACTCCAGAAGAAACCGGAGCGCGGCGGTACGTATCCCCATGTACTCCAACTCTGAGAAGGCAAAGCGCTTTGAGTTCCGCTGCCCGGACCCCTCGTCCAATCCGTACCTGGCGTTCTCCGCCATGCTCATGGCGGCGGTTGACGGCATTCAGAACAAGATCAATCCGGGCGAACCGCTTGATAAGGACATCTATGACCTTCCGCCGCAGGAAGCCGCAAAGGTAGCAAAGACTCCCGGCTCCCTCCGGGCGGCACTGGAAAGCCTGGAAAAAGATCACGCCTTCCTCTTGAAGGGCGATGTGTTCACGGAAGACGTGGTTGAAACCTGGATTGACTACAAGCTCAACAAGGAAGTGCTGGCCCTGGATCTCAGGCCGCATCCGTGGGAGTTTGCACTCTATTACGATATTTAAAGCTGACCCGTTTAACCCCCGGCCCGTGGTAGTTCTTCTTCCACGGGCCCACGGTCAAGCGGTTTGCGGCACCTGCCGATGACTCGCCACGTCGCGGTGCGGCATATCAGCTTACCCTTTGGCCCCGGCCTCTCCTGCCGGGGCCTTTTTTTGCGCCTCCCACACCCCCGGCGGCCGTTTTTTGCCCTGCAGGTGCCCTGCCGGGACTTTTTTGCCAAATCTACCCCTGATGGGTTAGATTTTCTGGAACTTTGCGATATATTAAGCGGCAACAGGAGGATTCGATGGGCTCCCATAAAACGATTAAAATCATTGCAATTCTTATTGTTCTTGCACTCATCCCCATGCTGGGGTTTGCGCAGGTGAATTACGGATCATTTCGCGACAGTTTCCAACAGTTTTCGGAAGATGTTGCAAATTCATTGCCACTAAATGCCGCAATCGGAAACAACTCTCCCGATGCCTATATTGGGCAACTGCTCAGGGTTCCACCTAACTTTTCGGTGGGTATAACCGCGGGTGCATCTACCATCCCTTACGACACCGTCAAGAATGTTTTTGGCGACCTGAGTCTCACAGTTCCCAGCGAATTAGAGGATCTAAAGAACATAGGCGTTCCGTTTCCCGCCGCCACAGTTGACGCTCGCGTAGGTGGGTTCATACTGCCGTTTGACGTCGGAGTAAAGTTCGGTACGTTACCTGGCGAGGTCAAAGCACTACTTCCGTCGAACATGGACGCCGAGTTCCTTCTTGCTGGAGCGGATGTACGGTATGCACTCATGAAAGGTGGTGCCGCGAAACCGACGATTTCGGTAGGTATTGGCTACAATTACTTGTCCGGCTCCGTGACTGTAAAGGATGTTACTTCGGGATACACAATTGACGTTCCAGGAACGACCAATGACCCTGGATTTAGCGATCCTGACGTGACGTTTGAATGGAATACGAGCGTAATTGATTTGAAAGCACAGGTTAGTAAACGCCTGCTTATTTTCACCCCTTATGCAGGAGCCGGAGCCGCCGTGGCGGTTTCTAGTGCCGGCGGCGGCATTTCTTCTGAATTGGAAATTGGCGGCAGCAAAGCAACCCCGGCCCAGATAGATCAGCTCAAATCGGATCTCCAAGCAGCGGGCTATCCCATCCCCGATGAGCTCTCTGCTGACAACGGTATCCAGATCTTAAGCGACTCCACCGGCTGGGCGTTCCGCATTTACGGCGGTACGGCCATTAACATCCTGATGATGCACATTGACCTTGGTGCGGGGTATGACCTTCTGGGAAAGAACCTGCAGGGTACCGTGGGAGTACGCTTCCAGCTGTAGACTTACGTAGAAAAGAAATGCATTCACTCTCCGGCTCCTCCGGGGCCGGGGATAGAAGCTGTGGCAGCCCGGCGTCGTGTGATTTTGGCGAATTTCTTCACGGCGCCGGGCTGTCCTTTTGGTAGCGCGAGCGTTGCAGGGTGGCCC
>Ga0102944_1001738_pt1 | contig 13774 bp, 27 predicted proteins | sample SalPonD_shore_MG_FD_78172 | JGI IMG/M metagenome (GOLD analysis project Ga0102944, IMG submission 78172) | Salt pond soil microbial communities from South San Francisco under conditions of wetland restoration - Salt Pond MetaG... | ecosystem: Environmental > Aquatic > Marine > Intertidal zone >...
CCTTTTTCCTCGGTCTCGGAATCCTTCTGGGATAACTGATCCAGGGTAGGCGACGAGGTGACGTTTTGCGTCTGCGTACACAAACACGCAACGCGATACGAACCCTCCTCCGATAAAATATTCATCGAAGTTATCCGCGATCCATGATGGAGTTGTACATGCGATGAGATTGAGCCAAGGGTTTCTGATAACGTCTTCTCCCATTGTTTTAGTAAGCTTTCGGGTAGCTCTTTTTTGTCCATCCCACAGGTGAACCAAGAAATTAACCATGTCTCGATCATTGGGATTGAGTAGGACTCCAAACTCACTTGAAGCGATAGTAAGTGAGGCAGTGGCTTCATATTCTCCATTGATCTCATACTCCTCTGCTGAATTTACAAATGCCTGAGCTAGGGCTTGCCAAGTCACTACATCGGGGCCAAACTTAACTCCCGGTACTTCCTTTAAAAGATCCATTCCAATATTAGCTGTTGTGGATTTGCTAACAACTCCAGGAGGTGCTACGAAAATAATATAGAAATTAGCGGGCCAAGTGAAATAACCCTGATTGATGCAAACCTTTCCTTGCAGGGCTCCTGCGATAGTAGAGATAGCTGTCCAACGATGCATCATCGAAGGTGCCTCACTAAATTTCGAGTACTCCAAATAAGCCTCGATAAAATTAGAGTAATTCCGCTCCACGTAAGCTCCTCAATTAAACGGCGGTTTTAGGATCGCTAAACCTACCGTTTAACTCATTTACAGTCTCCCCATGAAACTGTGCTCTCTTTAATATTCACAGGAATAATTAATGGATCTGGATAAGGAATTTCAATAGTCATTAATTCAATAATTTGAGGTTTAAGCTCTTCATATCTGCTTCGCGGGGTTTGCATTACTAAGCTATCATGGACTTGCAGGAGCACCTGTACTTCATTCCTTAATTCACGGTCAATATTTAGCCAGCCTTTGTTAATTACATTTGCAACAGTAGTTTGCGGAATCCAAGCTAAAGCTTCCTTTAGCAGGTTATCAATTCGATCAAAATAATGCCTCTTAAATCCAAAGGCATTTTGAACTTCTCTGGTTCGCATCAGTTGATCTTCAATCCTTTCTTGCCAAAGCTTAATCTTCGGATGAGCACCAAGCCAAGAATCAATGAACTTCTGGGCTTGCCATTTAGGAATTTTAAGAGCCTGGGCTACAGCCCAAGCCGAAGCTCCATAATTGGTAGCATGAACGCCTTGCTTTGCTTGATACCTTTGATGCTTTGAGATCTCTTTAATTCCGAAGATATCTTGAGCATTAAGCGTATGCACATCAGCTCCTGAACGGAAGCGTTCAAGCAGCCCAATGTCTCCGGCTTCCGCCGCTACTACTTGAGCATCGGCTCGCTCGAGGTCAGCATCGAAGATCATAAAGCCAGGATCGGGAACGAACATGCTCTTTACAGAGGGCAGATCACACTCTGGCTTAGCAAGGACATTCATGTTAATCATTGTAAATCTCCCTAAATACAAATCGGATTCCAAGAACATTACAAGTAATAAGAGCAGCTCTCATTCCTTCAGATATTCCTCGATCAATATAGAAAGCAGCACAGTCTGCTACCTTGAGCCAAGCATATCCGGCCTCAATTCCTTGCTTCCTTTGATCTGGAATTGAATCATTAAGAATCCCCTCTTGGGTATAAAGCAGATGAGAAGCGAACGGAGCCTCGCCTCGGGAAAGAGAATCTTGCATACAAACTTTTGCATATATAATATTGCTATCTTCTTCACATTCATTTCTGCCCTTGAATGGGCTTTCAATAATTACTCTGTTCATCATTCATCCCTCGGTATGTTTTGCAGATTAGTGCCTGAATCAAACGCATCCTTGCTAGATGCGAACCTAAAAGTTTCTGTTCCAACCAGATTATAATAGCAGTGAATCCTCCCATTTCGCAGCTTTGCTGTAATGAAATTATTATAGTAAACTCCCAGAGATCTGTAGTGCATCAGAGCGTGACAGAGCGGAGCCAGCAACGGATTAGATTCAGCTATCTGCGTAAGAGCAGCGTCATCGGTAGTGGGACGCTTTGTGCTCTTATGCTTAATAACAGGAAGGCCGAATTCATCATATAAAAGAGCTTTAGTTTGCTGCGGTGATCGGTACCAAGGAGAAGCCTTTAAGCTAGCTTGAACTCGATCTCCAATTACATGCTCAAAGAATTCTTCATATTCCCTTTGCTCAGCCATAATATCAAGAGCCATCTTTTCCCTAGCTTTAAGATCAATCTTAACCCCTCGCAGCATAGTAGCTAGTACCGGCTCGAACAGATTCATTTCAAATCTAAATGGCTCCATTAAATCTCTTGCCTCAAGTACCTTTTCTAATTCTTCAAAATTCTCAAAGGTATTGATGCAGTCAAGGCAATTGTAAAGCCAGAGCTGTTCTTCATTTTGGTAGCGAGGATCCCACTTTTTTCCTTCATCTTTCCAGTACTCATAATATTCGCAATAAAGTGAGCTGATAAAGTCAAGTCCCTTACTCATCCCTGGCCAGCAAACTCCCTGCATCACCATCGTATCAGCATAGCAGCCGATCCAACACCCCAGATACCTCACGAGGTATTGAGCATCGTAGAGGAAGTTCTGGCCGAGGAGTAGAACAGACTCATGGGAAAGCAGGCGACGCAAAGCGTCGAGGATCAGGAGTTCTTCGTCGAGCCCCCAGTAACCGTCCGGCTTCGTCGTACTCATCAGAGGGATACAAATAGCAGAATGCTTATCAGCAGCTAAGCCTATACAAGCAATATGCTGATCTCGCGTTTCAATATCAACAGCTAGCTTCAACTGCCCAAGATCAGCCTCTGCAAGCCAAGCATCAATCATGGTCAATACTTGATCAGCATTAGGCCGAACAATAAGCTCCCTTTTCGGATTCAGTAATGCTTCGCGCTCAGGATGCTCGAGAACCTTCTTTGCTCTTCTCAAATCCTGCACCGCGATGAAGCGCAGATACCATTGACGGAGAATTGCAGCTGGATGATAGGTCGGCACGATTATTGGATCGCAGCCATTATAGTCAATTGGAGCTTCTTTATATTTCGAAGCTTGCATCATCGAGCCTCGCCATTTGCTAATACTCCATTGACCTGTCAATGCCCATAAAGAGGTATTTCCCACGGGTATTATCAGCTCCGGCTTCAGCTGATCAATTTCCGCTTGAAGCTCCTTCATTCCCTCCAGAATTTCATAATGAGGATACTTGCCACAGATGAGCGGAAGCCCTTCTTTTGCAGCTTGAGTTTTGTTTCCGAACCAATAATCTATTTTATTTCTCGGAGGACGCCAAGGAACTACATTTATTATTCTGCACTCATTTCTAATGATTCCAGCATCATGGAGCATTCTCGATAGCTCTGCACCAGATGCTCCACAGAACGGTTCACCTTTCCTTTCCTCGTTCTCGCCCGGCGCTTCGCCTACTAAGAGGATTCGCGCATCTTCCGGGCCGATCGCTTTACACTTCACGGCACTCTCCAGCTAAATTGTGTTTAACGGGCGGTTTATTAGACGCCCGCATTTGCCCCCTACGGGACGATCATGTTACCCGGCATTATCCCCCATGATTTGACCGAACGCACGACACGCGCGACCACACGCGCCACAATAGGCACTCGAGGCCGTCAGGTTGCGCCTACGAGGCGATCCCCGGCGATCCGACCCATAGGACGGCCTAATACTTCTGGCCCGTACAAACGCGCTCACGCGGTCGCTCCCGAATCAACTTTTTCAGCCAGCCATTTCTCTACATTTTCCTTACTTCCATAGGAACCTATGGGAGCTTCATTGTAGAGGAAGGCTGCATAGATGTGTAATAAATGCAGATTTATATGATCTGCACAGGAAGCAGCTTCCATTAAATTATTGCACAGAACAGCATAAAGGAAGCCACCCGGACGAACTCTGCGATAGAAATAATCTTCTAAGCCACCTATGCAGTGAGCGGGAAGTGGCTGACCGAAATAATTAAAGTCCTTAATGTTCATGTTAACTCTCCAAGCAATTTCTTGCACAGATTAATAGCTTCTTGCTCGTTATCTATGCCGGTTGCATTAAGCTGCAATTCATGTGCAGCAGCAAAAACCGTTCCGGCTCCGCAAAGAGGATCAATTACATTATCTCCTGGGATGCAGGAACGATTTAGCAGATTCTTATATAATTCCGTAGGCTTTTGCGCAGCGCGCTCCAGCCGGGTAGAACGAGAGGCGATGATAACATCACTTCCACCTTGACGAGCGACCGGCTTCTTGCCTCTAATTGCATAAAGGATCATTTCATAAGATCTGTGCGGCCCATATTCTGGAGCCGGAAGCATCCCTTGATCTTGACCCTTGTACCAGATGAAAGGCGTAGCCCACGGATTCCAGCCGTGATCTTGTAAAAGGACTTGAAGCTGATGAAAATATTTAAAATCGCAGAATATATAAGCGTGAGCCTCTTGCTTGCAAAATCGAGTAGATTCTTTTATTAATGCTCCAACAAGACTCTTGAAATAATCTTCATCATCTTGATAAGCGTGTTGGATATCAGCTTGAGTGCTGAATTTATTGGCATTTACTCCATAAGGAGGATCGCAGATCAGTACGTCCTGGGAATGATCCGGTACGAGCTTGATTTGCTCGAAGAAATCTCCCTCGAGAAAGGTATGGGGAGATTCTGATATATCGTAATGCTCGGCGAGAGCCGCTCGAATCAGCGCTTCGCTTTTTCGCCGAACAATTTTAATTGCTTCCTTTTCCGTAGCAGCATTTCTAACATCTTCATCGTCGAGATGCTCACGGAGCAGCAAGCTTCCTCGAACGAGCCGTTGGCCTTCAGCTATTGATGCTTCTCTTTTGAGAATATCGCCTGCTATTGCTTGTTGCGAGGTGCTCTTCCCTTGAGCGGCGCGCAGATCATGTAGATCATTGATCGCAGCGGCGCGCTCTTGCCATGTAAGATTCTCCCTAAGCAAATTTTCGTTAAGCTCCACCTCTTTGAGATCGGTAGGCGAAAGGTCACCAATTTTACTGTAGGGAATGTAGCCGGCAGGTACAGGGCTTCCATTATATGAATAGGTTTTCCTTTGCTGAAGTAATACTTTAATAGCTCGTAAGCGGCGTTCTCCTGCGACCAGCGTTTTCCCGTCATCCTGTAAGAGAATGGGATGATATAACCCAAATCTCTCGACGTCGTAAGCAAGTTCATCCAATGACTCACTTGTAAACTCTTTTCTGATCCGTTCATCAACTTCGATATCCTCTATTCTTACGAGCTGCATAGCTGAACTCCTTGATTAGGAGGGCTAGAGGCGGGGCAAGGTAGTAGGAGTCAGCAAAACTCTACCTTGACCGGCTGGCGACCCCGCCTCTGCCCAAAGCTTGTTATTCGGGCTGTGTAACCCGAGTAACGTTTTCGTAAATCCGCGAAGGATCATTCTTGTCTGGGTTGTTGACCACTCGGATCAAGCAGGGACCTGCGCCGATCAAGTCAGCCGGCTTCCACTTGCCCTTTCCGTTCTGGCCCACAGCTTCACGCAGCCGACCGAGCTGAACATTCTTGTTCGGCCCTGCGTCGAGCGTTCCGGTTTCTGTGGTGTCGAGCCAGATAGACTGGCGAACCGTAAGGTTTTTACGCCCCAGGTTCTCGGCCAGCTCCGGGTTGTCAATTGCCCAGGTTACATCCATGACGATGCGCGGGCCGTCTTTGGTCTCGACCTGCTTCGGCTTCACTGCCTCGATTACAGCCATGTAATCATCTTCTGGGATTGGTTCGTACTGAGTTTGCATCTCGCCTTCAGCGGAATTGTTCAAGAATGAATCAGGATCAAACATGCTCATTGCGTATTACTCCGTAGTTTGTTTGGATTTCCAGTTTTCGATAACTTGCTTGAAGCTAGGATCAAGCTTGTCACTAATCGGCAAGTTTCTTGCCTTCAAATCAGCGTTCATTGCAGCGGTGCTCCAAAAGAACTCTGACCCCTCTCGACGACACTGGATAACGTCGTCAAAGAACCTTGGAATCTTGGGGGCTAGTTTGCGGCCAAGCGTGCTGGCCATCAGATGCGTTGCGCCTGTTACTTCATCAAACTCGCGCTCGAGATGAGCTGTTAATATAAAGTGACAGGTTGTGCCAACGCACAGCTTCTGTATAAGCCGCTCAAGATTATCCATCGCCACTCCCCAGTCTGCCATTGATTTGGTAGGCTTGGAGCCGACAACAAGATTCATAGCTGCGATATTCAGGCCGGATAGAGAATCGACTACGATTGCTCGATCATTCTTCCATTCTGTAATATCGCCAAATTCCTCTCCGCAGCGGTCGCACTGGAACGCACAAAGAGAGGTTAGAATTTTGATAAACTCGTCATATTCGCTCTTATTGATATTTTGAAGCTTTGCGAGGGACTCGAAGCTCATGGTGTTGATCTTCTTTGCCGAGTCGATCATTTTCTGCCAAGAAGCATTAGTTGGAGGGATATAATGCCAATGCAGCTTCTCGTCGGGTATATCACCAAGGACGCTGCTAAAGCCCGGCTCGGTGAATAGGATAAAAGGTGTAATACCGGCATCAATCAAGGTTCTGATTGCGTGGGTTTTGCCGGTTCCTGTTGCGCCAACTAAGAGGTCTTTGACCCCTGGAACTGAATCATTCATAACTGCTCCTATCAATCTTGGTGATACATTTTAATCTATAGACTCCGAGCTTTCAACTCGGAGGATTCGATATTTCTGGTTTATAGTAATTTTATTCTCTATTATTGCTACCTTCATTGGATAAGCTTCTAAGAAAGGTTTTCCATCAAGGCAATATATTTCTCTTCCGTCGGGCATACGCTTTATTATCAGCCGACCTTCATAAGCTGCTACAAGAGGATCAACATCAGCTTTTATACCATAAAGAAGGGTGTTAAGTAGCTCTTCATGCTGAACATAAAAGTCACCTAAAAGCTTCTTAATTGGTTCTTGATTCAACTTTCTTCTCCTCTTGCATCCCGTGGTGGATTGGGCATCCTGCCTTTATCCAGTAATGTCTTTCTCCCGGCTTCGCTCCAGGAAAATCAAGAATACCTAAGCCGAAGCGATTTTCCTTCTGCATACATATGCATCCTTCGGCCTTGGCAGCTGGACTGCCGGGAGGTAGCTTAATCATAGATCGGCACTTCGTCCTCATTATCGAACAGGCGTTCCATGTCTTCGTTACAGCAATTAGGGCAACATTGAGGCGCTCCACACTGTGCGCATCTATCTATCGTTTCGCAACCGCAGGTTTCGCAAGTGCCTCCATTAAAGCTAGGCAAACTATCAGATGGGCAATCAATAGGTTTTCCAGTAAATCGGTCCAACTTCTCATTCATCATCCGGCTCCAGTTCAGGGATCGGCTCCAGCAAACGATTAAGAGTTTCCTCGAAAAAGTCTGCGTCCAATGCAGCTAGTCTTGCTTCAAGTTTAAGTCGCAGCTCCGCTATGCGGATAATTCGCGGCAGGAATTTCTGGAAGGTTTCATTGCAGATTTCTTGTATGTGCGGGTTACTGCTACCTGTAGCAAAGACTGTTATCTCATCTCTACGAAGAAGCACATTTGTAAAACCTCCTGTCCTGATTTTTCGCAGGTACTCGGCATCTCTTTCTCGGTAGTCACGTTTCTGTCTTGCATGGACAACCTTGCTTCTGAGTTCTTCAAGCTTGCTCAATTTCTGGTTCATCATCTCTCTCCTTTTCAGGGTTCCATTCAGTTAAAAGCTCTATGTCATCCCAATCTGGATCAGGAGGATAAGGGGCTAAATTCGCATCCATAGCTCCCCAGCGTCCTCCATCTCTAGGATCGTGCGATTCTCCGGTTGTCCAGATAGATATCATATAATCTCCCCCAATAAGTTTAAGCTCTAAAGAAGCATAATCATCTATATGGAGGATTGTACCAAGTCTGTGCTCAGACCCCGGAGCTGTCCGTATTACTATGGCTAAATCTCCGGGCTTAAAACGTAGCTGGTTCATAAATCCTCCTTATCTCGGAAGCCGAGAAATACTGGATGGCGAGGCTTATCATAATTTCCGCTTGCAGCAAAGTATTTATACTTAACAAGAGAGCCGCGATAAGTTTCTTTGTTTCGCCAGATATGTTTCCTCTCGGCTTCGGTGAAGCCGGTGCCAATATTGAAGTGAACTCCAAACTCGTTCTCGACGATTAAAGCCCCAAGCATATTCATTGGATAAAGATTTTCTTGGTGCCTAGAATGTTCAGCGTAACCGAGAGCATTTCGCTCTTCTGGGTTTCCATTGTGCATTAGCTCTTCATAGCCAATAATTCGAGCTTCAGCATCAATGAAGCGTTTTAGCTTTAAGAGCTTTCCTTCACGCAACGTGCTGCGATTATATTTGTAAGTGGTTCGGGGGTTGCGGATTATAATTCCTTCATACCCCATAGCTAAGAAGCTATCTTCGCAAGCGAGAACTTCCTCAATTCGGTAGCATTGAATCTGAGGCACCAAGCAGACTTTATTCGGCCATAATCCTTGAGAGCCGCTATATAAATATTTGAGCACTTTAAGGCGCTCTGTATAAATTCGCTCGGGAATATTCCACTTGTCGAAGATGTTGAAGGTGAATTCTTTGCTGCCGCCGGCGCTCATGATCTCGGAGGAGGTCTGACGGAAGGGGGAAATTCGACCTCTGGTGCCGAAGGTCAGCTCACCGTCAAGACCAGCCGGCAGGAAGGAGGCGAGGGTCTGAACGTGTCGGTTCCGGATAGGCTTGAGGCTTCGGGAAAACGCGGTGCCTCCGTTGATCAGACAGCGTATGCCGTCGATCTTGGGAGATACCAAGACTGGAAAGGGAAGCTGTTCAAGCTGCTGTTCGGTTATCTTGGCTGCGAGCATCGGTTTCATTCTTCTTCCTCCATACCTTTAAAGTCAGAGGTTCCCAATCGAGAGGGCATATAGCCTCTTTCTTCGACGGCTTTCTCTACATTTCTCTTGCAAACTTTGCAATACACAGTAGGTTCTGGAGAACTTGCATCCAGCTCTCGCTGCTCTTCGGGAGAATAAGTGCTCATTGTCCGGCTCCTTCATAGCAATCGCTGAAGTAGAATATCTTCTTGGCAGAGATATACTGCTGAGTCAAGTTGCGACTCGCTATAACTGTCGTCCAGCGGTGGATGGAAATTTGATCTTCGATCAAGACCATATATTTGTAAGCTTTGCATTGGCCGATTATGACTGCTTTTGGCTGAGGCTTCAGTTGAGGCTTTGATAAATGCTGGCCAATGCTAATGCCTCCAATAAAGGCGCCCATTGCAGCTGCAAGAAGTAAGGTTAATTCCCAAGCTTTCATAACGACCTCCTTACAGTTTCTTTGCTACCAAAAGCTTGCCAGCTACCAAAAGCTTGAGAGCGGCTTCTTCAAGGATTTCTGGGTGGTCTTCGATCACCAATTCAAGGGCTTTTAGCCCGCAATTTATAAGTTCTTCTTTATCGGTAATCGACCATTCAAACTGTTCTTGCGGATCGAGCGGCTGACCTTCTAGCGGAGCCAGGAGGATTTCGCTCGGCAGGATTTCAATAATCCGTTGAGCATTGATTGCGGAAAATACGGTTGCTTTAACCATGTTTGCTGCTCCTTAAATAGATGAGTTCATCTACGATAATTTTAAGAGTTTCGGTTATACCTATTTTCTCCTCTACTTGCCTGAGTGCACATCTGAGCTGCCATTCGGCTTGCTCGCGTTGAAAATCAGGAGATTTAGTTATGGCTTCAATTTGAGCCATTGTATCATCAAATTGGTTTTGATGCAAACGCTGTTTGTCGCGTAAAGACTGGGATATTGGGATAACTTTCTTGCTCATTGGTCATCCTCCAGAGGATTCCACTTATACTTAATATAATCCTTCTTCCAGGGTTTAGGGTTCGGCGCTTCGCAGAGCGGCATGAAAGGGCAGCCGCCATAATGCGAGCAGGCTCCATCGAGGCTCATATCCCAATCTCCACTTTTCCATTGCTCCTTCATTCTTTCAATATCTTGGCAGAGCTGCCGGAGCCAGCGGTTGATTGTCCACTCAGGCCGATAGGTTATTGCTTCGACTGTTTTGATCTGGGTTTTGAGAACAGCTATACCGCGCACCACCATTCCCGCTACTGGAAAGTCGTAGTGTCGGGCTGCGCAGCAGTAGCCTGTAAATTGCGATCGCAAGCTCCACTGCTTCGGCCAAGTCGGGCCTATGCCTCCAGTTGTTTTCTCGTCGAGACCAAAAAGTGCTTTCATCTGCCGATTCATTGCCAGCATATCAAAACGACCTACGTATAAGATCGGCTCACCTGTTTCCGGGTGATTGACCGGAAGCGGGAAAGCGAAGCTAAACTCGATAGCTGACCGTCCGGCTTCTTTATATGGAATTAGATAATCTGTGTCGAGCGGCCAAGCTGAAAAATAAGCTTCGATTGCGGCAATTGCTCCGTCAAGGGTCTTAGCATTTGGTGAGCCTTGCCAAGACCATTTTGGTTGATATTCTTGCCAATCTTCGAGGATTTTCAATCGGCCTTCCTCGAGGGCTTCTTCGGGAACCATTCCCAGATCATAATAGCCTCGTCGGGCTGTCTCGACCCCTGCGGCTAGGACTTTGCCGAAATGAAGATGCTCGCTTAGATGCTTGGCGGCAAGATGCTCGATATGACTGTATGCAAATTTCTGCGGACAGGCGGCGAAGGCCGCTCGCATTGAGCTATCTATGTATAGCGGGAATTCGTATTTATCCTGCTGAGCTTGCAGCTCTTGGAAGCGATCAAGATCAGCTTGGATTCGATCTTCAGGCTTGAGGATCATATTCATGACTCTCTCCTTCTACTGTGTGGATATGCCAATAGAATCTGTTACGATATTCTTCATAGGTGAAAGTTCGACCGTAATGCAGACACCAGTCTTTTTCAGCTAAAGTTTCCCTTTTCTCTTCGACTTTGCTTTGGCTGCCGATAACTGCATACTCGACAGAATCGTTGCAGCAGATTATATGGACTTTCATTTGCTTTCTCCTTAATCTAGAGGTGTGTGCTTTATCTGGCGCTCACACTCTACCTTTTTAACAGCTTTCAACACAAAGAAAGTTGCATCAGGGTGTTTCTCGATTAAGCGATCGGCTTCATTGGCAGCCGAAGCAAAATCAATGTGGCGTTTTGCTGTGTAGTTGGATGTTGCCTTCCAGACCAAATAAAAGCTCGGCTCTTTCTGCTCCAGAGGTTCTATTCTTTTGAGAGTACCTCTAAAGCCTCGATAGGTCTTAAACTTTCCACTGTATCCAGCGCTGGTATCTCGATACCATTCGCCGGTTGCAGGTACTAACCAGAAATGTTTTCCTTCACAGATTGGTTCATTTTCTGAAAAGAGTACATCTCCATCTCCGTCGATGGCTTGCCACTGACATTTGTCAGGAACTTCGATTATGGCTCTGCTGATTGGGTGTTGGGCTTTCATTTGCTTTCTCCTGTTAAAACCAGACACGCTTCTCAAAGAGAACAGCGGATCCGTAGATTTTCGCGAGCGCACTGGGATCTACCGGCTTGTGCTGCACAATGGTAGCATTTTGATAAATGCGGGTTGCGAGTGGATTCATCTGTAAGCCTTTTAAGGCTCCTGTTTCATCGACAAACATATCCCTGCGAGCTGGATTCTTGCTGATTGGGGGGAAATGCCAGAGAACCGAAACGTGCTCCATATCATTATCCTTTCCTATAACCGGCAGGACAAGCTTCTCAATGTCCTCTAATTGAGGCCGCTCGGGAAGATCGACGGCTTGCACGATTGGAGTCTGGAAAGGAACGAAGATTGCATATAAGGTGTTCATGACGTTACTCCTGCGTTTCCCCTTCTTCCACCTCTTCGAGGCGATAATCGATATTAACGAAACGAGCCTCTTTGCCTGTCCAGATATTTACAAGTTTCACCGTAAGCTCGTCGCTTCCACCAAGCTCTACTTCGAGTGTTTTTGCGAGCGTTTCTATGCTGGGTTTCTTTTGCCACCAACAAACAAGATTGTTTGGCGGCGGATCGTATTCATTATCTATTGAAAATAAGCAACAGATTTTCATGCCTCAACTCCTCTGCAATGCTCGCAGTCCTTTGCAGAGCCTAATACTTCATCACACCAGTTGCCGTTAACAGTGTCGGCTTCGCCGAAGGCACAAGGCCCACAAAGGCCGAGAGAGGGCACTACAGGCGTCTGACCACAATTTTCGCAGGGGCTGCTGTAGTCCGGTGTAAGAGCCGAACAGTGATGAGTTTCTTCAGCCATGATGACCTCTCCTTTGCATGTGAGCCTTGTGACGTTGAACGTTTCGACGTTTAATCGCCTGACGTTTGGCTCGGGCTACTCCGTTGAAGGAGCGTCGTGCACCTCCAAGTGGGCCAAAATTGGTTGCAGCTTTGCCCGGAGTTTGAAGATTCTTAAGTGTCTGGGCTCCAGCCATAGCTGCTCCGAAGGCAATTATAGCCTTCATTCGATCTCTAAGATATAAAGGTGCTGAACGTGCCATGATGAGTCCTCCTTAATCAGAGAAAAGATCGTCAAGGTTGTCCGGCAGGACTTGCTTGACTTTCTTGTTCTTCGGGCTCGTGCTGCGGCTCCGCATGGAGCGAATTGCAGCATAAGCCCTCTTAAGCTCGTCGGCGTTGGGCATTTCGCCTTTGCCTTCGCGAGCGGCGATTATACGCTTAGTTATTCCATCGAGTTCGGCTTCCGTCATAGGTTCGAATTCGACGGCTTCAGGTTGCTCTGTCATTTAAGTCTCCTTGAGCCTTCCGGCTTGGTTTCTCTTTGCTGGAAATCCACTCCCGAAGGAGCTTCGTTATAAGATCGCTTCGTGCTCCATAGCGCGGGCGTCGAGTTAAAGGATCGAGGAGCAGAAGCTCCATCTTTGCTGCTATTGATTGAGGAACATTAATCCTCATTTCAACCGGCGGATCGGCGTGAGCTTTCTTTCCCATGATTTACTCCTTATAAGATTCGCTGGCGCTTGATTGCGCTCCAGCTGCTGTTGCGGAGAATTATCGGCTGATCTCTGCAAATGCCGTAGCTGTATTCAGCTGTGGTACTGGTCAAGAGGATCAAGACGGGCCGATGGCCTTTGTTTAGCCGGGCTGGTATGCAACACATTCTCGGCGCAGGGTTGCGTTGACGGAATTGCTGCTCGAGCTTGTGCGGCTTGAGGCTGGTTCGCGCGCGCAGCTTCTGCACACGCCAGTCATTCAGGCTGGCTAGCGGGTTGCCCCACATCTTCTTATCATTGACAATATCAGCGTATTTGTCGAAGATGCGCTGGCGTTCGGCTGGATCAAGGTTTAAGCTTTTCATTTGCTGGCTCCTTATATAAGTTCAGATGTGCGGAGAGCGGAAAGATATCCGTGAGGACACTTTCCATCTGGCTCCACTTCACAGCCTTCTGGACAGTCGGTGGCTCCTTCAAGATCGTTTGCTTCCATGAAGTTATCTTCTGCGATAGCTTGAAGGAGATCTTCTGCTGCTTGTGGTGAAGTGAAATATATGCTCATGATTTCATCTCCTTGTCAGTGGCGACAAGTTTGCCGTGCTCATAGAGCCACTCATACTCCAGCTTCCCATCCTCGTTCCAGCCACGACAGGTGCCGTGGAGCTTGCCGTCCTTATAGGGCCACTCATACTCAGGCTGCCCATCCTTGTACCAGCCGAGACATAGGCCGTTCAGCTTGCCGTCCTTGTAGTGACGCTCATACGCCGGCTGCCCATTCGCGTACCAGCCTC
>Ga0102944_1001739_pt1 | contig 13771 bp, 14 predicted proteins | sample SalPonD_shore_MG_FD_78172 | JGI IMG/M metagenome (GOLD analysis project Ga0102944, IMG submission 78172) | Salt pond soil microbial communities from South San Francisco under conditions of wetland restoration - Salt Pond MetaG... | ecosystem: Environmental > Aquatic > Marine > Intertidal zone >...
CAGGTAGTACTCGATCGCGGATATCGCGTCGGCCAGGTCGTCCAGCGCCTCGCCCGCGGGCAGCTCGTCCGGCCGGACGAGCTGCTCGTCGACCGCGTCACGGGCACCCTTTACCACGTCGACGGCCGCATTGTGGCCCACCATCGACAGCGCGCCCCGCACAGCGTCGAACCGTTCGAGGATACCTTCCAGCGCCTCGCTGTCGTGACTCTCGAGGAAGCGGGTGACCGCCTCCTTGATGCGGCCGAGCTCGCTGACGGACTCCGCCAGCGTGGCGTCGTGAACCTGGCGGTACTCACCCTCTAGCAGCGCCTGTTTCGGATCCTCGTCGTCCGTTTTCTCCAGGCCATCCACGAGGTCGTTCAGGGCGGACTCCACATAGAGCAGGGCCTCGGCCGAGCGCTCCGCGGCGACCCGACCGCCGTCGCCGGATTCCGCCAGCGCCTCTATGACCTCGGCCTGCTCGGCGACGACACGCCGTGGCGACGCCAGCCCCAGCAGACCCAGCGTATCGGCCATGCGTCGCATTGCATCCGCGGAGACTGCGAGCTGCTCGCGGTCGCGGCCGCCACGTACGAACAGATCCAGCGTGTCCTTAACCCCCGCGAGATCTTCCATGATCGCTTCGGCGACGCTCTTGAGCGTATCGGTCCCGGGCCCGAAGAGCCCCTCACGGGCATGCTCCAGCCCGTGAACCTCGCTCATGAGCTCGTCGAGGGAGAACGTCTCGTGGATGGACACCAGTCTCGGCGTCGCCGGTTCGGCCCGGGCGATGTAGAACAACATCCCGCGCAGAAGGGATTCGGGCAGTGCGGGTCCCACGTCGCCGCGGATCAGCCCCCGCACGTGCCGCTCGAGCCGGCCCAGCAGGCCGCGGGCGGCGGCGGCATGCTCTTCAAGCTGGCCACTGTTCAGTGCCTCCGCCAGGCCGGCACCCACCCACCAGCCGGCACCGGCCTCCTCCGTCGGCGCCGCGGCGTCGAGAGCGTCTAGCGCCTCGGCGATACGTTGCAGTCCCGCCGCCACGCGCTGGCCGCGGAGGAGCGCCAGCAGACCGCGCTGGAGTGCCGGTAGCACCTCGCCTGCCTTCTCTGCGGTCCGGTCTTCACCGTCACGCTCGTAGCGAGGCGCCGACGGCTGCCGGCTGAGATCGGGGGCAAACAGCGCGCTCTCGGTGATCAGCGGCCGGTTCTGAACCGCACGCAGGTCGTTGACGAGCGGCAGTATGAGCAGGGCGGCATCACGCTGGCCGCCCTCCAGGCGCTCCAGGTAACCGCGGAGCTGGAGGATCCCCCGCATGAGAACCTCCGCCGACTGCTCCGGCTGCGCCACCGTTGCGTCGAGCAGCGCCTGGCTGAGCGCCTCCATCTCCTCGGCGAGCATCACCGCCCCGTGAAGCTCGAGCATGCGCAGAATACCGTGGACCTGATGGAGGTTCGCCGCGCAGAACTGAAGCTGGGTCAGGTCCTCCACGTCCTCGGAGTATTGCTGCAGCGCCTCGGCGGACTGCTGCAGGGTATCGTCGAGCTCGCGCTTGACCCAGTTGAGCGTGCCGTGATCGAAATCTGTCCGTTGATTCATAGACTGCATCCGCCTGTGCGCCGGTACGCGATCGCGTCCGATCCTCCCACGCGTTTCATCTCGGGATGGCGCCACTCGAGGATTTCCCCGGCCCCCAGCACCAGCAGCCCGCCGGGGCGCACCCGAGCAGCCAGGTGATCCGCGATCCGCCGGCGCGCGTCGCGGTCGAAATAGATCAGCACGTTCTGGCAGTAAACCAGGTCCATCGGCGGCAGCGGCGCCTCGATGTCCTCGAGCAGGTTCACCCGGGTGAAGCAGGTACGCCGCCGCAGTCGCTCGACCACCCGGCCGCCGCCTCCCTCCGCAGTGACATACCGCTCCCGATAGTCGCACGGCAGTGTGGCAAGCCGCCTCGCACCGTATACGCCCCGCCGCGCCCGGCCCAGCGCGCGGAGGCTGATGTCACTGCCCGTGACGCCGTAGTACGGGCGCACACCCGCGCGCTCAAGCTGACGATCCAGAAGCATGGCCAGGCTGTAGGCCTCCTCACCCGTGGCACAGCCGGCGCTCCACACGTGCACCGACTGCCCTTTCGCGGCGCGCGTCGCCGCCATCGGCAGGAATGTATCCTCGAGCAGCGCCAGGGTCAGGGGGTCGCGGAAGAAGCGGGTCTCCTGGACGGTGAGGCGGTCCACGAGGGCCGCCCATTCCAGGCGTCCGGACAGGCCGCTGCGGACGAAGTCGTAATAGTCCGTGAAGCGGTGGAAGCCGAGCTCGCGCATGCGGATGCCCACCCCGGTCGCGAGAAACGACCGACGCTCGCTGGGAATGCTCATGCCGGTACGCTCGCGCAACAGCGCACTCCAGCGCCGGAACTCGGCGTCTTCCATGGCGGGAAGCGGGGCACCACCGCACCAGGCCGGGGACGCCCGCTCACCGTACTCGACCACCGCCGAGGTCACGTGCCGCTACTCCATTACTCGGGCAGCTTGAAGCCGGCGACCGAGCTGCGCAGCTCGTTCGCCAGGTCGGCCAGATTGCCGATCGAGGTAGCTGTTTCGTTGGTACCCGCGGAGGTCTGGGACGTAATCTCCTGAATGACGTTCATCGTGTCGGATACGTTGGACGCGGCGTTTGCCTGCTGCCGCGAGGCCTCGGAGATGTTCTGGATCAGCCCGGCGAGCTGCTTGGAGACGGTCTCGATCTCGCGCAGGGCCTCACCCGCCGCCTCCGCCTGCCGGGCACCACTCACGACGCCGGCCGTGCTCTGCTCCATGGAGATCACGGCCTCGTTGGTGTCGGTCTGGATGGTCTTGACCAGCGCCTCGATCTGCTTGGTGGCGTTGCCGGAACGCTCGGCGAGGCGCTGCACCTCGTCCGCCACCACCGCGAAGCCGCGGCCGGACTCACCAGCCATTGCCGCCTGTATGGACGCATTCAGCGCGAGGATATTGGTCTGGTCGGCGATGTCGTTGATCAGCTCCACGATGTTACCGATCTCCTGGGAGGACTCACCGAGGCGCTTCATGCGCTTGGAGGTCTCCTGGATCTGCTCGCGGATCGTGTCCATCTGCTCGATGGTCGCCATCACCGTCTCGGCGCCGCGCAGCGAGAGATCCACCGACTGCTGGGCGACCCGGGCGGATTCTTCCGCGTTGCGCGACACCTGGTCGATGGACACCGCCATCTCGTTGACGGCCGCCGAGGCGGCGGTGATCTGGTGCGCCTGGTGGTCGGACGCCTCGGTGAGGTGCATCGCCGTCGCCTGCGACTGCTGGGCCGCCGAAGAGACCTGCACGGAGGTCTCGTTGATGGTGGTGGCCAGGCTACGCAGGGCGTCGATGGCGTCGTTGAAGGCGTCGCCGATGGCGCCGGTGATCTCTTCACCCACAGAGGCCTGAACGGTCAGGTCGCCCTCGCGCAGGCCCTCGATCTCGTCGAGCAGGTTCAGGATGGCCTGCTGATTGCGCTGCTGCTGCTCGTCCGCCGCGGCACGCTCGGCCTCCTTGGCGGCGATGTCGGCCTGGTTGATACGCCGGGTCACGAAGCCGCGCAGGATCAGCAGGAGAAGGGCGATGCCGCCGGCGACGAATCCGTACCACTCCTTGATCGGCCGCTGGGAGGTGAGCCCCCGGTAGATGCCGCTGAGGTAGTCGGTGCTCGCGAGCAGGTTGTCCGACGTGATGAAGATGCCGTCTGCCGCGTCACGCACCTGGAACAGCTGAAGCGACTGCTGCAGCACCTTGTCGAGCTGATCCTGCATGGACGAATAGAGGCTGGTGATGTCGGAGAGCACGCTGAGCGCCTTGCTGTCGGTCACGGCCGCCACGCTGAGGTCGCTGCTGCCATCGCGCAGTCCGGCGAGAGTGCGCGAGAACTGGTCGGAGGCACTCTGCAGTCGCGCCGTCGCGGTCCGGTTACCGAGACCGCCCCGCAGCATCTCACTGATATTGCGTGCGATCCGCTCGGCGTAGAGCTGCAGGCGGGTGGCGTAGTAGATCTGCTGTCCGGAGGCATTAACGGCCTTCAGGCGCTTGATGAGCGAGTCGCCCATTCCCTGCAGACGGGGCACACTGGTCTTGAACTTCTCGGCCACCTCGTTGGTCGCGATGACCAGATCGCGGCGCTCGAGTATCTGGTTGACCTCCTTCTTGATGCTCTTCCACGGGCGCTCGACCTTCTGCAGCGCATCCGCGGCCTTCTCGGACGCCTCCTTGGTCGGCGGCAGGCCGGTGTCGGGGTTGCCGTTCATCAGCGCGTCGAGGTTTGCCTGGAGCTTGTCGCTCGATTCCCGGAGCAGCGCAAAGGCGTCCGTCTTGCCGTTCGCCGCCTCGGAGGCGTTCTTGGCGATGGTCTGCGACAGCACGCGCACCGTCTCCGAACGCCGGATGTACTCCCGGTCGAAGCCGCTGTGGTACCAGACGTAGGCGAAGCTGGCGCCCATGAGCAGAATCGCCACGACGACCAGCACGGTCAGCACCGTTGCGGCTCGCCGCAGACCGCGCGCCTGCTGAAGATCTTCCGGCCCCTTCATGATCCTTGCCCCTCCGCGGAAACACGGCACGGCCGCCGGGTTCGACCGACTACCGCTCCTTGAGTTTGTCGTTGAAACCGGCCCGGACGGTTTCCATCCGGGACATCCATTGCCCTACTGACGGCGCCCCGGGCGCCGTTCGTTACTCGGCCACCTTGAGAAACTGTGGATCACTGGCGAGCGCCGCCATGCTGAACACCGGCCAGTCGGCCCCGTCCCGCCGGTATACCCCCGTGACGTACGCCCCCACCACGTCGTCGGAGTGGGGATTGCCATCGTGCCAGTCCTCGTCGAAGAAGCGGCGCATGCCGAGCACCTCGTCCACGAGTAGCCCCGCGACCAGGCCGTTCTGCTCGATCACGAGCACCCGCGACAGACGGTTCGGGTTGCTGCGCCCCTTGTCCAGATAGCCACTCAGGTCCATGACCGGCAGCAGATTGCCGCGAACGTTGGCGATACCGCGCACCCACGGCTTGGCGTGGGGCACGCGGGACAGCTCAGGATAGGTAAGAATCTCCGTGATTTCGCCCATGGCCGCGACATACGGCCGACCCCCGAGGCGAAAACCGACGCCGACCCACTCATCACGCACCTCGGCCTGCGACGGCAGCTCGGCGCGGTGTGCGTAGCCAAGACGCTCCAGCGCCGACAGGCGTTCATACGGGCCGCTCGAGCTCACCTGCATCATCCGGCCCCAACCCTCCCGGTCAGCCTTTGAGTGCCCCGCTGATCTTGGCGATCAGATCCTTCTCGGTCACGGGTTTGGTGATGTAATCCAGCGCGCCCTGGCGCTTCGCCCAGATGCGATCGGTATCCTGATCCTTGGTGCTGATCATCACGATCGGAATCGAGGAGGTTTCGGGATCCTTGGACAGCTTCCGGGTCGCCTGGAACCCGTTGACGCCGGGCATCACGATATCCATGAGAATGAGGTCGGGCTTGGTCCGCCGAGCGATATCCATGCCCGTGTCGCCGTCCTCCGCGACGGTCACCTGATAGCCGTGCTGCTCCAGCATGGCACGCAGCAGGTGGGTCTCCGTCGGCGAGTCGTCGACAACAAGAATTCGGCTCATTCAAATTCCCCCAAATGCAAAGGACGATTCATCGATGTCGCTTCCCTTCTCCGCCGTCCGTGCAAGCGCACCCGGGACGAGCGCTCATGCCGCCTTGGCGAGCTGCGTCCTGATGGCGCCGAGCAGCTCCTCGCGCGTGAAAGGCTTGGTCAGATACTGCTCCGAACCCACGATTCGACCCCGCGCGCGGTCGAACAGGCCATCCTTGCTGGACAGCATGATCACGGGCGTATGCCGGAACGTCTGGTTGTGCTTGATGAGGGCGCAGGTCTGATAACCGTCCAGGCGCGGCATCATGATGTCGATGAATATGATGTGCGGCTGGTGGTCCGCGATCTTGGCCAGCGCCTCGAAGCCGTCCGTTGCCGTGATGACCTCGCACCCTTCCTTTTTCAGCAGGGTTTCCGCGGTGCGGCGGATCGTCTTGCTGTCGTCAATGACCATGACCTTCAGGCCGGAAAGCCCGTCGTCACTACTATGATCTTCCACTGCCACCCCCGATCATGGCTCTGCTGAAGAATGCGCGGCCGTGCCCCCTGTAAACCGGCCTGCACTCCTCCGGGTCACGAGTTTAATTAACACATGGCTGGGGTACAATCCAGCCGGTCTCAGGGCGGTATCGCGCGGGGATCTTTCCCCGATCGCATCCCGATCAGCCCCTGTTCAGAATCCCGATTATGGCCATGCGACACGTGATTTCTGAGAACGGGTCAGCATTGGCGAATGTCGGAGGCATGAATCCTCCGGCCACTGCACTGTATTTCAGGAGACCGGCAATGACGATCCGCCTCGGCGTGGTCATGGACCCGATAGAACAGATCAAGCCATACAAGGACACGACACTCGCACTGCTGCTGGAGGCCGAACGTCGCCAGTGGGAGATCCGTTACATGGAGCTGGCGGACCTGTCGCTCGCCGACGGCGAGGCATGGGGCCGCACCCGCCCGCTGCATGTCCGCGACGACAACCACCGCTGGCACGAGCTCGGCGAGCCCGAGCGGCATCCACTCTCGGACCTGGACATCGTGCTGATGCGCAAGGATCCGCCGGTGGACAGCGAATATCTCTACGCCACCCACATTCTGGAGGCCGCCGAGCGCGCCGGGGTGCTGGTGGCCAACCGGCCGCTCGCCCTGCGCGACGCCCAGGAGAAGCTGTTCACCGCGCACTTCCCGCAGTGCTGCACCGCCACGCTGGTCGACATGCGCGCCGAGCCTCTGCGCGAGTTCATCCGGCAACACGGTCGCGCCGTGCTCAAACCGCTTCACGGCATGGGCGGCGACTCGATCTTCGTGCTCGACGAGGGAGACCCCAACACGACGGTCATTATCGAGACCCTGACCCAGCGCGGCACCCGCTACGTCATGGCACAGCGCTACCTCCCCGAGATCCGCGACGGCGACAAACGCATCCTGGTAGTCGACGGCGAGCCCGTACCCTATGCGCTGGCCCGCATCCCCGCCGCCGGCGAGACGCGCGGCAACATCGCGGCGGGCGGGCGCGGCCAGGGGGTGGCGCTCAACGAGCGCGACCGCTGGATCTGCGAGCAGGTCGCGCCGGCGCTGCGCGAACGCGGACTCTGGTTCGCCGGCCTCGACGTCATCGGCGATTCGCTGACGGAGATCAACGTGACCAGCCCGACCTGCGTGCGCGAGCTGGACAAGCAGTACGGGCTGAACATCGCCGGCCAGCTGTTCGATGTCCTCGAGGCGCGTGTCGGCGCGTCCTGACCGGGGACGACGGGTGCGCGCGGTATGCGCCGCTGCCGTGCTCGCCCTGCTGGCGACTGCGTGTGGCGGCCGGAACCCGCCGATACAGCAGCGCTTCTACGCGTTCGGCACCATCGTCGACGTAACCCTCTACGGAGTCGACCAGGCACGTGCGAAGACGCTGGCGAACGCGATGAAACGCCACCTGGACGCCTGGCACCGGCATTGGCACCCGTGGCACGGGGATGGGCTCGCCGCCATTAACCGTGCCTTCGCCGCGAAGCGCCCGGCGCCGGTCGACGAGGACCTCGCCGACCTGATCCGGCGTGCCCGGCGACTGGAGATCGCCAGCAGCCATCGCTTCGACCCGGCCATCGGTGGGCTGATCAAGCTGTGGGGCTTCGACTCGGAGTCCGATCCCAACCCCACCTCGCCACCGCCGGCGGACGCCATCGGGGCACTCGTTCGCGCCGCTCCCCGCCTGACCGACGTCAACGTGACCGACGGCCACATCGCCACCACCAACCCGGCCGTGCGGATCGACCTCGGCGCATTCGCCAAGGGTGTCGCGGTCGGACGCCTGGTGTCCTACCTCCGGAAGCAGGGCGTGCCCGCGGGGATCGTGGACGCCGGCGGGGACCTGCAGACCTTTGGGCGGCCGGGCGATCGCGCCTGGCGCATCGGGGTGCGCGATCCAGAGGGGAAAGGGGTCATCGCCGCGGTGAGCGCCGGCGACGGCGACAGCGTCTTCACCTCCGGTGACTATGAGCGCTACTTCACGGACGGCGGTGTGCGTTACCACCATATACTGAATCCGGAATCCGGCCGGCCGGCGCGCGGCACGCATTCGGTTACGGTGGTGACGCGCGATCCGGGACTGGCGGACGCGGCGGCGACGGCCCTGTTCGTGGCCGGCCCGAAACACTGGCGCGAAACCGCGACCCGAATGGGCGTGGACACGGCGATGCTGATCGATCAACGGGGCCGTGTACACATGACGCCGGCCATGCGCGATCGGGTGCGCTTCACGAAGACGCCCGCACCGAGAGTGATCGTGGAACCATGATCGGGCGCACCGACATCGTTGTTCTGGCGCTCGCCGCGATGCTCACGGCGGCCCTGTATCCCGCCATCTGGGGCAGCGGCGGGCGGGCCGCGTCCGCCACCGTCTGGGTGGACGGCCGCACGGTGACCCGGGTGGCCCTGGATCGCGCCCGCACGCTGCGTATCGATGGACGCCTCGGCAAGAGCGTGATCGAGGTGGCGCCGGGGCGCATCCGGGTGACCGATTCGCCCGGGCGACGCAAGCTCTGCGTGCGGCTCGGCTGGCTTTCCCACGCGGGGGAATCGGCGGTGTGCCTGCCGAATCGCGTGGTCGTGCAAATCGCCGGGACGGAACCGACCTACGATGCCGTCAACTTCTGACACTACGGGCTACCGGGTGCTTCGCGCCGACCGCGAGGACCTGCGCATCGCCTATCTGGCCGCGCTCGCGATCGCGATCCACGTGGCGGAGGCCGCGCTGCCGAGCCCGATTCCCGGCATCAAGCCGGGCCTCGCCAACGTGGTCACCGTGGCAGTGCTGCTCCGATACGGCTGGCGCACCGCCGCCTGGGTAGCGCTGCTGCGCTCACTGGCGGGCAGCCTGCTCGTCGGCACCTTCCTTGCGCCGACCTTCTTTCTGAGCTTCAGCGGGGCGATGGCCGCAGTGACCGCGCTCCGCGTGCTGCAGTGCCTGCCGGGCATCGGACCGGTCGGGCTCAGCGTGCCCGCGGCAATGGCCCATCTGGCCGGTCAGTTCCTCGTCGCGTGGCTGCTGTTCATACCGCACCCGGGCTTGCTGGCGGTACTGCCGCCATTGATGACCGCCGCCCTCGTCACCGGCACCGTCAACGGTATAATCGCCGCCATGATGCTGCACCGCCTCGACAACCCGCCCGGCGCCGAGCAACGGGCGGCCGCGGGATGAGCGCCGTCATGGATGCCCCCCCCATCACCTCGGGCGACCGGCTGTCACTGACCCTGTTCGTGTCGCTGGCACTCCACGCGCTGGTGATCCTGGGCGTCGGCTTCGCATGGACACCGCCGACGGCCGAGAATCCGCCACCGATGATCGACATCACGCTGGCACAGAATCCGCAGAAGCAGGCTCCCAAGGATTACGATTTCCTGGCCGAGGCGAACCAGGAGGGCGGCGGCACGAGCGAGAAGCGCGTCGTGCCCAACCGCCCCAAGCCTCTGAGCACGCCGGGCGTCAGCGAAGGGAACTCACGGGCCGATGCGGCGCCCTCCAGGAGCAAACCGGAACCGAAACACCAGGCACCCCAGCTGACCGGCCACGACAAAGCGAAGACCAGACCCGAGCCGAAACCGTCGCCGAAGACGAAGCGCAAACCCGACACCTCGCTGGCCACCCTCATCGATTCATCCCGCCAGGTGGCCTCGCGTGCCGAGTTCACCCGGGCCAGCGAGGAGGTCGATGCGCACTACCCCAGCAAGCGCCGCATCAGTGCCCGCACCAAGGCGCATGCCGCCGCCTCCTACATGCGACAGTGGGTGAGGAAGGTCGAGGAGATCGGCAACCTGAACTATCCCAGCCAGGCGCGCAACCGCGACCTCTCCGGACGGCTGATTCTGGAGGTGACGCTACGCCCGGACGGCTCGGTGTACGGCACCAAGGTCCTCCGGCATTCCCCCTATCCGGCCCTCGATCAGGCGGCACTGCGGATTGTGGACCTGGCGGCGCCCTTCTCGCACGTCCCCAAGAAAGTGCTCAACGGCAACGACCTGCTGGTGATCACCCGTACCTGGGAGTTCGACAACGACCGCCGCTTCAGCGCCAACTAGCAGCCTTGAGTGAGCAACCGCCGCTGGCGGATACTGTCGGCATGGCCGACGACCACAACCTGACGAACCACTTCCTGATCGCCATGCCCGCGCTGGAGGACCCGAACTTCTCGCGCACGGTGACCTACGTGTGCGAGCACAACGACGAAGGCGCCCTCGGCATCGTGATCAACCGGCCCTCGGAGCTGACCCTGCGCGATCTGCTCTCGCACATGGAGATCGAGCTCCCGGCGTCAGCAGGCCGGGACGTGCCGGTCTTCGTCGGCGGTCCGGTCCAGCGGGAACGCGGGTTCGTGCTTCATCCACCCGGCGGCGGCTGGGAAGCCACCATGGAGATCGACGGCGCGGTGGCCATCACCACCTCCCGGGACGTGCTCGAGGCAATGGCCGACGGGTCCGGGCCCTCCCGGTTTCTGGTGGCCCTCGGCTACGCCGGCTGGGGACCGGGGCAGCTCGAGCGGGAGATGGCGGAGAACGCGTGGCTCAGCGGACCGGCGGACCCCGCGATCATCTTCGAGCGCGACACCGACGAGCGCTGGCAGGCCGCCGCGGCTCTGCTCGGCGTGGATCTCAGCCTGCTCTCGTCGGATACCGGACATGCCTGAGCGCCGGCCTCGCGCCCGCGCGGGCCTGTGACCGCGCCCGTGGGCACGTTTCTCGGGTTCGACTACGGCGGACGGCGACTCGGCGTCGCCGTGGGGGAGAGCGTGACCGGCGCGGCCCGTCCACTGGTGACGCTGCCGAGCCGCGACGGCCAGCCGGACTGGACCGAGGTCGAGCGCCTGATCTCGGAGTGGCGGCCCGCCGCACTGGTGGTAGGCGTGCCGTTCCATGCCGACGGCTCCGAATCGACCTCCACCCGCGGAGCGCGACGCCTGGCGCGGCGGCTGTCAGGTCGCACCGGTCTGGTCGTTCACGAGGTGGACGAGCGGCTGAGCTCGCACGAGGCCGCCCAGCGGCTGCGCGCCGCCGGCCACGGCGTGACCTCGGCGAGGGACAAGCAGCGCCTGGACGCCGTGGCCGCCCAGGTCATCCTCGAAACCTGGTTTCAGCAGCAGGGAGTGTCATGACGACGTTACCCGCCGTAGCGCCGCTCCTGGAACGAATGGCCGCCGATCTGGCCGCCCTGATGCGTTGCGGGGACGCGGACCGAGTCGCGATGATCGGCGTCCACACCGGTGGCCTCTGGGTCGCCGAGCACCTGCACCGGGCACTCGGCCTGTCAACGGAGCTCGGCAGCCTGGATATCGGTTTCTACCGTGATGACTTCAACCGGGTCGGCATGAAATCCCAGGTGCGCCCGACCCGCGTGCCCTTCGAGGTCGACGAGCGCTGCGTCATCCTTGTGGACGACGTGCTGCACAGTGGCCGCACCGTGCGCGCGGCCCTCAACGAGATCTTCGACTACGGGCGGCCCGCCGCCGTGAGGCTGGCCGTGCTCGTCGACCGTGGCGGCCGCGAGCTGCCCATCGCCGCCGATGTCGTGGGCACTCGGCTTACACCCGACGCCGGCCGGCGCATCAAGCTGCGCGGGCCCGATCCGCTTGAACTGATCCTCGAGAAACGCGCGCCATGAGTCAGCAGCTCGACGCCCAGGGACGACTGAAGCACTTCCTGACCACCGAAGGCATACCCCGCCCCCTTCTCACCCGCATCCTGGACCACGCCGAGTCGTTCACCGGCGTGATCGACAAGTCCGTGAAGAAGGTACCGCTGCTGCGCGGGCGCACCGTGATCAACCTGTTCTTCGAGGCCAGTACGCGCACCCGCACCACCTTCGAGCTGGCGGCCAAGCGCCTGTCGGCCGACGTGCTGAACATCAACGTCGCCACCACCAGCATCAAGGGCGAGAGCCTGCTGGACATGCTGCGCAACCTGCAGGCCATGCAGGCCGACATGTTCGTGGTCCGCCACAGCGAGAGCGGCACCGCCGAGTACATCGCCCGCCACGTGGACGAGGGCGTCGCCGTGCTCAACGCCGGCGACGGGCGCCACGCCCACCCGACCCAGGCCATGCTCGACGCCTTCACCATCCGCCGTCACAAGGGCGACTTCGAACCGCTCACGGTCGCCATCGTCGGCGACATCCTGCACTCGCGGGTGGCGCGCTCACAGATCCACGCGCTGAACGGGCTCGGCGTCGGCGAGATTCGGGTGGTCGCTCCGCGCACCCTCCTGCCACGGGATGTTGAAGGTCTCGGCGTCCACGTCCATCACGACCTGACCGGCGGTCTGCGCGACGTCGACGTCGTCATCATGCTGCGCCTGCAACGCGAGCGCATGCAGGGCGCCCTGCTGCCCAATGAGAGCGAGTATTACCGCCGCTACGGGCTGACCGAGGCTGCCCTGTCGGTGGCCCAACCGGATGCTATCGTCATGCACCCGGGCCCCATCAACCGTGGCGTCGAGATCGAGTCGGCGGTGGCGGACGGCCCGCAGTCCGTGATTCTCGAACAGGTCACAAACGGCATCGCCGTGCGCATGGCGGTGATGTCAATGGTCCTGGGCACCCATACGGAGACCGCCAGGGAAACCCCATGAGCCGAATTCTCATCACCGGGGGACGCCTGCTCGACCCCGCCTCCGGGCTCGACCGGGAGGCACCGCTGTGCATCGTGGACGGCCGCATCGCCCACTTGGGCGACATCCCCGACGGATTCGCGCCGGACGAGCGAATCGACGCCACCGGCTGCGTCGTCTGTCCGGGCCTGGTCGATCTAAGCGCCCGTCTGGGCGAGCCGGGCCAATCGAGCCATGCCAGTATCGCCACCGAGTCCGCGGCAGCCGTGGCCGGAGGAATCACCACGCTTGTCTGTCCGCCGGACACCACACCGGTTATCGACGCACCGTCGGTGGTGGAGCTGGTGCGGCGCCGCGCCGCCGAGGCCGGCGGCGCGCGCGTGCGCCCGCTGGGCGCACTGACCGTCGGGCTCGAGGGCGCGCAGCTCGCCGCCCTCGCTGCCCTCAAGGACGCCGGCTGCCCCGGCGTCTCCGACGGTGGCCGGCCGGTGGCGGACACGCTGGTGCTGCGCCACGCGCTGGACTACGCCGCCACGTTCGACCTGCCCGTGCTGCTGAACCCCTCGGATCCCTGGCTCGTAGAGGGCTGCATGCACGAGGGCGCGGTGGCCACGCGGCTCGGACTGCCGGGCATACCCGCCGCCGCGGAGAGCGCCGGACTCGGCCGCACGCTGGCCATTGCCTCCACCGTGGGCGGGCCAGTGCATGTCGGACGACTGTCCTCGCGCGCCGGGCTGCCGATGCTCCGGCAGGCGCGGTCGGAGGGGCTCACCGTCTCCGCCGACGTGGCCATCCACCACCTGTTCTTTACCGAGCAGGACGCCGCGGAGTTCGACACGCGCTTCCACGTTCGCCCGCCGCTGCGGGCGATGGCAGACCGGGAGGCGCTGCGGCGTGCCATCGCCAACGGCGAGATCACGGTCATCTGCTCTGACCACACACCGGTGGATGCCGACGCCAAGGACGGACCGTTCGCGCAGAGCACCCCCGGGATGAGCGGACTGGATACCCTGCTGCCCATGGTGCTGCGGCTGGTCGAGGAGGAGCTGGTGAACCTCCGCGCCGCA
>Ga0102944_1001740_pt1 | contig 13760 bp, 12 predicted proteins | sample SalPonD_shore_MG_FD_78172 | JGI IMG/M metagenome (GOLD analysis project Ga0102944, IMG submission 78172) | Salt pond soil microbial communities from South San Francisco under conditions of wetland restoration - Salt Pond MetaG... | ecosystem: Environmental > Aquatic > Marine > Intertidal zone >...
CCACCCTGGCCGGGAGGATTGTCGAAATCGAATTCCCCGCTGTCCAGCTTGGCCATCTTGGTCAGGCGCTGGCCGAGCGCATCGAGGCGGATGACGTGGGCCTGCATCTGGCCCAGCCGCATCGCCAGAGCGTTCATGTTCTCTTCGGCGTTGCGCTTGGCGTCACGAATCTTGGTCCGTTCGGCGTCGAGCTCGGCCTGCAGCTTGGCGGTCAACGCGTCGGGGTGGGCCTTCATCTGGGACACGCCAAGGCGATAGCCGCCGAAAACGGCCAAGGCGGGGATGACCACCAGGAACGCGATAACCGCGCCCAGAAGGCGCCGGGACGTCAGCGTAATACATCCCGAGCAGCCAAAGCGCTTATTCATTAGTATGATGTTCATAAGGCGGATAATCCGGCCGGACTGCTGTATTCTTGGTCGCTTATTCCCTGCATATTACATCGGTCGTTCGGGCCCAGTATGAAGTCTCCCAAGCCTCTGCACAAGCTCCTGTGCGCCTCCTCCGATGCCCTGTCGCGTGTGCTGGGCCACGCCCAGCGTCTCTCTGCCCTCGACGAAAAACTGCGTCCCCTGCTGGGCCAGCCCCTGGCAGCCCATTGCCGGGTCGCCAATCTGCGCCGCGGCACGCTGGTCATCCAGGTCGACTCGTCCGCCTGGGCCGCCCGCCTGCGCTATCAGGTTCCGGGCCTGCTCAAGACCCTGCGCAGCCGCCAGGACGCGGACGGCGCGCTTAACTCGCTCGAGGACATACAAATCAAGATCCTGCCCCCGGCGCAGGTCCCGCAGAACAGGGCTGCGCGTCAGGTCCGCATGTCCGGCGAATCGGCCCGGCTGATCGAAGCCGTGGCACAGTCGACGGACGATCCTTCACTCAGCTCGGCGCTGCGCCGCCTGGCCGGCCGGAGTCGGAACCCCGACGAGTGACACCGCCCCGGCCTTAGCCGACCTGAACGGGCTGCATGAAGTAAATGGGTGCCTGTGCCGCGTCGTCGAAGGTCACCAGTTCCCATGCACTCTCGTCGGCAATCAAGGTCCGCAGCAGCCGGTTGTTGAGGGCGTGACCCGATTTGTAGCCGCTGAACGCACCGATCAGGCTGCGGCCGAGGAGGTACAGATCGCCGATGGCATCCAATACCTTGTGCTTGACGAACTCGTCCTCATAGCGCAGCCCGTCCTCGTTGAGGATGCGATAGTCGTCGACGACCACCGCATTGTCGAGGCTGCCGCCCAGGGCGAGATTGTTGGCCCGGAGCATTTCGAGCTGACTCATGAAACCGAATGTGCGCGCGCGGCTGACCTCTTTGACGAAAGACGTCGTCGAGAAATCCAGCTCGGCGGTCTGCCCCCGCCCGGTGAAAACGGGGTGATCGAATTCGATGGTAAACGCCACCTTGAAGCCGTCGAACGGCTCGAAGCGCACCCACTTGTCGCCGTCCTCGACGGTGACGGCACGCTTGATACGAATGAAGCGCTTCGGGGCATTCTGCTCCTCGATGCCAGCGGACTGAATGAGGAACACGAAAGGACCCGCACTGCCGTCCATGATCGGCACTTCCGGCGCGCTGAGGTCGATATAAGCATTGTCGATGCCGAGCCCGGCGAACGCCGACAGCAGATGTTCCACGGTCGAGATGCGCACCCCGTCCTTGACCAGCGTCGACGACAAGGTGGTATCGCCCACGTTCTCCGGCGTGGCTGGAATCTCTACAGGCGGCTCCAGATCGACGCGACGGAAGATGATACCGGTGTCCGGCGCGGCCGGCCTCAAGGTCAGGTAGACTTTTTCTCCGGTGTGCAGACCCACACCCGTGGCCCTGATAACATTCTTCAGCGTGCGTTGTTTGATCACCTAAATAGAGTCCTTGTGTCGACGGCCGCGTACAATGCGCGACCGGGGCGGAAAAGTCCCGAATATAGACCGCGGGGTCGCATATTTCAGCAACTTACCGCTGTATCGTCAAGTTTTGTGCAGAACATTAGTGTAAATCCATTCCTGCGCCCCGAAATGTGACCCAGTCCACCCCCCGACCCAGTCAGACCCGGCCCGACTGCCCCGGCGAGAGGGCTCCGGGGTCCCGCGGCCGGGCGGACCGGGTTAATCGGCCTGGCGGCGCAGGAAGGCCGGGATATCGAGATAATCCAGGCTTTCCTCGCCGTCCTTGGCCGCACGCTCGGACGCCGCCTTGTTGCGGATGACGGTCGGGCGTTCCAGTTGGCCGTAGTCGACCTCGCCGTTCTGGGTCTTGTTGACGACCAGCTTGACCGGCTTTTCGCCGAACTGCTCACCCTGACCCAGGCCGGTAGCCACCACCGTCACGCGCAGCTCACCGCTCATCTCGGGGTCGATGACCGTCCCGACCACGACCGTGGCGTTCTCCGAGGCAAACTCCTTGATGGTGTTGCCGACCTCCTCGAATTCGCCGATGGACATGTCCAGACCGGCCGTGACGTTGACGAGAATCCCGCGGGCGCCGGCCAGGTTGATGTCCTCGAGCAGCGGACTGGCGATGGCCGCTTCGGCCGCCTCGCGCGCGCGCTCCTGGCCGTTGGCCTTGCCCGAACCCATCATGGCCATACCCATCTCCGACATCACCGTGCGCACGTCGGCAAAGTCGACGTTGATGAGCCCCGGGCGGGTAATCAGCTCGGCGATGCCCTGCACGGCCCCCAGCAGGACATCATTGGCCGCCTTGAACGCATCGAGCAGGCTGATGTTCTTGCCGAGCACGCTGAGCAGCTTCTCGTTGGGGATGGTGATCAACGAGTCGACATACTCCTTGAGCTCCTCGATGCCGTGGCCGGCGATCTCCATGCGCTTGCGGCCCTCGAACGGAAACGGCTTCGTGATGACGGCCACCGTCAGGATGCCCATATCCTTGGCGACCTGCGCGACGATGGGCGCCCCGCCGGTGCCGGTGCCCCCGCCCATACCGGCCGTGATGAACACCATGTCGGCACCTTCGAGTATCTCCTCGATGCGCTCACGGTCCTCGACCGCCGCCTGGCGACCGATCTCCGGGTTGGCGCCCGCACCCAGGCCCTTGGTGATGTTGCTGCCCAACTGCAGAACCGTCCGGGCCGACGAATTCTTGAGCGCCTGAGCATCGGTGTTGGCCGTGATGAAATCGACCCCCTCGATGCGTTGAGCCACCATGTGCTCGACGGCATTGCCGCCGCCACCGCCGACACCGATGACCTTGATTACAGCGTTTTGGCTGTATGCATCCATCAGCTCGAACATAGTAGACCTCCTACTGACCGTCTCGCGTGTAAAGATGTATTGAACCGTCGTACTTCAATTCAATGCCTTGCTCAGAAATTGCCCTGAAACCAACTCTTCATTCGCCGCCATACTCCCTTCGCACCGCCTCCCAGCAGAACCTCGGAAATGTTCAAGCCCCGGTTCTGCTGCCCGAACAGCAGCAGCCCCACGCCGGTGGAATAAATCGGATTGCGCACCACATCGACGAGGCCGCTGACATACTGCGGCGCGCCCAGGCGTACCGGCATGTGGAAGATCTCCTCGGCGAGCTCGACCACGCCTTCCATCTTGGCGCTGCCGCCGGTGATGACCACGCCGGCGGCGCAAAGGTCCTCGAAGCCGCTGCGGCGCAGCTCGGCCTGGATGAGGGTGAACAGCTCTTCGTAGCGTGGCTCGACCACCTCAGCCAGCGTCTGGCGCGCCAGGCGCCGCGCGGGACGATCGCCCACGCTAGGCACCTCGATGGTCTCATCCGCGCTGGCCAGCTGGGTCAGCGCGCAGGCGTACTTTATCTTGATCTCCTCGGCATACTGGGTGGGCGTGCGCATGGCCACGGCGATGTCGTTGGTGACCTGATCGCCGGCGATCGGGATGACCGCCGTGTGGCGAATGGCGCCGTCAGTGAAGACGGCGATGTCGGTGGTCCCGCCGCCGATGTCCACGAGACACACGCCGAGCTCCTTTTCGTCCTCGGTCAACACGGACTGGCTCGAGGCAAGCTGCTCGAGGATGATATCGTCGACCTCCAGGCCGCAGCGGCGCACGCACTTGATGATGTTCTGCGCGGCGCTGACCGCGCCGGTGACCATGTGCACCTTGGCCTCCAGACGCACCCCGGACATACCCACGGGCTCGCGGATGCCCTCCTGGGTATCGATGATGAATTCCTGGGGCAAGATGTGGAGGATCTTCTGATCGGCCGGGATCGCAACCGCGCGTGCGGCGTCGATGACTCGTTCGACGTCCGCCGGAGTCACCTCCTTGTCGCGAATGGCCACGATGCCGTGCGAGTTGAGGCTGCGGATGTGACTGCCCGCGATGCCCGCGTAGACCGAGTGGATCTGGCAGCCGGCCATGAGCTCGGCCTCCTCCACCGCACGTTGGATCGACTGCACCGTGGATTCGATATTGACGACCACCCCCTTTTTCAGACCGCGCGAGGGGTGCGAACCGATACCGATAACCTCGACCTCGTTCTCGGGCGTAATCTCACCGACGATCGCGACCACCTTCGAGGTGCCGATATCCAATCCGACGATCAGGTTCTTTTCGGTTTTCTTTGACATTGCCATTTCCCCACCGACTCAGCCCTGGTGTGTCTCGGTTGTTTGGTTGCCGCTACCCTGGCGCCATGCCACCGCGAAGCCATTGGTGTAACGCAGGTCCACCCGCGCGATGCTCCCCGCACGCGGGGCCAACACCTTCGGGTAGACCTCCGCGAAGCGCCGAAGGCGCGCCAGACTGTCCTCACGGCCCAGTACCAGCTCGATGTCATTGGCCAGGCCCAGCCGCCAGGCACGGCGCGTGTCCAGGCTCAGGCTGCGCACCCGCAGTCCAAGCGGCGCCAGGCGCTCGCGCACCCGGCGGAAACGCTCGGCCAAGGTCGCCGCCGTATCCGGCGGACCGTCGAACACGGGCAGGCCGCTCGGATAGGTCTTTGGGTCGGGCCTGAAGACCTGCCCGCGCGCGTTCACCAGACCGCCCGCCGCCCAACGGGCCAGCGGCCGTTGCTCGTCGATGTCGATGGCCAACGTATCGGGCCAGACCCGGCGCACCGACGCCTGGTCGACCCAGGGCAGCCCTTCCACCAGCTTCTGCACCTTCGCCACGTCCACGCCGAAGAAGCCGCCGTGCACCCGTGCCGCGACCAGAGCACGTATGCGGTCCGGGCTGACGTGCGCGAAGCTTCCCGCCAGGCGCACCTTGCGAATGGGCAGCGTCGTCGGCTCCACCAGCCTCGCGCCGCCCCAGACGACGGCGGCAAGCACAGCGGCCACCGCGATACCGACTCCCGCCCACCGACCCAGGCGCCGCTCGGCGCTCAGGCGAACCCATGCACCGCGTCCGCCGTCACGCACGCTCTTGCGCCGCGGCTCGGCCTGGCGTCGGCGGGGACTCATGCCGCGCCCCCCCCGGTCAGGGTCCGTTCCAGAATGCGCCAGACCAACTCGTCGAACTCGATCCCGGCCGCGCGCGCGGCCATGGGCACCAGGCTGTGGTCGGTCAGCCCCGGCACGGTGTTGTTCTCCAGCAGCCAGGGCTCACCGGCGGCATCGAGCATGAAATCCACGCGTCCCCAACCGCTCGCATCCAGAGCCGCAAAGGCTCGCAGCGCCAGTTGCTGCAGTGCCTGTTCCTGATCGGCGGGCAAGCCGCACGGACATTGGTATCGCGTGCTGTCGGCCTCGTACTTCGCCTCATAGTCATAGAAACCGCGCGGAGTCTCGACGCGAATGAGCGGCAGGGCCTCCTCGCCCAGGACCGCGGCGGTGTATTCCCCGCCGCCGCTGATCCACGGCTCGGCGACCACATCGACGTCGTGCCGGCTCGCCTCGCGCCAGGCCGGCTCGAGCTGCGATGCCTCGGTCACCTTGGTCGTGCCGATGCTCGAACCCTCTCGCGCGGGCTTGACGGCCATCGGCAGGCTGAGCTGGCGCAGGGCGGTCTCCAGATCCGCTTCCCCGTGCAGCACCACAAAAGGCGGCGTCGGCAGTCCCATCGCTTTCCAGACCAGCTTGCTGCGCACCTTGTCCATGCTCAGTGCCGAGCCCAGCACGCCGGTACCGGTATACGGCAGACCGAGCAGTTCCAACGCACCCTGGATCACGCCGTCCTCGCCGCCCCGTCCGTGCAGCGCGATGAACACCCGATCGAATCCGCCGGCCTCCAGCACAGCGATGACATCGCGTCCGGCATCGACGCCGTGGACGTCCACGCCCTTGGCCCGCAGCGCGGCAACGACGGCCGCGCCCGTCTTGAGCGAGACGTCGCGCTCGGCGGACCAGCCACCGTAGAGCACGGCGACCTTGCCGAAACGTGCGGGATTGTCCTCGCGCTTAGCCATTGCTGCTATCCATACCGTTCCGATTGACCACAGAGGACACAGAGACACGGAGACGGCACCGAGCAACGCGCTTGTCATCGCACTGTTTCGATGCGCTTGCCGTATCGCTCCACTCGCGTGTTATCTTTGCGTCCAAACCGATCATTCGCTTTCTCTGTGTCTCCGTGTCCTCTGTGGTTAACGCCGCGCCGTCTATGCCTCACCGACGATGCGCACTTCACGTTCGAGCTTGACGCCCCGCTCACGCTCCACCGTCGCCGCCACCTGTTCGATCAGCGCCTCGATATCGGCCGCCGTGGCGTTGCCGGTGTTGATGATGAAATTGGCGTGCTTTTCCGAAACGCACGCCCCACCCACACAGGCGCCCTTCAGACCGCAAGCATCGATGAGGCGCGCGGCATGGTCGCCCGGCGGATTGCGAAAGACCGAGCCCGCATTGGCCTGCTGGGTCGGCTGCGTGGCACCGCGCCGCTCCAGCAGTTCCTTGATCCGCGCCGCGGCCGCCTCGGCATCGCCGACCGCAAGGCGCAGGACCGCGGCCAGGAACCACTCGCCCGCCGGACCCTGAACGCTGCGGTAGCCGATGCGGTAGTCCGCCGGGGTACGTGTATGCCGCCGGCCCGCATGGTCCAGCGTCTCGACCGACTCGACCCGCTCCCAGGTCTCCCCGCCGAAGGCGCCCGCGTTCATGGCCAGGGCGCCACCCATGGTGCCGGGGATGCCCGCCAGGAATTCGGCGCCGCTCAGCCCTTCCCGCGCGCAGAAGCGGGCGGCCTTGGGGCAGGCCACCCCCGCCTCGACACGCACGCGCTCGGCATCGACACGAGCCAGACCATTGAGCAGGCCGCTGGTGCAGATCACCGTGCCGCGCAGCCCGCCGTCGCGTACCAACAGATTGCTGCCCAGCCCCACCCAGTACACGGGCTCGTCGGCACCGAGCTGGGCCAGAAATGCCGCCAGGTCGTCGGCATCGGCCGGCTGGTAGAAGCGCTCGGCCGGGCCGCCGACCCGCCATGAGGTGTGGCGGGCCATCGGCTCGTTGCGCTTGAGCTGTCCGCGCAGGCTCATTGTTGGATCCGTGGCCGTCATCATCGCCCGCGCCGCCGCTCCCCTTGCTGGCCACGCCCGCGCCGCGTGCCCTGGCGACCGCGCGGCTGAGTCAAGCCGGCCCAAGGGTTGGGCGCCGGCGAACCCAATGCGCCGAGCCAACGGCCCGTCAGGGCCTCGCCGCAGCCCATATGCAAATGTCGCGATGCACTGCTCATAACGACTCCTCCGCGCCGGTGCCGACGCCCCACAGTTTGCCCAGGCCGGCCGCCGCCGCCCCGATATTGCCCGCCCCAAGGGTGAGCAGGATGTCGCCTTCCTGGAGCACGCCCGCCAGAATCTCGGGCAGCTCGTCGACGCGCTCGACAAAGACCGGGTCGACCTGACCGCGCAGGCGAATGGCCCGCGACAGGGCCCGCCCGTCGGCGCCCGCGATGGGCGCCTCGCCCGCCGCATAGACCTCCAGCAGGACGAGCACGTCCGTCTCGGAGAGCACGCTGGCGAAGTCCTCGAACAGGTCGCGCGTACGCGTGTAGCGGTGCGGCTGGAAGACCAGCACCAGGCGCCGTTCGGGCCAGCCGTCTCGGACGGCCTGCAGCGTTGCAGCCACCTCGCGCGGATGGTGGCCATAATCGTCGACCAGCAGCACCGAACCGGCTGGCGAGGCGAGTTCGCCGTAGACCTGGAACCGCCGGCCGATCCCCTCGAACCGGCTCAATGCCGCCTGGATGGCTTCGTCGCTGACGCCGAGCTCGTGCGCCACCGCTATCGCGGCCAGGGCGTTGAGTACGTTGTGAGCACCAGGCAGATTGAGCGTGACTTCCAGCCAGGGGCCGCGCCCGTGACGGGTCACCGTGAACTGGGTGCGGGTGTGATGCTGGCGCACATCGGTGGCGCGCAGGTCGGCCCCCTCGTCGAAGCCGTAGGTCAACACCGGCTTGGCGATTGCCGGAACCAGCCCCTTGACGTTGGGGTCGTCCAGACACACCACCGCCAGCCCGTAGAACGGCAGGTGGTGCAGGAACTCCAGGAAGGTCTGACGCAGGCGCTCGAAATCGCCGCCGTAGGTCTCCATGTGGTCGGCGTCGATGTTGGTCACCACGGCAAACATCGGCTGCAGGTGCAGGAACGACGCGTCAGACTCGTCCGCCTCTGCCACGAGGTACCGGCTGGCCCCCAGGCGCGCGTGCGTGCCGGCGCTGTTCAGGCGCCCGCCGATGACGAAGGTCGGGTCCAAGCCGCCCTCGGCCAGCACACTGGCGATAAGGCTGGTCGTGGTGGTCTTACCGTGGGTGCCCGCTACGGCGATGCCGTAGCGAAAACGCATGAGTTCGGCGAGCATCTCGGCGCGGGGAATGACAGGGATGCGCTGCTCGCGGGCGGCGACCACCTCGGGGTTATCGCCCTTGACGGCGCTTGAGATCACGACCACATCGCAGCCGGCCACGTTGTCCGGGTCGTGGCCAAGGCTGATGCGTGCACCCAGGTCGCCGAGGTGCCGGGTCACGGCATTGTCGTTCATGTCCGAGCCGGTCACCGTATAGCCCAGATTGAGCATCACCTCGGCGATGCCGCCCATGCCAACGCCGCCGATACCGACGAAGTGGATGCAGCGGATCCGCCCCATGGCGTTGTCGCCGCCGGCCTGAGAGACCGCATGCAGTCGGTCAGCCATGGGCCACCTCCAGACAACGCTCGGCCACCCGCTCGGCGGCCTGGGGACGGGCGAGGGCCCGCCCCGCGCGCGCCATGTCCAACAGGCGGGCATGGCCCTCGGCGCTCGCCGACTCGCGCAGCAGATTCGCCAGGCGATCGGCGGTCAGGTCCTTCTGCTGGATGAGCCAGGCGGCACCCGCCTCGGCCAGGAACCGTGCGTTGACGGTCTGATGGTCATCGACCGCGTACGGGTAGGGCACCAACAGGGCAGCGACGCCCGCCGCCGCCAGCTCGCTCACCGTCAGGGCGCCTGCGCGGCAGATGACCAGGTCCGCCCAGGCGTAAGCCTCGGCCATGTCCTCGATGAACGGTTCGACATGGGCGCTCAGGCCCGCCGCGGCGTAGGCAGTCCGGGTCTGCTCGTTGAGGGCCTTGCCGCTCTGGTGCCACACCTCGGGGCGTACCTCCGGCTCCAGCCGGGCCAAGGCGGTCGGCACCAGCTCGTTCAGCGCACGGGCGCCCAGGCTGCCCCCGATCACCAGCACCCGCAGGCGTCCCTCACGCGCCGTGTAACGCGTCTCGGGAGAAGCCAGACGGGTGATCTCGGCGCGCACCGGATTGCCCGTCACCTCGACCTCTGGCCGCGGGCCGAAGGTTGCGGGAAAGGCCGCCATGACCCGCTTGGCCAGGGGCGCCAGCAGACGGTTGGTCAGACCGGCAATGGCGTTTTGCTCGTGGACCACCAGCGGGCGGCGCAGCAGCCAGCTCGCCAGGCCCCCGGGACCGGTGACGAAGCCACCCATACCCAACACCGCGGAGGGCCGAAGGCGCTTGACGACCAACAGCGCCTGGGTCAGGGCGATGCTCAGCTTGAACGGGGCCATCACCCAGCTCAGCACACCCTTGCCCCGTAGCCCGCTCACGGCGATATAGGCAATGTCGAATCCGGCTTGCGCCACCAGCGTGGATTCCAAGCCGCGGCGCGTGCCCAGCCAGCGCACCTCGGCGCCGCGCGCGCGCAGCACCCGAGCCACCGCCAGGGCGGGCATGACGTGACCGCCGGTCCCGCCGGCCATGATGAGAATGCGCGTCGGCTTCGGGGTGTTCATGCCACCCCCCCTCGCCCGCCGCGCTTGGCCCGGGTGCTTCCCCGTCCGACGCGCGGACCCGACGAGGTCGCGGCGGGCGCCTCCCCGGCCTCGTTCTCCAACGCAACGCGCAGCAGCAGCGCCACGGCGAGGCAGTTGGCCAACACGCTGCTGCCGCCGTAGCTCATCAGCGGCAGGGTCAGCCCCTTGGTGGGCAGGATGCCCATATTCACGCCGATGTTGATGAAGGCCTGCAGGCCGATCCAAAGGCCCAGGCCGTAAGCCAGGTAGGCGGCAAAGGCGCGGCCCGCGCGTTCGGCACGCCGACCGATGATGAGCGCACGGCCGACCAGAACCGAGAACAACAGCACCACGCTGGCCGCACCGACCAGCCCCAGCTCCTCGGCGAGCACCGCAAAGAGGAAATCCGTGTGCGCCTCCGGCAGATAAAACAGCTTCTGCACGCTGCCGCCGAGCCCCACACCGAACCACTCGCCGCGGCCAAAGGCGATCAGCGCCTGGGTGAGCTGGAAGCCGCTGTTGTAGGGATCGGCCCAGGGATTGAGAAACGTGGTCAGTCGCTCCAGGCGATAGGGCGAGGAAACCGCCAACAACATCAACGCACCGGCGATGGTCGCCATCAGCAGCGCGAACTGCCACCAGCGCACGCCGCCCAGCCACATCATGGCCAACGCAGTGGCCAGCATGACCGCGGCTGCACCGAAATCGGGCTCCATCAGCAGGAGCAGCACCATGATCGAAAGCAGGATCATCGGGCGCAGGAAACCGCTGATGGCGGTGCGCACCTCGTCGCGGCGGCGCACCAGATAACCGGCCAGATAGATGATGGTGAAGAGTTTTGCCAGCTCCGAGACCTGCAGGTTGAACGGGCCCAACGCGAGCCAGCGGGTGGACCCGTTGACCGAGCGCCCGACCACGGGCATGAGCACCAGGACCAGCAGCGCCACGCTGATCAGGATCAGCGCCATGCCGTGGCGCTCCCAAAAGGCAATCGGAATGCGCAGCACCAGCGCGCCCAGGCCGATCCCCATGCCGACGTAGGCCAGCTGGCGATACAGGAAGTGAAATGGCTGGCCGAGCTCGCGGTCGGCGATGGTGATCGAGGCCGAGCTCACCATGACCAGGCCGAAGCACAACAAGATCAGCGTGGTCACCAGTATCCAGCGATCGGGTTGAACGTCGGCGAACAACGCCCGGCGCGACCGCGCGCCTCCATCGGCGCTCGAGCCCATGAGCTGGCGCAGTCCCGGGATATTCGGCATCGGGTAATGGCCGCTCATGCCAGCTCCTCCCTGACCCGGGCCATGAAGACCTCGCCCCGCTCTTCGTAGCCGGAGAACATATCGAAGCTGGCACAGGCCGGCGAGAGCAGTACGCTGTCGCCCCCGTGGGCCAGACGGCGCGCCGCCGCCACAGCGGCGGCCATGTCCGGAGCGTGCTCGACCGGCACCACGCCCCCCAGGCCAGTCTCGATCAGGGGGGCGTCCTGACCGATGAGGACCGCCGCCCGGCCGCGTTCGGCCAGCGCCGGGCGCAGGGGCGAGAAGTCCTGGCCCTTGCCCTGACCGCCGGCAATTAGCACGATGCGCTCGCCGGGCAGCCCGCGCAGGGCCGCCAGAGTCGCGCCGACATTGGTCCCCTTGGAATCGTTGAACCAGGCCACCCCGTCGCGTTCGGCCACGAACTGGCTGCGATGGGGCAGACCCGTGAAGCTGTGCAGGACCGACAGCATCGCCGCGCGCTCCAATCCAACCGCCTCGCCCAGCGCCAGCCCCGCCAGCGCGTTGGCCACGTTGTGCCAGCCGCGCAGGCCGAGCTCATCGACGGCCAGCAGCGACTCCGCCCCGCGGCACAGCCAGGGCGCACCGTCGTGCCGGCAAACGCCGAAGTCGTCGCCGGACGGTGTACCCAGCCCGAATCGCACCACCCGCGCCGGAGGCAGCTCGGCCGCCAGAGCGGCCACGCGCGGGTCGTCGACATTGATCACCGCCATGCCGTCACCCTGGAAGATACGGGCCTTGGCGCCAACGTAGTCGTCCATACCCGCGTAGCGGTCGAGATGGTCCTCGCTGACGTTGAGCACCGCGGCGGCGGCCGCATTGAGCGAATAGGTCGTCTCGAGTTGGAAGCTGGAAAGTTCGAGGACGTACAGGTCGGGGGCCTCGCCCTCGACCAACAGATCCAGCGCGGGGATGCCGAGGTTGCCGCCGACGCGCACGTCGCGCCCGGCAGCCCGGGCCATCTCGCCGAGTAGCGTCGTTACCGTGCTCTTGCCGTTCGAACCCGTAATAGCGACCACGGGTGCATCGGCGTGGCGGGCGAACAGCTCGATGTCGCCGATGATCGAGGCGCCGCGCGCCTCGGCCGCCTGGACCAGCGGCTCGCTGCGCGAAACGCCGGGGCTAAGCACGATGGTATCGGCATGAGAAAATGCGGCCTCCTCGAAGCCGCCCACGAACACGGCCGCATCGGGCAGAGCCTCGCGCAGTGCTGCCAGGGCCGGCGGCTGGCTGCGGCTGTCCGTCACGGCGACCTCGACGCCGTGAGCGGCCAGGAAGCGCGCGCAGGACAAGCCGGTCTTGCCCAGACCGACCACCAGTGCACGTCGCTCGCTGTTCGCTGCCGAAACCATTTTAGTCGCCGTCGCTCCCATGCCTTTGCATCAACGAATCTTCAGCGTGGCCAGCCCGACCAGCACCAGGATCACCGTCACAATCCAGAAGCGCACGATGACGCGAGGCTCGGGCCAGCCCTTGAGCTCGAAATGGTGATGCAGCGGCGCCATGCGGAAGATGCGCCGCCCCGTCAACTTGAACGAGGCGACCTGCAGGATGACCGAGACGGTCTCCATGACGAAAACCCCGCCCATAATCAACAGCACCAGTTCCTGGCGCACGATCACCGCCAGCACCCCCAGGGCCGCACCCAGGGCCAGCGCGCCCACGTCGCCCATAAACACCTGGGCCGGGTAGGCGTTGAACCACAGAAAACCTAGCCCGGCACCGACCAGGGCGCCGCAGAACACGACCACCTCTCCGACACCCGGGATGTAGGGAATGCCGAGATAGGCGGAGAAATTCACGTGGCCGGTCGCGTAGGCAAAGACGGCGAGCGCCCCGCCAACCATGACCGTGGGCATGATCGCCAGTCCGTCGAGACCGTCGGTGAGATTGACCGCGTTGCTGGAGCCAACAATGACGAAGTACGCCAAGGCGATGTAGAACCCGCCCATGGGAATGACTACGTGCTTGAAGAAGGGCACGATGAGCTCGGTCTCGCCCGGCGTCCGTGCGGTGTAATAGAGGAACAGTGCCGCGCCCAGACCGCCAACCGACTGCCACAAGTACTTTGTGCGCGCTCTCAAACCACGCGAGTCGCCCTTGACCAGCTTCTTGTAATCGTCGATCCAGCCGATGGTGCCGAAGATGAAGGTTACGGCGAGCACGACCCAGATGTAGCGATTCTCCAGGTCCGCCCACAGCAGGGTGGTCAGGCCAATGGAGACGAGGATCAGCGCACCGCCCATGGTCGGCGTGCCCGCCTTGGTCAGGTGCGTCTGCGGGCCGTCGTCGCGTACGTTCTGGCCGATTTTGTAGCTCGTGAGTTTGCGGATGACGAAC
>Ga0102944_1001742_pt1 | contig 13758 bp, 9 predicted proteins | sample SalPonD_shore_MG_FD_78172 | JGI IMG/M metagenome (GOLD analysis project Ga0102944, IMG submission 78172) | Salt pond soil microbial communities from South San Francisco under conditions of wetland restoration - Salt Pond MetaG... | ecosystem: Environmental > Aquatic > Marine > Intertidal zone >...
CCGGCCGGCGTCAGGGCCATGAGCTGGCGTTCCGCCTCCTCGGGCAGGCCGAGGTCGCGAATGAAGGCCTGCAGCCGGGCCTGGTCGATGCGCTTGCCCCGGGTCAGGGCCTTGAGCTTCTCGTAGGGCTCCTCCACCCCGTAGCGGCGCATGACCGTCTGGATGGGCTCGGCGAGGACCTCCCAGTTGGCGTCCAGATCGTCGCTGAGGGCCTGCTCGGCCACTTCCAGCTTGCCCAGACCCTTCTGCAGCGAATGCAGCGCCAGGAGGGCGTGGCCGAAGCCCACGCCCGCGTTGCGCAGCACCGTGGAGTCGGTGAGATCCCGCTGCCAGCGGGAGAGGGGAAGCTTGTCGGCCAGGTGGTGCAGGGCGGCGTTGGCCATGCCCAGGTTCCCCTCGGCATTTTCGAAATCGATGGGGTTCACCTTGTGGGGCATCGTCGAGGAGCCCACCTCGCCCTCCACGAGGCGCTGCTTGAAATAGCCCAGGGAGATATAGCCCCAGACATCGCGGCAGAGATCGATCAGCACCACGTTGAAACGGCGCAATGCGTCGAACAGCTCGGCGATGTAGTCGTGAGGCTCGATCTGCGTGGTGTAGGGGTTCCAGGTGAGCCCGAGGCCTTCGACGTAGCCCTTGGCGAGGCCCGGCCAGTCCACGGCGGGGTAGGCTACGGTGTGGGCGTTGAAGTTGCCCACCGCGCCGTTGATCTTGCCCATGATGGGCGCGTCGGCGAAGAGCTGGCGCTGGCGCCGCAGGCGGTATGCCGCGTTGGCGATTTCCTTGCCCAGCGTGGTCGGCGATGCCGCCTGGCCGTGGGTGCGCGAAAGCATGGGCAGCTCGGCGTAGCGGTGCGCCATCTCCGCCAGGGTGTCGATAACCCGGTCCATGGCCGGCAGCAGCACGTCGTTGCGCGCCGTGCGCAGCATCAGCGCGTAGGCCAGGTTGTTGATGTCCTCGGAGGTGCAGGCGAAGTGCACGAACTCCCGGGCCGCCGTGGACGCACCGGCCTGCTGCAGCCGCTCCTTGATGAAGTACTCCACGGCCTTGACGTCGTGATTGGTCACGGCCTCGATGGCCTTGACCCGTTCCGCGTCCTTGACCGGGAAATCGGCGATCAGGTGCTCCAGCACGCCTCGGGCGCTGTCGTCGATGGCGTTGATCTCGGCAATGGCGGGCTCTCCGGCCAGGGCCTGCAGCCAGCGGATCTCCACCTGGACGCGGTGGCGGATCAGCCCGTATTCGCTGAACAGGGGCTGAAGTTCGCTGAGTTTGTCGCCATATCGTCCATCGAGCGGCGATATGGCCGTCAATCGGTTGAGCTGCATGGTTGACCGTATTGCTGCTGAAATCCGGGAACGGCGGCAGGGACGCGCCGATCGGGCGCATCTCTCTGGCCGCGCATTTTACTAACCTTTCAGGAGGCATAGCCAGGCCTCAGTGGCCGAGTGCCCCGCTGCGGCAAGGCGCGAGGAGGGAAGTGTAGCAGGGTTACATGACCGACGAGCAACGCCGTCCACGGCGAGGCCCTCGGCCACCCGAAGGGCGTCACTGCGCGGCGCCTCGGCGGCGTTGCGCTCGCTTGACGTGGGGACCGCCACGCCGGCGCTCCCGCGCCTAGCCGAGACACCGCGCAGTGACGCTGAGCCCTGGCTATGCCTCCTGAAAGGTTAGCGGCGCTTAGCCGTTTGCCGCGCACCATCATGGGAGCGAACGCTATGAGCAAAGGCGACTACCGAACCGAGCACGACAGCATGGGCGAGCTGCAGGTGCCCGCAGACGCCCTCTATGGGGCGCAGACACAGCGGGCCGTGGAGAATTTCCCCATCAGCGGGCTGCGCATGCCGCGGCAGTACATACGCGCCCTGGGACTGGTCAAGGCGGCCGCCGCCAGCGCCAACGCCGAGCTGGGCATGGTGGACCGCCCCGTGGCCGATGCCATCCGTGACGCCGCCCTGGAGGTGGCCCGGGGTGACCATGACGCGCACTTCCCCGTGGACGTGTTCCAGACCGGGTCGGGCACCAGCTGGAACATGAACGCCAACGAGGTCATCGCCCGTCTCGCCACCGAGCGCTCAGGCAAGGCCGTGCACCCCAACGACCACGTCAACTTCGGCCAGAGCAGCAACGACGTCATTCCCACGGCGCTGCACGTCAGCGCGGTTCTGACCTGCGAAGAGCAGCTGCTGCCCGCGCTGCGCGAGCTGGGGGAAACGCTGGACAAGCGCGCGGGCGAGCTCTCCGAACACGTCACCACCGGCCGCACCCATCTCATGGACGCGATGCCGGTGACGCTGGGTCAGGAGCTGTCGGGCTGGGCCAGGCAGATCCGCAACGGCGTCGACCGGGTCGAGGCCGCCCTGACGCGCACGCGGCAGCTCGCCCAGGGCGGCACGGCCGTGGGGACGGGCGTCAACGCGCCGCCGGAGCTGGGCGAACGGGTCGCCCGCTGGCTGAGCGAGGAAACCGGCCGCCGGTTCGAGCCCAGCGACAACCGCTTCGAGAGCCTGAGCTCCCAGGATGCCGCCGTGGAGCTCTCCGGGCAGCTCAAGACGGTGGCCGTATCCATGATGAAAATCGCCAACGACCTGCGCTGGATGAACAGCGGACCGCTGGCGGGGCTGGGCGAGATCGCTCTGCCGGCGCTGCAGCCCGGCAGCAGCATCATGCCGGGCAAGGTCAACCCGGTGATCCCGGAGGCGGCGGCCATGGCGGCCGCCCAGGTGATGGGCAACGACACCGTCATCACCGTGGCAGGCCAGTCCGGCAACTTCCAGCTCAATGTCATGCTGCCAGTGGTTGCCTACAACCTGCTGCAGAGCATTGAGGTGCTGGCCAACTCGGCCACCGCGCTGGCCCGCAAGGCCGTCCAGGGTTTCACGGTCAACGAGGAGCGGCTCAGCGAGGCGCTGTCGCGCAACCCGATCTTGGTGACGGCCCTGAACAACGTCATCGGCTACGAGAAGGGCGCCGAGATCGCCAAGCGCGCCTACAAGGAGGGCCGGCCCGTCATGGAGCTGGCACGGGAGATGACCGATCTCTCCGAGGACCAGCTGAAGCGGCTGCTGGACCCCCGGGTGCTGACTCGCGGCGGGATCCCGGGGCAGGACGACTGACCCGGTTGCGGGTACCGGCTCAGCGCCGGTCGAAGCAGGCCAGCAGCTGGCCGGCGCCGGCGGGCGCGTGCCGGTCGAAAAACAGGCTGCGCAGGGCGAGCGAGGCGGGCGGGTTCAACAGCGTTCCCTCCAGCAGCGTGTCGTAGCGCTCGCCGCCCAGCAGCCGCAGCGCGACGCTGAGAAACAGCGTGTCCAGCACGCCGGCGTCGACCAGCGTGTGCAATATTCGCGGCCCGGCCACCGAATAAGCCCGGCGGTATCCGGCCCGTTCCAGTCCTTCGGCCACCGCCGCGCCGGAGAGCAGCTCGTGGGGAGCGCAGTCCAGCAATTCGGCGCCGCCGGCCTCGAGCTCCGCCAGGCGGGCGGCCGGCGCCTGCTTCGTGGTGAATACCAGCACGCGCCGTCCCTGCTCCAGGAGCAGGGACGGCAGCTCGAAGTCCAGGCTCGGACTCACCACCGCCACGTCGGGCTGAGGCCGGAGGCCGGCATGGATGCGCCAGTCCCGGAGGTCGGCGAAGTCCGCGGCCTCGCCCAGGGGCAGGACGTCCTGGGCCGTCCGGGCGGCCAGCTGGCGCAGGTAGCGGCCGCTGGTGATTAGGACGTCGGCGCGGGCGGCCAGCTCCTGGAACAGGCGCCAGTCCCGCGGGTTAGCGATGGCGTCGGGCACCCCGCTGGCGCCGGGTGCGGATACGGCAATCCTCCCGTCCAGGCTGGTGACGAAGTTGCTGTAGATGAAAATGCCGCCCGGGTGACCGGGGGGCTCCAGCGGCAGGTCACGGTAGAGGTTGCGCAGCGGGTACTCCGTGCCGGTGCCGGGATACAGTTCCAGTACGGCTGTCTCGTAGTCCACGTCGGCGGCTCGCGTATCATGGCTGGCGTTTGAGCCGACCTTAGCATGCCCGCAGCCGCCGGATCGCGAGCGGAGGTTCCGGGGACGCGGCCGACAGCGACAAATAGGGGGAATCATGACGCAATCGTCGGGGTCGACCCAGAGCGGCGACGACCGGCTCGATCTCGCATACCGCATTCTGAGCGGTGACGACAGCGACGAACGGGCCTGCGACGCTATTCTCGACTCGGCGTGCACCGAGCTGCCGAGAAACTACCTGCTCAATGTGGCCAACGGCACGGCCAGCAAGCTTGCAGAGCAGATCGCCGGACCCAACCTGGTGATCCCGTGGCTGCTGGCCGCCGTGGGCGCGCCGGCGGTCCTGGTGGGGTTTCTGATGCCCATCAAGCAGGCGGGGTCGCTGCTGCCTCAGCTGTTCGTGGCGGGGGCCATCCGCCGCGTGGCGCGCCGCAAATGGGTCTGGAGCGGGGCGGCTCTGGTCCAGGCCGCGAGCCTGTGCCTGGTGGCGGCATCGGCATTGCTGTTGCCCCCGGCCGCCGCCGGGGGCGTGGTTCTGGCGCTGATGCTCCTGTTCAGCGTCGCCAGCGGCGCCGCTTCGGTCGCCTTCCAGGACGTCACCGCCAAGACCGTGCCCAAGGGACAGCGGGGCCGAATGCTGGGCAATCGAGCCACGCTGGGCGGACTACTGGCGGTTGCGGGCGGCGGCGGACTGCAGCTGGCGTTGGGCGATCGCGCCGATTTGCTGCTGTTCGCCGGCCTGCTGCTGGCCGGGGCGCTGCTCTGGGTGTTGGCCGCCGGCGCCTTCGCAGCCATCACGGAGCAGCGGGGCGCGACCCAGGGTGGCCGCAGCCTGTGGGGGGAGCTCCGCAGCGGGCTCCATCTGCTGGGCGATCAGCCGGGCTTCCGCCGCTACGCGGCGGCCCGGATCGTGCTGATGGTGGTGGAAGTGTCCATGCCCTTCTATGTGCTGCATGCTCAGGATCTCTTCGGCAGCGCGCTGCCGGCGCTCGGGCTGTTCGTGCTGACCGTGGGGGCTGCCAACGTGGTCAGCAGCCGCCTGCTCGGACGGCTCGCCGACCGTTCCAGCCGCGGCGTCATGGGCTTCGCAGGGATCATGGCAGCCGTCACAGCGCTGGCGGCCCTGGGTATTGAGGGCCTGGACGGGGCCTGGCGCTCGCCCTACCTGTACGCGGTGGTGTTCGTGCTGCTGGGCTTCGCGGAGCAGGGCGTGCGCCTGGGCCGCAAGACCTACCTGGTGGATGCGGCCCCCGCCGACGAGCGTCCGCTGTACGTGGCGCTGGCGAATACGCTGGTGGGTGGATTCGCGATCCTGGCGGGGCTTCTGGGCGGAGTGGCCGACATCTTCTCCCCGTCGTGGTTGGTGGCGCTGCTGGGCCTCCTGGGCGTGGCCGGGTTGGTGGCGGTTTGTGCCATGCCGCCGGCGGATCGTATGGTACGGGAACACTGAACGCAGGGGTTGCGGCAGTCCATGGGCGCCTTCGGGGGCTGAGCCGCAAACCGAAAGCGTGCCTGGTTACGGTATTTTCATCGCGTTTGGCGTTAAAATCGCAGTGGCGTCGGAGCGTATGGCTGCGATGGCGGGCACGTCGTCGGGCCTTGCCGCCCGGACGCGCCGCGTTGGACAGGTGAGGAGGCTCGCGCCACACATGATCAGCGTCGTTTTGGTCGACGACCATCAGCTCGTTCGGACCGGGATCCGGCGCATCCTCGACGATGCCGAGGGCATCGAGGTGAGGGGTGAGGCGGAATCGGGAGAGGAGGCCCTGCGGCTGGTCAAGCAGGGACATCCGGACGTGGTCCTCATGGACGTTCACATGCCGGGCATAGGCGGGCTGGAGGCCACGCGCAAGCTGCTGCGCGTGGACGACAAGCTGAAGATCATCGCGTTGACGGTGCACGTGGACGAGCCCTATCCCAGCCGTCTGCTGGAAGCCGGGGCGTCCGGCTATCTCACCAAAGGCTGCGACGAGGCGGAGATCATCCGCGCGATTCGCACGGTGGCACGGGGCGAGCGTTACATCGGTGCGGACATCGCTCAGCAGATGGCGCTCTCCGGGCTGGACGGCGGCAAGAAGAACCCCTTCGACAAGCTGTCCCAGCGCGAGGTCCAGGTCATGATGATGGTGACGGAGGGTTACAAGCTCCAGGATATCTCGGACACGCTTTGTCTCAGCCCCAAGACCGTCAGCACCTACCGCTACCGGCTGTACGAGAAGCTGGGCGTGGAGAACGACGTGGAGCTCACTCATCTGGCCATACGTCACGGCATGATCGATCGGCTGCAGTGACCTCCGCCTGCGACACCCCAAAACCCATGAGCGCGGGACTGGACGACACTTCGGTGCAGGCCGGCGGACGGCCTTTTGACGGCGGCTGCACCGCCTGCCCGCGCCTCGCGGACTATCTGGCCGATGCCCGGCGGCGGTATCCCGACTACCATGCCCGGCCGGTGCCGGCCTTCGGCGATCCGGCCGCGCGCCTGCTTATCGTCGGCCTGGCGCCCGGCTATCACGGCGCGAACGCCACCGGCAGGCCTTTTACCGGCGATCATGCGGGCATACTCCTCTATCGCACGCTCTTCGAGGCGGGTCTGGCGAGCAAACCCGAGTCCGTCGCGGCCGACGACGACCTCCGGCTGCTGGGCTGCCGCATCACCAACGCGGTCCGCTGTGTTCCGCCCGCCAACAAGCCCAGCGGTGCCGAGGTCAGGACCTGCAATCCCTATCTCGTTCACGACCTCGGCAGGCTGCAGCCGGACGACGTGGTGCTGGCCCTGGGCCGGGTCGCCCACGAGGCCGTAGTTCGGGCCGAGCGGGCGCGCCAGAAGGATCTGCCGTTCGGTCATGGCCGGACCCATCGGCTGCCTTCGGGCCTGCAGCTGGTGGATACCTATCACTGCAGCCGCTACAACACCCAGACCAGGCGCCTGACGCCCGGGATGTTCCGGGCCGTTTTCGACACGGCCACGGCGCTGCTGGGCTGGCAGTAGCCCGGCCGCCGTTATCTCCGGTCCATGACCAGAAAGGACGCCAAACGCCTGGAGACGCTTCAGGAGACGGCGCGTGCCTTGCCGGAGAGTCCGGGCGTCTACCGCATGCTGGACGCCGAAGGCACGGTGATCTACGTGGGCAAGGCGCGCAGCCTCAAGCGACGGGTGAGCAGCTACTTCACCCGCTCGGCCCAGGGCGCCAAGACCCACGCCATGGTGGCCCAGGTCGCCGACATCCAGGTGACCCTGACTCATACCGAGGCCGAGGCCCTGATCCTGGAGAACAACCTGATCAAGGAGCTGCGGCCGCGTTACAACGTCCTCCTGCGGGACGACAAGAGTTACCCCTACATCTATGTTTCCACGCACCAGGATTACCCGCGGCTGAGCTTCTACCGCGGCTCGCGGAAGGGGCCGGGCCGCTATTTCGGCCCGTTCCCCAGCGCCTCGGCCGTGCGCGATACCCTCAATCACCTGCAGAAGGTGTTCCCGGTCCGGCAGTGCGAGGATACCTTCTTCCAGAATCGCTCCAGGCCGTGCCTGCAGTACCAGATCAAGCGCTGCACGGCGCCCTGCGTGGGCTACGTTAGCCGGGAGGACTACCAGCGCGACGTCCGCCACGCGGTGATGTTCCTGGAGGGGCAGAGCAACCGCGTTATCGACGAGCTGGTGGAGCGCATGGAGGCCGCCTCCGCCGCGCTGGAGTTCGAGGAGGCAGCCCGCCTGCGCGACCGCATTGCCACGCTGCGGCGGGTCCAGGAACGGCAGTACGTGGCCGGCGCCAGGGGTGACCTGGACGTGGTGGCCGCCGCAGTGGAGGAGGGCACGGCCTGTGTCCAGCTGTTCGTCTTCCGCAACGGCCAGAATCTGGGCAACAAGAGCTTCTTTCCGAAGTTGCCGGAGGGGATGAGCGAGGCCGAGCTGCTGGCCGAGTTCCTGCCGCGGTACTATCTGGGCCGGCAGATACCGCCCGAGGTGCTGGTGAGCGATCGGGTCGACGGTCGCGAAGTGATCGCACAGGCGCTGACGGAGGCCGCGGGCCATCGGGTCCGGGTCACCGACAGCGTACGCGGCGACCGCCGGCGCTGGCTCGACATGGCCCGGCAGAACGCCTGCCACGCCCTGGAGAGCCGGGCAGCGGACCACGCCAACATGGAGCGCCGTTTCGAGGCGCTCCAGGAGGAGCTCGGCCTGAACGAGATGCCGGAACGCATCGAGTGCTTCGATATCAGTCACACGCAGGGCGAGGCGACTGTGGCATCCTGTGTGGTATTCAACCGCCAGGGCGCGGCCAAATCCGATTACCGTCGGTTCAACATCCGGGATGTGGACGCCGGCGACGACTATGCCGCCATGCGGCAGGCGCTGGAGCGGCGTTATCGCCGCCTGAAGGACGGTGAGGGGATCATGCCGGACCTGCTGCTCATCGACGGCGGTAAGGGGCAACTGGCCCAGGCCCGTTCGGTGCTGGACGAGCTTCAGGTGAACGACATCAGCGTGCTCGCCATTGCCAAAGGTCCAGAGCGTAGGCCGGGCGAGGAAACGCTGTTCCTGCTGGACGGAGAGCGGGAGCTGCATCTGAGCCCCAGCTCAGCAGCCCTGCACCTGCTGCAGCAGGTCCGAGACGAGGCGCATCGTTTCGCAATCACGGGTCATCGCCAGCGTCGCGGGAAGAGCCGGACGCGTTCGACGCTGGAGGACATCCCGGGCCTCGGGCCGAAACGACGCCAAGCACTGCTGCGTCAATTCGGCGGGCTGCAGGGGGTTTCCCGCGCCGGCGTGGAGGACCTGGCCCGGGTGACGGGCATCAGCCAGGAGTTGGCGCGGCGGATCTATGAGACATTCCATGCGTAGAAGGTTAGTGAATGAATCTTAATGTACCGAACCTGCTGACCTGGCTGCGCATTGTCCTGATTCCCGTCCTGGGACTGATGTTCCTGCTCCCCTATCCCTGGTCCAACGCCGTGGCCGCCGCCGTGTTCGCCCTGGCGGGCGCCACGGACTGGCTGGACGGCTACCTCGCCCGCCGGCTCAACCAGACCTCGCCGTTCGGGGCGTTTCTGGACCCCGTCGCCGACAAGCTAATGGTGGCCATGGCGCTGGTGGCGCTGCTGACGGTGAATCCCACGGCGGTATTCGCCGTGCCCGCGGCGGTGATCATCGGCCGGGAGATCGCGGTTTCCGCGCTCCGTGAGTGGATGGCGGAGCTCGGCAAGCGGGCCAGCGTGGCGGTTGGCATGGTGGGGAAGATCAAGACCACCGCGCAGATGGCGGCGATCCTGCTGCTCCTCTACCGCCGCGACATCGGGGGGTTCCCGGTGCAGGATGTCGGCATGGTGCTGCTGTATGCGGCGGCGATCCTGACCTTGTACTCGATGATGATCTATCTTCAGGCGGCCTGGAAGGCCATACGGGAAGATACGGGGGACCGTGGCGGGGCTTGACACTCGAGAGCCACGGCATAAAATGTCGCCTCACAACGCAAGCGGGAATAGCTCAGTTGGTAGAGCACAACCTTGCCAAGGTTGGGGTCGCGAGTTCGAGTCTCGTTTCCCGCTCCAGATTTCGAACCCCGGTTTCCGACCGGGGTTTTTCGTTGTGCGGGCGCGTCCGTCCCAGTCTCGTCAATACCGGGCGGGGCTGGTATCATCCGCAACCATCGGGCTAGGTGGCAGAGTGGTTATGCAGCGGCCTGCAAAGCCGTGGACGTCGGTTCGATTCCGGCCCTAGCCTCCAAACAAGCATCCATCGGGGTCCGGTGGAATCCTCAGACCCCGCACAGATTTACGTATCGCGGGGTTTTCTGTCCTCTCACTTCCAATGACGTCCATTGACGGCCTGGGGTATTTGGGCGGTAAGTGTCGGGGTATCCGCGCCCACCCTGGGGGTACGTCATGGCTCTCACCGACAAGGCAGTGAAGGCCGCCAAGGCCAACGAGGAAGCGGCGTGATAAAAAGACTACGTCCAACTCCAGCTCGACGTCCTCTTTCGGTCCCCTTGCCTCACAAATGACGTGCATGATCCGGGCATCCTGCCCGTGCTGCCGCATTAAGCTGTAGATTCGCCATCACCTGCGTCAGCGCATTGAGCAGCCCCCGGCCCAAGTCGGCTGAAGGGGCCGCGCCGCTTGCGGATCTCGCGCTCGTGCAGCACTGGCAGATCTTGGCCGACGGTCTCAATCTTCAGGGCTCGCACGCGCGGCGTGACCTGCTCGCAGTAGACGCGTTCGTTGCTCATTCGGGCTCGCCTGCCAATTCCGTGCTCACGCTTCGGAATTGCTCCAGGGCGGCCTCCAGGTTCTCGACGATCTCGTTGGCCAGTACATCCGGTTCCGGCAGGCTCCCGATGTCCTCCAGGCTGTCGTCCTTCAGCCAGAAGATATCCAGGTTCGGCTTGTCGCGCTGGGCGAGTTCTTCATAGCTGAAGCGCCGGAAGCGTTCGGTTTCCTGGCGCTCGTGGTAGCAGCGGATGAAGTCGTCGAAATCGGCATGGGTCAGCGGCTTGGTTTTCAGTGTTTTGTGGACGTTGGTCCGGTAGTCATAGACCCAGAGTTCCTTGGTCTGGACCTCACGCGAGGCAGGGCGCTTGTCGAAGAACAGCACGTTCGCCTTCACGCCGGGGCTGTACCAGATGCCGGTCGGCAGGCGCAGCAGGGTGTGGAAGTTGAAGCCCTCGAGCAGCCGCTTGCGGATGCCTTCACCAGCGCGTCCGGCTTCGAACAGTACGTTATCAGGCAGCACCACGCCCGCGCGGCCGTTCGTCTCCAGGATGGTCATGATGTGCTGGAGGAAGTTGAACTGCTTGTTCGAGGTGGTGAACTTGAAGTCCTCGCGCTCGTAATGCTCCCGCTCGGTCGTCACCGCCCCGTCTTCGCCGACCACCTTGTAACTCGATTTCTTGCCGAACGGCGGGTTGGTCAGCACCACCTTGAAGCGCTCGCCCCCGTCGTTCGCCAGCGCGTCGCCCTGCACCACGGGGCTGCCGCCGTTGCCGATGCCGTGTAGATAGAGGTTCATGGCGCACAGGCGCACCACCTCGTCCACGATATCCACGCCGGTGAAGGCGGTGTGGCGCAGCGCGCGCAGTTTCTCGCGGTCCTGGCTCTGGGTCTTCATGTGATCATAGGCGGCGAGCAGGAAGCCGCCGGTGCCGCAGGCCGGGTCGCACACCGTCTCGCCGATCTTCGGCTCGACGCATCGGACGATGGCTTCGATCACCGGGCGCGGGGTGAAATACTGGCCCGCGCCGGATTTCACTTCCGAGGCGTTGCGCTCCAGCAGCCCCTCGTAAATCTCGCCCTTCACGTCCACCTGCAGCCCCACCCAGGGGCCTCCCTTGTCGATCAGGCTGACGATGCGCTTAAGCTTGGCGGGGTCCGACAGCTTGTTCTGCGCCTTGCGGAAGATCGTGCCGATCAGCCCGTCTTCGTGGCCCAGCGCCTCCAGGGTGTGGCGATACTGCAGCTCCAGTTCGTCGCCATCCTTGTTCGCCAGCTCGCTCCAGCACCACAGCGGCGGGATGGTCGAGGTCTCGCCCAGCAGCTCTTCGCGCTCGGCGTCCATCTTCAGGAACAGCAGATAGGTGATCTGCTCGATGTAGTCGCCATAGGAAATGCCCTGATCGCGCAGGACGTGGGCGTAGTTCCAGACCTTGGAGACGAGCTGCTCGTTGCTCATGTCGCGTCGGATCCTTGGGCAATCAGGTTCATGGTCAGGCGAATCATCAGATCCTTGGCCTTGGGCTCGCTCTCGGCGATCAGCAGTGTCAGCGCCGTCAGGCCCTGTTCATTGAGGGTCAGGCGCATGCCTTCCTGGCGCAGGTACAGCAAAAACAGAAAGGCGCCGGAGCGCTTGTTGCCATCGGAGAAAGGGTGGTTCTTGATCACGAAATAGAGCAGGTTCGCCGCACGCTCCTCGCGGGTGGGGTACAGCGGCTCACCAAACATGCTTTGTTCCAGATTACCGAGGATGGCGGCCAAGCCATCGCCACGATCCCGGGCGAACAAATCAGTTGCTTCGCCCCGCTCACGCAGCTCAGTGGCCAGCGCGTCCAATGCCCGGCGGGCCTCACTCAGCGCCAGGATGCCCCGTGCTGGCCGGGCACCGGCAGGAAGGCCCAGCGCACCCTGGTCGTAGTCCTGGAGCAGTCGCCAGGTTCGCGCATAGCCGAGAATCAGGCCGACCACCTCCTGCCCGAGGTCCGAGACCAGTTCCTGGCGAGTCAGGGTCTGGCCCAGCAGCTCAACCGCCTGCTCCAGCTCGGCCAGACCCTGTTGGGCCAGTCGATGCTCGTTCAGGCTATAGCCCTGGGTCAGATGGTCGCGCAGTACGCGGGTGGCCCACTGGCGGAAGCGGGTGGCGCGGCTGGAATTGACGCGATAGCCGACGGAAATCACGGCGTCGAGGTTGTAGTGCTTGAGCTTCCGCTTCACCTGCCGCTTGCCTTCCTGTCGAACGACTAAGAAATCCTTAGCAGTTGCTTCTTCGGGCAGCTCCTCCTCGGCGAATATATTCCGCAGGTGCATGAGGATGTTTTCCCGCGTGGTGCCGAAAAGCTCCCCCATCTGCCGCTGCGTGAGCCATAGGGTTTCACCTGCCAGACGGACCTCCACCGGCTGGTTCTCGCCGTCGAAGATGACGATGTCGTTCATGCGCGGGCCTTCCGTTGGGTCTTTCTGGGCGCCACTGAGCGGGTTTCGCGGATGCGGGCGAGCAAATCGGCGGCCGGTTCGTCGGCGGGGTCCTGGGGGACCAGGCGGCCTGCGAAGGCGTCTTTCAGGATGGACTGGCGCAAGGCAGCGGAGCGGGCGAATTCGGTTTCGCAGTGACCTAGCGTATGTCGAATTCGGTCGAACGCATCCCAGATCAATTCGGCAATCAACGCTTGCTCTTTGGCCGGAGGCAGCGGAAACACGGCGGCCTTAATGTCTCCACCTGCTATTCCTTGCTGACCAGAAGTAGTCTTAATGTTGGTGACGATGTGACGCCGTGTCATACCCGTGTTCCAAGCAGCCTCTAGGTAATCAGCGCTGAGACCTTCCACCGCAATAGGGCGCGCCTTAATCAGTTTGTCGGGGTAAAGTACCGGAGCGGTTTCACGCATTTGGCCGCATACGCCTACGAGGTGCGCTGACCCGTTGTAGCGGGTGAACAAGAGGTCTCCGCGCTCGACCCAATATGAACTAAGATCTTCGTCCTTGGTTGGCTCGTAATAGCGGAGATCATCAACCGCGACGCTCATAGCCCTGGTCGCCGAGATCCGGAGAATAGGGAACTCATTCGGTTCTGAAATGGGTTTCCTTGATAGACCGTTTCTAAACACTCCGACAACCTGATCAACCGTCGCCCACACCCACCCCTCCGGGAGTTCCGGCAGATCGGTGGTGTCGGGGGCGGCGGGTTCCTTGTATTTGCCGCGGCCTTGCCAGGTTTCGCGGCGGGTTTGCAGGATGCGGGCGAGCAGGTCGCGGCCGTGTTCCAGGCGGTGGGCGTGCTCCGCGCGCCAGCCGGCGGTGAGCTGGCCGGTGACGGCGGCCTTGAGGACGGACTGGCGATAGCGGGCGAGGAGCTTTTGCACCTCGCGCAGCGCCGCTTCGCCCTGATCCAGCCGGGCGAACAGCGTCTCGATCTTCTCGACGATGCGGCGTTGTTCGTTGAGAGGGGCTAGAGGAAACCTTTTGGTCTCAAGGTACCGCTTCGGAACTCGCTTCTGTCCGACCGCGCCCGTCATTTGATGCTGGGCCTCATGCCGAACGGATGCAGAGGAAACGAAGTAGTAGACA
>Ga0102944_1001743_pt1 | contig 13747 bp, 13 predicted proteins | sample SalPonD_shore_MG_FD_78172 | JGI IMG/M metagenome (GOLD analysis project Ga0102944, IMG submission 78172) | Salt pond soil microbial communities from South San Francisco under conditions of wetland restoration - Salt Pond MetaG... | ecosystem: Environmental > Aquatic > Marine > Intertidal zone >...
GCGGTTGCCCCGCTGGGTGATGTGGTGCGGCACCCCGGCCGCAACTACCCTGGCCAATCTAGCCATGGACCAACCCTCGATTCCGCTTAGCGGGAATTACGTAAGGTGTCCCCGGAATTCCTGGTAAGCAACTTGACTGAGCTTGGCATACTCCGTATTGGTAACCATTCCCCCTCTCCTTTCCTCTTACTAGAAAGTTCCCATATGGTCTTATTGGGAAAGAATCTCTTTATATTCTCCTTTAGAAGGATTTCTACTGCGATCCTTCCACAAGTCAAACAAATCTCTCATAAATCGTTTAGGCAAACGCACTTCGTGAGTAGGGACCCCTTGTCCTTTGGGCGACACCCCTTTAGGCAAGAACTCAACATACGAGAGGTTTTTCCCCGGAGTCGTACAAGTCATATTAAAAGATATATAATTGATTCCTGGGTACAATTTCTTTTTAAATTTAATTACCTTTAGTCCACCGTAACCAGCTTTGGAATATCGTATTATCGCTAGGCCTTTTAAACCTACAGGTCGCCATTGCCATTCTTTATCTTTTTTCCGCTGCGGTATTAAATATGTTGGCGAATCTGGCGTATACCACCACATACCAGAAACATTATTATTTGACCAAGGAATATTTGCCTTCTCTGGAAGAAACAAGTCCAATACGCAACGTCGCACCGGCTGGCTTACCTCTTTTCCTTTGTGGGGAAAAAACATACGTGCCGAAGAGATCTCTACCCGATAGGCCGCAGCATGGGCTCCTTTTAGGTCCTCACTCACCCATTTCTCCGGCATGCCGAAGCGCTCCGCAAACTCCCGGGTATAGACCCAGACGTTGATGTCCTCCTGATAGGCCTCATCAGCCTTAGGTGTGAACGTAGTGGCATAGTCGTCGCCAGCCTTGGCCACCTCTCCGCCTGCCTTTATCCACAAAACAGCGAAGAGGAAACCTATCAGTCCCAACTTTCCAATTCGTCCCATCAAAACCCTCCGGTCACCGCCGCCGGGTTCGGCCCGGCGGCCTGCTGCGGTTGCTCGTTCTCAATCTTGTCCGCGATCTCCGCGCCCCCGCCTCCAGCCAGCCGCACCGTCCGATCCACCCGCAGCGCCTTCGGCACCGCGTGCGTGATGAACAGGATGGTCACCTTGCCCTTGAGCTCGTTGACCGTCCGGGCGATCTGTTCGGCGGTCTCGGCGTCGAGGTGGCTGGTGGCCTCGTCGAAGATCAGGATCTTGGGCTGCTTGAGCAGGGCCCGGGCGATGGCCAAGCGCTGGCGCTGGCCGCCGGACAGGCCGGTGCCGTGCTCGCCGAGCTCGGTCTGGTAGCCCTCGGGCAGGGCCTCGATGGTCTCGTGGATGCCGGCCATGCGGGCGGCGGCCACGGCCTGCTCGAAGGTCGCGTGCGGATTGCCGGCGGTGAGGTTGTCGTGGACGGTGCCGGAGAACAGCATCGTCTCCTGGGGCACCACCCCGAACAGGGCGCGCAGCTCGTTGGCGGCCAGGTGGCGGATGTCGTGGCCGTCGATGCGGATGCGACCGGCGCTAGGGCGGTAGAAGCCGAGCAGCAGCTTGGCCAGGGTGCTCTTGCCGGTACCCGACGGCCCCATGACGGCGGCACAGGTGCCGGCGGGGATCGCCACGTCCAGGTCCTCGTAGAGCAGGGGCTGGTCGTCGTCGTAGCGGAAGGCCAGGCCCTCGATGTCGATGCCGCCCTTGTGGTCCTGGGTGCGGGCGGGCACGGCGCGGTAGGGCTCGCGCGGGGCGTCCATGATGTCGCCCAGGCGCTTGACGGCGATGTCGGCCTGCTGGAACTCCTGCCACAGGCTCACCAGCCGCAGCACCGGCTGCGACAGGCGGCTGGCGAACATGTTGAAGGCCACCAGCATGCCAACGGTGAAATCGGGCCGCTGCATGACGGTATAGGCGCCGATGCACAGCACGGCCAGGGTCATGAGCTGCTCCAGGCCGCCCGCGGCAACGTTGTAGGTGTTGCCCAGGGTGCGGGCGCGGAAGGTGGAGTCCAGATAGGAGGACAAGTAGTCGCCGTAGCGCCGATTGAGCTGGGGCTCCATCTGCAGCGACTTCACCGTCTCCATGCCGGAGATGTACTCGGTGACGAAGGCCTGGTTGCGGGCCCCGAGCAGGAACTGGCGGTTGAGCCGGCGGCGCAGGAGGGGGGTGATGGCCAGGCTGATGATGGCGATCAGGGCCAGGATGGCGACCACGATCAGGGTCAGCGGCAGCGAGTAGTAGACCATCACCGCCAGGAAGACGAACAGGAACGGCAGGTCCAGGAACAGGGCCACCGCGGCGCCCGTTAGGAACTCGCGGATGGTCTGCATGCCCTCGATGCGCGCCACCAGGGTGCCGGTGGGGCGGTGCTCGAAGTAGCGCATGGGCAGCTCGAACAGGTGCGCGAACACCCGCGAGCCCAGCACGGCGTCGATGCGGTTGCCCGTATGGATGATCAGGTACTGGCGCACCCAGGTCATGAGCGAGCTGAAGGCCATGAACATGAACAGGCCCACGGCGATGACGCCGAGGGTGTTCAGGGCCTGGTGAACAATGACCTTGTCGATGATGACCTGGGTGAACAGCGGCGTGGCTAACCCTAAGACCTGGATGAAAAGCGAGGCCAGCAGGATGTCGCGCCAGATGGGCTTGTGGCGCAGCAGCTCGGGGATGAACCAGCGGAAGCCGAAGGGGCGCTGCTTCTCGGCGGCGGGATCGTCGTCGACGGGGGCCTCGGCGGGGCGCAGGACGGCGATGCCGGGATGGAACAGCTGGGAGAAGGCCTCGGGGGCCAAGCGGCGGGGCTCGTCGCTGTCGGGGGCGAAGTAGGTGAGCCCGTTTTCATCCAGGCCGGTGATCAGGGCCGGACGCGCCGGCGGGCCGCGGTTGGCCGGGGCTTCACTGGCTGCATCGCCCTCTGCGGATACCGGCCCCTCGTCCCGCCGCCCGAGCTCGTCCTCCTCGTCCCGGTCGGCATTGGCCAGGAAAACCAGGCAGGGCAGCTGCGTGGCCTGCGGACCCCGTTGGCCCGCATCCGCCTGGACGGCCTCGATACCGTAGTCGTCCAGGGCCGCCAACAGCTCGGCGCGGCCAAACGGCGGCGGGAAACGCTCGAGGGCCAGATCCGCGTCGAACGGGATCCGGTTCAGATGAGCGGCGCTGGCGAGCGCCCAGAAGAAGTCCTGGCGGGATAATGCGCGTTCGGACTGCTGCATGCCCGTACCGGCAGCCTCGGCCTGAGCCTTGGCTGCCGCCCCCCCCTTTTCTGCCCGAGCTTCCAGGCAAAAGGAGGTGACGCATTTTGTCAAGTCTAAGGCGATGAGGAAGGCCACGAAAAAACCCCGGCCTGAATCAGGCCGGGGCTTCGGACTTATGGCGTCCCCAGGGGGACTCGAACCCCCGTCTTCGGCGTGAAAGGCCGATGTCCTGGACCGCTAGACGATGGGGACGCAAAGCGAGGCGTATTGAATCAAATCCCCCGGGACCGGTCAATCGCGGCCCCTATCCCCGGGCGGTTGTAACGGCTATCCTTGGGCGCCGCCGTTGGCGGAGCCAAAGGCCCACCCCGGGGACCGCACACCCATGCCGAATTCCGATATCGCCCGGCGCCTGTTCGCCTGGGCCCAGTACCCCCTGCCCCACCACGCCCTGTCGCGCCTGGTGGGACTGGCCACGCGCAGCCGCCGGAGCTGGGTGCGGGGGCCCCTCATCCGTTGGTTCGTGCGCCGCTACGGCGTCGACCTGGGCGAGGCGGCGGAGCCGGATCCGGCGGCCTATGCCGATTTCCAGGCCTTCTTCACGCGCGCCCTGCGCCCCGGCGCCCGCCCCGTCTGCGGGCAGGAGGACGGAATCGCCTGTCCCGCCGACGGCACCCTGAGCCAGCTGGGCACCCTGGAGGGCGGCCGGCTGGTGCAGGCCAAGGGGCGGACGTTCGGCGCCGCCGCCCTGCTGGGCGGCTCGGAGGAGCGGGCGGCGCCGTTCCGGGACGGCGCCTTCGCCACCGTCTACCTGGCGCCGCGCGACTACCACCGGGTGCACATGCCGGTGGCCGGCACCCTGCGCGAGATGGTGCACGTGCCGGGGCGGGCGTTCTCGGTGAATCCGGCCACCACCGCCCATGTGCCGGGCCTGTTCGCCCGCAACGAGCGGGTGGCGGCGATCTTCGACACGGCGGCCGGGCCCATGGCCGTGGTGCTGGTGGGGGCCATGCTGGTGGCCACCATCGATACCCGCTGGGCGGGCACGGTGACCCCGCCCGCCGGACGCCGGGTCCAGCGGTGGGCCTATCCGGAGGGGGGAAGCACGGCGGTGGTGCTGGGGCGCGGGGAAGAGATGGGGCGCTTCAACCTGGGCTCGACGGCCATCGTCCTGTTCGCACGGGAACGGGCGGCCTGGGACGCCGGTCTCACGCCCGGGCAGCCGGTGCGCATGGGCCAGTGTCTGGGCCGGCTGGACGGCCGCGGCTGAGCGCGCGGCCCTACTGGCTGCCGCGGTTCTGGGCCCGCATCTGCTTCAGGAAGATCAGGATGGCCTTGCGGTTGGAGGCCTTCTGCATGACCTTCAGCTTGGGCATGTCCAGGGGGTAGTCGTCGGAGATCTGCCGGGCGTAGGAATCGCCGCCCTCCTGCATCTTCTTCGGGTTCTCCAGCCACTTCATCAGCCAATCCTCCGAGGGCACGCGATCGAGCACGCCGGCGAGGCCGGGTCCGGAGGGCTGGTCCTTGTCCTGCAGGGTGTGGCACTGGACGCAGACCTTGAAGAAGATCTTCTGGCCCTTGGCGGCCAGGGCCATGGACTGGGCCCGGGCGTCGGAGGCGGCGCCGGCGGCCAGCAGCAGGAACAGGGACAGCACGAACAAATACGGAGACTTCCGGGAGTGGGGGGACCGGTCGTCCATGTAATCGGCTCCTCGTTGGGGCCTTGCCTGGCGCCGCTTGGACGCCGACCCGAGGTTGAAGCGCATTCGCGCGAGAAGCTACGCTATAACTGTAAGACGCGATCTATCGAGGATCAAATGGCCGACGAGCAGAATCCGCATTCCCAGGACAAAAACCAAGCCCCCCGCGACAAGGGCGAGATCCATCAGGGCCCCGATTCCACCTCGCCCTATCCGGTGGAGCGTGGCGCGCCGGCTTTCAATCTCGTGGACACCGCCCAGGAGATCGAGAAGGCCGACCAGATGGTCAACACCCGGGTCAGCGGCAAGCTCAAGGTCATCGCCGACCAGATCAAGGCGCTGCAGGCGGAGGCCGAGGAGATCATGTCCAGCGCCCAGCAGGACATGGAGCTCCACAACGCCAAGTGCAACTTCCAGCGCCAGCCGGGGAAAATATACCATCTCTACGAGAAAGAGGACGGCTCCCTCTATTTCTCCATGCTTTCGGCCGACGACTGGAACGGCAATCCGCCGGATACCTTCCGCGGCTCCTATCGCCTGGAGCCGGACTACTCCTGGACCCCGGCCGAAAAGATGGACGAGCCGGACGACACCCAGGCCCTGGTGCAGCAGCTGCTGGAAAATCGCGGCCTCGACCAGTAGGCCCGCGCCCGCCCGCACGCAGGCCCGGGCCTAGGCCCGGGCCTGCGTGCGTTGCCCCCCGCCATCGGGGAATCCGGTAGCCACACCGGTGGCGCGCATCACGGCCAGCCCGGCCAGCGCCATGCCGGCCGCCACCCAGAAGGTGGCCGGGCCGCCGATGCGCTCCCATAGCACGCCGGACAGCAGCGATCCTACCCCACCGCCGAAGCCGAACGCCAGGCTTGAATACAGCGCGAAGCCCGAGGAGCGCTGGGCGCCGGGAAACAGGTCGTGGGTATGGCGGGCGGCGGCCGCGTGGAAGGTGGCGAAGGTGGCGGCGTGCAGGGTCTGCGCCAGCAGCAGCCAGCCCAGCCAGTCGGTGGCGCCGATGGTCCACCAGCGCAGGGCCGCCAGCACCAGGCTTCCCGCCAGCATGCTGCGTACCCCGAAGCGGTTCACCAGCTGGTCGGTGTAGACGAACACCGCCACCTCCGCCGCCACCCCCAGGCCCCACAGCAGGCCGATGGCCAGTCCCGAGTAGCCGTGCGCGGCCAAGAGGATGGAGAAGAACCCGTAGTAGGCGCCGTGGCTGGCCTGCATCAGGAAGGTGGTGGCGAAGAAGCCCCACACCGGCCGCCGGCGCAGGGTGCCCAGCAGGGAGCCGCCGTGCCGGGAGGCATGGGCATGGCCCGGCTCCGGCACCAGCCACGCGAACAGCAAGACGGCCGCGAGCAGGGCGACGAGGGCATCCAGCAGGCGCGCCATGCCCAACCGGTCCAGCAGCGGGCCCAGCCCCACCGCGGTGGCGATAAAGCCCACCGAGCCCCACAGCCGCAGCCGGCCGTAGTGGGTGCGGTAACGCTGCACCAGGTCCCACACCGCCCCTTCCACCAGCGGCAGGGGGCCGGCCTGGAAGAAGGCGAATGCCGCCACCACCGGCAGCATGGCCCAGAAGGAGGTCAGCCCGTACAGCGGCAGGAAGGCCAGCAGGGCGCCCAGCGCGGTGACCCGCGCCACCGCCATGCGCCGCCCGCTGCGGTCGGCCAGCGGCCCCCACACGTTGGGGGCGAAGATCTTGGTGACCTGGATCGCAGCCACCAGGACGCCGATCTCCACCGCCGCCAGGCCCAGCGACTGCAGGTAGAGCCCCCAGTACGGCATGATGCCGCCCAGGGTGGCGAAGTAGACGAAGTAGAAGCCGCCGAAGCGGCTCAGGCCGGTCGGGGTCGCGGCGGCGGGGTCGGCTGCCACCGGGGGCTCCTTCGGTTCGGGGCGGGCTTGGCGGCGGTCAGTCCCCTTCGCTCCACGCCGGGCCGCGCACGCCGTTCTGGCCGCGGTCGCGCAGGAAGTGGTCCATGAGGGTGAGCGCGGTCATGGCCTCGACGATGGGAACGGCGCGGATGCCCACGCAGGGGTCGTGGCGTCCCTTGGTGGCGATCGCCACCTCGTTGCCGTGGACGTCCCGGCTCTTGCGCGGCGTGGTGATGCTGGAGGTGGGCTTGACGGCGATCCGGGCCACCAGCGGCTGGCCGCTGGAGATGCCGCCGAGGACGCCGCCGGCGTGGTTGGACAGGAAGCCGGTGCCGTCCATCTCGTCGCCGTGCTCGGAGCCGCGCTGGCGCACCACCTCGAAGCCGTCGCCCACCGACACCCCCTTGATCGCGTTGATGCCCATCAGGGCCTTGGCCCAGTCGGCCTCGAGGCGGTCGAACACCGGCTCGCCCAGGCCGGCCGGGACGCCGAGGGCCTCCACGTAGATGCCCGCGCCGATGGAGTCGCCCTCCTTGCGCAGGCGGTTGATGGCCTCCTCCAGCTCGCCCACCCGCCCGGGATCGGGGCTGAAGAAGGCGTTGTCCGCCACCGCGTCCCAGTCGTCGCGGGCGAGGACGATGTCGCCCATCTGCTCCAGGCAGGCGCGGATGGTGATGCCCAGGTGATCGGCCAGGAACTTGCGGGCGATGGCGCCGGCGGCCACCCGCACGGCGGTCTCGCGCGCCGAGGAGCGGCCGCCGCCGCGGTAGTCCCGTCGCCCGTACTTCATCCAGTAGGTATAATCCGCGTGCCCGGGCCGGAAGCGGTCCCGGATCTCCGAGTAGTCCTTGCTGCGCTGATCGGTATTGCGGATCAGCAGGCCGATGGGGGTGCCGGTGGTCTCGCCCTCGAACACCCCGGACAGGATCTCCACCTCGTCGGCCTCGCGGCGCTGGGTGGTGTAGCGGGACTGACCCGGCCGGCGGCGGTCGAGGTCGCGCTGGATGTCGGCCGCGGACAGCGCCAGCCCGGGCGGGCAGCCGTCCACCGTGCCGCCGATGGCGGGGCCGTGGCTCTCGCCGAAGGTGGCTACCCGGAACAGCTCGCCGAAGGAGTTTCCTGCCATGGCGGTTGCGCCCTCGCGGACGGCGGGGCCGGGAGTCGCCGTCCGGCCCCGTTGGTTGGGGAGAGCCGGCATGCTACCATAAGTTTCTTATATTAGAATGAGTCTTACTTTCATCTGAACCCGTCCACGGAACCGCAGCCCAAGGAGCCGAGATGAGCGTCCTGGTCAACAAGCAGGCCCCCGACTTCGTCGCCCCCGCCGTCATGCCCAGCAACGAGATCCGCGACGAGTACCACTTCCTCAAGGAGACCGAGGGCAAGTACCGGGTGCTGTTCTTCTACCCGCTCGACTTCACCTTCGTCTGCCCCTCCGAGATCATCGCCTTCGACAAGCGGGTCAAGGAGTTCGAGAAGCGCAACGCGGCGGTGGTGGCCTGCTCCATCGACAGCCACTTCACCCACCACGCCTGGAAGAACACCCCCGTCAACCAGGGCGGCATCGGCCAGGTGCAGTTCCCCATGGTGGCCGACCTGACCAAGTCCATCGCGCGCGACTACGACGTGCTGGTGGACGAGTCGGTGGCCCTGCGCGGCACCTTCCTCATCGACCGCCACGGCGTGGTCCAGCACCAGCTGGTCAACAACCTGCCGCTGGGCCGCAACGTGGACGAGGCCCTGCGCATGCTCGACGCCCTGCAGTACCACGAGGAGCACGGCGAGGTCTGCCCCGCCAACTGGCAGGAGGGCAAGGCCGGCATGCAGGACACCCCCGAGGGCGTGGCCCAGTTCCTGGCGGAGCACACCGAGGAGCTGTAAGACCTCGATACCGCCGCAAAGCCACGAAGGGACCGGGCCCGACGCCCGGTCCCTTTTGTTTTCACGCTATCCTGATCGCCATGACCACCCGCCTCGACACCCTGCTCGTCCGTCGCGGCTTCGCCGCCAGCCGCGCCCGCGCCCGCCGTCTGATCGAGGCCGGCGCGGTCCTGGTGGACGGCCGCGCGGCCACCAAGCCCGGCCGCGCCGTGGCCGAGGATGCCGCCCTCGAGGTCACCGCCGCCGACATCCCCTACGTGTCGCGCGCCGGGCTCAAGCTGGAGGCGGCCCTGGACGCCTTCGGACTGGACCCGGCGGGGGTCCGCGCCGTCGACGTGGGCGCCTCCACCGGCGGCTTCAGCGACTGCCTGCTGCAGCGCGGCGCGCGCGAGGTGGTCACCGTGGACGTGGGCACCGAGCAGCTCCACCGCCGCCTGCGCGCCGACGAGCGGGTGCGCTGCCTGGAGGGCACCGACATCCGGGGGGTGGATCCGGCCGATCTGGGGGCGCCCTTCGACTGGCTGGTGGCCGACCTCAGCTTCCTGTCCCTGGGCCCGGTGCTGGCGCGGCTGAGGGCGCTGGTGGCACCCGGCTCGGTGGTGCTGGTGCTGGTCAAACCGCAGTTCGAGGTGGGGCCGCAGCGGGTGGGGCGCGGCGGCGTGGTGCGCGACCCGGCCGCGCGCAGCGCGGCCCTGGACACGGTCCGCAACCAGGCCGCCGCGGCCGCCCTGCAGCCGCGGCAGGCCATGGAGGTGCCGGTTCCGGGAGAGTCGGGGAACCGCGAGTACTTCCTGCGTCTGGAGCCGGTATGAGCGGAGAGGGCCCCGCCCGGCCCCGGAAATTGACCCGTCCCGGGCCCTGGGGTAACGTAGCCTGCCCGGGCCGAAGGGCCCGGCCCGCCCTTTGACCGACCGATCCCGCGGTACACGCCCTTGAGCAACGAACCCGAACAACCCGCCGAGCGCTCGGGCCCGGAGGCGCTTTCCTTCGAGCAGGCCATGGCCGAGCTGGAGGCCCTGGTGGAGCGGCTGGAGTCCGGCGAGCAGGGCCTGGAGCAGGATCTCGCCGATTTCCAGCGCGGCATCGCCCTGGCCCGCCAGTGCGAGGGCCAGCTCAAGGAGGCCGAGCAGGTGGTGTACAAGCTGGTGGGCGAGGCCGGCGAGGAGCAGCTGGCGCCCTTCGACGAGGACGCCGGCGAAGGCAGCGGTGAGGAGTAGCCCGGCCGTGGGCACCGATTTGGACGCCTACCTGCGGGAGCGGCGGGAACGGGTAGAGACGGCCCTGGCGGCGGCCCTGCCGGCTGCGGACGACCTCCAGCCCGCGCCGCTGTGCGCCGCCATGCGCTACGCCGTGCTGGGCAGCGGCAAACGCCTGCGCCCGATCCTGGCCATCGCCGGCTGCGAGGCGGCGGGCGGCGACGGCGAGCTCGCCCTGGCGCCGGCGGTGGCGGTGGAATGCATCCACGCCTACTCCCTGGTCCACGACGACCTGCCCGCCCTCGACGACGATGACCTCCGCCGCGGCCGCGCCACCACCCACCGCGCCTTCGACGAGGCCACCGCCATCCTGGTGGGCGACGCCCTGCAGACCCTGGCCTTCCAGGCCATCGCCGACGCCGAGGCACTGGACGAGGCGGTGCGGCTGCGCATGACGCGCAGCCTGGCCCACGCCGTCGGCGCCGGCGGCATGGTGGGCGGCCAGGCGCTGGATCTGGCCCTGGAGAACCAGCGCACCGACCTGGCGGGGCTGCAGCGCATCCATCGCCTGAAGACCGGGGCCCTGCTGCAGGCCTCGGTGGAGCTGGGCGCCCTCGCCGCCGGCGCGGAGCCGGAAACCCGGGAGGCCCTGGGCGCCTTCGGCGGCCACATCGGCCTGGCCTTCCAGATCACCGACGATGTCCTCGACGTGGAGGGCGACACCGAGGCCCTGGGCAAGACCGCCGGCGCCGACGCCGCCCACCACAAGGCCACCTACCCGGCCCTGCTGGGCCTGGAGGAGTCCAAGCACCTGGCCGCCGCCGAGATCGACCGCGCCCTCGCCCGTCTCGAGGACCTGGGCGAGCCCGCCGAGCCGCTGCGCGCGCTGGCCCGCTACATCATCGACCGCAACCACTGACCGCCGACCCGAGCCCATGACCCGACTCCTGGACACCATCCACGCCCCCGCCGACCTGCGGGAACTGGCACCCGAGCAGCTGCCGCAGGTGGCCGACGACCTGCGCGCCTTCCTGCTCGAGGCCCTCAGCCAGACCGGCGGCCATCTGGGCGCCAACCTGGGCACGGTGGAGCTGACCCTGGCCCTGCACTACTGCCTGAACACCCCGGACGACCGCCTGGTGTGGGACGTGGGGCACCAGGCCTACAACCACAAGGTGCTCACCGGCCGGCGCGAGCGCTTCGCCACCATCCGCAAGCGCGGCGGCCTATCCGGCTTCCCCAAGCGCGGCGAGAGCCCCTACGACACCTTCGGCGTGGGCCACGCCTCCACCTCCATCTCGGCCGCCCTGGGCATGGCCCAGGCGGCCGCCGCGCGCGGCGAGGAGCGTGCGGTGGCGGCGATCATCGGCGACGGCGCCATGACCGCCGGCATGGCCTTCGAGGCCCTCAACCACGCCGGCCACCTGGGCGCCAACCTGCTGGTGGTGCTCAACGACAACGAGATGTCCATCTCGGAGAACGTGGGCGCCCTGTCCAAGCGCTTCTCGCGGCTGATCGCCGGGCGCTGGTACAACCGCATGCGCGACAACGCCGATCGCGCCCTGTCGCGCATCCCGGGGGCCCGCGACTTCGCCCGCCGCGCCGAGGAGCACCTCAAGGGCATGGTCACCCCCGGCACCCTGTTCGAGGAGCTGGGCTTCAACTACGTCGGCCCCATCGACGGCCACAACCTCGACGAGCTGCTGCCCGTGCTGCGCAACCTGCGCGGCATGGAGGGGCCCCGCCTGCTGCACGTGGTCACCCGCAAGGGCATGGGCTGGGAGCCGGCCGAGAGCGACCCCATCAAGTACCACGGCGTCGCCCCCTTCGACCCGCGCACCGGCACCATGCACAAGCCCGGCGGCGGCGCGCCCGCCTTCACCAAGGTGTTCGGCGACGCCCTGATCGAGCTGGCCGAGGCCGACCCCGACATCATGGCCATCACCCCGGCCATGCGCGAGGGCTCGGGCCTGGTGGACTTCCAGAACCGCTTCCCCGAACGCTTCTTCGACGTCGGCATCGCCGAGCAGCACGCCCTGACCTTCGCCGCCGGCCTGGCCTGCGAGGGCTATCGTCCGGTGGTGGCGATCTACTCCACCTTCCTGCAGCGCGCCTATGATCAGCTCATCCACGACATCGCCATCCAGGGCCTGCCGGTGACCTTCGCCATCGACCGCGCCGGCATCGTCGGCCCCGACGGCCCCACCCACGGCGGCAACTTCGACCTCAGCTACCTGCGCGCCGTGCCCGACCTGCTGGTCATGACCCCGGCGGGCGCCAACGACCTGCGCCGCATGCTGGCCACCGCCGTCGCCCACGACGGCCCGGCGGCCGTGCGCTATCCCAAGGACCGCGCCGCCGGCGGGGCCGAGGCCGCCCCCGGCCGGCCGCTGGAAGTGGGCCGGGCGGAGGTGGTCCGCCGGGGCGCCGGCGGCGACGCCGTGCTGGTGTTCGGGCCCTTCCTGGAGGCGGCGCTCGAGGCCGCGGAGGGGGCCGACGCCACGGTGGTCAACATGCGCTTCGTCAAGCCGCTGGACGGTGAGCTGCTCGGGGAACTCGCGGGTAGCCACGGGCGCCTTATTACCGTAGAGGAGAACACCCTCGCGGGCGGCGCCGGGGAGGCCGTGCGCTCCCTCGTCGCCGAACGCGACCTGGACGTGGAGGTGGTCTGCCTGGGCCTTCCCGACGCCTTCATCCCGCAGGGGGAGCGCAAGGACCTGCTGGCCGAATACGGCCTCGACGCCACGGGCATAACCGAGCGCCTGCGGGCGGGGTCGCAGGACCCCGCCGTTGCACCGGATGCCGAGCGCCAGTAGGCTGTCCGCCTTCCCGACCGTCCCGCTCGGCTTTTCGGCCGGGCCCCTTCTCCCGGGGCGGAGGCAGGGAATCGTCCGTAACCAAGGGTTCCATCCATGACCGTAGAGAATCGCCGGGTGGCCGAGCGCGGCATCCAGGCCGAGTCCGCCGACACGCTGCCCGACTGCGCCAGCGAGATCCCCGACACCCAGGGCCAGCCCGACCAGCGGCGGATCCCCATCAACAAGGTGGGCATCAAGGACATCCGCCATCCGGTGCGGGTCAAGGACCGCAGCCAGGGCGAGCAGCACACCGTCGCCCACTTCAACGCCTACGTGGACCTGCCGCAGCACTTCAAGGGCACCCACATGTCCCGCTTCGTGGAGATCCTCAACGAGCACGAGCGGGAGATCTCGGTAGAGTCGTTCCGCTCCATCCTGGCGGAGATGCGCTCGCGCCTGGAGGCGGAGCAGGCCCACCTGGAGATGACCTTCCCCTACTTCATGATGAAGCAGGCCCCGGTGTCCGGCGCCGAGAGCCAGATGGACTACGCGGTGACCCTGCGCGGGCACCAGAACCACGACGACTACCGGGTGATCATCGAGGTCCAGGTGCCGGTGACCAGCCTGTGCCCCTGCTCCAAGTCCATCTCCGACTACGGCGCCCACAACCAGCGCTCGCACGTGACCCTGCAGGTGCGCGCCCGCGACTTCGTGTGGGTGGAGGATCTGGTGGAGATGGTGGAGGCCGAGGCCTCCTGCGACCTGTACGGCGTGCTCAAGCGCCCGGACGAGAAGTACGTCACCGAGCACGCCTACGACAACCCCAAGTTCGTCGAGGACCTGGTGCGCGACATCGCCGGCCGGCTCGAGGACGACGACCGCATCCTGTGGTACACGGTCGGCGCCGAGAACTTCGAGTCCATCCACAACCACTCGGCCTACGCCTGGATCGAGCGCGACAAGGACGAGCCGCTGCCCTAGCAGGGCGTTGAAAAACGTCGCGAGGAGGCCATATGCAAGGCGCACACCGCGCAGCGACTGAGGCATATCAAGTGGATAGGTGAAGGAGCGAGCAGTGCGCAACGCCGCAGATGGCC